>Ga0315315_10001095_pt1 | contig 24590 bp, 24 predicted proteins | sample M140m3416metaG_FD_203699 | JGI IMG/M metagenome (GOLD analysis project Ga0315315, IMG submission 203699) | Ammonia-oxidizing marine archaeal communities from Monterey Bay, California, United States - M1 40m 3416 | ecosystem: Environmental > Aquatic > Marine > Intertidal zone | place: USA...
CATCACATGTTGCTAAAGCATCATAATTATCGGCAAGAGAATCTGTACACCCGTCAGGTAAAATACATGAACCATCATCTGTAATTGCAGCAGGATCATAATTACATGCCGTAACATCGGTACATCCAATATAAGTACAGCTTCCGTCATCACATGTTGCTAAAGCATCATAATTATCGGCAAGAGAATCTGTACACCCGTCAGGTAAAATACATGAACCATCATCTGTAATTGCAGCAGGATCATAATTACATGCTGTAGCATCGGTACATCCTAGTTGGAAATTTCCTGCAATAATCACTCCTTTCATTCCCACTCCAACATGAGGAGTACATACGTAGTAATAAGTTTGTGCCAAAGAGGCAATCATGTGAGCTGTATCTCCTGAAGAAAAATCGAATCCTCCATTTGAAGTTGCTTGATTAGCAAGCCAATTTGCCTGACTCACCTCAACCGCATCATGTGTTGCCCCTAAAAGGAAGCCTATTGTGTCTCCAACTGTACATAGAATTGTATCTGGAATAAAATCAAATCCAGATGTCTCTATATTATAAGTAGTAGGAAGTGTCTGAAAAAATTTATTGGTAGACCAACCTGCTGTCCCTACGCATTTCACAGACCAAGCATACGATTCTCCAGGCATTAAATTAGATAATGACCAGGAAGATGCGCCTACACCATTTGTTTGAACCCAATTACTGGTCCCGCTAATTTTAATTCTAAAATTAATAGCCGCAGAACAAACGGACCCATCATAAGTAAAGTCAGCAGTAGTAGGTGTAATATTAGTTGTCTGTAAATTAGCAGGGTGCTGAGCAAAAACGCTTACCACAACAACAAAAAACAAGGTGGTTAAAAGTAATATCCTCTTCATATTATTTCGAAAATTTATAATCTTTTATTAAACGCGCAAGATACAAATTTTTTAATTAAATAACCTGAGAAGCTCTCGATGAGTAAAAAAAAGAAAATTGGTGCAACTTAATTAACATAAAAAAGAACAAGAATTAACAGCTTATTAGCCAATCACACATGTCTTTGGCAAGATAGAATCAACTAACATATTTGCTCAAAGCATTCTTTTATGTTTTCTGCAATCATTTCTGCTGACCTGCCTTCAATATGATGTCTCTCAATGAAATGCACTAATTTCCCATCTTTAAATACGGCGATACAAGGGGAAGAAGGTGGATATGGAAGCATGTACTCTCTAGCTTTAGCTGTAGCTCCAACATCTTGGCCTGCAAAAACAGTGGCAAAAACATCTGCTTTTTTATCAAACCCTATCGCCATTTTAACTGCGGGCCGTGCATTTCCTGCAGCGCAACCACAAACAGAATTAACCATAACAAGTACTGTCCCTTCCTTTTTGTCTAACAATTCTGAAACACTTTCTGAAGTTTTTAACTCAATAAAGCCTACGTCTGTTAAGTCAGCACGCATTGGTACACATATTTCTTCAGGATAATTCATAATATTTCATTTTAAAATTATGACAAAAATACAAATATTTATCTTTTTTTCTTAAAAAAATTTGTTAGTATTTGAGAACATTCTAACTCCTTAACTCCTCTAGTTACTTTAGTTTTTGGATGTAAAATGTTTTCCGACAAGTGAGAAAAGCCTCTTTTAACATCTGCTGCTCCATAAACAATTTTTTGTAGTCGTGTCCAATAAGATGCTCCAGCGCACATAATGCAGGGCTCTAGAGTTACATAAAGAGTACATTCATCTAAATATTTTCCTCCTAAAAAGTCAGCCGCAGCAGTGAAAGCCTGCATTTCAGCATGCGCAGTAACATCATTTAATCTTTCCGTAAAATTATGCCCCCTTGAAATAATTTGATTATTACAGACTACAACGCATCCAACAGGAACTTCATTTTTTTCTAATGCTTTTTGCGCCTCTTTTAAGGCTTCACTCATAAAATAATCATCATTAAAAGGATTTATTTCCATAGTGCTAAATTACAAAACTAATATGTTAAATTTGCCTCAAATAATTTTAAGCATGATAAGAACACACAATTGCGGAATATTAAACATCAATAATATATCAGAAATAGTTACGCTAAGTGGTTGGGTGCAGAAAACAAGAGATCTTGGCGGAATGACATTTATTGATTTAAGAGATAGATATGGAATTACTCAATTAGCATTTAATATGGATGTGGATTCTGATTTATGCGCTAGAGCAAGAAAATTAGGCCGTGAGTTTGTAATACAGATTAAGGGAGGAGTTATTGAACGATCTTCAAAAAATAAAAACATTCCAACAGGAGAAATTGAAATTGAAGTAACTAAATTAACTGTTCTAAACAAATCAAAAACACCTCCTTTTACTATTGAAGATACAACAGACGGGGGGGACGAGCTTAGAATGAAATACCGATATCTAGATATCAGAAGAAATCCTATTAAGGAAAATCTAATGCTTAGAGCTAAAGTTTCTAGCGAAACAAGAAAATATTTGAACCAACATGGGTTTATCGAGGTTGAAACTCCTTATTTAATTAAATCAACCCCTGAAGGAGCAAGAGATTTTATAGTTCCAAGCAGAATGAATGAAGGACAATTTTATGCTCTACCACAATCTCCACAAACTTTTAAACAACTACTAATGGTTGGTGGTATTGATAAGTACTATCAGATAGTTAAATGTTTTCGTGATGAAGACTTAAGAGCTGATAGACAACCAGAATTCACACAAATTGACTGTGAAATGTCATTTGTAGAGCAAGAAGATATTCTTAATATGTTTGAAGGATTAACCAAGCATCTTTTGAATAAAATTACAGGGGCTGTAGTCGATAAATTTCCAAGAATTACATATGATAATGCAATAAAATTATATGGTTCTGACAAGCCAGATATTCGTTTTGATATGAAGTTTGTCGAACTAAATGATGTATGCCAGGGAAAAGGGTTTGGAGTATTTGATAATGCACAACTAGTAGTTGGAATAAATGCAAAAGGATGCGCAAATTACACTAGAAAACAATTAGATAAATTAGTTGCCCTTGTAAAAACCCCTCAAATTGGGGCTTCAGGCCTTATCTATTGCAAATACAATGAAGATGGCAATTCTAAATCAACAGTAGATAAATTTTTTGATGAAAAATCAAGAAATAATTGGGCAAAAAAAGCTGAATGTAAAAATGGGGATCTTCTGCTGATAATGGCAGGAGATGCAGAAAAAACAAGAAAGGCTCTTTCTGCTTTAAGATTACATTTAGCAGAAGAGTTAGGGCTACGTAATCCAGAAGAATTTGCTCCACTTTGGGTTTTAGATTTTCCGCTTTTAGAATGGGATGAAGAAACGCAAAGATATCATGCTATGCATCACCCATTTACATCTCCAAAGCCAGAAGACATTATAAAACTAGATGCTGAGCCTGCAGCAGTACGAGCTAATGCTTATGATTTAGTACTTAACGGTAATGAAATAGGAGGAGGAAGTATCAGAATACATGATAGAGAATTGCAAAAACTAATGCTCAAGCATTTAGGGTTCTCAGATAGTGAGGCTAAAGAACAATTTGGTTTTCTTATGGATGCTTTTGAATATGGAGCTCCTCCACATGGTGGTGTTGCATTTGGATTTGATAGGCTTTGCGCAATTATGGGTGGGCAAGAGAGTATTCGTGATTTTATAGCATTTCCAAAAAATAATGCTGGAAGGGACATCATGATTGATTCTCCCTCTAATATTAATGATGAGCAACTTAAAGAACTTAAAATTAAATAACGATGAAGGAAAAAGACTCATTATTTATTCCTTTAATTATAGCTCTATCTATTATTATTCCTATAGCTGTAGCTTTATTAATGCTATTCCCAGAAACCTTACATATTGAATCTGGAAATATTGATTTTAGTTCTTTGCCCTTTTTTCATGCAATCTTGAATGGTTCAACAGCTTTATTGCTGCTTACTGGATTTGTATTAATAAAAAATAAACATACAAAAGGCCATAAGATTTCTATGATGACTGCTTTTATTTTGTCGTCTATCTTTTTAATCTCATATGTAATCTCAAAATTAACTAATGACCCTGTCCCATTTAAGGGAGAAGGGCATATAAGAACCATTTATTTCTTTATTCTTATTAGCCATATTATTTTATCTATTCCTGTACTACCACTAGCCTTGTTTTCTATTTATCGAGGACTTACTGGACAAATCAGTAACCATAAAAAAATTGTAAGATGGACCTTCCCAATATGGATTTATGTAGCTATTACAGGTGTAATGGTATATATCTTTATGGTACCCTACTATTAAGATGAAAAAAAACAACCCTGTAATTATTTGGCTCTTATCAGGATGCTTTCTTATATTTATAATGGTGGTGGTTGGAGGGATTACTCGATTAACTAATTCTGGACTATCCATGGTAAATTGGAGTCTCTTTATGGGGGCTATACCTCCCCTAAACAATATAGAATGGCAAGAATTATTTGCATTATATCAGCAATCACCAGAAGGAAAAAAATTAAACTATAATTGTACGCTCTCTGAATTTAAATATATTTTCTTCTGGGAATACCTACATAGAATGATTGGGAGGTTGTTAGGAATAGTATTTCTTATTCCATTTATCATCTTTTTGATTCAGAAAAGACTTAATAAAAAACTTATAAAGCAATCTATTTTTTTATTTCTTTTAGGTGGACTTCAAGGGGCAATTGGATGGTGGATGGTAAAAAGTGGGCTAATCGACAATCCACATGTTAGTCACTACAGGTTGTCAATACATTTAATTACAGCCTTTCTAACTTGTGCTTTTGCTCTTTGGGTCGCACTACCACTTATTTACCCTAACAAAACAAATGGTAACAAAAAAATAAGCGCATTGCTTGTGTTCTATTTTATTATAATTATTATACAAATAATATATGGGGCATTCGTCGCAGGGCTAGATGGTGGAGGCGGTTTTAATACTTGGCCAAAAATGCTTGGAGAGTGGGTGCCTGAAGCTATATATATGGATGTCAATGGATATAACCCAATCTGGTTCTTAGAACATCGTTGGGGTGTGCAATTTATACATAGGAAGCTTGCTATTATAGTGTTCTTACTGACATTCTATATATGGAATAAAGGAAGAGCCAGTAATATAAACATAATACAGAAAAAATCATTAAGAATAATAGTCCTCCTGATTATATTGCAGTCTGTTCTTGGTGTTCTAACATTAATTCATGCTGCTCCTATCCTACTGGCATCAATGCATCAAATCGTAGCATTCGCACTTCTAATGTCAGTAACATATTCTTTGTTTCTTTTTAAAGAAGCTTAGCTTAAAAAGCGGTCAAGAACAAAGACAAGCTGAATAAGAGGCAAATAGATAAAAGATGCAAGCATTAATTTTCTGGCTGAAATATCATCTATTTTTTGATATAACTTTACAGATTTTAAAGTAAACCAAACCCCTAAAAAAAGCACTATAAAAAAAGAGTATGTAGACAGGCTTAAAGAGTCAATATAAAAATAAGGCCAAACTGAAAAAAAAGTCATTAATAAGGAAGTGGCAACAGCAATCATAGCAGGATATTTATTCTTTTCCCCTCCAAATATCATTTTAAAACCAGCTCTTTTATATTCTTTATCTAATACCCAAGCAATAGCAATAAAATGAGGAAATTGCCAAAAAAATTGAATAGCAAAAAGTATGCCTGCTGCCAATCCAAAGTCATCAGTTGCAGCAACATAGCCTAATAAAAAAGGAATTGCTCCTGGAATTGCTCCAACAAAAATAGAAATTGTAGACACTCTTTTAAGCGGAGTGTATGATAGGACATAAAGGAAGATAGATATTAATCCAAAAAAAGAAGATTTAGACATCAAAGAATAAAAAATCCCTTGTGGATTAATCTTGTTTAATAAGAAAAGGCCTAAAAAACCAATAACAAATGCAAAAATAAATGCTGTGCTAATATTTAGATGTCCTGTGGGAAGAGGCCTATTAGACGTTCTATTCATTAATCCATCTTGTTTTATTTCAAGTATTTGATTAAACGAATTAGCAGATCCTGTTACAAGAAATCCTCCAATTGTTAAATAAATGAAATGTTCTAAATTAAACTGATCAAATCCCAATAAATAACCTACAATTGCTGAAAATACTACAGTAATAGATAACCTGAATTTGAGTAATTGTATGAAATATTTAGCCATAAGCTAATATTAGGCTACAGGATTTTTGCGCTTTTGCAAAAAATAAAAAACACCAAAAAGAATCATAGCAATATATGGCATTGCCATTAAGTAAAGTATTCCCTCATTTAGACCCGCTCCAGCGCTTCCCCCTTCTTTTAAATTAGCTTCTACTGCTGCTTTGCACATTGCACACTGTGCATTTAACTTTAATATGCCAGTGATAAAAAACACAAGAACAAAACATATTTTATTCCTCATTATTTTTAGTGGGTCTTTTATATTCTGCCAATAAAACCTTGACATCACTAATTAAATCCTTGATTTGAGCATCATTAGTGCCATCATACGCACCAACAAATTCTCCATTTCGATCTACTCCTGTTCGTATTCTTCCTTCTTTGTCTACAATAATAAAATTAGGAGAATGGACATATCCTCCAGGAGAATTATCGTCTTGAAAGCCAGGTGTCACCAAATAAGAAGCTGCGATATCATACAAAGCCTTTTTTTCTCCTGTTACGAAATCCCAATTAGACAAATCAATTGTAACATTTTTTCTTCTTAATTCTTCTACGTAGTGCAACATTTTTTCAGGAGTGTCATTTTTAGGGTCAACCGTATGACTTAAAAATCTAATATTTGGATAAACCTTAAGCTTATTTTGAACATAAGCCATGTTTTTAGTGGCGACCGGACAAATTGTAGGACACGAGCTGAAAAAGAAATTAGCAATGTAAATATTACCAGTCATGCTGTCATTTACAATAACCTCATTATTTTGATTAATAAAAGAAAAATCAGGAATTTTATGCCCATCTTCCCCAACTATTTCAAGTTTGCTAAAGGTGTTATAGCCTCTAGTTGTATAGAAGTAAACCATTGGTGGCAGTACAAATATTAAAAAAAGTATTATGCCGACATTAAAATTCTTAATATATTTTCTTCTGGCAAACATGACTAGTACATCAAATAAGCATGACCAGCCTCACTAAATAAAATAAAAAGCAAATATGGAACTAAAATAAATGCAGGCAATAATATTGTCCATTGGAGGCTCTTACGCTCAAATCCTAAATGCATAAAAACATTAACAATATAAGCTGCCTTTACTATAGTCAATATTATAAAAACATGATTAATTAACTTAGTTCCTAAAAAAATTGTTTCTATTAAAAAGGGTGGTTTAATAATTCCAAGTACCACCTCAACAGTTGTAACAATTAAAAGAATCCAAAAGACTTTCCAAATCCACCAATGACCTTGATTTTCTGCTTGTCCCATAATTTTATTTTTTATTTTAAACTAGATAAAAGAAAGTAAATACAAATACCCAAACTAAATCGACAAAGTGCCAATATAATCCTACTTTCTCAACCATCTCATAATGTCCCCTTCTTTCATATGTCCCTTTTATGACATTAATTAATATAATAATCAATATAATAACACCACTAAAGACGTGAAAACCATGAAATCCTGTTATAAAAAAGAAATAATCTGCAAATAACCTATGTCCATATTCATTGTCTTCTAGATTAGCCCCTAACAAAACTTTTGTAGCGTGTGCTTTAAGGTATGTTATTGATTCTTGATTTGACAAATACTGTCTATTTGCTTTTCTTATATTATATTCTTTTTTGTTCTCTAAAGAAGATATTATATCTTCAGGAGAAAAATGATGATGCGTCCCGTCATGGCCGTCTACTCCCATCAAAGTATAAACCGACGACAGCTCTTCCCCTTTGGCAACATGTACAACATACTCAGTTTTAGTATCTATACCTCCTCTATCACCATGGATAAAATGCCCCCATTCCCAAGCTTGAGCTCCTAAAAACATAGACCCGCCAACTATAGTTAGTGAAAGCCATAATATAACTTTCTTTTTCTTCATTTGATGACCATAGTTTACGGCCAAAACCATAGTAACTGAACTCATAATAAGAATAAAGGTCATTAATGCAACAAAAAGCAATGGATGATTTCCATGTAGAAATGGAAAATGAGTAAATACATCTTCTGGATTGGGCCAAATATCTGGGTATTTAAATCTACTAAAGCCATAAGCGGCCAAAAAAGCAGAAAATGTTAATGTGTCTGTAATCAGAAAAAACCACATCATTAATTTTCCATAACTGGCAGCATAAGGCTTATCATTTCCTTCCCACGCTTGTCCGTAATCTTCTTTTTCTGACATAAATTTTAATTTTTCAAACCTTTACAAAAATAAAGATTTTGTTATTTCCTAAACAGTTTTATACCTTTTTATCAAAAAAACTTTAAAAAGAAAAATAAATACACCCACAATAGACCTAGAAAATGCCAATAATTAGAAGCTAATTCAAAACCTAAATAATTATTCGATGTGTATTTTCCTCCTCTTGCGTTTATTAGTGTAACTACCAAAGCGATTAAACCGCCCAGCAAATGCACCAAATGAGCAAGTGTTATAACATACAAAAAGGATCCAGCTACATTGCTCCCCTCCCCTGTTAAAAACACTCCCTGCATTGTTAATTCCTGCCAGCCCCTAAATTGAAAATAAGAAAATAATACCCCTAATAGAAGGGTTGTTAAAATAAGCTGAATGATAGGTTTTTCTTTATTTATATAGAATCTCGCGATAATTAATAATACACTACTAGATATAATAGTAATTGTACTATACAAAAACCAATCTGGCAAAATAAATTCTAACCAATTTCCCTCTGCTTTACGAACAATATAAGCAGAGGTTAATCCTGCAAAAAACATTACAATAGCACCAATACCAATCCAAAGTAATTGCTTTAATGATTTTTTTTGAATAAGGTTCATGACTTCCTAAGGTTAATGTTCTTCCTCGCCTTCTTTTAATGGTTCTGTTTGTAATATATAATCTTCTTCTGCCCCAGGCTTTGAATAGTCATATGCCCATCTATGAACTGTAGGTAATTCTCCAGGCCAATTACCATGTATTCTTTCTATTGGTGTAGTCCATTCTAAAGAGTTTGATTTCCAAGGATTCTGACTTGCTTTAGTTCCTTTAAAAATACTATAAAAAAAGTTAAACAAAAAAATAGTCTGAACAACTGCCCCAGCCAACGCAAAGAAAGTAATTATATCATTTATATCACTTAAGCCATCAAACATAGGAAATGCAGTATTTGTATAATATCTTCTTGGAAGTCCTGCCAATCCTAAAAAGTGCATTGGAAAAAAGACTCCATATGCACAAATAAAAGTAAACCAAAAATGAATGTATCCTAAATTCTTATTCATCATCCTACCATACATTTTTGGAAACCAATGGTAAACACCCGCCAACATACCATAAATAGCAGAAAGGCCCATAACAATATGAAAATGACCAACAACAAAATATGTGTCATGTACATTAATATCTAGAGCACTATCACCTAATATAAGGCCTGTTAACCCTCCCGTTATAAAGGCAGAAACTCCAGCTATTGCAAACAACATTGCGGGAGTAAAACGAATATTTGCTCTCCAGAGTGTTGCTAAATAATTAAAGACCTTTACAGCTGAAGGAATTGCAATAAGTAAGGTCGTAAATGTAAAAACTGATCCAAGAAAAGGGTTCATTCCTGTCATAAACATGTGGTGACCCCAAACAATAAATGACAGAAATCCTATTACCAAAATAGATACAACCATTGCTTTATAACCAAATATTGGTTTTCTTGAGTTTACAGAAATAACCTCAGAAATTATTCCTAATGCAGGTAATAAAATAATATACACTTCAGGATGACCTAAAAACCAAAATAAATGCTCAAATAAAACAGGGCTTCCTCCCATGTTATGCAACATCTCTCCTCCTACAATAATATCTGACAGATAGAAACTTGTGCCAAAAGATCTGTCAAAGATTAAAAGCAAACCACAAGACAAGAGTACAGGGAAAGAAAGAACACCTAAAATTGCAGTAACTAAAAGAGCCCAAACTGTTAAAGGCATTCTTTGCATGGACATCCCTTTAGTTCTTAAATTTAATATTGTTACAATGTAATTAAGCCCTCCTAATAATGACCCAACAACAAATAATGTAATACTAATAAGCCATAAGGTCATGCCGGTTCCAGATCCTGGTATTGCCTGAGGTAATGCGCTAAGTGGAGGATAAATTGTCCATCCCCCAGATGCAGGTCCACCCTGAACATAAATAGATGAAATTAATACTACTGTTGCTATAAAAAAGAACCAATAGGATAGCATGTTAAGAAATCCTGACGCCATATCTCTAGCGCCAATCTGAAGCGGAATCAAAAAATTTGCAAACGTTCCAGAAAGACCTGCCGTTAATACCCAAAAAACTAAAATGGTTCCGTGCATAGTAACTAGAGCTAAGTATTTATCTGGGTTTAAAGCCCCCATTTCATTTACCCAAGATCCGGGGAGCAAACTGTATAAAATGGATGATTCTCCAGGATTTGCAAGTTGAACTCTGAAAACTGCAGACATAAGCATTCCTAAAACAGCCATAAGCATTCCTGTAATTAAGAATTGCTTAGCAATCATCTTATGATCCATTGAAAAAATATACTTTGTAATAAATGTTTCTTTATGATGGTCCGACATCTTATTGTTTTTGAGTTAATAATTTTTCTGATAATGTTTCCTTTGATGAAATCCATTCGTCATATTCTTCTTGCGTTTCAACAATAAAACTCATTTGCATATTATAATGTGCTGCTCCACATATTTTATTGCACAATAAAACATATTCAAAATCTTCTCCTTCTTCTTCTTTCATTTGCTTTGTGGTTTTAGTTGGAGTGAAAGCAAATTGCGTTAAAAGTCCCGGAACACAATTCATCTGCACTCTAAAATGAGGAAGGTACGCTGAATGAATTACATCTCTAGACCTAAATTTTAATAAAACAGGCTTACCAACAACCAAATGCACCTCTCTCAATAATTGGTCATCTAACGAGTTTTGGTCTTGCATATCAACTCCAAGTGCATTTTTTGCTGTCACTAATTTAAAATTTGAATTTCCTAGTTTATTATCATTGCCTGAATTACGAGCTGTCCACTTAAATTGTTCTGAATACACTTCCACAACTTTAGCCGTAGAAGTATCTACATTCATTGTTTCATCCCATGTTTTGAGTCCAAAAATAATAACGCCTGTCAAAACAATAGTAGGAATGACTGTCCAAATAAGCTCCAATTTGTTGTTATGTGACAAAAAATATGCAGTATTATTCTTAGATCCTCTATATTTATATGCAAAATAAAATAACATTGGTGTTAACACAAAAAACACAACTAAAATCATTGTCATTGTAAATTTCATTAACACATCTATTTGTTCTCCATGTAAAGATGCTGCAGCTGGCAAAAGCAAATGGTTCCATTCTATCATTTGCCAAATAACAAATCCCATAAACCCCATGCCTATAATCAAAAATAAAACTCCTTGAGTTTTATTATCATTATCTGTTACTTTATTTACATCCTCATTTTTTAATTCTCCTAGTAATTCGCTAACTCTGGTAAGTTGAACTAAGCTAACAATTACCAATAATACAACTAGCGCAATCAATATGTTTGTCATAGTATAAAATTTTCAGAAGCAAAAATAGAAAATCTAACTGATGAGGGCTATGATTTTTCATATTTTTAGTTAGACAATATTTTGCTTTATTATTGATCTTGACTATGCCACTCGGCAAAAGATGTAGCAGTTTCTGAAAGCACTACTTTATAAAGTTCAATATTTTCAGGCAACTTACTTTTAATTTTTAAAGCAAAATCCGCAACTAAATTTTCAGAGGTTGGTTGATAAGGAAGTAAAAAAACTTTTTCAAAGGCTGTTAAGTCAATATCCGCATGTGAAGTGGTGCCATTTAAAACTAATGAATGGTCATATTTTTCAATTATTTCTGGCTTAACAATCTTCTTTAAAACATCAAAATCAAGAACCATGCCATCTTTCTTATGATGCTTTTGCTGGCGCACTACTCCCTTTATAGTTACCCACAATCTATAAGAGTGCCCATGAATATTCTTGCACAGCCCATCATAACCATGAAGTGCATGAGCCATCTCAAATTTAAATTCTTTTGTAATTCTAATCACTTTCACTTTCTACTTAAGTTTAAATTAACTCGTTTATGGCTATAATACATTTTCTTTTTAGCCGAATCTTTTCTTATTTTTTTTTGTTGCTCAATAGGCAAATGGATAGCATCTATACATTCAACAGAACAACAGCCTTCATATTCTGTTTGACATTTATTGCACTGTAGGAATAGTAAATTACAGTTTACATTTTTACAATTAACATGTGTGTCAAATGGAGCCCCACATTGATGGCAATTACTAATCACATCTTTTGAAATGCGTTCTCCTCTTCTTTCATCAAAAACAAAATTCTTGCCAACATACTTGTTAATTAACGTTTTGTCTTGCTCTAACTGCCTGGCATAATCTATTATCCCCCCATGCAATTGATTTACGTTTTGAAATCCATGATGTTTTAAATATGCTGAAGCCTTTTCGCATCTAATACCACCTGTACAATACAAAAGTATTTGATTATCCTTTTGTCCTTTTAAAGCCTCTTTAACCTTAGGAAGCTCTTCTTTAAATGTCTCCACGTCTGGACAGATTGCCCCTTGGAATTTTCCTATTTCGCTTTCATAATGATTACGCATATCAACAACAGTTGCTCCACTTTCCATAGCATGATTCCATTGTTTTGCTGTCAAATGCCTGCCTACATCTGTTACGTCATACTCATCATTTTTAAGGCCATCTGCCACTATTTTTTTTCTTACTTTTATCGTTAACTTAAAAAAAGATTTTCCGTCATCTTCTATAGCAATTTTAAACGGAATATCTACAAAATACTTATTTTCCTTCACGTTATCTTTAAAAGCATACCAATTATGTTCTGGCACGCTTACTTGAGCATTAATCCCCTCTTTTGCCAAGTAAATTCTCCCCAAGACTCCTAGCGTTTTCCAATCTAAATATAGTTCATCTCGTAATTTATATGGGTCATCAAGAAGCACATATCTATAAAAAGAAACTGTCTTTCTTTCAAATTCTTCTTTCTTTAGTAATTGAAGCCCCTGCTGCTTGCTCAATTTATTAAACATGCCCTTTTTCCCTGTGTTAGGATCCATCTATATTTTTTATTAAATGAATTGCAAAGATATAAAATGATATATTTCTAATTATATGTAATTAATAATAACAAGTATTTAAATCATGTATAATGTTATATTTGTACCAAATATCTCATAAGATGAAAGACGTAATTTTAGTAGTGGGCTCTTCAGGACAAATAGGGTCCGAATTAGTAATAGAATTAAGAGAAATATATGGCGATAATAATGTTATAGCTTCAGACATACGCTTTCCTTCGGGAAGGACAATGGAAGCAGGACCTTTTGAGGAATTAGATGTCTTAGACAAAAATCGTTTGCAAGAAATTGTGAAAAAGCATAAGGTCACTCAGGTATATTTACTTGCGGCTCTTTTATCTGCAACAGCTGAAAAAGACATTGAATTTGGATGGAAATTAAATGTTCGTTCTCATTCAAATGTTCTAGATTTAGCGAAAGATGGATTAATTAAAAAAATATTTTGGCCATCATCAATAGCTGTTTTTGGACCAACCACTCCAAAAGAAAGTACTCCACAATACACAATAATGGAGCCAAACACTGTGTATGGTATTAGTAAACAAACTGGTGAAAGGTGGAATGAATATTACTATAATAAATTTGGCATAGATATCAGGTCTATTAGATATCCTGGCTTGGTTGGCTGGAAATCAAAGGCTGGGGGAGGCACTACAGATTATGCCGTAAACATATTTCATGAAGCAATTGCAACAGGAAAATATGAATGCTTCTTAAATAAAGATACGGAGTTGCCGATGATGTATATGCCAGATGCAATTCGAGCAACAATTAAATTAATGGACTCCCCTGCTGAAAAAATAAAAATCCGTTCCTCTTACAACCTAGCCGGTATTAGCTTTACTCCGAATCAAATAGCAGATGAAATTACAAAATATATTCCTGATTTTAAAATCTCTTACCAAGCCGATTTCCGACAAAAGATTGCTGATTCTTGGCCTTCATCTATTAATGATGCTCATGCGCAAAATGACTGGGGATGGCAATTAGAATATAGTCTAAAAAAAATGACTGAAGATATGATAACTAATTTGAAAAAAACAACACATCTCGATCATGAGTAAAAAGATTAAAATCTATAATACGCTTACAAAACAAAAAGAACATTTCAAAACCCTGATTAAAAATCATGTGGGGATGTATGTGTGTGGTCCTACTGTTTATGGAGATCCTCATTTAGGGCATGCGCGTCCTGCTATCACCTTTGATGTTGTGTTTAGATACTTAAAACATACTGGATATAAGGTAAGATATGTGCGTAATATTACCGATGCAGGTCATCTAGAGAACGATGCTGATGAGGGAGAAGATAAAATATCTAAAAAAGCAAGACTAGAACAATTAGAGCCAATGGAGGTTGTTCAATTCTACACTATAAGCTACCATAAAGCAATGGAGAAGCTAAATTGCTTACCTCCATCAATTGAGCCAAGAGCAACAGGACATATTATGGAGCAGATTGAGATGGTAAAAAAAATACTTGAAAATGGCTTTGCATATGAAATAAATAATTCAATTTACTTAGACGTAAATAAATACAACGAAAAATACCCTTATGGAATTTTATCTGGAAGGAACCTAGAAGACACTTTAGAAGGAACTCGTGAATTAGATGGTCAATCGGAAAAAAGAAATCAAGTTGATTTTGCTATTTGGAAAAAAGCTGCTCCTGAACATATTATGCGCTGGCCTTCCCCTTGGGGTGACGGATTCCCAGGATGGCATATGGAATGCTCTGCAATGAGTGAAAAATATCTTGGCAAAACCTTCGATATACATGGGGGTGGAATGGATTTAGTATTTCCTCATCATGAAGCAGAAATTGCTCAAGCAAATGCCTGTAATAATTGCAATCCAGTAAATTATTGGATGCACAACAATATGGTTACCGTAGACGGCAAAAAAATGGGAAAATCTCTAGGGAACTTTATTAATTTAGAAGAATTCTTTACTGGAAAGCATAAGAAATTGGAGAAGCCATACTCGCCAATGACAATTCGTTTTTTTATTTTACAAGCTCATTACCGAAGTACCATTGATTTTAGTAATGCTGCATTAAAAGCGGCTGAAAAAGGATTCTCAAAACTAATGGCTGGTATTGAAACCTTGGAAAAATTAACTCCTTCAAAAAAATCTTCATTCAACATATCTGATTTAGAAGAAAAATGTTCTGCTGCCATGAATGATGATTTTAATACACCCGTATTAATTGCACATTTATTTGATGGGGTTAGAATAATTAACTCTGCACAAGATGGAAGGGAAAGTATAAATACAGCTGATTTAGAGAAACTAAAAGCTCTTTACACAACATTTACAAGAGATGTCTTAGGACTTGTGTCAACCAAAAAAAGTAGTGGAAATAACCTAACAAATGAAGTGATGGATTTAGTTCTAAAACTGAGAAAAAGCGCAAAATCAAATAAAGATTTTATTTCAGCAGATTTAATAAGAGATGAATTAAACAAGCTCAATATTGAAGTTAGAGATGGTCGTGCTGGAAGTGATTGGATATTAAACGATTAACTTATATGTGTCATAATTATTTTATTCTCTTCTTTTTCTGCTTACTATTTTCGTGCGATACTGACAATCCCAAAAAAAAAGAAAACCCATCAAGTCCTACAGAATTAAAAATCAACACTCCCCTATTTAATGCAGACTCTGCGTTTTATTTTATAGAAAAGCAAGTAAGTTTTGGGCCAAGGGTTATTTCTAGTGTCGGGTGGAAAAATTGTGCTATTTGGCTAGAAAAAAAACTCTTGCAATACACTACTGACGTAATAATTCAAGAAGCTCCTGTGATGACTTATGACATGAAAAATCATGTGCTAAAAAATATTATTGCATCCTTTTCTGCTGAAAAAAATAATAGGATAGCACTGTTTGCTCATTGGGATTCTCGCCATATTGCTGACCATGATTCTGTAGGCCAAAACAATCCTATATTAGGAGCTAATGATGGGGGCAGTGGAGTAGCTGTACTACTGGAAATGGCTCGTCATTTTAGCATGAAAAAACCAAATGTTGGAATAGACATTATACTTTTTGATGCGGAAGACTATGGTCAGCCAGAAAATTCTAAATTTCCAATCATGCAAGACTCTTGGTGTTTAGGGTCTCAATATTGGAGTAAAAATCCTCATAAGAAAAATTATTTCGCTCGTTACGGAATATTACTTGATATGGTTGCAGCAAAAGACGCTACGTTTCGACATGAAGAAATATCCTCTTATTATGCCTCAAACATCCTACAAAAAGTTTGGCGTAAGGCAAATCATCTAGGATTTGGCAACTATTTTGTTTTTGAAAATGCTAAACAAATTCTAGATGACCATTATTATGTAAACCTAATCACTGGAATCCCAACTATTGATATTATTGAGTATGACCCCACAACTGCCACTAACTTTAATAAGCACTGGCACACACATCAAGATGACATGAGAAACATTAACAAAGAAACGCTAAATGCGGTTGGGCAAACCTTATTAGAAGTTATTTATAGCGAATGATTATTTAATCTTTCTTGTAGTATATGTAAATTCTTTTGTGTAAAATAACTTAAATTTGTTTTATGAAAAGTAATCTTACTTTATCACTTGTACAACACAATATTATTTGGGAAGATATAAACAAAAATCTTTCTTCTTTAACCAACATAATATCCAAAACGCCAAATACAGATATTCTACTTTTGCCAGAAATGTTTAATACGGGTTTTTGTCCAAAATCTACTCATTTGGCAGAAAAAATGAATGGAAAAACAGTTTCCTGGATGAGAAAGATTGCAAAAGATAAAAACTGTGCAATAGCCGGAACCTTAATGGTTTTAGAAAATAAAAAAATCTTCAACCGATTAATATGGATATCAAAAAAAGACACGCTCTACTTCTATGATAAAGCCCACTTGTTCTCCCTTGTTAATGAACAAAAATATATAACGAAAGGAAATGAACGATTAACTTTAACATGCGAAGGATGGAAGATATGCCCTCTTATTTGTTATGATTTGCGTTTCCCAGTATTTAGCAGAAATGATGTTGAATATGACCTACTTGTTTATCTCGCTAATTGGCCTGAAAGCAGGATAGATGCGTGGAGCGCGCTACTAAAAGCACGTGCTATTGAAAATCAATGCTATACCATTGGAGTAAATAGAGTTGGGAAAGATGGGTTTAATGCTCATTTTAATGGAGCCTCTAAGGTTTTTAATGAGTTTGGCAAAGAAATAAGCTCTGCCAAGAAAAATACAGAAACTATTCAACAAGTAACTATTAGTCTAAATGATTTAAAAAAAACAAGAAAAGATATAAATTTCTTGCAAGATAAAGATAACTTTACTCTTCTATAATCCATTCAACTTCTAGGTCCCAATTAGATCGAAGAAGAATCTCTGACGGATAATTAAACACTTTCTCTGGCTGATTTTTTAAATCCCAACTTCCAGAAGTCCAAATACTATCTTGATTGTTGTCTTGAATATATTTCAGCAAATAGCTTCCGGCAATAATTTCATTAAGTATATAGGGCTTTTGACTAAAATAAAACTCTTTTATTATTTTTTCTTTTTGTAATAACTGAAAAATAGATGGGGGTTCTTTGTTTAAAATTATTTCTAAACTTCCTGTTAGTATTGAATCTTCAATTGCTGATTTTGAAACTAAAGAGTCAAAAGAAATACTATCTATGTTATTAGTATCTATTTTAACTTGTGGGTCAAAAGAAAAAAGAGAGATGAAAGAATCTTTAGATATATTTATCTTCCTGTCAAAAAATGCTATCTCCTCTTCTAAATCATATATAAAATCTTTTCCTGTAAGGGCTGTTACCTTATAGTTTTTTGCCTTTAAATTTGGAAAATAGAAATCTCCATTCCTATTAGTTTTTGAAATATAACAAGGTGAGGATTTAAAAATTACTGTGTCATCTATATTTTCTTTGAAAAGCATAATCCATGCATTAGAAACCGATCCTAAAGTGTATGCGTCTTTTAGTGTTCCTGATAGAGTTAGTGTGTCAAAAGCGTCTCCTGTTGAAAAGGAAAAAGAAAGGTCGTTTAGTATATTTCCCTCGTTTAGGTCCTTTATACAATCACTAAGAGTAAGGGTATATGTAATGTCTTCTAGAAGAGAATCTTCAATAGTAATCATAAGCTCTCTTCCTTTAATTTGTTGTCTAACAATACTTTTAATCGGAGGCGAAATGTAAAAGTTTTCTTCCCATTTGTTAAATTGAATGTTTTCATCAAACTCAAATTTTACAACCTTTGAAGATTCATTCTTTAAAAATTCTTCCATTATTATGTCTTTTATTTTTGGAGGAGAAATATCTTTATCTCCTCCTGTAGGAGGCAGTATATTTGCACAACTTACAATTAAAAAAAATAAAAGAAAATTTATAAAAAATTTCATGTGTACAAATAAACGAATAAAATACTTGAAAATAATACCTGCGAAATTTACGAATATAATTACTGTGTTAGACAATATAACCCAACAACAGATCTTGCAATTTTACTATTACATTTTAATAAAAAACCCACCAATTGGCGGGTTTTATTAAAACTAACTATAACCCTAATACTATCCACACTTACTATAACCACAGCTCACGCATTTAAGACACCCTTCCTCATAAACTAGTCCCTCATCACCACATTCTCTACAAGTGTGATCACTAACTTTTGTTCCATCTGCAATAAATGTTTTAAGTGCCCTTACTACACCACTTTTCCAAGTATTGATATTTTCATCATACAAGTTCATTTTTCCAATTAAATCAACAACATAATGCAATGGCATTCCATGTCTTAATACTCCTGAAATAAGCTTAGCATAATTCCAAAACTCTTTGTTAAAAGAACGTGAAAGTCCTCCCATAGTGACTTTATATCCATCCTTATCTTCATATTGGAAATCATATTGAGAAGATCCATCTTCTCTTCTGTTTTTTATCACCCAACCATATTCAATGGCAGGAGGCATATTAAATACATCTTCTGTTTTTCCTGTAAAAATCTCATATGGCCTCCCATTTAACAATCCTACTACAGCAATCCATTTTTCTTTATTGTTTTGGAAACGGACAACCTTGGCATCTAGCCTATTTGGTCTTGATGGCGCTGTTGTTTCTTTAAATTCAGAATTATCTAAAGTATCTTCTTTGTTTTCATCTGTTGAAACCAAGACTCCAGATCTTGACCCGTCACGATAAACTGTAATCCCTTTGGTCCCCTTTTTCCATGACTCTAAATAAATATTACTTACCTCTTCAAGAGAAACGTCATTTGGCAAATTAATTGTAGAGCTAATTGAATGGGTAACATACTTTTGTACTACCGCTTGCATTTCAACTCTTTTACCCCAATTTATTTCGGGAGCAGTACTTCCAGCATAAGGGCTTTTAGTAATGTCTGTTTCTCCTGTTATCTCCATCCATTTTTTTAAGTTATGATGGTACACCGTAAATTCCTGCCACTTGTCTCCAGAATCATCAATAAAGTCTACTTTTGCCTCTCTGTCCTGCTCATTAAGCTTTCTTCTTCTTTTATAATGCGTCATAAATACTGGCTCGATTCCAGATGATGTTTGAGCAAGCATACTTAATGTTCCTGTTGGCGCAACCGTACTAACCGAAATGTTTCTTCTTCCAAATTTCATCATTCTTGCATAAACATCAGGAAGCTCCTTTTCCATCATCTGAACAAACTCTGATGTTTTTTCAATTTTTGCATCAAAACCGACAAAGCTTCCTCTTGAAAGAGACATGTCAATAGAGCTATCAAATTCCGCTCTGCATTTCTCTTTCATTATTTCTTCTACTTTTGCAATTGCTTCGTCTGAATCAATAGCCATCCCAAGTGCTGCAACCATGTCTGCAAGAGCAGTAAATCCTAATCCTGTTCTTCTTCCCTCGATTCCTGTCTTTAATAATAACTCCCACGTTTCTTTCTCTACAGATTTAATTTGTTCAGGCTCATCGTCAGTTTCAATTTTTTCTAAAATTCTTCCTATTGCTTCTGTTTCTAAATCAACCAAATCATCCATTAATCTTTGCCCTTCATACGCTGATTTATAGAAGTCTTCCATTAAAAATTTAGCATCTTTAGTAAAAGGATTTTCCACAAAATTATAAAGGTTTATTGCAATTAACCTGCAACTATCTCCTCCCTGCATAGCAATTTCAGAACATGGATTGGTTGATGTGTTTTTATAATTAGGGTATACAGAAGAAGTAGAATACCAATGCTGACGATCCCAAAAGATCAAGCCTGGCTCAGCAGTATTATGCGCACATTTAATAATCGTATCCCAAAGCTCTTTAGCATTTACTGTTTTAGTAAATTTGGGATTATCTGAATCTATTGGCCACTTATGTGTATACTCTCCTTTTTTCTCAACTGCACGCATGAATTCATCAGAAAGGCGAATTGAAATATTTGCTCCTGTTACCTTTTGCAAGTCCTGTTTTATCGTGATAAAATCTTCTACATCAGGATGAGCAATATCCATAGACAACATTAAAGCTCCTCTTCTTCCATTCTGAGCTACTTCTCGTGTGGTGTTTGAAAATCGATCCATAAAGGAAACCGCTCCAGAAGTACTTTTTGCAGCATTAGAAACCCTTGCTCCAGCTGGTCGCAAATTGGAAATATCAACACCAACCCCACATCTTCTTTTAAACAGTTGTGCTAATTGCTGATCTGTATAAAAAACGCCACCATAAGAATCATGTAATTCAGGAACCACTATACAATTAGATAAGGATGCTAATTGATAATGGTTTCCTAATGAGCTCATAACACTTCCTTGAGGAATAATAGATCCAAATTGCTTAAAATAATTGTATATCTTTTTTTCTGTTAAATCTTCTCTTTCCTGGCCGTATTTAGATAAAAATTTAGCGCTACCATTAAGATTATATTTTAATTTATACGCTGCTTCAATTCTTCCAAACTCCTTAGCCATTCTCTTGTGCATGTCATCAGGAGATAATTCAACAAAATCCCCCGCATCATCTTTCATTGCATATTTATTCATCCAAGTTGTTGCAGCTAATTCATCTCCATTAAAATAGGAAATGGATTTTTCCAGAACCTGCTCATAACTATATGTTTTTTGTTTTTTTGTGTTTATAGAATCTTTTTTTTGTTTTTTTAATAATGTAGGCATGCGGCTTCTTCTTTTGAGCGATTAATTTTAATGTTTTTTTTATGACTACAATTTTAAAAATAAAGTGAAATCTACGACTTCATTGGGATGATGGTTCTCAACAGTTTTTTCAACAAAAAGTTAATAAGTAATTTAAGTCGCTGAGAACTAATGACATGTAGTTTTGAGCTGTATTATGTTTTTTAAACCTCCTTTCCTAGAACAAAGAATTGGCTTAATTTAAAGCCTATATGTCATGAAGAGAAGCCGCTTAAAATGCCGTCAAATAATAATCTTCCATCTTGATTATGAAGCTCTTTATCTGCAGCTCTTTCTGGATGTGGCATCATCCCAAAAACATTTCTTTCTTTATTGCAAATTCCAGCAATATTCAGTAGGGATCCGTTAGGATTTGCTGATTCTGTAACTTCACTATTTATGTCAGAATATTGAAATAAAATTTGATTATTCTTTTCTAATAAGTTCAATGTGTCTTGATCAGCAAAATACCGCCCTTCCGCATGAGCAATAGGTATTTTAATAGCGTCTTCTCCATATTTATTTGTTACTAATGTATCTTTAGCAAGTGTTTTGAGATAAATATTTTTACAAATAAATTTATGTGAATTATTATGCAAAAGCGTGCCTGGCAACAATCCGCTTTCAGTTAAAATTTGAAATCCATTACATATACCCATCACATATCCTCCTGCATTTGCAAATCCTATTATCTGATTCATGATAGGAGAAAATTTTGCGATTGCACCAGATCTTAAATAATCACCATAGGAAAAACCACCAGGAAGAATAACAAAATCTACTCCTTTTAGATTAGTGTCCTTATGCCAAAGCTGTACTACATCCTGTTTCAGTATTTTTTCTAAAACATAAATCATATCCATATCGCAATTAGAGCCAGGAAATATAACTACACCAAACTTCATACTGTTAATTTATCTTGCAAATTTACACATTAAAAACAATCATATACCTATAATAGAAAGAAGAAATTACTAACAAGAAAAATAAAATATTCGCAATATGTCTATTTTTAGCATACACAAAATAATTACTAATAATAACGGATAAAGGCAGGAAAGAAAAATAAAAATATTCCCACCCTGAATAAATAGCAATGATAATGGTAAAAACAAAAAACCAAATAATAGTCATAAATGTTCTTCTAGATTTAATACTCTTTTTATATAGCCATGTAAACAGCTCAAAAAATGAAAGAATTACAATTACTAAAAATATTATTGCTAGTATTTTTTTTGAAATGTGTAACTCTTCAAGAGTTAAAAAATTGATTTTAGAAACTACTACAGGTCTATAAAAGACCCAATCCATTCCTTTCAAAAAAATAAAAACAAAATAAAATACCTGTGGAGTGATTAAACCTAAAAATATAGTAACTAAAATTCGCCAATTAAAATTACTATAATTTATGCCTGCTATGATTAAAACCAGGGTTAACAAAATTAAATTCGGATAAATAAAAGTTGCCAACGATAATATAAATGATGCGTTATAAAACTCGGAAAAAGGCAAATCTTTTTGATATGCCTCTGCTAAAAAATTAAACATAAACAATAATAAAAAAGCAGATAGCCAAGCCTCAACAACATTAATAAAAAATGAACTAATTAAAACAAAAACAAATCCAACAACTAAATTATCCTTGCGAATAATATTTTTTTCATATACAATATTGTTAAGCCCTGTGCCTAAAAAAAATGGCGCTATGACCGCAAAAAGAATAACAATAAATGAATTAAAAAAAGAATGACCAAATAATAATTCTACATCAAATCTTAGAGCAGCAAATAAAACAAGCGCCACGCATAAAAAAAGAAAAAGCAATATGATAGAGGCCTTCGGATTTATAAGGTGTTTTAAAAACATATTAATTTCTAAAAAATAATTAAATTTGTCACAGTAAATTAAAACAAAAATTATGAAAGACGTATTTTATGCAATAGGTGATTTTTTTGACTTAATTTTTGCTGGGGTTGATGCGGTAGAAAATAAGCTAAACTATTTCTATATGGGAGTGATTTTTGTCTTCTTGGTAGTATGGACAATTAAAATGATAAAACACAGAAAGAATAACGAAGAACATGCTCCATTATAAATCAAAGCCAATATCTTTACGATAATACTTCCCCTCAAACGAGATTATCTCTGCGCTTTCATAACTTTTATCTAGTGCTGTTTTAATATCTTCTGCTAAAGAAGTTAATGCAATAACTCTTCCTCCATCCGTTTTAATCCCGTCATTATTTTTAGTGCCTGCATGAAAAACAATACTATTATCAACTGATTCAATTCCTGATATTCTTTTCCCTTTTTCATAATTCTCAGGATAACCCTTAGAAACTAGCATCACGGTTGTTGCGCTCTCATCACTAATATTTAAATCTTTTTCGCTAAAAGTCCCATCATCTATACCCTTAAGTAGATTTAATAAGTCTGAATTTATCCTAGGTATAACCACTTCCGTTTCAGGGTCGCCCATCCTTACATTATATTCAATCACTTTTGGCTGTCCATTCACGTTTATTAGACCAAAGAAAATAAAGCCTTTATATATAATGTTTTCTTTTTTTAGACCTTCTATTGTTGGTTTGATAATTTCTCGTTCTACTTTTTCAATATAAAACCTATCAGCGAAAGGGACTGGAGAGATGGCCCCCATCCCTCCAGTATTTAATCCAGTATCTCCTTCTCCAATTCTTTTATAATCTTTAGCCGAGGGTAAAATTTTATATGAATTGCCATCTGTTAAAACAAAAACTGAAATCTCAATCCCTTGCAAAAACTCTTCAATAACAACTGTCGAAGAGGCTGCTCCAAACTTAGCCTCATTAATCATTAATCTTAAGGATTCCTTAGCATCTTCAAGTTTGTCAATAATCACCACTCCCTTTCCTCCTGCGAGACCATCAGCTTTTAGCACATAGGGAGGCTCTAAAGCCTCAAGAAATGCAAAGCCCTCTTCTAGTGTCTCTTTTGTAAAGGATTGATGTGTAGCCGTAGGAATATTATGCCTTAACATGAATTCTTTAGCAAACTTCTTGCTTCCTTCTAATTTCGCGCCCTCTGCTGAAGGTCCT
>Ga0315315_10001097_pt1 | contig 24581 bp, 24 predicted proteins | sample M140m3416metaG_FD_203699 | JGI IMG/M metagenome (GOLD analysis project Ga0315315, IMG submission 203699) | Ammonia-oxidizing marine archaeal communities from Monterey Bay, California, United States - M1 40m 3416 | ecosystem: Environmental > Aquatic > Marine > Intertidal zone | place: USA...
ATATACTAAAAGTAAATATATTAATAATATAAAATTTTTAAAACAAAGAATTATTAATGCTTATCCTTGCTCTTGTTGTGGAGAAAAATATCAGGCAGGAGATTTTTTAATTCATTTCGTAAATACTATTCGTTCAACACATAATTGGGGAGGTGACTCCGAAGAACCATATAAAGAAATTCAATTAGCAGAAGCAAAAACACAAATGTATCATATGAATAATTATATAAAACAAGTTAATTTCAAGATTCAAGATCTAACAAAAGATAATGCCAAAATGAAAAAAATGATTGAAAAGTTATTAAAACAATGATTATTGCTTTTTAACTATAAACTCTTCGTAATATTTAATTACATCAATCGACCATTCTTTATATTTTTGAGTAGTATTTATATTTATAAGAGGATTTATTCGTCTATTATTTGAATTAGTGTCTAACATTTTGCCTTCCAAGGTGTTCATATCAAATTTAATTACTTTCTTTACTATTCCTTTTTGAGATAAATAACCACTTATATATATGTCATCAATTAAAAATATTTTTTTCTTTGGAAATTTTTTGTCTTTTATTATATAATCAAAAATACTATCGTTAAAATATGAGGTTCTATATAAAACACCACCTGTTCCAAATACAACTGCTATTTCCTTATCTGTACCTATTTCATTTCCTCTCATAATAATTTCATGATATCTATTTATTATATCATACATATTTTTTCTGGATAAATATAGCTTACTTTTAGTGCTTAATTGTATAAGAACACTGCCCATTCTTGAAACAACACAATTTTGATTTCTTTTCCAACCCTCCAAAAGATTCTTTACACATTCTTTATTATAACATTTGTCATCATCTACAGTTATTATTAATGGTTCTTCTTCTTTAGAAAGATTTTTTGGTAATTCTCTTTCTAATATACCTAATAATTTTGTTGCAGGACCATAATCTTTTTTAGTTCTCCAAATTGTTACATTATATTTTTTTAAAATTTCTATTGTTTCATTTTTTAGTTTATAAGGGTCACCTTCACATGGCTCTCTTATACTTTTTATTGGTAAAGATAAAACTATTTCATCTATATTAGCAGATTGATCCACTAAAGATAATATAGTTTCATTTAAATACTTTAGCCTAGAAGGTATTGTTGTAAGTGTTACTATAACTTTCCTTTTTTCAAACATTATAATTATACTGATATGTTAATATTTTTATTACTAAAATTATTAACTCAATACTTAAAGAAAATTATATAGTTTTAAACCAAGAAATATATTTTAATGTCATATATTAATATATGACCAATCCAGTAATACTATTTGGAGAGCCAATCGAAAAAACTTTTTTTTATGATCTGTTAATAGATAAAGATTCAAAATATCTCACAAATTTCAAAAGATATTTTAATTATTTGAAAAAGAATCATGATGGTTATAAAAATACAAAAATTAGAGATAAATTATCAATAGACAAGCCTTTATTTGATTACGTGAATATTATTAATGATTGGTTAGATTTAGAATCAGAAGGTTTGTATAATTTATACATTGATCAAAATGAAAATTTATTTTTTGGATTTAAAATAAGTAATCCTGTTGATGTAGATACTATAAATAAATTATGTAAAGATTGGAAAAGGTCAAAAGAACTACGAAATAGTTATTTTGAATGGATGTCAAAATTTGATGATTCAGGTGAAGGACCTTTATTATTTGCCTTATATTAAATTTTACTGTAATAATTATATAAAAATATTTTTTTTATATAATGACTAAAGATTTTATTCAATTTAACGAAAGAGCATATAAATTTATTAGAGGTTCAGCAGTAAGTCATATAATGGATGCTATAGTTGAATTAATAACTAATTCAGATGATGCATATGATAAAGGTGGAATAAAAAGTAAAAAAATACATATTCATTTAAATTATAGAGGTCAATTAATTGTTACTGATCAAGCAATCGGACTGACTTCAGAAGGAATGAAAAAATGTTTTTTACAAGTTGGTAACTTTACAAGTACCGAAGATAATAGAGGTTTTTTCTCGAGAGGTGCAAAAGATATAAGTGCATTAGGTGATGTATATTTTGAAAGTATAAAAAATAATAAATATTCTAAACTTTTATTAGATAAAAATGCAAATGGTGAATTGCAAATAGCTGATCAGATGATAAATAGTGCATTAAGAGATAATTTAAAAATTAAAGGTAATGGACTAAGAGTTACTATTAATTTAAATGAAGGAGTTCAAATACCAAATCCAAAGGTTATGTTAGAAATTTATACCAGACATATTTCTTTAAGAAATATTTTGAATAGTCCAAATTGTGACTGTACTATTACATTTGAAGATAGTACAGAATTTGAATTTAATTATAAAGAATTTAAGTTTAATTATTCATTTCCAAATACAGAAGTTTTACTTTATTTATCATTTAATTTACCTTCATATCCTGAAGCAGATGTGTTTTTTCAATTATCAAGAGCAGAAAATCAATTATTTGATGATAATAATATGAAGTTTTGTGATTGGGGAATATTAATAACTAGTAATAAAGTTATTCATGATATCACATGTTTAAACGATCAATTTAAATTTAATCCTCATATGAAATCATTATCTGGTATGATTCATAGCACATACATAAATAAATTATTAAGAGATTATGATAAAAATGGTGCTAGTAAATTAAATCCTTTTCCAATATTAGACCCTTCAAGAGTTGGTGGTTTGAATTATGACCATCCATTTATGCAAGAGTTAATAAAAATCCCTATGGATAGATTAGATTTAGTATTACAAGAATTAGAAGCAACTGATGATAATGAATATGTATTTTTTAATAATGAAATTATGGATATAATTAATAAATTAAATTTAACAGGAGATAAATTTATGGAAGCAAATGAATTAATGAAATTTGTTGAAAATAAAAATAGTGACCTAATTAGAGGAATAGAATCAGATAGAGGTAAATTTGTAACAGTAGAAAAGAACTTTATGCAGGATTTAAATAAGTCAAAAAGAGTTAATTTAGAACCTAAAAAAAATAAAAAACAAGCTGCTCCATATGTTGATCCAATGTCCAAACTATTTGACATTATTGGAGTAGGAGATGAAGGAAATGCTGCAACCGAAGAGGTTGATGATACTACAAAATTATATAAAAAGTTTGATAATTCAGTTATGAAAGAGATTGAAACTGAAGAAAAGAAAATTTTTCATTTTAATAATGTAGAAGGTAAAAATGAAGAAGCGGTTAAGAATGAATTTGAATCTCAAAATTATCAACATTTAAAAAAAGATAATATGTTTGTAATAAAATTTATAAAATCTACACAAGATAGAAAATATGAAATTTATCAATCTGGGCAAAAAATCATTTTAAAGATTAATATTAATTTCCCAATTTTAAAAAGATATTTTAATTCAGAAAATGACTTTTCACAAGATTTTGAAACAAGTAAATTAGAGGCGGTAATGTTATTACATGAGATTTTAACTGAAGCATTAACTAGGATTCAATTAATAAGTTATATTAATAGAGATTTTATTAAAATCAATAATGATTCTTCATCTAGTAACTTTCAAGAATTATTTAGAAACTATGATTCATATAAAAATAATATTGATATATCAGTTGATAAAGTTATTCAAAGTATTATAAATCAAGAAAGATCTAAAATTAAGAAAATGATTAAAAATAATGACAATGACCAAGAAGATGATGATAATAATTCTATATCATCATTTGGAGATAATTTAGATAATGAAGAGTTAATTAAGAACAAAGATAGTAATTTTTTACTAGGACTAGATAATATACAAAAAATTCCTGACAATTTAGAACATGATTTAGGATTTGCAGAAACATCTATAATTCAAGATGAAAACAAAGTTAGTTCAATAGATGATTTTATTTTAAAAGATAAAACAGATAAATTATCTGTTGAAAATGAGAAATTAAAAAAAGAAAATGATGAATTAAAAAAAGAAAATGAAGAAATTAAGTTAGATATAATGGAATTAAAAGAGGTTTTAATGGAGAATATTGAAACATTAGTAGTTAAGAGGTTTAAAAGAATTGAGAAATTTATTGACTACTCGTTTTTACCATCTGAAGATGGACATGATTTTATAAAATATTATAAAATCACAAAAATTCATGTATCTCCTGCATTATCATGCACTTTGGAGAAATATGAAAATTTAGAAAAATATGATTATGACAATTTAGAAAATAATAATAATCATCCAACATTATTTTATGGCGTTTATAGACCATACGATATAAAAGTTATAAAAGAACATAAAGGACCAAAATATGTATTTTGGCATGATAATGATGCAAATATAAACTATTCTAATAGAAGAGATACATTAAAAGAAATTAGTGAAACAGCAGATGTTAATATTTGTAATACAATGGTTGTAGAGAAATATTTTCAAATTATGAATATTCAATATAAAAAGGTTGAATTTTTAAAATAACTTACCATAAAACGATAAATTAATTAGCTTACCATAAAAGAAATTTACTAAGTTTTGTTTAGAAGAGCAGATATCACATAAAACAAAAGAAATTACAATTCTGGTCTCTCCGTCATTTAATTTTTCTACTTTATGATCTAAAATATCACCTTTAAATATTACTAATGAGTTTGGTTCAGTATTAATTGAAAATACTTTATTATTGTATTTATATTTTAGTTTAGCAGATGAAAATTTCTTATTTTTTGACTCATTAAAAATTGTGTAAATACAAGCCCATCTAGTTCCTTCATATAAATTGCTATCAGTGTGCCAATCAATTCCATCATTAGGTTTGTTATAATATAATATACTAATTTGATTTGGATCAGATCTTGGAATAAATTGTAAATTTAACCCAGTCCTCTTCTTTATTAAATTTAAAGTATCTGGATTTCTAATTAAATTAATAATTTTTTCATAAGGTGTATCATACATTTCATGATGAGACATTGATGATCCTTTTCTTACCTGATTATTAAATCTGTATGATTTATTAGATGCTTTAGATATTAGATTTTTTAGTTTATTTTTTAGTTTATCAGAATAAAAGTTTTTTAAATAATATATATCTTTTGTGCTTTTATCTATTAACTTATAAATTATAGGTTTTTCAAAAATGCGCAAGATAATAGCTGTTACAATAATAATTAAATATATTTTTTCCATATATTAAAAATAGATTAAAATATTATATTATATTTTAAACCATTTAATTTATAAGATTATCTATTTGATCTTTAATATCTTCAATATTTATATTACTTTCAATATAAATTCTTATAACATTTTCAGTTCCAGAAGGTCTTACGAAACAAAAACAATTATATTTTTCCATTAAAATATCTAATTCATTTTGTAACTCAATTGGTTCACATAATCTATCTCCTATTCTATTTGTTTTATAAATATCTTTATTTTCAACTTCTTTTTTGTATAATATAAAATTATTTTTTTGTACTTTATTATACCATTCAATCTGATTCATATTTAAACATTTTAGAAAGTATTTTACACAAAAAATGCCACTAATTCCATCTCCAACAACTTCATTATTTAACATAGTTACATGCTTAAAAAAACTATTCTCTAGTAATTTATTATTATTTATTAAAATAGTTCCATGTCCATTTGATTCAAAGTAAACACTTATATCGTATTTTAACGCTTCGTGATGTAAATTTTTGACACCAGTTGCAGTGCATATTATATTAATTTCAGAATTCATATTTTTAATATAGTCAATAATCGCATTGTTAGTATATGGAGTGTGAATATATCCTATTGTAAACTCTTTATCAATATATTTATTTACTGCAAGTAAATAGAGTAAAGCAATATAGTCACCATCTAAAATTCTTAATGACTGGTCAAAATAATAAAAGATAAACCTATCTGCATCACCGTCAACTGAACAACCTAACATGTAACTAAATTTGTCATCATAAGGAAGTAATTGATCATTAATTACGTAATCAGATCCACTTTCATGATTTAGCAAATTATGATTATAAACTTTGGTATTAACCAAGTTCATGTCTAAGTCCCAAAATTCATTTAATTTAGATAAAGCAATAAATCCAACGCCATTTGCACAATCAATAATTAAATCATCAAAATGCATATTGAATAAACTTATACAATTATATTTATTAATATATGAATCAGGATTTTCATCATTATACTTTACTAAAAAATGATGTTGAGGTGTTGTAACAAAACCGAGATATACAATTTTTATATTATCAGTAACTGATCTAATTCCTTTCACTAGTTCATTTTGAATTTCAAAATAACTATTTCTTGTATCATGGCCTATAAAGATTTTCTTAGGACTAAAATAATTTTTTTTTTTTAAAATTTCAAATTCATCATTTACATATTTTTCTAATATGATTTCATAATCTTTTCCTATCATATTACCTTTCATATCAACTATTTTAACACCATTATCTATATATTTATTATGCGAAGCAGTTATCATAATACCAAAGTTTTCATTTTTTGATGTAGTTAAATATGCCATTATTTCTCCAATTTTGAAAGATATATCAATAATTTTTTTTGCATCATCTCTAAAGCCAGATGTGCCGTATTTCATTATATATAAAAATATTTTTATTTATTCTAATTTTTATAATTTATTGCTTTTTCATACAAATAATTCCCAACTCTTACAAAAGCACATCTTGGTATACCATTTACAGAATCTACACTTGAATCTGAATCTGAATCATATATAATACTATCCTCGATTTCAGATGCATAAATAATTTCAAATCCATCATCGGAAAAATATGATGAATTTGTAGGTGTAAGATTATTAACAAAAATATCATTAGTATATTCTAATTCATTTTCAGAAAATGTTTCATTCGAACTGTCAGATAAATAATATTCATTATAATCTATTTTATCAAGTATTTGATTTATAATATGATTTACTTCATTTTTAATTATTAATTTATTAATTACATTTGATGAATATAAAATATTAGAATAGATTCCATATGAATTATTCATATAATTATGTATAAATAATTTATTTAATTTTGGATCTTTATAAAATAATGAACTAATCATTAATTATATTTATAATGGTGTATTTATTTAAGCTGTTTTTATTATTTCTAATTAGGTTTAATAAACATAGTTAGTTTCATGTAATGATTTACCAACATCTTCTTCATTTGTATATTTACCTAATGTAGCTAATCCATTGGCTCTTGTTCTTAACAATAATGCATCTTGTGCAGATTTAGTATTTTCTTTTAAACCTTTCCATGCATTTAATACACTAGCTTGCAATGCTCTTCCATATGAAAAAGTTAAATACCATGGCTTATTACCTTCAACTTTATTAATTTCATTTAAAGCCATTGATGCTTCAACCTCTGACATACCACCTGATAAAAATACTACACCAGGCATACTTACTGGAACTGATTGTTGTAATGCTTTAACAGTTAATTGCCCTAGTTTTACACTATCAAAAGCTGATCCTGAGTTAACACCTGGTCTTACCATATTCGGTTTTAGTAATGTGCATTCTAAATCTACATGATGTCTAACTAATTCTCTGTATACAACACTTAATACATTTACGGCAACTTCATATGATTTTTCAATTGAATGACTACCATCCATTAAAACTTCAGGTTCAACAATTGGTACTAATCCATTATTTTGGCAAATTGATGCATATCTTGCTAATGTTACTGCATTTTCATGGATAGATACATCAGATGGAAGACATTTATCTACATCAATTTTTAAAACTGCTCTCCATTTTGCAAATCTAGCACCTGCATCATAGTATTGCCTACATCTTTCATCTAAATTGTCTATTCCTTGTGTAACAGTTTCTCCATGAGTGCCATATAATGGCTTAACTCCTTTATCTACTTTAATTCCAACAACAATATCATTATCTAATAATGGTTGAATTAATTTACTTTCATCATTTTTGTATGCAAGTAATGTTTCTTCATATGTAATTACACCACTTATATGTTCATTTAATTTTGGAGTTGTAAAAAGTAAATCTCTATAAGCAAATCTGTTTTCTCGAGTATTTTCAACATGAATTGATGCAAATCTTTTACCAATAGTTCCTGTACTTTCGTCAGCAGCTAAAATTCCTTTTCCAGGAGTACATATTTTTCTAACTGTTTCAAGTTGTTCTTGTTTATTCATTAATATTTTAAATATATATATTTTTATATAGTTAAAAAATTTATAATTACTTTCGTTTGTTATACATGTAAATTGCAATAAGTATAGCACCAAATACAACCATATCTGTCATACCACTTCCTTCATCTTCAGGTGGACTGTGAGTGATATTAGCTACTGGTTTAGCAGCTGGTTTAGCAGCTGGTTTAGCTGCTGGTTTAGCAGCTGGTTTAGCAGCTGGTTTAGCAGCAGGTACTGGTTCAGGGTACACCTCACATGGTCCTGGTTTGGTAAAAGTGTCCAGATCACAGTCGGGATCACTAGCATTGCATCTACATGTTTCGGGATATCTTTCGATTACGTTTGAATAATTAATATTCATATATATATATATTTAGATAAATTCTAAACTATTTTCGTTTGTTATACATATAAATTGCAACAAGTAATGCACCAAATACAAGCATATCTGTCATACCACTTCCAGAATCTTGTTCTGTTTCTTGAACATTATCAACTACAGTGTCATTAACAGTGTCATTTGTAGTATCATTAGTAGTAGATGCGGTATTAGAAATTACAATTCCACCAGGACTACTTGTTGTATCAGTATTTACAACTTTTGAATTATCGTTATTACTTACACTTTCATTAACTTGCATATTTTTAACTGCTTCCATTTTTTTATCGAAATTTAGATTTAAATTCATTATATATATATTTAGATAAATTAATTATATTATTAATCTTCAAAATCTGAATTTTCATCACTTAAATTTATAGTATTTTCTTTACTATTTATAAATCTATTTATTTCATCAATTATTATAGTAATTCTAGCTTGAGATTTTGCACAGTCATTATAAGTTTTTTTTAAATTTTCTAAACCACTTTTTGATTTGGATAAATAATTAATAATTTCTGGTTTAGATTTAGAAAATTTAAATGCTTCATTTATTAAAATATTAATTTTACTTATGGATTCATCTCTAGAATTACCATACCACCATCTTAATCCTGGTTGTATATATGTATGTGATGTATCAATGTTAAAAAATGTTTCTTTTGTTGTTAGCTTATTTTTTTCTCTAAGTTCTGCTAAAACATTGAGATTAACTATTATTTCATTAAATTTTTGCGCATCCATTAAATAATATTAGTAAATATACTTTAAGTATAAAAAATTGATAAATATAATTTTATTTAACATGAGAGATATAGTATAATTGATAAAAATGAGTGTAATTACTAATATTGAATCGTTTGTAAATGATATTCCTAAATTTGAACTTAGTCGAATGGAAAATGGAGATGCATTATATTATGCTTTAACTTTTAAATATAATAGGAGTTATTATTATGATCCTCCTGAATATCTAAAAGACGATGTTAATAATATTTTATCTGATAAAAATTTTAAAAGTTATATAATGAATTTTATTAAAGAACTAGGTAATCATGAAAAATTTACCGTTTTAAGAAATGGTAAAATTATTTATAAGCCAGTTAAAGTTGAAGAAGAGTACATACAATGTTCAAATTGTGGGAATGTATGGGATGGAAATGCACAATGCACCTGTTATTTATATGAGCTTTGTTATTGTTAAAAAAAATGAAAAACAATATAATTACTTAGATAAATGTTTATTTATAATACTATGGATTTCAGCGAATTACAAAATAATACATCTAATCAAGTTGCAGATAACTTAGATGATATAGATAAAAATATTGACATTTATTTAAAACAACGTAATGGAAGAAAATATATAACAACTATTCATGGTTTAACCGATGATAAATCTAAATTAAAAGTATATGCTAAAGATTTACGAAAAATATTAAGTTGCTCTTGTAGTTTAGATAAACATGATGAAACAAATGAAACAATTTTAAAACTTTCTGGTAAAAATACACCAAAAATATGTTCTTATCTAATTGAAAAATTAGATGTTAAGAAAGAAAATATTATTATACATGGAGATTAAACGTTAAACTCCAAATTTTTCCAACATTTAAAACACCATATTTTATCATATGCATGATAAGTTGGATTTAACTTTTTATATATTTTTATTTTACAACTATAACAATTATCTGGAGATATATATTGTGGTTTTTCGTAATTAATATCAATTTTCAAAAAATCTTCTTTAGGTAATTGATCTAAACTAGATGTTTTTTTTATAGGCTTATTAATTGGTGGTTTATGATGTATTTCATTGCAAAAAGAATCATATTCCTCATCATAAGAAAGATCTTCTTTTTGAGATATTTCTATATCATTAGTTATAGTAATATCTGTTTTCTTTTTATTAGCGTCGCTATATGCAAATAATGACATCAAAAAATTCAACATATATATTATGTGAAATAATAGAAAATGTTGGTTAAAAACTTTAGTAGAACACATTTTTGCCATTTTTTTTAATTAAAATTATAATCTACAAGTTTTAAGTTTTTTCAATTTTTAAATAAAATTGAAAATTTTTTTTCATATAGATTCATTTAAATATAGCTAATGTCGCTTGTCCCCTGAAGGGATTAGTCTTTGAGAAAATTAAAAATGATTATGAGTAGATGCTCATTTTTAATTCTTAAAGATTACTGTTTAGTGCTAAAACAGAAGCGGCAGCTTATTGAATTTAATAATTAATAATATGAATACCCATAAGACACGGTGTTCCCTATTCACAAAGGCATATTAGTATTAGCACTGGTGCTAATATGTCTTGTGGATTAGGAAAAGAACCACTATTTTATCATTTAATAAGATAAAAGTTAGGTTTTAGTGTTCAGAATCAGTTTGATATGACTGATTTCCAATCTCTTTGAGTTTTGGTTAAGGCTTTTATAAAAAATAATTGCTAGTATTATAGGTTCTACTACCTCTGGAATCTATTAGTGTGGGGAGGAAAAAAAAGAATAATTTTATTTTATTTTTTCCTAATTTATCTAAATTCAAATCAAACTAAATTTTTATATGAACTTTTGTATATAATTATAAGTTTGATCAAGCTATTTATACTAATTTAGTATTTTTACAGAATAAAACTTAAAAAAATTAAGTCTAATCCATTAGGATTATTATGGTAGTTTGCTGCCCAACAATTTTTTTGTATAGGCAGCCACGGGTTCAAGTTAGCGATATGGTAGTATCCAATACTTGAACCTATTTACAGAGCATAATTAAGCACGAATGTTCCCTATTTATAGGTATAGTTGACACGCAAAGGTCGTAGTTCATCTAGTGCTAGATAAAGGAAGATGTGCCTTTATCCCGGTAATCACTTCATTGAGGTGTTATTCGGACGGTTCGAAAAAGTTCCTCGCACATTATTCACCTTCTGCCTTAAGGGTGTCTTATCAAAAAAAATAATTTTATTTTTATTGATATTTAATATATTAAAATCCATTAGAATATATAAGGTTTGATCATAAAAGCCTTTGTTTTCCTCATGTTAGAATAAATTTTTATTATAACATGAATAATTTTCTACCACATTTGAACGGGATTTTCTCTATACATTTTGTCTCCTGGTTTAATATTATAAGTTTGATGAAATTCAGGTATGTTTGCAAGTGTCGCATTTATTCTCCATTCATTTGGAGAATGAGGATCTGTTCTAATTCTTTTATCTGCTTCTTCCGGTCGAATATTAGTTCTCCATACAGTTGCCCAAGAAATAAAAAAACTTTCATTTTGAGTCATTCCATTTATTATCTTACCTACTTGATTAATTTTTTCTAACTGTTTTTTTAATGCATAATATGATATTTTTACCCCTCCATGATCTGCTAAATTTTCACCTAATGTTAATTCACCATTTACATTCTTACTGTTTACTGTTAATTTACCATATTCATCTATATAATATTTGGCTTTTTTATCAAACTTTGTTTTATCGTCATCTGTCCACCAATTATTTAAATTACCTTCATGATCAAATTTACTTCCCATATCATCAAAAGAATGAGTCATTTCATGACCTATCACTGTTCCAATAGCACCATAATTTGTTGCTTCATCTGAATCTGGATGAAAAAATGGTTTTTGTAAAATTCCAGCTGGAAATACAATTTCATTTTTTAAAGGGTGAAAATATGCATTAATTGTATGTGGATTCATTTCCCATCTATTTAAATCAGTAGGTTTATATAATCTATCCATTTCATAATCAAACTCAAAACTATTTACTTTCATTAAAATATCAACTAAGGAATCCTTCTCTGTAAATGTTACTTCTGAAAAATCTCTCCATTCATCTGGATATCCAATTTTAGCTCTAAATACACTGTATTTCTTTAATGCCTTTTGTTTAGTTTCTTCACTCATCCAGTCTAAATTTAAAATTCTTCTTTTTAACTCTTCTTTTAAATTATTCACCATTTCTAACATTTTAACTTTAGAAGATTCTGGAAAATGTCTTTCAACATATTTTCTACCTAATAATTCTCCTAAATTACTATCAACAACTGAAACTGCTCTTTCCCAACGAGATTTAGGCTCTTTTTGTCCCGATAAAAACTTATTGTAAAAATTAAACTTATTTACATAAAATCTTTTACTCATATAACTGGAAAATTTACTAATAATTTTACATTTCATCCAATCTTTCCATACTTCAATATCTAAATCATTCCATAATGTAAAAAATCTTTTATAAAAATCTTTATTATCTACAATTAAATAAGGAATATCTCTAATTACCAACTTTGAAAAATATAACTCCCAATTCAAATTACAAATTTGTTTTAATTCATTAATTGTCATTTTATTATAATTCTTATGAGGATCTCTTTTTTCTACTTTTGTATATGTTTTTTCTGCTAATTTAGTTTCTAGATCTATAATATGATCCAAATCTTTGTGTTTTAAATAGTATAAAGACCATAAATTATTAATATATTCAAGATACTTGTCTCTAGTTTCTTTTTTATCATCATCAAAGTAATAATCTCTATCTGGCAAACCTAACCCACTGGTATGAAGATATGGAACAACTAATGTGCTATTTTTTGCATCTTCACTTGGATAAAATGAAAATACTGCAAAGTTGCCATATTTATAATGACTTGCTAATAATTTCCATAAATCTGATTTAGATTTACAGTTATCAATCTCATTTATATATTTATCAATAGGAGATGAATCTAATTCTTCTATTTTTTTCTCATTCATATAAGCATCATAAATTTGTCTTAATTTATAATATTTATTTTCAGAAGGTTCAATATTTATAATAATATCATTTAATCTATTTAAATTTTCTTCATGTAAAATTTCAAATGTTCCCCATTTAGTATATTTATCGGGAATAGGATTCTCATTCATCCATTTACCATTCACATGTTTATTGAAATCTTCTGAAGGTGAATACTTAACTTCACTTAATTTACTTTCCATATATAGATAATTCTATATTTTATTCTTAAATATTTAATTCAATAGTTTATTTATAGAAATAACTACGCTTCCTTGACTTTGATCTAATGTCTTTAAAATCAATGCTTCATCCTCGAAACCCATATTTTTAATTTCTTCTAATTCAGAAGTATACTTTTCTTTTAATTCATTAAAATTAAATTCAGGCTCATTATTTACAATTGAATTTTCATTATCTGTTTCATTTGTTGTTTGCAAATTTTGATTTAATGATGAATAGTTATTATTTTGATTTAAATTATTAAAATTATTAATAATCTGACCAGCCATTTGTGGATTTTGTAATAAATTCGTTATATTGCTTTCAATTACATGGCGATATGGTGAATCTATTGGTAAATTCATTCTATTTAAAGTATTACTTATAATTAATTCTCTAAATTGTGGTATTTGATACATTGTATTAATTTGATTTAATATATTAGGATCTTCTATATTTGGAATGTTATTTTCTGATAAATTAATATTAGAAAAAAGATTATTTAAATTAGAACCAGAATTAAATGCATTTGAAATAGTATTATTTAAATTATTATTTAAATCAACAAGACTATCATTTAAATTAGGTTGAGCAGTATTTGTAGCATTACTATTTAAATTAGATTGAGTAGCATTACTATTTAAATTAGATTTTCGAACTACACAATGTAAAGTAGAACTTTCATCAATTTTATGTTGTTCTAGAGATTCTTCATTTTTTAAAATTTTTCCTCTATAAATTAGTTTAATATTATCAGTAGATGTATCTCTATCATTTGCTATTAATTTTTTTAAATTTAATATATCAACTTCATTCGAATCATAAAAATTATCATTCCCATTTATGAATTTTACTTTAATTTTCATATTAAAATAATTTAAAACTAAGTCTTAAAATATTTTAATTACGTTTAATTCTATGATATAATTTAACATTTTATTATAAAATGATAAATTATATTTTCTTTGCTATGATTTGGGCGGTAATGATTGGATATTTTTACATCGTTAATATTACAAAGATATCACACGAACTCTTAACTAGTATTATGGTTGCATGTTATAACATTTATTTCAGGGCTTCTTATGTGAAAGGAAGCGAAAAAATAGAATGTATCAAATCAGGTTTGAAACCTATATTTGAAGCATTAAATATTAAAATTAATACTTTTGGTTATGCAAAAAATAACAGACCTACATTATATGTAGCAAATCATCATTCTTATTTAGATTCATTAATTTTAAAATATTTAAAACCAAGTGTAAAAACAATTGCAAAATCTGATGTAGTTGGAGATTTTTCAATTATGAAAAATTTTGCAAAAACAATATTAGATAATTGGGGAGTTATATATTATAAAAGAGGTGATAAAAAAAGTGGAAATAATGTAAGAAATTTAATAAAAGAATCAATTTTAAAAGGAACATCTGTATTAGTATATCCTGAAGGAAGTTCTTATACTTTTAACGGATTAAAAAAGTTTTATCCAGGATCGTTTGAAGTTGCATTTGAAAATAATTTTAATGTGCAACCAATTACAATAAAATATGAATCAGATATTACATGGGGTGAAAAGACAGAATTTACACAAAAGCATCATGTTGATATGATAGCAAATGCTGAAAAATGTCAAAAAATTAAAGTTAATAATGTAAATGTAACATTTCATCCAATTTTATATGCTTCTAAATTTGAAAATGCAGAACATTTATCAAATTATGCAAGATTTATTATTACAGATGAATGGATAAATCAACATCATTATTTAACAAATCAAAATGTTACAGGTCCAATACTTAACTCTTTTTCACTTGTAGCTGAATATGTTTGATAAAAATGATTAAAAGTTTTGTATAGAGGATTTTCATCTTCATAAATGCCATAATATTCCTCTGGTTCAACAATTTCTTCTTCTGGAAGATAATTTTCAGGATCATAATAATCCTTTGTATGCATTCTTTTGTAATTATAAAAATTATCAAACCATGCAGATTTCCAAAGTAAATATTCACTTGATGCTTCATCTGGTATATGATCTAAACTATTATAGATTTCTAAGCATCTAATATTTGTAAAAGGTTCATGATCTGTGAATGTTTGAGAATATTCTTCTAAATCAAAAAATTCAAATTGTCCAATAGGTTTCTCTTTTTGGATTAGAAATGATACTCTATATAATTTTCCAGTATAGTAGTATGATGGAAATGTATGGTCATATTTATAATTTTTATCAAAATCAAATGATTTATCCATGTAAATAATACTTAGATCTAACATATATGATAAATCTAATGGAAATGGAACATTTTTATTTTCGTGAATATCTAGTAAATATTGTAGTTTATCATGAATTTGTTGTCTAGTCTTACGAATAATATCAATATTAGTTTTAATCATTTCATCAACTGAATCACCATTTGCAAAATTATCTTTAATACAAATTACTTTGTAAGATTCTTTTTCTTGTGCATTCCATTTATTATCTAACATAAATGCTAGATCAAATGGAAAAATTTCATCTTTCTTTCCTTGTGCTTTATGGATATCTAAAAGATATTGTAGCTTATCATGAAGATGCGCCCAATGACATTTAGTCATAATAGAAGATTGCTTTTTTGAATTCATTATATTAAAATAAAAATAATAGTTTATCTTAATATAATTTTTAGTTATTACAATATTTTTTCAATTTTTTGTATTCATCTAATTTATCTTTAATTTCATTTGTTAACTTAATCTGTCTATCACTATATTCTTTTATTCTTTTATTACATTCTTTTAATTGATCCATTTTTAATTCTATTAAATCTAATTGTTCTTTTAATACCAAACAATTTAAACACTTGTAATCGTCCATTTATTATTAAATAATATTTTATTTATATTATGGTTTAAAATTGAATTATTAAAGTTATTAAAATAAATGTGATAGGATACTAAGTAATATGAATGAATATTTAATAAATAATGAAGATGAATTATTTGCTAGTCTAAAAAAGTATATTAACCAAAATATAGCAAATAGTTTTGATTTATCTATTAGATTAAATAAAATATCAAACGATGATGACAAAAATTTGAAATTAATAGAAATAATAAATATATTAGATAAAATAGGATTAAAATATAATTTATCATCTAATACTACAACACATCGTTTAAAAAAACATGATATATTAACTCACAATTTTACATTTAATTTTGAAGAGATAAATAGAGAATTAATTGATTTTATTAATACAGATAGTAATTGGTTAAGAAATTATGGTAATTTTTTAAAAAGTTATGATATTAATTTAGATAGTTATATATTAGATACAGACTCTGTAAAACAAAAACGACAAATTCAGGATATAAAAGTAAAAGTAAAAGAAACTTTAAATTGTGAAGATATGTCAGATATTATATTTTTTGAAAATGATTATGTAGCAGATAATAAGTTATCTGCACCAGAATGGCATATTGATAATGAATATTTTGATATGAATACATCTGAATTTAATTATGGATTAACGTTATCAAATCCTCCAAATGTTAAATGTGGGACATTATATATAATTATACCAATTCTAAAAATTACAAAAACCTTTATAGATAGTTCATTATTAGATAAAAACCAAAATTTAGCTATTCAAGAAATTTCTAAACTTGAAGGTATTCTATCAGTATTTTTTAAAATTGGTAATAGAAGTATTTTTCACAAGTTTAACTTATCAAAATTAATGATGCATCATTTTGATAAATTAACACAAGATTTTTTAAATTCTTACTACTCAAAAATTAATCCTAAATTAATTAAAATGGCACCTATAAATGTATTACATAATGTTGCAAATATATTTTATCATAGAAGTCCAAGTTTATGTAAAATTGATTATACTGATAAATTTTCAAGAGGTCATATTGTATTTTCTAATTAATAAATTTAAAATATAGTATTTATTTATTTTTATATTTAATATGGCTAATTTAATCAAGATAGATTTTTATCCAGATTTAATGGATAAAATAACATCGTTTCATTTAGTAGATAACGAAACAATTAATTTTTTAAATGAAATTAAGAATAATAAAAAATTTCTAATAGAAAAGTTTTATAGGGTAACTAAAAATAACTACAAAAGTTTATATTCAGATAATCTTGAATATGCTAGAATTATAGATGATGATCAAATTAAAACTATTACAAATTTTGTTAACTTATATGGTAATAATACAGATATATTAGAACTAATTAAAGATAATTTTGATAGTTATTCAACAAGTGAAGAATTTGAATTATCTGATGATGATTTAACAGACTCAATAAACATTACAAAAATTTTAGAACTAAAATTAAATAATAAACAAGAGGAAATAGATGAAATTTATAATAAAAATCCTCATTTAAAGAATAATGATACATTAGAAGAATTAATTTATTCAGAATAAATTAAAATCAACAAGGTAAAGTATATTAAAGCAGTTATTATGAATATCTACTTTATTAAAAATTTTTTTATAATAAGAATTAAAAATATAAATAAAGTCTTTTAAGATATAATCTACATCTGAATGGCAAAATTGATAATTTAAATACCAAATAGTTACATAATCTGTATCATTTAAATCTTCTAATTTGCTTATTAACAAATTTCCAAAATTTAAATTTTCTAAATTTACATCAAAAATTCTATCATTAATATACTTATTTAATTGCATTAATTCATTATTAGAACTACTAAAGTAACTATAATTTAATGGAACATAATTATTTATCGATATATGAAATATATCTTCATATAAATTAATTAGTTGATATATATCATACCTTTCATTTGGATTAACTACAAATATTTTACTTAAAAATAATTTATATTTTATTTCAAAAGTATAATTATTAAAAATACTTGTAAAATTATAAATTCCTTTTAATTTTTCAATATCATCTGTTGTATTATGAATATTATAATCTAATATATCAACTCCAGTAATAAATTTAAATAAAATAACTCCAAAAGACCAAATGTCAATTTTTGAATTATAATTCTTATCATAACTGAAAACTTCTGGAGCTCTATGTGTATATGTGGTTACAATAGAATATTTATCAGTTAACCCTTCAATATAACAACTTCCAAAATCAATAACTTTAATTACTAAATTGTCATTATTAAAATAAATAAGAATGTTATTTGGTTTTAAATCAGTATGTATAATTCTATTTAAATCAAAAAACTTTAAAATAGATAACATTTGAAAAATAAATGAATTAATATAATTAATTCTATCTTTTATTGCAGTTCTATTTAAGAAACTTTCTAAAGTTTCTGGGTAATATTTGTAAACTAAATTTAATGCGAAATGAGTATTTAAAAATATTTCACTTAAATCTATGATATTTGGATGTTTTTTTAAAATAATTAAAGAAATAATTTCTCTCAACTCATTACACATAATACCTTCATTAATGTTTTCATCATTAGATATCTTAATTGCATAATACTTGTCCTTTTTTTTATATAAGCCTACATTTGAAAATGCACCAGAAGAAATATTCTTTATATATTTATAATTATCCATAATTATAAATATATTTTAATTTAAAATTTTTTACTTTATTAATATATATATATAATATATGAGTAAAATTCCTATTAATAATAAACAAGGTGGATTTTGGTGGTTATTTGATGACGATACTCCCGATGAAAATACACCAATTCAAACCTCTTTATCAAGCGAAATATTAGTTAATCCAACTCCATTAGTAAAACCAAATAATACTTTACCAAACCAAACACCTGTAGAAGAAAGCTCATGGTGGAAATTTTGGGATGATGATTCTGAATCTGAAAATGAAGAAGATAATATAAAACAAACTTCTAAACAAGAAGATTCTAAATCTGTAAGTGAAGATTCTGAAATATTTGTAACTTCTGTTAGTGCTCCTACAGGAGAAGAAGAAAAAGGTTTTTGGGATAGTATTTTAGGTGATTCAACATCTTCTGAAGATAATGATGAATCAATAAAAAAAGATAAAACTTCCAAAAAAGAAGAAAAAATTAAAAATTTAATAAAATTAAAAAATAAAATAGATGAAAATAAAAAAACGTCAAAGGAATCTATTAAGGAACTAGTTAAAGAACCAATTAAGGAAGCCATTAAAGAACCTGTTAAGGAAATAATTAAAGATGTAATAGAAGATCGTATTAAAGTAGATGTTGATATTAATTCATATAATGTAAATGAAAGTAAAAAGTCAGTAAAAGAACAAGTTAAAGTAGATGTTGATATTAATTCTTATAATGTAAAGCAAGAAAAAGAAGTACAAGAAATTCTAAAAGAAAATATAATAATTCCTCAAATAGAAACAACAAATAAAAAATTAATGATATTTATATCAAATTTATGTAATCATAAGTTAAATGATTCTATAATTAGTAATGTTTATAATTTAATAAATTCTAATAAAAAATTATTTGAGGAAGAACCTGTAAGATTATCTATTTTAAAATACAGATTATGTAATCATATAAGTAATTATGAAACAATTGAAAATTTATTTTTTGATATTGGCTTTAATGATAATGTGTATGAAACAGATCTTAATAGTTTTAAATTAGATTACATTATTGATATTGGTAAAAATAAGAATGTTTTACAAAAAAGAGAAGTTATAATATTTGATGAGGAACATGATACTAATTTAAGAGATATCATCAAGAAAGTTAATAATTTTGAAAAGAATGATAAATTATACAAAAATATTATTAGTGTTATAATTGACTACATGAGTAAAGAATGTGATGATTTTAAATTTAATAAATTTATGGCTACAACTGCTTTTAAATATAAGACTAACTCAATATATATTGGAGATATTGATTGTGGTTTAGATAGACACAAAAGTTTACTATTTAAATACTTATGTGATGATGTAGGTTTACAATGTAGTTTACTTAGAAATAATAAAATGGATTTAAATGGAAATATATATGACGACCATGTATGGAATTTAATTTTATTAAATGGTAAAGTTTATATAGTTGATTTTAGATATTTCCCTAATAGAATAGTCCATCCTAACAACAGTGAAACTTCTAAATATTATAATATACGTAAATTCATGGCTTAAAATTGAAATTTTTAATATTACTTCATTTTAAATTAATATTAAAAATGTCATTGTCTGAAGATATAATTTTATATTTTAAACCAAAAAGAAATCGTTTTAAAATTAAAAAAAAAGTTGTTTTTTTTCTAAAACAAAAATTGAGTCCTTATTATTTTTTTGAATATAATTTTTTAAAAAATAGATTTGATAAAAGTTACTCTAATGATCCATTAGATAAGAATTTATCCGAAAATAGAGTTCTTACATTTTTTATTAATTGTAATACTTGTTTAGCTATGCCTATAAGTAAGGCAGAAACAATACCATGTATCAAAAATATTATAGCAGAAGATTTTAAGGAAAAACCAATAAAATTTAAATATTATGATAAGGAGCTAAATCTAATATTAAATAGTCCTATTATTGTAATTTTAACAATTCCACTAGAATCAATTATATTAGATGATAGAACTTTATTTGAATGTTTAACATAATATATTTAAAATTATAACTATTTATAAATTATATGAGTCAATCCATTAATATAATTTTAAATATAATCAATTTGTATTCTAATTTTAATTTAAAGGGTTCAAAGAAGAGAAAAAGAAATGAATATTATGATGTTAATCCACGGGAGCTAAAAAGAATTAAAAATATATAATCTAATTATATGCTAAGTAATAATATTAACGAAATTTTATTTATAAATTTAATATTTTTATTATTAAGTTTATATAGCATTTTATTATCATTTTATTTAATCAAGAAATTTAAAGATAGAAAATATACAAATTTATACAAATGTCAACCAAATAGAACAGATTATTCAAATATTTATCAAAAATTAAAATTTTATTTAAGAAATTTAATATTAATTATAATTTTTAACAGTTTTGGTCTTTATCATTTTAGAAATCTTTTTATAAATAATACATGTAACTTGAATCTGTATGATTATATTAAAACTGTTTTTATTGATATTGGATTAGTTTTACTAATTGATGATTTTTTATTTTACATATTTCATAGGTTAATGCATTATAATAAGTGGTTATTTAATAACTTTCATTCTAAACATCATGAAGCTAGATCGCCACTACCTATTGATATTTTGTACGTTAGCATTCCTGAACTAATTTTTGTATTATTTAGTTCTTTTTCTGCTATTATAATTCGTGGTGGGATATTACCATTTAGTTTTGTAACATTTACAATAATTAAGCAATTACATGAAATATCTGTTCATTCTGGAATAAAATCTAATAAAATAATAAAAAAAATTCCATTTTATGGCACAAATGAACATCATGATACTCATCATAAAATGCTAAAAGGTAATTATGCTTCAACATTAAATATTTGGGATAAAATTTTTAATACAGAAATTTAATTATTATTTTAATTTTTTTTTATAAAATTAATATAATATAAATATATATGGGAATCGAAAGATTTTTTAATTCATTAAAAGATGACTTTAATATAACAGAATCAATTAATCCTGATAGTAGACGAATTATAAAGTCTAATTATTTGTTTATAGATTTTAATTCTATTATACACGTTGTAAGTCAAAGAATTAATAATATAGTAGATACAATAGTTAGACAATCATTACTTGATTATAATGGATGTGGTGATGGTAATAGTATGGATTATTTAAAAAATTTAAATTTAGATGAAGAGGTTAGATTAATGGAAATTGAATTACCTGAATCAGAATTTAGTAATGGTGATTCAGAACAAGACGTATTAGATAATTGCAAAAATTATTTTACAATTGAAAGATTAGATGAAATTATAATAAATAATGTTGGTTTATTTGTAATTAATCTAATAAGAAAATTTAATAGAAGTGATTTAAAATTAGTTTATATGTCAATAGATGGTGTGCCAAGTAAAGCCAAAATGGTTGAACAAAAGAAAAGAAGGTTTATGGGAGAATTTGAAAGTAATGCAATGAAAGGAATAGTAGAAAAGTATAAAGATGATTTAAATGTAGAAAAAAAGTCAAATTGTAATGTTCCATTTAATAAATACCGTTATTTACAAAATAAAATAGTATGGTCAAGAGGTGCAATTTCACCTGCTACATCATTCATGCTAAAATTATCAAGATTTTTAACAGATATAAAATTTAAAAATAAAATTAATGAAATAAATACAAATTTAGGAAAAGATAATATAATTTTATCTAATTTTACTGAAAAAGATGAGGGAGAAAAGAAGATAATTGACTATATAAATGATAATGAAATAAATGGCAGTATTTGTATATTCAGCCCCGATGCTGACCTTATTTTACTAACAATGATCTTAAAAAATAAAAATCTTAATAAATTAGTTCTTCGTAATGACCAACAAAGATCAGAAAAAATAACGAATACAATTGATTCATATTATGACATAACTGATATTAATAAGTTAGAAGATATGATTTATGAATATATGGATAATATAAATTTAAAAAAATCTAATGTAATAGATGACATAGTATTTATATTTACTATATTTGGAGATGATTTTTTACATAAAATAGATTCATTTGATGTCAGAAATGATATTAATTTAATTTTAGATATTTATAAACAATTTGTAAGTGATGAAAATTATATTTTAACAGGTGAAGAAAGAAAACAAATAAGTTATGATAATTTTAAAAAGTTTTTAAAAAAATTAGCAGAAAATGAAAATGGTTTGATAAAAAGAAATTTTATGAATAAAAAATACAAAAATTTTAATTGGCTATCAAATGATATAATTTCAAAAACTCAAATTGATTCAGTAGATGTAAGTGATTTTATAAAAAAACATAATACAAATTATGAAATTAAATTATTAGAAGATAATATTAAAAATTTAATTAATAAATTTATAACAGTTGATGTTAAACCTAAAAAATTACTTGGAGATGTTGCAATAACTAACTTAAATGTGAATTTAATACCATTAAATAAGTTTCTAGCATTTTTAGATAGAGCTTATGATAGCAAAAATGATTATAGTAAATTAAAAGATGGTAATAAAAGATTTAATAGAGATATCTATGCATATCTTATAGATACGAGTAAATTTACAAATATTAAAAAAAATATATTTGAATTAGTTGATTTTATTAAAATAAATAAAGATTTATTTGAATCTTCAAATATACAAACTGATTTTATTAAAGAAAAATTAAAGCCAATAAATAAAGATAGTAAATCGAGTGATATTATAAAATTATTGATAATAAATTTTTATATTTATAATAAGCTACCAATTAGAAAATATGATATTCCAAAAATTAACAGTAAATTTTTGAATTTAATTGAAAGAGAATATACATTTGAGGACTTACCAAAAAAAAGAAAATTTGGAGTAGATAATGATTATGATAAAGAAAAAATATTATTTGGAAATATGGTTGATGAATATTATACTAAACTTAATAAAAATTATGAGTTACCATTAGGTAATCCAGATTTAACTTTTGAAGAAGGTAAATCTAAATTTTATACAGATTTTTTTAAAGATATTGATTTATCATTAGTTATAAAAATGTATATTGATGGATTACAATGGGTATTAGATTATTATTTTAATGGTATTACTTATAATAAATGGTTCTATATGTTTGATAAAAGCCCTTTAATTCAAGATATAATAATGTATCTTGATGAAGTTGACGATAATTCAATATTTGAAAATTCAAAAGAAGCATTAATTAAATGTTGTTCCCTATCATTAACTGAACAACTAACTCCATTAGAACAATTAATTTATATTACTCCATTTAGTAAAGAAGGTAAAAAATTAAAAATGTTTTATAGTTTTAGCGATGAATTTAATGAAAAATTAAATAAA
>Ga0315315_10001098_pt1 | contig 24576 bp, 24 predicted proteins | sample M140m3416metaG_FD_203699 | JGI IMG/M metagenome (GOLD analysis project Ga0315315, IMG submission 203699) | Ammonia-oxidizing marine archaeal communities from Monterey Bay, California, United States - M1 40m 3416 | ecosystem: Environmental > Aquatic > Marine > Intertidal zone | place: USA...
AGTCTTGAGGTGCGCTAGGGCTGCGTCATCACTACTCAGTGTACGCTCCAGTGCAGCGATGGCGAGACGGGTCTCGCTCGGTCGCTCTACGAGAACATCCGGTCGCAGTCCCTGCTGGTCAGTTCCCGCGTCTTGATCCGATATCTCGTACTTCGCGATGGTCAGCTTGATGGCGCTCTTAGATTCGAAAACGTACAGTCGCTGGACAGACCATTTTCCATAGGTCGCTGTGCCCAAGAGTGTGGCAGAGCACAAGGTCCTCAGAGAGCCTGCAACAATCTCAGAGGCACTGGCGGACTCGCCATCTATGAGCACGATGATCTTGAGCTTTCCGTACGGTGTCGCTGGGGTCGCTGAGTGGGACTCAAGCAGGGTTCCACCTCTGCCTTTGGTCTGAACGATTAGCCCCGTGTCGGCAAAGAGGTCGACGACATCGACCGCTTCTTCGAGGAGTCCACCACCATTTCCGCGCAGGTCGATGATGACACCACGCTGAGGTGAGGTGCTCCGCAGACCACGCTCAAGGTCGGTCGCCGTGTTTCTCTGAAAGCGTGAGATCTCAGCGTAGCTCCAGCCGCTGCCGAGATCGCTCACCCGCACAGTGCGGTCACGGATTCGGGTTCGGGAGAGCTCTAATTCTCGGGTCTCTCCGTTGCGGAGGAGCGTCAGCTTTACAGACGATCCGTCAGCTCCGCGCAGCCTCTCGCCCGCTTCAGAAAGTGTCTCGATGTCGCTTCCATCGACCGCGATGAGGACCTCTCCGCGAGCAACCTTGTTGTCTGCGGGAGACGATGGGACGACCCTGGCTACTGTGATCTGGCCTGCGATGCGCTTCAGTTCGAGACCGATACCAGAGTAGACGCCCTCGGTCCGCACCTGTGCTTCAGCCAATTCGTCTGGGTCTAAGAAGACAGAGTGGCGGTCGAGCGCATCAGTCATTCCATCGATGGCACCAAAGATCAGCGATGTGGTGTCGACCTCTTGGAGGTACTGATCCTCGATGTGATGCAGGGCTCGCGCGAGCGTGTCGAGCTCTCGATACGGGTCAGCCCCTTGAGCCATGGCCATCTGTGTCAGCTGCGCGCCGCCAGCCAAGCCAATGGCTGTCACGCTACCGACGAGGAGGAATGCACCAGATAATTTTCGCATGGTGTTCAACGCGGGGTCAGCCAGGGGATGGGATCCTGAGGAGACCCATTGTACCGAATCTCGAAGGTAAGCATGTTGTCTGCACCAGATGTGAGGCCAGTGTTGCCAACGCGACCGATTTCTTGGCCTGCGCGGACCTGCTGACCTCGTCGCACCATGAGCTTGTCAGCATGGGCGTAGACGGTTGTGTAGGGGCCATGCTCGATGGCTATTGTCTGTCCGTAGCCGCTGATAAATTCAGCGAGCTTGATGGTGCCTGGAGCCACGGCCCGAATGGGAGCACCGAAGGAAACATCGACATCGATTCCCATGCTGTTGGCGCGTTTACCCGTGTATGCATCGGTGTACCGGCCAAAGCGACGGACTACGCGTCCGGTAGTGACGGGCCATGGGAGACTGCCATGGAGCGTGCGGAAGTTGACACTCGTGACCATCGATGCGGGGTCTTTGACCTCAGGAGAGATCTGTACCGGCGGGGCGAGTCGGTTGCTGAGCCCTTTTCGTGCCCGGGCCTGCTCAGCCAGTGCACGCATTGCGAGGTCCTTCTTTGAGCGGATCTCGTCGAGAAGGGCGGTGCGCTGAGCACGTTGGTCGCGGAGATCTGCTTCTTTGAGCTGGAGCTCAGCCCGAAGTGCTGTGAGTGAGTCCAGGTCCTGCTCCATGGCATCCATGGCGAGCTTGCGCCTTGCCAGGTTCTCTTGGAACTCCCCGAGATGTCCAGCGTCTCCCTCGACGAGGGACCTGAGGTATCGCATCCTTCGGCGGAGCTCTGAGGAGTCCTCGGCACCAAATACGAGCCGGGCGAGTCCACGGCGCTGGAGCTTGTACAGCGCACCTACGCGGACGGCGACGTCCTCTCGCCGTCGCTCGAGCAGCGCATTCGCACTGGCGACCTCGTCTTGATGGCGGACACGACTCGCGTCATAGTCCGAGATGCGCTGCTGGAGGTCGTCAGCCTCTGCTGCGATTTCGTGAAGCTGTTTATCGACTGTATTGATCTGGTCGAGCACGCTGCGCTCTTCAATTCTGGCCTCATCGAGTGCTGCACGAGGGTCTGTCTCATCTTGAGCCTGTGCGTCTGCCAACAATAGACAGCAGAAGAGCAGTGCGAGGCGCATCAATTAACCTTCGACAGGAAGCGATGGACGGCCAAGAATGCAGCACCAACACCCAGGACTGAGCCCGCGATGAAGAGCAAAGCAATGTAGCTACTGGGCAAGAATTGCAGCTCAGTAGTGATGGCGAGTTCGAAGGTGTCTTTGAGGCGCACGACCAGCAGTCGGTGGACGGCAGCCAAGCCAAGCAATGCGAACAGTGAGCCCATCAGACCCTGTATTAGTCCTTCAACCAGGAAGGGTGCAGTGATGTAGCCGTCGGTTGCGCCGACCAGCTTCTGTATCTCCAGCTCATCCTTGCGGTTGTACACCACCAAGTGGACGGTGTTCATCACAAGAAAGAGGGCGGCGATCAAGATGAGCGAGCCCATGATGGCGCCGAGCAGCTTCAGTAGCGACAGGAATCCCTGAAATTTCTCGATCCATTCCTGGCCATAGTCGACGTCCGAGAAGTCCGTCACCGAGAGTGTCCGTGCGAATGTGTCGATTGATCCGGGCTTGGCCGCTGTCGTGGTGAGTGAGATCTCGAGAGATGATGGGAGGGTGTCTGAGCCCAGCTCCTGGAGGATGGTCTCCATCGCTGGCATGCGCTCCTGCATCCAGAGGTTCGCAGTGTCAGATGAGACATAGCGAACCTTGGTGACCTCATCACGAGTGGCGATCTGGTCACGGACATCGAAGCGGCGCTGCTCTGGGACATCCGGGTGGAAGTAGGCGCTGACGTGAATGTCTCGGTCCCAGGTATCAACCATATTGTTGAGGTTGAATTGTACTGAGAGATAGACTCCGAACAGGAGCGTAGTCGCCGCAATGACGCCGCTACTCACCGAGTTGAGGTATCCGTTCTCCCACAGGGAGCGCAGCGCACGACGCAGAACATGCTTGAGGTGTTGTGGCATCAGGAGACCACCAGTCGACCCGCCTCAAAGCGGAGTTTGCGGTACGGAAAGCGGTTCATCAGCCCGGTATCGTGGGTAGCCACCATGACCGTTGTACCCCTCAGATTGATGGCCCTCAGAATCTCCATGACCTCGATGGCCATGGCACCATCAAGGTTGCCCGTGGGCTCATCGGCGAGGAGTATTGAGGGGTCATTGACGATGGCTCTTGCCACGGCGACCCGCTGCTGCTCGCCACCAGACAGGGTGGGTGGATACTCGCTTCCCCGTCCGGGGAGGCCGACGATGTTGAGGACAGCATTCACCCGGCGATCGATGAGGTCTCGTGAAGATCCGAGGACCTCGAGTGCCAGCCCGACGTTCTCGCCGACTGTACGGGTATCAATCAGCTTGAAGTCCTGGAAGACGATGCCGATGTTGCGTCTGAGGTAGGGCAGCCGACGTCGGGACAAGCGAGACACATCTACACCACCGACGAGCAATTTGCCCTCTGTGGGTTGAACGGACCCGTACAGCATCTTGAGCATCGTGGTCTTGCCTGCACCAGAGGGGCCGGTGACGTAGCAGAACTCTCCCTTGCCCAGCTTGACTGTCACATCACGGAGGGCATGGACGTCGCCGTAGCGTTTGGTCACATGGTATGCGCGGATCATGAATTCACCTCAGTCGACCAAGCGGCCTGGTCCTGGTCGTCGAGATCTATGAGTTCAGTGGGATGAGGGGGGGTACCCAGGAAGCGTGTCCCCACCTCGATAAAGCGTTGGTGATTGTCGGTCACTAAAAAGCGTGTCGTCCCGGAGCCGGATGAGCTGAGCAGATCTGAGTCAGTGAGCACCCGGGCTACCGCTGCAGCGGTTGATGTTGCAGAGTCCACGAGGGTGACACCGGGTAGCGCCGAGGCGATGGCGCCGGACAGGAGTGGGTAGTGCGTGCAGCCCAAAATCAAAGTATCGGGGCCACCTTTCAGGCATTCAAGGTATCGCACTGCGACTGCCCGTGCGATGTCCCCATCGGTCCAGCCTTCCTCGGCCAGCGACACAAAGAGGGGGCATGCCACCTCGGAGATCTTGATCTGAGGGGCGAGCCTGCCGAGGTGGTGGGTATATGCGCCGCCTCGAATGGTGCCCTCTGTTCCGATGATTCCAATGTGGGTCCCGCCGGTCGCGAGTGCTGCGCTGACACCAGGCTCGATGACGCCGACGACTGGAATGCCGTGGCGTGCACCGGCCTCAGTGAGGCTGCTCAATGCATAGGTGGTCGCTGTATTGCAGGCGACGACAAGCGCCTTGATGCCGCGTCTGAGCAAGTGGCCAGCCACACGCTGTGCGTACCTGTCGACGGTCTGTGGCGACCGAGTACCGTAGGGAACCCGGGCTGTGTCACCGAGGTAGAGGATGTCTTCATTTGGCATACGCTCACGAAGCGCACGGGCTACGGTGAGTCCGCCTACCCCTGAGTCAAATACACCGATTGGCAATTGCCGCTGGCTCAACACTTCCTCCGCGGATCAGCCCCAGACAGGTAACATGTGTAGGGGTCGAATATGGTGTCCCAACACATGGAATTCAACCAGGAGGCTGAGACGTGCTGATCGCTGTGTACGGCGGTAGTTTTAACCCTCCCCATCGGGCCCATGCCCTGGTGGCCAGCTGGCTGCTGTCTGAGGGGCTGGTTGACGCGGTCTGGCTGGTTCCTGTTTTTGAGCATGCCTTTGAGGGAATTCATGCCAAGCGCTTGGCCTCATTTACTCAGCGAGTACAGTGGTGTACAGCGATGGCGAGGGACATTGGTCCTGATGTGACGGTGAGCACAGTGGAGTCTACTCTCGCGTCTCCCTCCTACACAATCGATACCTTGATGCATCTCTCTGCTGCCCATCCAGAGCACTCCTTTCGCCTGGTTGTGGGCGCAGACATCCTCGAACAGGTCGAGGGCTGGAAGCAGTGGGATGCCATTGTCGAGAACTTTGCGCCTGTTGTGGTCGGTCGTGACGGCTATCCAGCCCAAGAAGGTGTGCCTTCTTTTCCCGCGGTCAGCAGTACTGAGATTCGCTCTCGCATGACTGAAGGGAAGAGTGCTGAGGAGCTCGTTAGTCCCGGTGTTTGGGCGCTGCTGAGAGGGGCGTCGCCGTGGGTTTAGACGTTCTGGTCCTCTTCGACATCGATGGAACTCTGCTCCGCAGCGGCGGGAGTGGTCGTCGCGCGATGTCTCAGGCCGCCGGCGAGCTCTTTGGGCGTCCGGATATGTTTGATGACTTGTCCTTTGCCGGTGCAGTCGACTCGCTGATTGTCGCTGAGGCGATTCGGCACTGCGGTATTGAGCCGACACCGCGCCGGATGGGCCGAATGAAGGCGCGGTATGTCCGCAGGCTCACACGGGACTTGAACTCAAGTAAGGGCGTTGTGCTTCCAGGTGTGGATGCGGCAGTCGCGGCACTAAAGCAGCGGGCTTATGTTGGTCTGCTGACGGGTAACTGGGAGCTGAGCGCGCGAGTCAAGCTCGAGACCCACGGGCTGGGAGATACATTTGCTGGCTGTGTGGGCGCATACGGGTCGGATGCCAATGACCGCAACGCTCTGATTCCTTTCGCCCTTCGTCGTGCACTTCGGCGCTGGCCTCCAGTCGGCCGCGTGATCGTTATCGGCGATACCCCAGCCGACGTTGAGTGCGCGCGCGCGGGCCAGAACCTGGTGGGGTCGTCGGGCCCTGAGGTTCTTGCCGTCGCGGTAGAGACCGGCTTCGCTTCACCCGATGCGCTGCGGTCCTGTAAGCCTGATCTACAGCTCGCTGACCTGGACCAGGGCCTCTCTGAGCTACTGGGCCTGCTCTGAGCCTGTGTAGCTTGGGTAGAACAGCGCTGTACTGTCCACAGCCTCGCTGCCTGCTGCTGTGATGCCTCCGACTATCAGGGCGCCGAAGGTCGGGTCACTCGCGATGGCAGGAGCGACGGTCCTGTTTTGCAGAGTGGCTGAGTCTGTGCCTTGGACACATGACTCCAGCTTGGAGAAAGTCTCTGTCTGTGGATTGAAGATCTCCGCACAGGCAAGCGCCTTTCCCGGATCGAAGGCGAGTCCAGCGTATGGGGCTCCATCTCTGTCTGCCTCAGGGTCGATTCCGCTCACGCCGCCTGCGATGAGTACCCGGCCGCCGGCCAACAGTGTTGCGCTGTGCATTGCACGCGGCATGCGCATCGATGAGATCATTCTCCAGGTGCCACCCTCGTAGATCCAGGCCTCATCTGTTGCCTCAAGGTCAGCTTCTGCCATGGTCGTGAAGGTCTGGTCTTCGGTGACTAAGCCACCGGTCAGCAGGACGCGGCCGTCTGAGAGGGTGGTCATATTTGCGTGGGCCAGCGGACGGTCCAGGCTGGCGGCACTCTGTATGGCGCCGCTGTTGGTCACGAGTCGACATTCGTCTGTGTAGTCGAATGAAGAGGTGAGACCACCACAGAAAAGCACGCCGCTCTCTCCGAGGCGAGCCATGGCCTGAAAGACACCGCCGGCATCATTTGGATCTGACAGTACGTTCCAGCTCTCGGTCTGAGGCTGGTAGATCTCGATGAAGTCAACGAGCGATAGCTCCTCAGGGTGTTGTGCAAAGCCTCCGACGACGACAACCTCGCCGCGGTGATTGACTGCCGCTTGGTGACCAAAGCGGGCGTGAAACATTGCTGTCGTCTCTTCAATCTCTTCAGATGACGTGTCAAAGATGAAGGCTCGATTGGAGCCATTTGCCTGCCCCACGATGTTCCCAGCTTCAGAGAGGAAGCGGGTGGAGCCGCCGGCAATCAACACCAGCCCAGCGCTGACATCCGTCCCACGCATGGCGGTTGCAGTGTGGGCAATCCAGCCGCCACCTGCACTGGGGCTCATCAACAGGGTGCTCAGCTTTGTCGCAGGCAAGTCGGCGCTTCGGTGGAGATCATAGCGGGTGATGCTCCGATTGGACTCGCTGCCAACGAGCCCCTCTTCGGTTCCGCCAAACACAAAGAAGACCCCGTCGCCGGCACCGATCATAGGGGCCATCCAGGCGGGGCTCGGAAGGTCAGGCATGTCTACTGCAGTGCTGCTTCGAGCCACAAAAATGTCGATCTCATGCTCTCCCTCTGTGATGGTCAGAGGCTGAGATGAGCCATGAAAGATAACCGCTTCAGCCGATCGGCCCACGAGGGTCAGGGTGGCGTTGTCTAACTTCGGCACGCTGCTGCTGAGGGCGTTCTCGCTTGTGGTGCCGAGGAGGCCAAGGGTTGTTCGCTCACCATCACCTTGAGTCACCACAAGCTGCAGGGTGTCGACCTCATCGAGCATATCCGCCTGTTCATCCCTGTAGACGGGTACGACACTGAGACTGAACGCATTGCCGTTGATGACAGGGCCAGCGGTCTCGCTGGTTGGCGATCCGCATGCCAGCATTGTGAGGAGAAAGAAATCGATGAACATAAGACTTGAGAGGCGAGATTAGAGTCGGCTGGATGGGTGTATCAAGCTTGACCTTGGGCGGGTGGTAAGTCACGTTGCGAAGGTGATGTTGACTGCCATTAGCCTTAATGCCCAGGCCCATATTGTTCATGGGTTCAGTACCCGTTGTGATCGTTCGGGGGCGGCCTTGGATCTCGGCTTGGGGTCTGGCCCTCAAGACTGGGCTCGCGCAGCCGGTGACCTCGGTGTGGGTGATCTGGGCACAGCAATAGTGAGTCAGGTGCACGGGCGTGGTGTGATCTGGGCGGACAGGCCTGGTCTTGCGGGCGAGGCCGATGCGGTGCTGAGCCGCACGCCTGGACTCTTGGTCGCTGTCAGAACAGCAGACTGTGTTCCTGTGCTCGTGTCGGGTCCTGAGGTCGTGGGTGCCATTCATGCAGGCTGGAGAGGGCTCGCTGCAGGTGTAATTCCGGCCGCCATTGAAGCCCTCGAGGGGTGCGGTCCACTCCGTGCAGTCGTGGGGCCGAGCATCTGCATGGATTGCTATGAGGTTGGAGAGGAGGTCGTACAAGGAATCGCTCAGTGGGTGGACCCAGCACGCTTCGTCAGCCGATCACAGCCTCGACCGCACGTTGATCCAGGTCTGGCGGCAGTGGCTCAACTCGAGGCCTGTGGTGTCCAGCAGGTCGAGCACCTCAAGGTCTGTACGGTCTGTGACGGCCGCCTGTGGAGCTATCGCCAGGATGGTGCGGATGCCGGACGACAGGCGGCGATTGTTGGTCTGCGATGCTGATTCTGCTCGCTCTTGCCTGTACAGATCCCGAGTTTGGTCACCTCGGAGAGTCGCTCTCTGCCTATGAGGCGGGTCGCGTGGCAATGACCACTGGTGCACCGCTTGTTGCTGCGGAGGCCTTCGCGAGGGCAGGGGAGTCAGATCCGACGAGCGATCTGTTGGTTGCTTGGGAGGCACGGGCGCTGCGTGCCGCAGGTGAACAGGGTCGTGCTTTGTCTCGCCTAAATGCTGGAGTAAGCCGTTTCCCTGGCTCTGCATTGCTGCGCTACGACCGCGCGGCCATTCGTTCACGGAATGGAGATCTCGGCGGTGCTGCTGAAGACCTTCGCTGGCTGTACGCGAATGAGAAAGCCAATCCCATCGAGGTCGGTGAGGACCCAGACTTTCTCGCCCTTCGAACGGACCCCACCACAAAGGCATTGGTTCCATTTGCCCAGGTGGAGGCCAGTGTCGAAGCCCAAGCCGGGAGTGTGTTGATAGGAGAGCGATTTGTGCTCGACTTTAGAATCACCAGCCGGACTGGATCGCCTGTAGACCTCAAGCTGGTTGAGGAGGCGCCCCAGCCTCTGATGGTAAAGCGTATTGTTGAGGACGTACTCGAGGAAGGGCCCATCTGGTCACGCCGTTGGATTCGTGCTGAGGTGATCGCCATGAACCCTGGACGTTCCGTCGTTGGGCCTTGGCTGGTGGGCTCCGCAGGGACCACAGCCATTACCGAGCGTGTCATCATTGAGGCGGTCGCTTTGGATGGCCGTTCTTCTTCTGTTGGACCTGACTCGGGAATGCTCAAGTTGGAGGTCCCATCGACCCGGTGGGCTCAGACCACTCAGCCCTTTATCGGGGTTGAAGACGACGGTGCGTGGGCTGTATTCTCGACGGGCATGGACTTTCGCCCGAGCGCACATCGGGTCGGCCTGCGTATGGAATTGCGTGTTGCCGGTCAGCCCAAGTGGAGCGCGATTCGGATCAGTGAGGAGACCGGGAGTGAGATCTGGTCTAACGGCGAGGCCGTTGCTCGACTGAAGTAGTCTAGCTGTCCGAGTCGTCCGAGTCGTCCGAGCCGTCCGAGCCGTCCGAGCCGTCCGAGCCGTCCGAGCCGTCCGAGCCGTCCGAGTCGTCCGAGTCGTCCGAGTCGTCTGAGCCGTCTGAGCCTGTATCGACGAGGCCGGTGTCTCCTGTGGACGGGGGCGCTACGTCGGTGTCATCGTCGGCTGGTATTCCGGTATCGTCAGAGTCTCCTGCGTCGTCGTCGGTGGGAATTCCAGTGTCATCCCCGTCATCCGGTCCTCCATCGTCTGGTCCTCCGTCGTCCGGTGCGACACCGCACTCTGTGTCGCAGGTGTCGGTCGCTCCGAGAGCATTCCCTGCAAAGGTGTTGTCGCAGGCGCTGAAGGTGGAGCCGCCACACCGAATGCCGTAGCCCAGGTTGTCCGTAATGTCGTTGCCCGTAAGTGTGGCAGTGACACCAGAGAGGTCGAGGCCATCTTGGTTATTCTGCTTGATGCTGCTGTCCGTTATCGTCACCGCACCACCGATCGCCGTCAGGCCATCCATGGCTGTAGACTGGATGGTTGTACCGCTCACATCGAGCGTGCTGCTCACGGCACTGAGTCCAGCGCTGCCTGCGTTCTGGATGGAGCTGGCGCTGAGGTTGACCACGGAGGATGTGGCCGAGATGCCAGCACCGGAGATGTCGTCGATCGTCAGCGCAGTGAGGTCTACGGTCGCGTTGCTGATGGAGAGCGCTGTGCCCCCCACATCAGTGATCTCCAGATTCACAGCGGTGAGGCTCGAGGCCAGACTTCCATCCGTGCTGGGTTCGGCCATGAAGGACAGGCCACCACCCCAGCCGGTTTCTGTGATGTAGACATCGGTCATGGTGAGATCTATCGGGCTGAAGAAGGACTCCAGGTCACGCTCCCAGGTGTCGGCAAACTCGATACCACCCGATGCGTAGAACACGCCCGTGTTGGGACGTGTCACGCTGGTGTTGCTGATGGTGTGCGCACCGCCGTAGACGCGCGCAGCCATGGCTACCGTGTCCGTAAAGCTGGCGTCAGCCATGTTCATGTCACATCCCTCGGTGTACAGGGCTGGGAATGCATTGCTCTCGGGGTAGGATCCGCTGAGGACGCCATCGACATAGATCTCGTAGGATCGATAGGTGCTCGTGACTGTGGTATCGACGGTCAGGTCCGTGATGCTCATTGTGCCCTGGATACATGCTGCGGCGTGGCCTGAGGAGTTGTCAAAGCTGTTGTTCGTCAGGCTGGCGGTGCCCTCGTAGATGAGCACGCCATACTGACTGTACTCAGACCAAGAGTTGTTGGTCACCGTGAGGTCGCTTGCGTTTCCGTAGACACTCTGGGCTCCGTTTGTGAAGGTGTTTCCATCCACCGTGTGGGTGCCGCCAAACCATGCCTGGATGTCACTTCCGAGGCGGTCGTAGTAGATGATCTTGTATGACTCATCGCCTGCGCTGGCGTAGGCCGAGAGCTCGCCGGAGTCGATAAAGCGAGAGTTGGTCACCGACGAACTGGTTGCGTTGTAGTTCACCACACTCGCCGAGATCTGCTCTGTCGAGGGTGCGCTGAAGTCTGAGTCATCCACCGTCAGGGTGCCACCGAAATTCATGATGCCAGCACATCCGCTGCCGCTGACTGTCAGGCCTGACACATCGGTCGTCGTGCTGATGGCCCCCAAGCCAACACCGAAGTTGTCGAGCAAGGCACCGCCAATCCAGTCGACTTCTGATTCACGAAAGGTAGCGCCAGAATTTTCACCGACGGTTGAGCAGAGACCACTCTCGACTTCACCGACTGGGCGGACATTAGACACACTGACATCAGTGATGGTTGCGTCGACATCGCGAGCAAAGAGGCCCTGCCAGCCTGTGCCGTCAATGGTCACGCCGGAGACGTCGAGCAGGAGCAGGTCATCACCTGATGCGGTGATGGAGATGCCGCCGTGGTTGAAATTGGTGATCTCGGTGTTCGTGACAGTGACGGAGTCAGCTGCTGCGATGTATGCACCGACACCCAGGTCAGCCTTTCCGATGTCCCAGCTCTCGGCATCCGACAAGGTGTTGGTCAGTGGGTCTGCTGAGATCGAAGAATTGCTGATGCTTACGGTGCCGTCAGTGGTGCGAGCCCTGATCCCTGTCACCGTCGGGTCAGTGATCGTGGCCTGATCGACGGAGAGTGTACCGTCGTTCATTACGATCGCGTGGGTGCCCGCAACGAAGGTGTCAGAGGTACTCAGAATGCTCGAGTCAGCGCCACTGATCGCGATGCCAGAATTGGATGAGTAGAGATTGCTTGAGGACGAGACGGATGCACCATCAGTCACACGCGCTGCAGCATTTTTTCCATCTACATCCTCGACATTGCCATAGAACTCATTGCCCTCGAGCGACAGGGAGGCACCGGTCCTGGCGCGTGCCGCGTATCCTTGAATGCCGTCGAAGATACAGTTGACGACCCGTGCTGAGCCGGCCTCGTCAACGTGCAGGACTCCATGAGGCAGGTCCTCGAAGCTTGAGGCCTGCAAGAGGACGTTTGTGCTGCCCTCAGCACGAATAGCGGTGTCGCCGAGTTCGCCGAAGCTGAGCACCTGCAGGGCGATATTGTCGACCTCTTGAATGAAGATGCCGACGCCGCCACTGTTGATGGTCATCCACGAGAGATTCACATTGTCTGCACGGACCGAGATGGCCGAGGTCTCATCGGCAACCCGAATGACTGCCGGATCACCAGAGGTTGGGCCCTTGAGAGTGATGGACTTCTCGATGATCACCCGCTCGGCATATTCGCCGCTGCACAAGGTGATGACGTCGCCATTCTTTGACCAGTCTACAGCTGCCGCGATCGTTGAGAATCCGCCTTGGCCGTTAATTCTGATGCAGCCATCATCTGGCATCACCGTCGAGCTTGCAGTGTCGTCCGTGCTGGGCAGGCCAGGGGCGGACGAGGGTCCGCTATCTTTACTGGCACATCCCAGGGCGAATACGAAGAGTAGGTTTGATATTTGGTTCATCGCTGAGCATTTCCTCAGTCAATGGTGTACCTGGGAACTTGCCAGCCCTCAACCTACTTCAGCGGGATAAGGGGTGGCGAATGGAGGTCTTGTGTCCCACGAAGACTTGGAAAATCGGCTCACCGAACGTACAGAACAGGCGCTGCTCGGCGGCGGCCAGGCTGCAATAGATAAGCAGCATGAGCGCGGAAAGTGGACCGCCCGAGAGAGAATTCATGCGTTCTTGGACCCCGGAACATTTAAAGAACTCGACCGCTTTGTCACGCATGACTGCGCAGACTTCGGCATGGAAAAAAAGAAGTACTACGGCGACGGTGTTGTGACGGGCTACGGCCGCGTAGATGGTCGCTTGGTCTATGTCTTCGCACAGGACTTTACAGTGTTTGGTGGCTCGCTATCGGGTGCCTACTCGCGGAAGATCTGCAAGATCATGGAGCTGGCAGTCCGCAATGGAGCACCGGTGATTGGTCTCAATGACTCCGGTGGTGCCAGAATCCAGGAAGGCGTGAAGTCTCTTGGTGGCTATGCCGACATCTTCCTGCGCAATGTCATGGCCAGCGGTGTTGTGCCGCAGCTCTCGGCCATCTTGGGTCCGTGTGCCGGCGGTGCAGTCTACTCGCCGGCGATCACCGACTTCATCTGCATGGTTCGCTCTACATCGTTCATGTTTGTCACAGGGCCGGATGTCATCAAGACGGTGACTCATGAAGAGGTGACCAAGGAGGAGCTCGGTGGTGCCGATACACACTGCGGTACCAGCGGTGTGGCTCACTTCTCAGTTCCTGACGAGGCTGCGGCCTTGGCGCTCCTCAGGGAGCTCCTGAGCTACCTCCCGAGCAACAACATGGAGGAGCCGCCGCGCCGAGAGACCAGCGATGCATCAGACAGGGTCTGCCCATCGCTTGACACGCTTGTTCCAGAGAACCCAAACAAGCCCTATGACGTCACAGACCTCATCAAGGCCGTTGCTGATGACGGTGCCTTCCTGGAGGTTGCCCCTCAGTACGCTGGCAACGTGGTTGTTGGCTTTGTGAGGCTCGGTGGCCGAAGTGTCGGCGTGGTGGCGAATCAGCCCGCCCACCTGGCGGGTGTGCTTGATGTAGACAGCTCTGTGAAAGCGGCGCGGTTTGTGCGGTTCTGTGACGCCTTCAATATTCCACTGTGGGTCGTTGAGGATGTTCCGGGCTTTCTCCCTGGCGTAGATCAGGAGCATGGCGGCATCATCAAGCATGGTGCGAAGCTGCTCTTTGCTTTTGCAGAGGCCACCGTGCCGAAGGTGACTTTGATCACGCGAAAGGCGTACGGCGGAGCTTACTGCGTCATGAATTCCAAGCACATCCGTGCGGACCTCAACTTTGCGTGGCCGACCGCGGAGATCGCGGTCATGGGACCAGATGGCGCGGTCAACATCATCTTCCGTCGTGAGCTTGCCGAGGCTGAGGATGCAGATGTCAAGCGAACTGAGCTTGTGGCGGACTACAAGGACAAGTTCGCGAATCCATATCGCGCAGCTGAGCTTGGCTATGTTGATGAAATATTAATGCCGCGCGAGACGCGGGCGAGGCTGGTCGAGGCTTTCGACTCGCTCGAGAATAAGCGCGACAGCAACCCACCAAAGAAGCATGGAAATATTCCACTTTAGGACTGGCATACCCTGCTGCCTGGGACTTGCCTCGAGCGGACCCGAGTCTCAGGTGCTGGCTTTATTAGACCCTTCTGAACCGGGTCTGAGCTTGTCGAGCGGTGAAATCTATCGACAGATATGCCCTTGATCGGCTTGACGCGAGGCTTCAGACAGGTAAAAAGGGGCCGTTCCGCAGCCTGGAGAAGTATCCGGTTGCACTTCAGAATCTGGAGATATCATGGCAGTTCGAATTCGTTTGGCACGTCACGGACGCAAGAAGCGCCCGTTCTACCGCATCGTCGCGGCTGACAGCCGTAACCCCCGTGATGGGCGTTACATTGAGCGTCTTGGTCACTTCGACCCCATGTCTGACCCCAACGAGTTGGTGGTTGACCTGGAGCGCGTAGACTACTGGGTAGGCGTTGGCGCTTCACCCAGCGAGACTGCAGCGAAGTTGATCGAGAGAGCACGCGCTGGCGCAGAGAGCTAAGCGTGCAGGATCTCGTTGATTTCATGGTCCGGTCGGTGGTCAACAACCCCGACGCCATCTCGCTCAACGTCACCGAAGGTGATGCGTCTGTGCTCTTCGAGCTCGACGTGCATGACGATGATCGCGCCCGTCTCCTGGACGGCGACAATCAGTTGATTGCAGCGATGCGACAGATTCTTGCTGCGTCAGGCGGCAACCGCCGGGGCGTACTCGAGCTCGTCGGTGAGTCTGACGCTGCTGAGGAATAGGCATTTTGGCGGGTAAATCCCCGCTCCAAGAGAACGCCATTCGACCCAATGAAGTCCGCCTCGGACGGGTCAGTGGCGTTTTTGGTATTTCAGGTGAAGTGCGCCTGTTCTTGCACAACCGAGAGAGTCAGCTCTTCTCCGGAGACGGCAGTGACGTGACTCTTGTCTCTCCCCAGGGCGAGCGCGAGGTCAAGCGCCTCACTGCCCGCCAGGGTGCAGGAAAGCGCATTTTAGGCAAGCTGGATGGTGTCTCTACGCCCGAGCTCGCGCGAAGCTACATGGACTGGGAGCTTGTTGTTGCTGAGACGCTGCTGCCTGAGGCGGGTGCGGACGAGTACTACCACAAGGACCTGATCGGACTCACTGTGCGAACCAGTGCCGGAGATGTGGTTGGTGAGCTGACCGAGATTATGGAAGGGGAGGTCATTGACTGTTGGGTGGTAAAGGGCCCGGACGGCGAGGTGATGTTCCCAGCTGTAAAGGCTGTGATTGACTCAGTTGACCTGACAGATGGGATCGTTATCTCAGCCAATATTGACGACCTCCAAGGTTAAGCGATGCGCTTCGATATTCTCACTCTACATCCCGGTATGTGTACTGGTCCTCTGGAGACGAGTATTCTCGGAAGAGCGCGTGATCAGGGCATCATTGATGTGAACGTCCATGACCTCCGAGACTGGGCTGAAGGGAAGCACAAACAGGCTGATGACACCCCTTACGGCGGTGGAGCTGGAATGGTCATGCGTGTCGATGTGGTGGACCGTGGCATCGAAGCAGTAAAGGGTCCAGGAGCTAAGGTCCTGTTGATGGACCCGGCGGGTCGCCCCTTTACTCAAGCGGATGCCCAGCGTCTCACCGAGGCGTCTCAATTGGTCCTCATTTGTGGACACTATGAGGGGATTGATGCACGGGTACGAGAGAATCTTGTGGATGAGGTCTTCTCGGTTGGCGACTTTGTCCTCACAGGTGGTGAGCTTCCTGCGATGGTGATCACCGATGCGGTTGCACGATTGTTGCCAGGTGTACTCGGTAATTCCGAGAGCAGCCAGACAGAGTCATTCTCGGATGGGTTGCTTGAGGCTCCACAGTACACGCGACCTCGAGAATATCGGGATTGGGGCGTTCCTGAGGTGCTTTTCAGTGGGCACCACGCGAAGATTAAGGCCTGGAGATCAGATGCTGCCCGTGCGCTAACGGAGTCCATCCGCCCTGATCTGATCGCAAGACTGGACGAAGAGTAGCCATAAGGGACTGGAAATGCAGGCCTGTACCCTTGACGCGGCATGTAAGTAACGATAATCCGGGACGGCTTCGGGCCGGGTGCGTTTATCGACGTATAGAGTGGTTTGTATTCACTCCCACCGGCTAATCACGACTCAGAGGATGGAACCATGCCCAGCATGACCGAAATCAACAACGAAATCACTTCAGGGCTCGAGAGCCGGACTGTGAACATTGGCGACACCGTTCGCGTTCACGTTCGTATTCAAGAGGGTGCCAAAACTCGTGTTCAGGTGTTTGAAGGCACATGCATCGCGAAGAAGCACACCGGCCCTGCCGAGACCTTCACTGTTCGCAAGATGTCCTTCGGCATTGGCGTTGAGCGGGTATTTCCACTCTACAGCCCGAACATCGCTGAGCTCGAGATCAAGAGCAAGCACCGCGTTCGTCGCGCCAAGCTTTATTACCTTCGGGAGCGTACCGGTAAGCGTGCACGTCTCCAGGAGATCCGCCAGTAACTGGCCGGAGCGCCCGTCACGCCGCGAACCTCGTCGGCGTACATGGGGAAGCACGGGTTGCCCGAGCGCTTGAACGCGCAGGGTGGGCCGTGCTTTCGCGCAATTGGCGTGGTGGTGGTGGTGAGCTTGACCTGGTCGTTGAGCGCTCAGGTGCACTGAGAATGGTCGAGGTGAAGACGCGTGCATCAGGAGACCCCGTGGGCCTCGAGGCTGTTGGGTCTGCTAAGCAACGCAAGCTCACTGGCGCTGCACGGGCCTGGCTGCTTGAGCATGATCCTCAGTATGATGAGGTCGCATTTATGGTTGTTCTTGTCGAGCCTGATGGGATTACCATCCTCGATGATGCCTTCGACGTGGAGTAGGTCATGCCACTGTTTGTGGTCTCAACCCCGATCGGGAACTTAGAAGAAGCCAGCCCGCGACTGTGCAGGGTGCTCAGTGAGGTGGACCTGGTTCTCTGTGAGGACACCCGTCGAACTCGGACCCTCTTTACTGCGCTAGAATTGACGGCCCCAAAGCTCGTGAGCTGCCACGCGCACAACGAGGCTGGGCGGCTCACGTCCATCACTGCTCAGCTCGAGCAGGGCGCGAGTATTGCGCTCGTCAGTGATGCTGGCTCTCCAGGAGTCTCTGACCCTGGTGGATTTATTGTTGAGGCTGCACATGCAGCAGGAGTACCGGTACATGTCGTGGGTGGGCCATCTGCGGTGACAGCCGCACTGTCGGTCTCAGGCTTTCCTGGCACGCCCTTTCACTTCCTGGGTTTCTTGCCCCGCAAGTCCGGTGCAATGGCCAAGGCACTTATCGCTGCGAGCCACTTAGATGGGACCTTGGTCTTTCTGGAGTCTGGCCGCCGAGTCGGTGATGTCATCGCGAAGCTCGCCGAGCTCTTGCCTGATCGCGAGGCGGTGATCTGCAGAGAGCTGACTAAGAAGTTTGAGGAGGTTGTCCGTGGACCCGTCACGGCTCTCCCGACGACGGAGCAGCGCGGCGAGGTCGTTCTCGTGGTGGGTCCCGGTGCACGCTTCGAGGAGGAAGGGGTCGAGCTTGGACCCAACCTTAAGCTCATCGCTGCGGCGCTGGCCGAGCGGTGGGGCTGTAAGAAGAGCGAGGCGTATGCTGCGCTGGTTGCCCTCGAGGACGGCCGCTGACTACCGCTTGTCGAAGAGCGGGTCGCGCATCCTGAAGGTGAGGCTGGTGCCGAGCCTCCAGCCGAGCTTCCCATCTGGATCGCTTGCCACAGCATAAGGGTGCTCGAGACGTCGTCCGAATGGTCCGCCGATCTCGGTCGAGACCGTCCAGTCCACATAGCGAACAATGCGCCATCGAATGTCTGCGCCGCCCCACAAGTTGTTGGTCTCGCCTTGAGTCACGGATGCAAACTTTGAGATGGATAGTGCGTTCGCCAACTCGACACCGCTGACGCCGTCTCCCCAGCTTCTGTGTCCGAAGGTGGCGTGGAGATCGAGTGCGAGCTCTGTTCCCAGATTGTCGGCCCAGCTCTCATCCTCCAGGAGGAGGATCTCGAGCCCAGCGGTGATGTCGAGGCGGGAGGGATCCTTCACGGTAATCAGTCGGTTGTTGACGTCGACATCAGTCGAGAAGCGATGTGTCCAGACGACCCCAAGGTAGGGCTCTGTCATTCGGTTTTTAGTCGACCAGAAAGACGTGAACTCGAACGCTGGTGACGCGGGCCCAGCACCGCCGCTGTCTGCCGAGTTCCACAGCGATGTACTGTCTGCGAACTGATAGCCGAGCCCCATGAGCCAGGTGATTTGGTCTCCTCGTGCTGAGAAGGTGCTCTCGGAGAGGGGGGTAGCCATCGCGCGGAGCCACAAGCCGCCGGATCCTGAGCCACTGGTCTCACTGTCGGCATCGTCTCCGGTGCCGACCATCGTGCCCGTCTCCATGATGGGGTCATAGACCAGCCGATTCATCTTCTTGAAGGCGATTCGGCTGCTGGCCTGCTGAGGCAGCGCCAGCTCCATCGCGAGGTAGTCGGTGAAACCAAATCGAGCGGAGTAGGTCAGGTCATGGTCGGTCGCACGGCGTTCGCCTACCGTGTTTTCACTTTCTGTCAGGCTGTCTGGAACGACAGTCGCCAGATAGTCGATGCTGATGTCTCCACGCCACTGGGGCGGCAGATCCGTGACCTCTGCTGCGCTGGCGGTAGCCGCGCTCATGAGAATGAAGGTGCTCAGCATTCTGACCTCGATTGGAGGCTAGGGTATGCCTCGTTGGGATCGGGGTCAAGGGTGGTCCGGTCACGCATCTCGTCCATCCTCCGCCGTCTTGTCTGAGTCTCTGAGTCCGTAGTCCTTCATCTTCATCTGTAGGCTCTTCCGAGAGATGCCCAATTTCTTTGAGGCACGGGTGACATTGTTGTCCTCCTCCTCGAGCACTCGCTGGATTCGTACTCGCTCCAGCTTGGCTGTGTAGACGCGGACATATTCCTTGAGGCCCATCTCTTCGGCATCTGTGACATCCACCGATTCCATGTTGCCTGGGGTGAGACCAGGCAAGTCAGCCATGCTGAGAATGGTGCCCTCTGCCAGCAAAACACTGCGCTCGATCAGGTTCTCAAGCTCGCGAATGTTTCCGGGCCAGTTGTGAGACAAGAGTGCAGCGAGTGCATCGGGGCTGACGCCCTCAACCTCCATGTTGAGTCGCTGGTTGAATTTTGTGACGAAGTGCTCGACCAAGAGCGGGATGTCATCGGAGCGATCTCTCAACGGAGGCAGCTGTATAGGGATGACATTGAGGCGGTAGAAGAGATCTTCTCTGAAGCGCCCCTCCTTGACCTCGGTCGCCAAGACGCGATTGGTCGCGGCCACGAGGCGGACGTCTACAGTGTGGCTCCGCACGCCGCCGACACGCTCGTACTGCCCGTCTTGAAGGATCCGGAGCAATTTTACCTGCATGTCCTTGGGGAGCTCGCCGACCTCATCGAGAAACAGGGTTCCACCGTCCGCCAGTTCGAACTTACCGGGCTTGGCTGCCACAGCGCCAGTGAAGGCACCTTTCTCGTGGCCGAAGAGCTCTGACTCAAAGAGAGACTCAGGGATAGCGCCGCAGTTGACCTGAATGAATGGCTTGGATGCGCGTTCGGAGTTGTCATGCAGCGCATGCGCGACAAGCTCCTTACCGGTACCGCTCTCACCCGTGATGAGCACCGTGGTTGGGGAGGGGGCCACTTTCTCGATCATGGCGTATATTTTCTGCATGCGCGCCGTCTGGCCGATGATCTTGTAGCGGCCAGCGGCATCTTCATGGAGTACCGACCGACTCTTCTCTTCGATACGGAGCGCCTTCTCTATGATGGGCATCAATTCATCAGAATCGAATGGCTTGGTCACGTAGTCTTGGGCGCCGTTCTTGATGGCCTCGACCGCGGAGTCCACAGTGCCGTGCGCGGTGATCAGGATGACTGGCAGGCCTGGATAGGTGTCGATGCAGTGCGAGAGGACTTCCATGCCTCCGACAACAGGCATCTTGAGGTCACTGACCACGAGGTGGTAGTTCTCATTTCTGAGCAGCGAGATCGCTTCTGCGCCGTTCTCTGCTGCAGTGACTTCGTAGCCGCTGCGATTCAAGTGGGCGCGCAGGACCATCCGGATGCTGGGTTCGTCGTCGACGATGAGAATTCGTTTGGGCATAGTACAAGCCCTATCCATACTGTGCTGGCTCGTACAGCCGACTACAGCTATCCTAGCGAAACTGTGAGGATCATCATGAATCAATTCATCAAGCACCTGGCCTGCTCCACTCTACTCGCAGTGCTCTGTACCGCGGGTACAGCCTTCGGTGGCGAGGCTGCTCCGGACTTCTCCCTGCGCGACATTAATGGCAAGGAGGTCAGCCTTTCTAGCTACAAAGGAAAGGTTGTACTCGTCAATTTCTGGGCCACTTGGTGTGGGCCATGCAAGCTCGAGATGCCACATCTGGACAAGATGGATCGTGAGTTCGAGGCCAGAGGCTTTGAGGTCATCTCCATCAGCACCGATGACGCGCGCGCCGCCAGCAAGGTCAAGCCGCTGATCAAGCGTGGTGGGTATGGATTTACAGTCCTGCTGGACAAGGACACGACGGTTGTCTCTCAGTACAACCCTGCCAAGACGCTTCCTTACAACGTGCTCATTGATCGGGAAGGGAAGATTCACAAGGTCTACCAGGGCTACAACCCGGGTGATGAAGTGGAGCTCCGTAAAGAGGTCGAGGAACTTCTTGGCTCAGGTGCATAGATGAGTACTGCCGTCATAGCTCTGGCCTTATTGAGTGCCGGTCCGGCTCATGCATTCGAGTTGTGGGGCACCGGGCCCCTGGCCAATGCATCCGTTCAGGTGACGGCAGACACCGAGTTTCGCTACCACAAGTCTCCGCTGTCTGATCCAGGCACACGGGTTGATGGTCCGTTTCAGCTGATTCCTGGGATGCCGGTCCACGACTACTTTGAACAGGTCGGACGGTACAATCTGCAAGTCTCAAAGGATGACATCAGCATCGGCTTGCAGTTTGATGAGGTGGCGCTCTTCTCCAATCGGTATGTTCTGGATGGCGTCGAGCAAGCATCAGTGCCGTTGTACGAGAATGGAGTGCAGTCTGCCTTTGATGACTCATACTTTCTCATCGAGAAGATGTTTCTCAAGAAGAAGTGGGACACAGTCGAGCTCACGCTCGGTGATACCTACGGAAGCTTTGGTCGCGGAATCGCGCTGAACATTGTGAAGAATACTGACATCGATGTGGACACCTCGATTCGTGGCGCCAAGGGTATTTTTCGATTGGGGGACTGGGACCTGACGGCCATTACAGGCATCACCAACCAGCAGCAGATCAGCCAAGAGAATCCCAATGTTGCCATCGGGCCGAACGTTGACCACATGGTTGCTGGCACCCGTGCTGAGTGGTTTGGGCCCGTGACACTCGGTGCTCATGCGGTCGTGTACAAGTTTGCACGCTCAACAGAGACACCGCTCGCTACACCAGCGTCCAGGTACGGGTCCGACATCGATACGACCGTCGTAGGGGCGACTTTTGAGGGCAGCGGACTGCTGGGCCTTGATGTCTACGCAGAGGCGGACCTCTTTGGGTATAGGGCGGAAGAGATGACCGACGGGAAGGACCGGCTGCGAGGCTGGGCCACCTACACATCCGTTGCCGCTTATCCTGGAAAAGCTGTTGTGCTTTTAGAGGCCAAGGCGAGCAAGGGCACTGAGCGGATCACTACCTTCACCACGATTGAGGGGTGGGAGCCGTCGAGTGTTCCGACTCTCGAGTACGAGCGTGTGATCACAGAGGATGGGTCGGCAGCTGTCAACTCAAATGACATCATGGGTGCGCGCCTCAGGGTCGACTATGCGGCCATCCCTGGTGAGTTCACGCCGTACGTCGCCGCCTCATATTTGATCGATAAGGACACAGACGGGCTTCACTTCAATGACAGTCCTGAGAACATTCTTCACCCCATGGTGGGCGTTGAGTGGTCAAAGAATCACAGAGTCCTCCAGCTCAACGCCGGACACCGTATCGATCAACGGCAAGACTCTGCAGAGGGTGCCGACCGGATGACGCACCTCGATGCCACCATCCACTTTCCACTCTTCGGAGAGGAGTCCCTCGAGATTGATCTTGATGGCAAGAAGTTCGAGTGGGGTGTCAACGAGCAGCAGCAGGAAGACTTCCTCGAGATGGCCAATGCCATGGCCTGGCACCACGGTGAGAAGTGGATCTTTGTTCTCTACCAGGACTGGACCGACAACCCGCTGATTCAATCAGAGGGAAACCTCGGCTTTATTGGTGAGAACTTCTATGGGGCCCTTGAGGCTCAGTATAAGCCCGAGGGCAATATGACCCTCAAGGCATTTTATGGTGCTTACAAGGCCGGAATTCGTTGTTCGGGTGGCCAGTGCCGGAGTCTTCCCGGCTTTGAGGGTGCAAGAGTCTCCCTCAGCGGTGTGTTTTAGGAAGTGCGGACTTAGCAAGCGTTTTGCGTTTGAGCCCTTCTCTTGGGGTTCAGTTGGTGTAAAAGAGCTTGCACTGACCTCGACGAGGTCTCTGGAGGAACCATGTCTCTTGTTCTCTGTCTTATTGGTACGGCCTTGGCCGCCACAGTGAAGCCTGCTGCTGTCGAGGCCTCGTCATACTTGGTCTCCGATAAGGGCGAGGCCTACGAGGGCAAGCGCGTCACAGACGGCAAGCTCGACAATGTCTGGCTGGAAGGCGCGGATAGCTCAGGGCTTGGCTCTTGGGTCAAGATCGATCTCGGCGGCGAGAAGACCGTGACCGGACTTAAGATCTGGAATGGATACTGGATTACGCATGACTTCTGGACTCGGCACAACCGGGCCAAGGATATCGAGGTCGAATTCGCTAACGGAGAGAAGGAAGAGTTCACCCTCGTCGATGAGATGAAGGCAGACCAGATTCGCTTCTCTAGCCCCAAGACCACCACCTCTATCAAGGTGAAGTTCAAGAGTGTCTACAGAGGCAGCACCTTCAACGACACGGGCTTCTCCGAGATTCAGGTCATGGACAAGAGCCCATCGCCCTTTGTTGTGCCTGCCAGCTACACCGCGACCTCAGTGCTAGAGGATGAGGGCAGCAACTACGCGCCAGACCAGCTCGCCGATGGCTTGGTGGATTCCCTCTGGTGTGAGGGTAATAAAGAGAGTGATGGTACGGGTGAGGCGGTCACGTTCAACTTTGGCCAGTCCACAATGGTGTCCAAGCTGAAGATGAAGAATGGCTCTGCAGGCAACTTCAAGTCGTTCATGGCGACCAACCGAGCGAAGGCTGCAAAGCTCTCCTTCTCTGACGGGTCCAGCGTTGACGTTGCGATCAAGACTTCCTTGATGGAGCAGACGATTACATTTCCATCTAAGAACACCTCGAGTGTCACCATGACCTTCACTGGTGTGGTGAAGGGGTCGAGCTACAACGACCTCTGCATTGCCGAGGCGCGCTTCCTTCCGTAGGCGGTGGGTTCCGTAAATGCGTTAGCTTCACTCCATGCAGTTCTCGCTAGCCATTGTCATGTCCGTCGCCCTGTTGGGTTGCTCAGGTTCTGAGAACAAAATCGGGCGATTGACTCAGACTGATGTGTTCCACCAGGTCCCCACAAACATGGTGGATGTCCTCTGGGTTGTGGACAACAGCAGCTCTATGGCTGACGAGCAGGAAAAGATTGGTGACCGCTTTGGTGACTTCATCCTTGGGCTCAATGATGCGGATGTCGACTGGCATGTGGGTGTCATCAGTACAGACTTGGATGAGCCCGAGGGTGCGGGTATGCTCCGTGGAGAGCCTCGTATTCTCACCGCGGACACTCCAGACTACCTGCGGCTCTTTCAGGAGCGCGTTGAGCTTGGTACTGACGGCTCGGATAAAGAGAAGGGGATTGATGCTGCCTTTGAGGCGCTGTCGTATCCACTGATTGTCAGCTTTGATGCCAATGATGGCTTCAGGCGCGATGGTGCGATGTTGATGATTAACTACTTCTCTGATGAGAATGACTGCAGCGATCGCGGTGGTCTGCGGGACGTCGAGGGTGGTGTGGCTTGCTACTCACAGCAAGACAAGCTCGCCCCAGTGGCTGAGCTCATTCGTGACTACCGGACGCTCGTGAGCGGGGATGAGCGCTTGATTGTGAGCTCAATTGTAGGCCCCTCTATATCTGCTGGCTGCGAGGGCTCGAAGCCAGGCACTCGGTACCAGACGATGGCGAAAGCCTTTGGTGGTCTGCAGGGCGACATCTGTGACACGGACTTCATCGACATCATGCAAGAGCTTGGTCTCCAGGCTGGCGGCATGTCGACGTCATTTATTCTGGAACACTTTGCCGTTTTAGAGACGATCGAGGTCTGGGTCGATGAGGACACCGTACTGCCCGACTCAGTGGATGGCTGGTCCTACGACAATGAGTACCACGTGATTCATTTTCATGGCGACGCCATTCCACCCCGTGGAAGCCGTATTCAGGTCCGCTATGAGATTGGCCAGAACGACGGATAGCTGAGCTATTCGAGCGTGGGTAGGTGCTCAGCGAGGTTGAGTAGATCGGCCAGCTT
>Ga0315315_10001101_pt1 | contig 24536 bp, 23 predicted proteins | sample M140m3416metaG_FD_203699 | JGI IMG/M metagenome (GOLD analysis project Ga0315315, IMG submission 203699) | Ammonia-oxidizing marine archaeal communities from Monterey Bay, California, United States - M1 40m 3416 | ecosystem: Environmental > Aquatic > Marine > Intertidal zone | place: USA...
AATTCAGGAGAGAATTTCCTTGCCCATGATTATACTGCACCAGGTTCATATGATGTCACTTTGACTGTTGAATATAATGAAATGACTGAGGCAAGAGCTAGTTCTTTGGCTGACTTAGATATTGCAAATGCAACATCTTATGATTCTATAACGTCAACTTTAATAGCCCAAGGTACACTGGCTGAATTAGAGGCTGTCAATGCAACAAATATTAATTTACATCTTGATGTTGATTCTTTTAGTACTGGATCTTATTTTGCCCATATCCCTGTTGATAGTATGGTAGGTGAGCATTCTTCTGTTTATTATGGACTTGATACATTTATGTTAATTTTTAATACTCCTAAAGGTGATGTTTTAGATTCAGAATCTTCTGATAGATTAACGAATTGTTTTTCAACTATAATAATGGATTCAGTGGTTGGATCTCAAAATACAGCTACTTTGGTATGGGAATATGATACATTGACTTATTATTTTGGTTGGTATTCTGCTGATGCTTATGACGCTTACTTTATGGATACTCTTTTCTATAGAGGAAACGTAGAGAAAACTGTCTATATTGCTTATTTCTCAAATACATGTACTTCTACTACTAAGGTTGAAAACTTCATTACAGTAGGATCAAATTTATCTTCAAATAATAATGGCTCTTATTCTTATAGTTTTGAAAATGCTTCAGAATTAGATGAAGACTGGGTTATTAATCAATCAACTGATGTTGCTAGTGGTTGGGAATTTAGTGCTGGTGATTTTATAGAATGGAAATGGAATCCTGGTGTTGGAGCTCATGGAGATGCTTCTATTATGATAGATGCAGAAGAATTAGGAGGAGTATTAAGATCTACAGAAATAATTTCAGGAGCTTATAATTTATCTGATTTAAATGATCCTGCAATTAAGTTTTCATGGTCAGGTGCTGCTGCAAATACGTTCCCAGTTAATGAATTAATTGTTACATACTCTGATAATTGTGGTGAGGACTGGAAATCACTTGGAACAATTGATGCTTTGTTGGCTGCTAGTTCAGGATTGTACACAACTAGATTTGTTCCTAAAGCACCTGATTGGAATGATACAATTATGTCAAAAAGCCAACTTAAACATGATAATATCCGCTTTAAGTTTGAATATGTAATTAACGGAAATACAAATAATTTTTATTTAGATAATATTATGATTGGTGAAGCTAACGCTTTAATGACTGTGCAAAATCAAAATAATTCAAGATTATCTGTTTATCCTAACCCAACAAATGGAAATGCAGTTTTTGATATTGAAAATCTCTCAGATGTAAATGTTGAGGTTACTTTAATCAATATATTAGGGTCAAAAGTAATGGAACTTTATAGTGGAGAGGTAGTAAGTAATTACCATACAATTGATGCGAATCTTTCTGCTCTTGATAAAGGGATATATTTTGTAAGAGTTAATTCTAATGGAAATACTATCCTTACAGATAAGTTAATTATTAAGTAAGAGATAAATATAAAAGCCATCATAAATTATAGCTTTTTTATTTAACATAAGTTTTTAGATTGATTTCTCCATCTTTCAAAACTGCATAAGAGTTTTTTGATATCCATTCACCAAGGTTAATGTAGGTTGCTTTTTCGTCAACTTTAAGCTCTAAAGTTATGTGTCTGTGTCCGAATACATAATAATCAACAGGATTATTTTTTTGCATTTTCTTACAATATCCAAAAAGCAATTCTTTCTCTTTTGAAGCAAATGGCACTTCACTGATTTTCCGGCTACTTTTACTCCAAGTGTGAGCTATGTATAGGCCAAAGTTAGGATGTAAACGAGCGAATAGAAACTGACAAACTTTAGATGTAAAAACTTGCTTTAAAAGTTTGTAGAAATAATCCCCACTGCCTAAACCATCTCCATGTCCAATAAAAACCTTCTTTTTTTGTTCTTCAATTATAATAGGATTATGATGAATAGTAATTCCTATTTCTTTTTCAAGATAGTCATACATCCATAAATCATGGTTGCCTACAAAAAGGTAAATTTTTGTTCCGTTATCAGTAAGGTTTGCAAGTTTTCCTAGTAAGCGGACAAATCCTTTCGGAACTACTTTTTTGTATTCAAACCAGAAATCAAAAATATCACCTACTAAGTAAATTGCTTTTGCATCTTTCTCAATTGAAGTAAGCCAACTTATAATAAGTTTCTCTCTCTTATGGCTTTCATCTAGGTTTGGGCTTCCTAAATGGAAGTCAGAAGCAAAATATATATTTTCTTTAGTCAAGATTATTTCTCTAGTTCGTTTTTTAGTAATTGGTTTGCTAATTTAGGGTCAGCTTGTCCTTTTGAAAGCTTCATTACTTCCCCCATAAAAAAACCAATCAAACCTTTTTTACCACTTTTATATTGCACAACTTTTTCTGGGTATTTTGCAATTGCTTGTGTAATGTATTCTCCTAAAGCATTACTATCACTTTCTTGCACCCAGTTATTTTCAGCAGCAATTTCTTCAGCAGTTTTATTGCTACTTAACATTGCAGGAAATACTTTTGATGTAGCTACTGAGTTACTTATTCTTTCATCATCAACTATACTAATAAGTGTTGCTAACTGTTCAGTTGAAATGCTGAAATCTGATATTGATACTGCATTTTCATTAAGGTAAGATTTTACACTTCCGTTAACAAAATTAGCAGCTGATTTAAAGTTTTTTGTATGTGAGCATAGTTCATTATAATATAGTGCAATCCCTTTTTCGTCTAAAAGTATATTGGTGTCATAATCTGATAAACCGTATTCAGTTGTAAATTTACTGTATAGTTCTTTAGGTAAAGGTGGTAGTAGGCTCTTAACTTGTGCAATATATTCATTAGTTACAATTACGGCTTGTAAATCTGGTTCTGGGAAGTATCTGTAGTCATTTGCTTCCTCTTTATGGCGCATGGAAATAGTCGTGTTTTTTGTGGCATTAAAACTTCTTGTTTCATGCAAAACAGTTTTTCCTTGCTCTAAAAGTTCAATTTGTCTATCAATTTCAAATTCGATTGCTCTTTTTACATTTCTTGTTGAGTTCATATTCTTTACTTCAACTTTAGTTCCAAATTCTGTAGATCCTTTAAGCATTACTGAAATATTTGCATCACATCTTAATGATCCTTCCTCCATATTTCCATCACATATATCTAGGTAACGAACTAATTTTCTTACTTCATTTATGTATTGATAAGCTTCATCTGACGATCTAATATCAGGTTCCGATACAATCTCAACTAAAGGTACTCCTGCTCTATTTAAATCAACTAAAGTGTGGAAAGGATCTAAATCATGAATAGATTTTCCAGCATCTTCCTCCATGTGAATTCTATTGATTTTAATGTCTTTAGGATTTTCATATGCATCTTTAATAGTGATTATCCCACCATTACAAATAGGTGTAGTGTCTTGTGTTATTTGATATCCTTTAGGTAAGTCAGCATAAAAGTAATTTTTACGAGCGTATTCATTTCTTTCTCTGATCTCTGAACCAACTGCTATACCTAATCGAACAGCATATTCAATAACTTTAGTGTTTGATTTAGGTAGAGTTCCAGGGTGGCCTAATGAAATTACTGATGTTTTTGTATTGGGTGTAGCTCCATAAATATTCTGATCAGAAGAATATGCTTTTGTTTTTGTAAGTAATTGAGCATGGACTTCAAGCCCAATGACTACTTCATATTTATCTCTTAAATTCATTATTCAAATAATACTTTTCCTGATTCTATTTGTTTCTCTCCATTATGAAGACTGTAAAAATACAAACCATTCGCTAAATTTCCTCTTTTAATAGTAGTTTGATTTTCATTAATTGCAACATCAATTAATTTTGTTCCTAAGCTATTGTAAAGTTTAAAGCTATTACCGCTATTATTTGTAATTGTAATCTGATTTGTAGCTGGTATAGGGTAGATGCTAGGTTTTAAATTTTTTTTAATTGTATGAGTTGTTCCACTAGTCACATCAATAATATAAAGTCCTGTTTGCATATCAGAAACAATGATATTACCAGATGATAAGTAAGGGTAAACTCCCCAAGCGCCTTTGTATGATGAATGATCTGATGGAGTGTAAGTTTCATATTTCCAAGTTTGAATTGGGTTTGTTGGATCAGAAATATCAAAAACTCTTAAACCATCATGGTAATATGGTATGTATAGATTATCTCCTTTTATTATGCCGTTGTGTGCCATTGATTGGGGATCAACACCTGAGCTAAAAGTAGATAAAACAGAAATGTTATTGATATCGCTTACATCTAATAATTTTACATCATAACCATGGTTTTCATCTTGCATTACATAAACTTTTCCATCATCACTTAGCCAACCAGAATGATTGTAGCCAGCATCAGGATATGAAGTTAAAGATCCTAATAATGTTGGTTGATCTCCAATTGCATTTACATTAGAAAAATCCATAATTCTAAACCCATCATTTCCACAATTTAAATAAGCTGAATCATTTCTAACAAATGCATCATGCACATGCCCAACACCATTGTAAGAATAAATTAAAATAGGTGCGGTTGGTGTGTGTAAATCGTAAACATCCATAGCTGTATTTGAGGCACAAGCATAAAGTTTTGCTGTTGCAGTGTCAATATATATGTTGTGTGATTTTGTAAATAGCGTATTGGAGTCATAAACAGTAGTTACCGAGTCAGGTAAAGTTGAAATGTCAATTATCTGTAATGTAGATGAACTCCCTTCATCACAAACTATATATAAGTACCCTTGGAAATCATGATAATCTCTATGGATTACACCACCACCTTGATATGCTCCTGCAACATAAGCAACTTGTGTTGAATTTGCAGGGTCAGTTACATCAAAAAAATGAGTACCATCAGTTGATCCTATAATCGCTATTTCCCTTCCGTTTACTTCCAGGCCCCAACATTCGTTATAAGTATTGTTGTAAGCCCAAGAACCCACTAATGTTGTATCCTGCCAATTGTATAAAAGTGTTCCTGTTTGTTGTGCATTTGAGCTGATGCCAATAAGAGCAATAGCTACGATTAAAATAAATTTATTCATTATATTGATTCAATTAGTTCTTTAATAATTAGGGTTAGTTTCGGTTCAGCTATTTCTGATACTTTTTGAATTTCTTCATGAGTTACCTTTTGTATTTTACCAGGAACTCCTAAATCAGTAATTACCGACATTGCAAAACAAGGAATATTCATGTGGCGAGCAACAATCACTTCAGGTACAGTGGACATTCCAACAGTATCTCCACCAATAATTCTCATGTGATTGTATTCAGCTGGAGTTTCTAAAGTTGGACCTGTAAGCGCAACATAAATTCCTTTTTGTAATGTTAGATTATTTATCTTTGCAATACTTTCTGCTTTATGAATTAAATCTTTGCAATATGGCTCACTCATATCAGGGAATCTTGGACCAAGTTCAGCAATATTTATGCCAATTAACGGATTAGGAATAAGGTTGATATGATCACTTAAAATCATTAAATCACCTACTTCATAATCTGGGTTCACACCTCCACTAGCGTTAGATAATACTAGCTTTTCTATTCCTAAAAGTTTCATTACTCGTACAGGAAAAGTTACTTTATCCATAGTGTATCCTTCATAAAAATGAAAACGCCCTTGCATAGCTACTACTTCTTTCCCCCCTAGGTTTCCGAAAATTAATCTTCCACTATGACCCTCCACAGTTGATAGAGGAAAGTTAGGAATATCTTTATAAGAAATAGAATGTTTAATGTCAATTTCATTGACTAACCCTCCAAGTCCTGTTCCTAAAATGATACCAACTTTTGGGTAGCTATTTGTTTTATTTTGTAAAAATTCAGCTGATTCTTTAATTTTTTGCAACATAGTTTAATATTTGTTTGTCAAAGCTTTCTTGTTTTGAAAATGCAATATTAATAGGAACATAATAGAAATTGGCATCCTCAAAGTAAGCTAAAAATTCTCTTAATTTAGTAGCATCTTTTTCGGTGGTCAAGATAAGTTTTTTTATACTACTATCTTGTTTGTATTTGTTTAAGATATTAGTAATGTCATTGCTAGAGTAATTGTGGTGGTCAGTAAACTTTAAGTGCATTAATTTGTGTCCTGCATTCTGTAGATAATGAATTAAGGGTTTTGGGTTAGCAATACCACTTACTAAAGTGATGCTGTAATGTCCATCCGCAGAAAATTCCTTATTTGTAATTATGCATTTCCAAGTGCAGTAGTTAACATGCGAAAAATAGCCTTTTTGATGTTCTAAAAGATGGAGGCTTTTTAGCATTTTATTTTTTAAATTTGGGTTGATATTCTCAGGAGTTTTACTAAAGACTATTACATTTGCTCTTTCTGCTCCTTTTTTACTTTCCCTTAAATTACCACTTGGCATGAGGCAGTCCTTGTAATAGGGGTAGGAGTAAGGTGTAATAAGAATATTAAATCCTGCTTTTATATATCTGTGTTGATAACCATCATCAAGTATTATAATATTAGTTTCAGGAAAATCTTTTAGGATTTTTTTTACACCTTTATTTCTGTTTTTTTCTACTACAACTATGCAGTCAGGATTGTTTAGTTTTAATTGTAAAGGTTCATCACCTACTTCATTAGCATTGCTTGTTGTTTCAATATATTTTAGGGTTGATGTTTTTCGACCATATCCCCTGCTAAGAACAGCAAGTTTATGGTCCGGATTTAGTAAATCAATAATGTACTGGGTGTGTGGAGTTTTACCTGTACCACCTACCGATAAATTACCAATACAGATGATAGGTATATTGTGACTTACGGATTTAAATATTCTATAGTCGAATAATAAATTACGAATAGTTGTAATGCTACCGTAAATGAATGACAACGGGATTAATAGAAAAGATATTAGAGATTTAAAAGTTTGAATATTAAAATTAGTCCATTTCATCTTTTGCAAAGATAAGATTTAGATTTAAGATACTATAAATTGAGGTATAGACTTTGTTTTTGTATTTTTGAAAAATGAAAATAAAACAAGTGATAAATTTTTTAGAGCAGTATGCTCCATTAGAATATCAAGAAAGTTATGATAATTGTGGGCTAATTATAGGAAATGCAAATGCTGAGCTTAAGAGTGTTCTTATTACATTAGATTGTATAGAAAGTGTAATTGATGAAGCAATAGAAACAGGCTGTAACCTGATTGTGGCTCATCATCCTATTATTTTTTCAGGTTTAAAAAAAATCAATGGAACAAACTATATTGAACGCACAGTAATAAAAGCAATCAAAAATGATATTGCTATTTATGCCATACATACCAATTTAGATAATGTGTATAATGGCGTAAGTGCTAAAATTGCTGATAAATTAGGGATTGAAAATTGCAAGGTTTTAGCTACTAAAAATGAGATGGAAAATAGTTCAGTTGGTTCGGGTATTTTAGGAACATTAAAAACTCCTGTTAGCTCTGCTGATTTTCTAAAGCAGTTAAAATCTAGTATGCAAACAAATTGTGTGAGACATACTGCACTAGTAAAAGATGAAATTAAAACAGTTGCAGTTTGTGGAGGTAGTGGAAGTTTTTTACTTAACAATGCAATTGTTGCTCAAGCCGATATTTTTATTACTGCAGATTTTAAATATCATGAGTTCTTTGATGCTGAAAATCAAATAATTATAGCTGATATTGGGCACTATGAAAGCGAGCAGTTTACAAAGGATTTAATTTATGATATGCTTACCGATAATTTTACTAAATTTGCCGTCCGATTATCAAAAGTGAATACTAATCCGATAAAGTACCTATAATGGCAAAAATAACAAAAAAAACTACTGCTTCAGTAGAGGATAAATTAAAAGCGATACACCAATTACAAGTAATTGATACGAAAGTTGATAAAATTAGAATTATAAGAGGTGAATTGCCTTTGGAGATAGAAGATTTATCAGATTTAATTGCTGGTTTAAATACAAGATTACAGAAATTTGATGCTGAATTAGTTGCAATTACTGATGATATAACTGCTAATAAAAATACTATTTCTTTAGCAACTGACGCTATTGAAAAGTACGAAAAACAATTAAAAGCCATCAAGAATAATCGTGAGTTTACTTCATTAACTAAAGAAGTAGAGTACCAAAATTTGGAAATTCAGATTGCTGAAAAGAAGAAAATTCAAAATAATGCAGATATTTTACATAAAACAGATATCATTAATGCTTGTAAAGAACAAATTTCTGAAAGAGAAGAAGAATTAAAAATAAAACAAGCGGAACTTGATGAGATTATCAAAGAAACTGAAAAAGAAGAAAAAGCTTTAATGGCTGATTCTGCAAAAGCAGAAAAAGTTATTGATGATAGATTGCTTGGAGCTTACAAAAGAATCAGATCAAAAGTAACTAACGGAATGGCCGTTGTTTCTGTTGATAGAAATGCTTGTGGAGGTTGTTTTAGTGAAATTCCACCTCAAAGACAATTAGATATTCAAATGCATAAAAAAGTAATTGCTTGTGAGCATTGCGGTAGAATTATGATTGATGCTAACATCTTAGAAGAGCAAGAAGTTTAGTTATATTTAGAACTATTTAAAAGGGATTTCATATTTTAGGGATCCCTTTTTTTATAATGAGATTTTTAATCATCATATTTTTATTATTAAGTAAATTCACTTTTGCCTCTTTTAATATGAATGATAATATGCAAGAAACATACTCGCATATTATAAACTTGGAATTTGACTCTGCTAAAAGATTACTAGCTAATGAACAATCTAAAAATCCTACTAATGGTTTTATTCCACTTCATCAAAACTATATTGATTTCTTAACCATTATTATTGGAGAGGAGAAAAGTTTTTTTGATAATTCTTTTCACCAAAAGGAAGAACGAATTGCATTGCTTGAAGACAAAAATGAAGATTCTCCTTACTGTTTATACTCTCAAGCTGAAATTCATTTACAATGGGCTTTTGCACGTTTAAAATTTGAGCAATATTCAAAAGCTGCTTATGAGTTTATTAAAGCATATAAGCTATTAGAAAAAAATCAAGAAAAATTTCCTGAGTTTACCTTAAATAAAAAGGGCTTAGGTTTAATTCATGCTTTGCTTGGTGCAGTTCCTGAGCAGTTCCATTGGATTTTAAATCTGGCTGGATTAGAGGGGAGTGTTTTGCTAGGTATTTCGGAATTAGATGAAGTTTTGAATGATGAGAATTTTAAAATGTATGAAAATGAAGTATTGTTTTTACTTTCTTTTTTGCAAATTAGCTTGAATGAAAATGATGCTATTTCTCAGAAATATTTGAATATGATAGGAGATAGGTATAAAGAAAATATATTAATGAATTTTACTGCAGCAAGACTATCTCATAATTTAGGCAAGAATGAATTAACACTTAAAATACTAGAAGGTAAGCCAACTTCTTTTTCTGCTTTCCCATTTTATTATTTGAATTATTTGCAGGCTATGTCTTATTTGTATAAGTTAAATTATGTAAATGCTAAATACCAATTTGAAGTCTTCTTAGACAATTTTAATGGAATTAATTATATCAAATCTGCTTATCATAAATTAGCTTGGATTTATACTTTGCAAGGAGATGATAATAATTATTTTGAGAAGGTGATTACTGAAGGTAATACTACAATTGATGCAGATAAAGTTGCAATGAAAGATGCAAAAAAAAACTATATAACACATTCTAAATTGTTAAAAACAAGGTTGCTTTATGATGGAGGCTACTATGAAAAGGCTCTCTTAAATATTTGTGGAGAAAAGACAATAAAAAACTATTCTGGATACTATGATGAATACTGGTATCGTTTAGCGCGTATCAAATCTAAACTTGATTATGATGATAAAGAAATTATTGAGCATTTTCAATTGTCTATTGATCAAGGAAAGAATTCTGCTAATTATTATGCTCCTATGTCAGCTTTGCAAATTGCCTTAATCTATGAAAAGCAAAATGAACTGCATAAGGCGGTAATCTATTTTGAAAAGTGTCTTTCAATGTCAGATTTTGACTATGAGAGAGGAATACATCAAAAAGCAAAATCTGGGCTTGCAAGAATTTCGGATTAATATCTAAAGCCTAGAGTCAAAAGAAAATTGTGGTTAGTGTTTATTAAACTAATAGGATCAATATAATCTTCACTATATAATAAGTGTTCATCTTTCCCTTGAGTTAAAACATAGGCGATATCCATAAAATAACTACCATTATTTATTCCTATTCCATAGCTAAAGCACTCTCTGATAAAATCTTTATTAGCAAAAGCACTGCCGTATTTTGCATATCCTGCTCTTAGAATAAAAGGTTTAATGTTAATTTCGGCACCTACTCTGAGGTTCTCAGTTCTTTGATAAATGCTTTCTATTGTTTTGTTTGCATTCTCAAAATCTGAAGTAAAATACTTAGCTGATGAGTAGTCTATTAATTCATATTCCCCTGAGATTAAAATATTTTTATTAAATATTGTAGAGGCACTAACACTTGCTTTTAAAGGAGTTATTAGGTTGTATGTATAAGGTGCAGGATAGCTCATTGAATATTCTAAAGAACTATCTTTAAAAGATGTAATTAAGGAAGTGTAATAATCTTCTTCAATGCTAAAAAATGTGGGAGTATTTACTGAAGCTCCAATTTTTGTTGTTTCTGAAATTCTGTAGATTCCACCAATTTTAAGATTGTAGCCTGTTCCGTAAGCAGAATACTCTTCTGTGAATTGCAATTTTCTTAAGTTAGATATTGTGTCAATTTCAGAATTTATGCTTTCAGAGTGCTCAGAATATTCGTAATAATTTATTGAAGGAATTCCGATTGTTGCTCCTAAATATAATTTCTCTTGGTACGAACCTCCCACAGAAATTACAAATTCATTCATCCCTCCAGTTGATCTTAAAGTTTTTATTTGTGTAATATTGGATGTTGAGAAATTAGAAACATATTGCCCGTCAATCATTTCATTAGAATTGTATAGTGGATCAATTAAATAAGTATTCCAAGCCATTTGAGAATAAGTATTTCCCTCTCCATTTATTAAATCATTTGTTAATGTTCCGTTGGTAATTCCAATAATATTTTCAACAATTGAAGATGTTGAATGTGTATTTTCTATAGTTATATTTCTGTCATAATTCGCTAATTGATTCCATCCAATTCCAATATTTACTCTTTTCCAGTCCGAATTCTCTTTAGGGACAGTGAATACTAATCCTAAATTCCCAATATTTAATCCTGATTTATAATCTGATAAATGCGTTTCTCTATAATATGATTTTACACTATTTACATTTAAAGAAGGTGTAAATGTGAATTCTGTAAATTGATACATCCCTATTCCTGCAGGATTTGAGCTTAGTGCAGAAAACTCACCCCCTAAAGATCCAAAAGCACCTCCCATTGCTGAGTATCTTGCTGTACCTGTAAGGTTTTGAGTTGAGTATCTTAAAGCATCAACTTCATTCTGAGCAGTTGCAGTTAATGTGCTGATTGCAATAGCAATTCCTAAAATTTGTTTTATCATAATTTATCTTCTTGGTTTTGTACTTCTTCTATTTCCTCCTGATGATCTGCTACCACTAGTTGATCGATTACTTTTACTATTTGATTTGTAATTGCTGTTATTTGATTTTGTAGTAGAATAAGTTATATTACTTCTGTTAGTAGTTTTAGTTGTAGTATTTTTCCTACTAGAATTGTAACTTCTAGTACTTTTAGTTGTAGTGCTACTTCTTCCAGAATTATTTCCTTTATAATTACTGTTATTGTAGGTATTCTTATTAGTAGTATTACCCCTGTAAGAATTAGTAGTTTTTACGTTAGAATTAGTTGTGTTTTTTCTTATCTGTAAAGTAGAAGTGTTAGGTCTTGATGTATTTAATGTAGTGTTTTTAACTGCTCTATTTCCTTGTGAAGATAACGAGCCTCTGTGTCCAGTTGTGTATGTGTGATTGTTATTTGTATTTACAGTAATGTTGTTATTGTGGTGATGGTTATATCCGTATCCGTAATAAGAGTAGTATCCCCCAGTGTAGTAAGGGGAGTAGTAGTAATTGTAATAATAAGGGGAGTAACTGTAGAAAGAATAGTAAGGAGAATTCCAGTTGTAACCATAGTAGATGCTTGTTCCACAATAAAAAGGGTCATTATTATACCAAAAGTAGTCAGTATAAATTCCGCCATAATATCCAGTACTATAAATTGGCCTATGAAATCTTCTTATTCTAGATGAAAAACTATAATCATAGTAATCGTCAGCTTCATAATAGTCGCCATAATAATTGTTGACTATTGTTCCTGTATCAGAAGTTATCTTTTCATTTTTTAATTGATTATTTACAGTTAATTCTTCATAGGTGCTAAATTCATCACTTTTTAAATAATTAGGATCAGTATAATGCACATTTGTTGTCGTTATGCAGGATGCTAAAAACAACATTAATATTGGGGCGAGAAGTAGGTTTTTCATAACTATATTTTTTTGTTTGATACTCATAAACATATGCTCGTTTAATTTATTAGTTTTGTGCTAACTAATTTGGTAAACGAAATTAATATTACAAAATTACATTTTTTAAGATTAAATGGCAAAAAAATTAACATCAAGAGAAGAGGACTATTCACAATGGTATAATGAAATTGTTCAAGGAGCAGATTTAGCAGAGAATTCAGGAGTAAGAGGCTGTATGGTTATCAAACCTTATGGATATGCAATATGGGAAAAAATGCAAGCTGAATTAGATAAAAAGTTTAAAGAAACAGGACATGAAAATGCTTATTTTCCTCTTTTTATACCGAAATCATATTTTAGTAAAGAGGCAAGTCATGTTGATGGTTTCGCTAAAGAATGCGCTGTTGTTACACATTATCGCTTAAAAAATGACACTAACTGTAAAGGTGTTATTGTTGACCCTGATGCAAAATTGGAGGAGGAATTAATTGTTCGGCCTACTTCTGAAACTATCATCTGGGATACTTACAGAAAATGGATACAATCCTATAGAGATTTGCCTATTTTAGTTAATCAATGGGCTAATGTGGTGAGATGGGAAATGCGTACTAGATTATTTTTGCGTACTGCTGAGTTTTTGTGGCAAGAAGGACATACAGCTCATGCAACTAAAAAGGAAGCAATTGCTGAAACAGAACAAATGATTGATATATATGCTGATTTTGCTCAAGATTTTATGGCAATGCCGGTGATTAAAGGTGTAAAATCAGAAAATGAAAGATTTGCAGGTGCACTTGAAACTTATTGTATTGAGGCATTAATGCAAGATGGGAAAGCTTTGCAAGCAGGTACTTCTCATTTTTTAGGTCAGAATTTTGCAAAAGCTTTTGATGTAAAGTTTGCTACTAAAGAAGGTAAACAGGAGTATGTTTGGGCAACTTCTTGGGGGGTTTCTACTCGTTTGATGGGAGCTTTAGTAATGACACATTCTGACGATAAGGGTTTGGTTTTGCCGCCTAAATTAGCCCCATATCAAGTCGTTATTATTCCAATTTATAAAGGGGATGAGCAATTAGAAAAAGTATCTGAAGTATCTTTAAAAGTTAAAAAGAACTTAGAAGCTAAAGGCCTTTCAGTTAAGTTTGATAATAGGGAAACACATAAGCCAGGCTGGAAGTTTGCAGAATATGAGCTTAAAGGCGTGCCATTGCGTTTAGCACTTGGTGCTCGTGATTTAGAAAATGGCACAATTGAAGTTGCTAGAAGAGATACTTTAGTAAAAGAAATCTGTCAGATAGAAGATATTGAAAATAAGGTGGTGTATTTATTAGAGAAAATTCAAGAAAATTTATATCAAAAAGCACTTGATTTTCGTGCAGAAAAAACTTACAAAACTGACTCAAAGGAGGAATTTGTTGAATTAATTAACAAAGGTGGTTTTGTTTATGCGCATTGGGATGGAACTTTTGAAACAGAGGAATTGATTAAAAAGGAAACAAAAGCAACTATTAGATGCATTCCAATGGATGCAAAAGAGGAAAGTGGATTTTGTTTGTTTACCGGAAAATCATCTAACAAACGAGTATTATTTGCAAAAGCATATTAATTATGAATTCAGAAAAAAAGATAGTTAGTTTATTAAAAGAAAAAGCTTGTACTAAGCAAAAGATTTATCGAATTACTAAAAATATTTTTGCTAATTTTCAAGATGTATTACAAGAAAAAGCAAACATTTTAAATAATGAAGTTAAAGATAAAGATGTTGAGGTTTCTTATGAAGAATCTGGAGATTTTGATGCAAAATTAAAATTTTCTGGTGATACACTTTTGTTTCATATGCATTCAAATATTTTTGATTTTGATTCTTCACATCAAATACATAAAACATCATATGTAAAGGAGGATAAAATGAGGTCCTTTTGCGGTGTCATAAATATATATAATTTTCTATCAGATTCTTTAAAGTATAATCGCTTGAATGATGCAGGATTTTTGATTGCTCGGATCTTTATTAATAAGGATAATCATTTTTTTGTTGAAGGTGATAAGCAGTTAGGCTTCTTGTTTAATGATTTTGTTAATCAGCAAATAGATGAAGTTCAGATTTGTAAAATTATTGATTCAGCTATGATTTATGCTCTTAATTTTGATTTGCAAACACCTAATTTTAATGATGTAAAAGTTGTTTCTTTACATCAAATACTAGATATAAATAACAATCATAAGATTAAAACTTCTAAGCGATTGGGTTTTAAATTCTCTTCTGAAACAAATAATGAATAATTTCTTTGAGGAATTAAAAAAAAGTATAAATTTGCAACCTTAATTTTAGAAAAGTGATGGCCCGTTCGTCTAACGGTTAGGACATGCGGTTTTCATCCGTAAAATAGGGGTTCGATTCCCCTACGGGCTACAAAAAATAAAACTATGGCAAATCATAAATCAGCATTAAAAAGAATTAGACAAACTGAAACTAGAAGATTGTTGAATAAGTATAAAAATAAAACTGCAAGAAATGCAGTAAGAGATCTTAGGGCATCTACTGATAAAAAAGAAGCAATAGCAATGTTACCTAAAGTAACTGCAATGTTAGATAAGTTAACAAAGACTAATATTATTCACAAGAATAAAGCGTCAAACTTAAAATCAAAATTGACTAAGCATGTAAATGCATTAGCATAGTTTTAAGATACTAGATTATTTAAAGGGCTTATCAAATGATAAGCCCTTTTTTTTATATTTGTTGCGTGCAAAATTTACTGATTTATATTCCTAAGATAACCGCAAGACATAAGTATGTTTTTAAAGTAATTCTTAATGACATATTTCAAGTTAAATATCAGCTTACTGATGATAAGGACTTTTATTTAGCTTCAGCTTTACCAAGGTTAAATTATTCTAAATCAATTGTAATTGATGATGAGTTATTTGTTGAGTCAGCAGATTTGTTACAAGAAAGACAGATAAATGAGGTGGAAGTTAACTTTGTAGAAATAAATGAGAATCCTTATTTGTTTGCTACTACACACCAAGAATCATATCATCATGACTTATTTGCTGCTACTTTTTATCTTATTAGTAGGTATGAGGAATATTTCCCACACTTGAAAGATAAATACGGAAGGTATAAAGCATCAGAAAGTATTGCTTATAAAGAGGGTTTTTTAAAAAGACCAATTGTAAATATTTGGGTGCAAGAATTCATAACTTTTCTAGAGGATAAATACCCTGAACTTCAAATAAATAAACCTAAGTTTAAATATATTTCCACAATTGATATTGATAATGCCTATCTTTATAAAGGGAAGGGATTCGTGCGTTTTTTTGCTTTTCTTATAAAATCGATTTTGTCTTTTAATTTTTCAGAAATAAAACAGGCAGTTGAGGTGGTTTTTAGAAAAAGAAAAGATCCTTATGATACTTATTCCTTACAATTTAATCTTCAGAAAAAATATGATTTAAATGTGAAGTATTTTGTTCTCTTAGGTGATTATGGTTTGAATGATAAGAATTTATCGCATACAAATAGTAATGTTAATTCTTTGATTAAACGCCTTGCAGATTTAGCTCCCGTAGGAATTCATCCATCATTTGGCTCAAATAAAGATATTTTACGCTTACAAGAGGAGATAAAAAGGTTGGAGTATATCCAGAAAAGAGAGGTTTCTTTGAGCCGACAGCATTTTTTAAAACTGTCCTTACCAGAAACTTATAAAAAACTTATTGCTTCAGGAATAACTGATGATTACACAATGGGATATGCATCCGAATTAGGATTTAGAGCAGGCATTGCATCATCTTTTACTTTTTATGATTTGGATATAGAAGAAGAGCTGCCAATTAGAATTCATCCTTTTGCAATTACTGATGATGTTTTGAAATATAATATGAAGATTGGTGCTGATGATGTTGTATCTGAAATTTCTGAACTCATTGAAACAGTTAAAGAAATAAAAGGAACTTTGATAAGCGTTTGGCATAATGATACTTTTAGTAATTTTGGACCATGGAAAGGCTGGAGGAATGTATATGAGGAAATGGTTAAATTAATAAAACAATAAGTATGAAATTCAATAATTTAGGAATAAATAACTCCATATTTAATCATTTCATTCGAGAGATTAGAGATGTTAAAATTCAAAATGACCCATTAAGATTCAGGAGAAATATTGAAAGAATTGGAGAGATTTTTGCTTATGAGATAAGTAAAAAAATGAATTATGAAAATAAAGATATTACTACCCCATTAGGGATTTCTTCTGAGAGTTTGATGACAGAAATTCCAGTTTTAGCAACTATATTAAGAGCTGGATTGCCACTCCATCAAGGTCTCCTTAATTATTTTGATAGGTCAGACAATACTTTTATTTCAGCTTATAGAAAACATCAAAAAGGCAGCGATTTTGTAATTAAGATTGAGTATATGGCTTCTCCAACTTTGGAAGGAAAGACTGTTATTTTATGTGATCCAATGTTGGCTAGCGGAAGTTCAATGGTATTGGCTATGGAAGCACTCCTTTTAAAAGGAAATCCAAAGCATATTCATGTTGTTGCAATTATTGCAAGTTCTGAAGGAATTCAATATTTGAAAGAAAACTCTCCTGTTAAAAATTGGACTTTATGGGTCGGGGCTGTAGATGAAGAAATGACAGCACAATCTTATATAGTGCCTGGGCTTGGTGATGCTGGGGATTTATCTTTTGGAAAGAAAGAGTAAATGAAATACAAACATATTTTCTTTGATTTAGATAGAACACTTTGGGATTTTGAAACAAATTCTCATGAAACTTTATTAGAACTTTGTAATACATACAAACTGAATGAAATAGGGGTGGCTGATTATGAAGATTTTATAAGAACTTATAAAAATTATAATGCTAGACTTTGGGATTTATACAGAATAGATAAAATTTCTCAAAAAGATTTAAGAAGAGAAAGGTTTCAAAAAACACTTTTTGATTTTGGAATAAATGACTTTAATCTTGCAGAGAACATTGGAGAAGATTATGTAGATATTTGCCCAAGAAAGAATAAGTTATATCCACATGCAATTGAAGTTTTAGAATACTTAAAAGATAGGTATAAGCTTCACATTATCACTAACGGATTTGACAAAACACAACATATTAAGTTAGAACATTCTAATTTGAAACCTTATTTTCATCAGATAATAACTTCTGAAAAAACAGGTGTAAAAAAGCCAAATCCTTTAATTTTTTCTCATGCACTTACTTTAGCAAATTCAATAAAAGATGAAAGCGTTTATATTGGAGATAATCTAATAGTTGACATTTTAGGGTGTCAAGGTACTGGAATAGATGGAGTTTATTTTAATCCTGAGAGAATAGAACATGCTGAAAATCCAAAATTTGAGATTGAGTGTTTAAGCGAACTTAAGAAGATATTTTAAATCCCCCTTTTTTTAAATCTTGCCAATAATTAGGATATGATTTGCTTATAACACCTGGATTACTTATCTGCAACTCTCCAAATTTTAATGAAAGTGGAGCAAAACTCATTGCCATCCTATGGTCGTTATAAGTTTCAATTATTTTTGGCATATCAAGTTTTATAAGCTCATTTTCTACTGCATTTATCCTATTTGTTTCTTTGTTTTTTAAAGTTTGAATTCCTGTAAATAATGAAGATTGTTTTAAGGCAAAAAGTGTACATTTTAATGATTGGTAAATATCAGGTGTTTCAATGAGATTATAAGTTTCTGCAGGCTTAATCCTTTTATTTTTTGTTAATATTAAATTACCATTTTTAAAGACAGAATCTACTCCTAAATCTTTAAAAATTTCTTTACAAGCAGAATCTCCCTGAATAGATTCCTCATTTAATCCTTTTAAGATTATTTGACATTTTTGAGATAATGATGCACTTTGAAACCAAAAAGTTGCAGCAGACCAATCTGATTCTACAGTATAGTTTTTTGCTACATATTCTTGCTTTAGAATTGTGATTTCATCTTTTTTCCATGTCCAATTAATGCCAAACTCACCCATCAATTTTAAAGTCATTAACACATATGGTTTTGAAACTAATTCTCCTTTTATTTTAAGGGTTAGACCATTTCTTAAACTAGGTGCGATTAGTAAAAGTGATGAAATAAACTGAGAACTTATTGTGCCGTCAATTTCTCTTTTTCCACCATCAATTTCTGTTCCAGTAATTTTTAATGGAGCAAAATCCTTTTTCTCTAAATACTTAATTTTAACTCCCAATTCTTGTAAAGAATTTACCAACTCCTTTATAGGTCTTTCCTTTATTCTATCCGATCCGTTTAAAATAAATTCTTTCCCTTTCTGAATTGATAAAAAAGAAGTTAAAAAACGAAAAGAAGTTCCTGCATGAGAAACATTAATTGTTTTTTCTTTAGAGTTTAAGCCATTTTTAAGCAAGATTGTATCATCTGAATTAGATAGGTTTTCAATGAGGAACTTCTCTTTGCAAAGTGCTTTAATAATCAATAATCGATTGGATATGCTTTTTGATGAGGGCAAATCTATTTCACACTTTACTATTTTAGTTGGGTGTGAAATTTTATAATTCATTTGAAGAAAATAAATTATCTACACTACAAGATCCTATGCTTGTAAGTAAATTGAAGTTAATTTTCCCTACTTTATTTTTTTTATCATTCATTAAAAATGGAAGTAAATCTGATTTTTTTGGAGTAAAGGGTAAAGTAAAATTAGACAAAATATAATTTTTGATTTCATTATTTTGTTCTTGAGAAATTGCAGATATTTCAACTTCTAAAAGTATTCCCATTAACACAGCTTCGCCATGCAAAATAGGATTTCCTTTTTCTAAATAATAACTTTCAACTGCATGTCCGAAAGTATGACCGAAATTCAGCTTTTTTCTTTCTCCTTTTTCATAGGGGTCAGATAAGACAATTTTATTTTTTATATTTATTGAGTTTTCAATTATTTTTCTCCAATTTAATTTATTAAAAGGAACTGAAATAATTTCTTTCCATAAATTCTTATCTAAAATTAGAGCATGTTTTACTACTTCTGCAAATCCAGATTTTAATTGATTTTCAGGAAGTGTTTCTAGAAAATCTGGGTTAATTAATATTGATTCAGGATTGTTAAATAGCCCAATTTGATTTTTGAAATCTTGAAAGTCAATTCCTAGTTTGCCCCCAACACTAGCATCAACCATAGCGAGCAAAGTAGTAGGGATATGTATAAAGGAAATCCCTCTTTTATAAGTAGAAGCTGCAAAACCACCCATATCACCAATTACACCTCCACCCAGATTAATGAGTAGTGAATTTCGGTCAAAATTATGGGCTGTTAACTTCTTCCAAATAAAGTTACAGGTATTTATATTTTTGTGTTTTTCTCCTGATTTTATTTCAATAATAATTGAGTTATCCAGTTGAGGGATTTTTGGTAAACAATCTCTTTTTGTATTCTCATCAACTAGTATTGCTATTTTGGAATAGCCTGAAATATCCAATTTGGAAATGGAATTTTCTCCAAGCCAAATACTATAGTTATCTGATATTATTTCTTTCACTCTGTAACTTCTGGCAAAGGATTTCCAGTACACCCATTAGGATATGCAGTTCCTAAAATTGTAGAAATTGTTGGGGCAATATCACGAATATTCACTTTTCTATCTGTTTTCCCTTGTGGTATTGCACCTCCCCAAAATATTAGAGGGACATGTGTATCATAGCTATATGAAGAGCCATGTGTAGTCCCTCCGCTTTCCCAATGGGATTTTAACCAACCAGTTTGGAGACTTACAATTACATCTCCAGACCTTTTTTGATTATATCCTCGTTGTATTAAAGAATGAAATGAATTAGAGTATTCGTTTTCATGTAATTGAGTTGCTGTATATGTATTTTTTACCCATTCATATTTTAGTAAAAAATTAGCACATTCTTTTTGAATATCTTCTAAAGAAATTGCTAGATTAGAAATAACATCATGATTAAGAAAAAGATTGTTGTTGGAATAGTTTAGAATATATTCATTTGGCGAAATTAAAGCTGGGATTTTATATTTATTTTGTAAATGATAACGTAATTCAGCTATCATTTCTTTTTGATCAAAATATCCAGCAGGAATATTTCTCTCTAAAAGTTCTGATGGTTCAGAAACTACTCCGTGATCTGCCGTAATAAATACTATTGTATTTTCTGCTCCAATTTTATTGTTTAATATTTTTAATATTTCAGCTATATCTTTATCTAATCGGATATAAGTATCTTTAATTTCAGGAGCATGTGGTCCGAACTCATGACCGATATAATCGGTAGAGGAAAAAGAAATAGTTAGCACATCAGTTGATCCTCTTAGCCCTAAGGATTCTTTTTCCAAGATCTCAAGAGCTAAATCTTTTAAAATAGTATTTCCAAAAGGAGTATTTTTTATAGCACTCCCTCCTTTTAGATCATATTTAGCTTGTAAGTTATGACTAAATAAACCTTGTACTTCCCACATTCCTTTGAGATATCTATAGGATGGGTTATTATCATTTAATTTTTGCATATAATTTGGAAGTTCCTTCATATAAAAAGATGATGTAATCCATTTCCCCTCACTATCTAACCAATAAGCACCATTTGCACTATGTCCTGCAGGTAGTATAGCTCCTCTGTCTTTTAAAGATATACCAAAAACCTTACTATTTTTATTAAATAGTTTTAATTCATCTGCAAATGTTGTTGTGCTCATATGATGCGGAGACATTTTTCCATCCTCTGATTGGACATCAATATTATTATCTTCGCAACTACAGATGGTATGCATATCTCCATCACCAGCACAATAAATATGTTTTCCAGTTTTTTTATCATACCAATCATTTGCAACTATTCCATGAACAGAGGGAGTTGTACCAGTATAGATGGAAGCATGCCCAGGACCTGTATAAGTAGGTACATAACCAAATTGACAATTACGAAAAAAATGACCTTCATTAATTAGCTTTTTAAAGCCATCATCAGAGAAATCTTCCCAAAAACGATAGATGTAGTCATAACGCATTTGATCTACTACAATACCTACTACTAGTTTTGGTTTTTGCTGAGAAAATACTTGGATTGTTGTAAATGTTGTAATTAATAAGATTAGTATTTTTTTCATTTTTTCATTTTTTTAATTATTACAACAACAAATGATAATATAATTGCAACTATTACATCTGCAATTGCAGGTGCATTTGGCCAACCAAAGTTCCAAATACAAACTAAGGATATCCATATCAACCATACATAATCAATTGTTTTAATTTTCATTCTATAAATATAAAAGGTAAGCAAACTTACAAATAGTCCCCAAAACATACCTCCCAAAATATCAAAAGGATAATGGACTCCTAAATAAACTCTACTAAAACCAACCAAAACAGCCCAAGAAAATAAATGTATAAATCCCCAATAATTCCTAAATAATAAGGTTACAAAAAAGGTAATTGCAAAAGAGTTAGAAGCATGTGAGGAGATAAACCCGAAAGGCCCCCCACAGCCATCAACAACTCTTATCCCTTCTATAAAATAACATGGTCTTGCTCTTTCAAAAACTTCTTTAAAAAGATGCACTGACCCATAATCAGCAAGGAAAACTAAAAGTCCTAGAGAGAATAATATTTTCAGAAAACTATCTTTATATTTTTTGTATATGAGATATAAAATGTAAAGATATAATGGTATCCAAAACCATTTTGAAGAAATAAGAATCATTAACTGATCCATTTGTTCCCATCCAGCAGAGTTGATTATTCTGAATAAATATTCATCTATTTCCTGTATTTTTTCCATTATTCATTCAGTTTTTCCCAGATTAAATCTTTTAGTTCTGTAATCCCTTTTTGGGTAATAGAAGAGATAAATAAAGAAGGTAAATCAGTTGGTAATTCCTCTTTTATTTCATCAATTAATTCTTGATCTAACATATCAGATTTACTAATGGCAAGTATTCTGTCTTTATCCAAAAGTTCAGGATTATATTTTTCTAATTCCTCTATAAGAATTTCGTATTGCTTTCCAATGTCATCTGCATCAGCAGGTACCATGAAAAGCAAAGTTGAGTTCCTTTCAATATGGCGTAAAAAGCGTAACCCTAAACCTTTTCCTTCAGAGGCTCCTTCAATTATTCCTGGAATATCTGCCATAATAAAAGACTTATCTCCTCTGTAGGAAACAATTCCTAAATTAGGAAATAGAGTTGTAAATGGGTAGTTGGCAATCTGTGGTTTTGCAGCAGAAACTACCGAAAGTAAAGTTGATTTTCCTGCATTAGGGAATCCTACTAAACCAATATCTGCTAATACTTTTAATTCTAAAATAAACCAACCTTCAACAACATCTCCTCCAGTTTGCGAGTATCTTGGAGCTTGATTGGTTGGGGATTTGAAGTGAGAATTTCCTCTACCACCTCTACCTCCTTCAACTATCTTAATTTCTTCCCCACCTTCTGTGATTTCAGCAATTTTTTCTCCAGTTTCAGCATTTTTTATAATTGTGCCTAAGGGCACTTCAATGTAACTGTCTTTTCCATCTTTACCAAAACTATTACTTCCAGTTCCATCACCACCATGGTCAGCAAAAATGTGTTTTTGATAACGCAAGTGAAGTAAAGTCCACATTTGATTATTTCCCCTTATAATAATGCTTCCACCATGCCCCCCATCTCCACCATCTGGACCCCCTTTTGCAGTGGTTTTATCCCTTCTGAAATGAGAAGATCCAGCGCCACCCTTACCAGAACGGCAAAAGATTTTCACATAATCAACAAAGTTGGAATTTTTAACTCTCATTTAAAGTGCTTCAATCACTATATTTAACCTAGAAAAAATTTCATCAACACTTCCAACTCCTTGAATCTCTGAAAGTTTGTTTTGTGCAAAATAGAAATCCTTTAAAGGAGCAGTTTTGTTATTATACTCATTTATTCGGTTTGCAATAATATCTTCATTTTGGTCATCTGCTCTGCCAGAATCTTTTCCTCTTTTTAAAAGTCTTTTAATTAATTCTGAATCTTCAACTGTTAAAGAAAGCATAGCAGAAATTGAAGTTCCCTTTTCATTTAATAAATTATCCAGAGCTTCAGCTTGTGCTGTTGTTCTTGGAAAACCATCAAAAATAAATCCATTTGCTTCTGGGTTATTATCTAATTTGGAAGAAATCATTCTAATAACTACTGCATCAGGAACTAGATCTCCTCTGTCCATTAAAGTTTTTGCTTCCAGTCCCAAAGCAGTTCCTGCTGAAATTTCACCTCTTAAAATTTCACCTGTTGAAAGGTGTACTAGATTGTACTTTTCAATCAAGAAGTTTGATTGAGTTCCTTTACCTGCCCCTGGAGGTCCGAATAATACTAAGTTTAACATTTGCTCTAGCTTTTTAATTTATAAATATGTGGTAAATTACGGCCAATTTCATCATAGTCTAAACCGTACCCCACAACAAATTTGTTTTCAATTGATTTCCCGATAAAATCGATATGAATATCTTTTGTGTAAGCATCATTTTTAAATAATAAAGTTGCAATTTTGATATCTGATACATTTTCTTTTTTAAGTAACAATATTATTTTCTCTAAGGTAATTCCCGTATCAATTATATCTTCAAGGATGATGATATTTCTATTACTAATATCTTGACCTAGCCCAATTAGTTCACTTACTTCTCCAGTTGTTTCTGTTCCTGAATATGATGAAAGCTTAATAAAAGAAATTTCAGTATTTGGAAGAGTTATCTTCTTCATGATATCTGAGGAAAACATGAAAGAGCCATTTAATACAGAAATAAATAAAGGATCTTTTATTCTAGCTTCATTTATATTATGCGCCATAGAATTTACAATAGAAGCAATTTCGGTCTCCGAAATAAAAACTTCAAATGTTTTATTATGTAAAGTAATTAGTTTCATTATGTTTAATTATTACACCATACTTTTCTTAAAGTTAATTGCTTTTCTGTTGGTTTTTTGATTCTTACAAGTTCCAAAAGTTTGTAATTATTCCCAATAGCTAAAGATATGGTTTTTTCTGAAAACTTCTTTTTTATCGTAAAAGCGACATCCCCTTTACAATTTTTCAGAATATCTGAAAGCTTTCCTTTAATCTCTTTGCCATTTACATT
>Ga0315315_10001103_pt1 | contig 24530 bp, 16 predicted proteins | sample M140m3416metaG_FD_203699 | JGI IMG/M metagenome (GOLD analysis project Ga0315315, IMG submission 203699) | Ammonia-oxidizing marine archaeal communities from Monterey Bay, California, United States - M1 40m 3416 | ecosystem: Environmental > Aquatic > Marine > Intertidal zone | place: USA...
CATTAATGTAATCATCAACCCCAATACTAATAACACCATCTGTATCATCCCAACAATTTACATCCAAACTACTTACACTAAATCGAATAGGTGATATCGTGTCGGAAGAGATTGAATTATCTGCACAAGTTGACTCGCTAGTTAGGTAAAAATATTTTGATCCTGCAGGTAATGAAGATACTGCTGCAGTAAAATCATTACTTGGATAAAAAACATCAGCAATTACTGAGTATGGTCCACCAATATTTGTAGCTGCATGAATATGATATTCAGTTGAAAAACTTGATCCTGCTGCATGATTCCAATTAAAAACTATATCTCCATTCTCATCTTCCCAAGCGCAGTCAAAATCAGGGGCTGGTAATGAATCTGCAGCAGTAACTTCAATAGTAATTGTTGCAATTGTAATTGCATTTGCTGGGCAAAAATCATCAAAAGCTTTTACAGCAAAAGTGTAAATATTTGATGTTATACCACAACCAGCATCAGTAGCAACATGACTACAAGCTGTTTGCCACTCAAAAACACCCTCTACCACTTGTAATCCAGTAATGGGAGGAGCCTGACCAGAATTATTTACAAAAGTGGCACAAGGAGGGTTGTCACATAAAGTGTTAGTTACATAATCATCAGCAATTTGACCACCAGTAATCTCTAAAGTAACATCTTGTGGGATAGTTCCTCCATAAAAATCATTATCAATAGCAGTAATATTAAAGGAAACAAGATCCCCAGCTGAAACTATTGCATAATAAGGAGTTGGAGCTGGAAATGGTGGAGTGAGAACCGGTGGCAAATTAATTGTATTTAATGGCTGCAAAGTAGGACAAGAAATCAAAACTGCCTGAATTTCTCTAAAAATTGAAGCAACTAATTGTCCACACTTAAAAGCATCAACACGTATAACAGAAGCAAAGTTTCCTGAAACATTTGAGTTATAAGAAATCTCTCCTGTCTGCGAATCTAAAACTACACCTCCAGGAAGAGGGTTGTTAAAGGTATATCCAGCCACAAATGCTATAGGAGCAGGATTTACTGGAGGATTGTATGGCTGTCCAAATGCCATATCATCCATAGGAACATCCCAATCATAAACAATACTATCCAACTCAGAATCAGAGGCATTATGAGTATATGAAAATGGATAACCATTACATATAATTGTTTTTGGACTTTCATTAAATTTTGGAGAGCTATCAAAACAAGGAGCCGCAGGTATTGGATTACCACTTGCATCAAGATATGGGAACATTGAAGCTCTTAAAGTAAAGCCTTCACTAGGTGAAGTGGTACTAGACAGAACCAAATTAGTTATTGCCCCGTTTCTACAACACGAATCCCAAGTAAAATGCCATCCATTTGCAGGTGGAATACCAGGCAATGCTATTGGTTGAGATTCATAAATATATTCCTCAACAGCTCCTACAGGATTACTAATACAATCTAAAGCCGAATTACCACTATTTACAACATCACAATTTGGTGAAATATCAGTGCTTATCACCCAATCAACAGTAATTTGAGTTACAGTAGGATGATTCCAGACGTCTAGGTTTTGAGCAAAAGTTGACAATGTTGTACCATCACAATCACGATAAATCTTCATTTTAAAAATATACAATCCTACATTAGGGTCAGCAGGGTCTTTAATACATTCCCAAGTAATTTCACCGCCCATAATATGAGTTGCGCTTGCATTAAAAAAAATTAAAACTAAGGCTAGAAAAAATATAAGCTTCTTCATTGTATTCGTATTTTCTACAAAAATACAAAAATATCAGAGAAAATAAGTGGCTTTCAAAAACAATCTTATCTGTTCAAAAAAACACCACTAAAGTTAAGTTATCATCAGATAATGATTACTTTTGGACTACCAAAAATAACTATGGAAGATTATTTGCAAAAACTAAACCCTGTACAAAGAAATGCTGTAATGCATTCAGCCGGACCAGTAATGGTAATTGCTGGAGCAGGATCAGGAAAAACAAGAGTGTTAACCTACAGGATCGCACACCTACTAAACTCTGGAGTATTTCCACATAATATTTTATCTTTAACTTTTACCAACAAAGCATCAAAAGAGATGAGAAACAGAATAGCGCTGATTGTAGGGGAATCAGATGCTAGAATGCTTTGGATGGGAACTTTTCACTCAGTTTTTTCTAAGATATTAAGATTTGAATCCGATAAATTAAATTATCCAAGCAACTTTACAATTTACGATACGGACGACTCTAAAAGTTTGGTAAGAAGTCTCATTAAAGAACTAAAATTAGATAAAGATATTTATAAAGTTGGCACGATAAGGAACAGAATATCATCATTAAAGAACAACTTCATTACTCCAGTTGGATACAGCAATAAACACGAACTTAAACAACAAGATAAAATCGCAAAAAGAACTGAATTTGGGAGGATTTATCAAATGTATGTTCAAAGATGTGAAAAAGCATCAGCAATGGATTTTGATGATCTACTTTTAAAAACATACCAATTATTAGAAAATCATACTGATATATTGTTAAAATATCAAGAAAAATTTAAATATATTTTAATTGATGAGTACCAAGACACGAACCATGTACAGTATTTGATAATCAAAAAGTTAGCAGCACTGAATGAAAATATCTGTATTGTTGGTGATGATGCTCAAAGTATCTATGCATTTAGAGGAGCAAATATTCAGAACATCCTCAATTTTAAAGTTGATTATCCTAACTATAAAACTTACAAATTAGAACAGAATTACCGTTCCACATCTACTATTGTTGAGGCTGCAAATAGCATTATCAAAAAAAATGAGAGACAAATTGAAAAAAATGTTTGGACATGCAATACAAAAGGAGATAAAATAATTGTTGTAAAAACGGGATCAGATAATGATGAAGGGAGGCTAGTTGCAAACACAATTTCTGATGTGCAAATGAGAAATCAAGCTCATTATAAAGATTTTGCAATATTGTATCGAACAAATGCACAATCACGATCACTAGAGGAATCACTAAGAAAAATGAACATTCCTTATAAAATATATGGTGGATTGTCGTTCTATCAAAGAAAAGAAATTAAAGATTTATTAGCTTATTACCGACTAGTAATAAATCCAAATGATGAAGAAGCTTTTAAGCGAATTATTAACTACCCTACAAGAGGAATTGGATCTACAACCATCCAAAGGTTAAACGTATTTGCAAATGAACATAACAAAACTATCTGGGAAATAATCAGCCATTTAGAAAAATCAGAAATTATCATTAATAAAGGAACTCAGAAGAAGCTACAAGAGTTTGCATTAATGATAAATAATTTCATTACAAGATCTAAACACTATGATGCCCATACAATTGCTGAAGAAATAGTTAAAAAAACAGGCTTATTTAATAATTTATATGCAGATAAATCACCAGAGGGTGTTAGTCGGTTTGAAAATATTCAAGAGCTCTTAAGCGGGATAAAAGATTTTAGCGAAACTGCTGAGCAAGGCTTAAATAAATTGCCTAATTTTATGGAAGATGTAGCGCTTTTAACCGACCAAGACAAGGAGAATGATAATGATTTTAACAAAGTAACTTTAATGACGGTTCATGCCGCAAAAGGTTTAGAATTTCCTTATGTATTTGTTGTTGGATTGGAAGAAAATCTTTTCCCAAGCATGATGAGTGGTGAAAACCAAGAAAACTTAGAGGAAGAAAGAAGACTTTTTTATGTTGCAATTACTAGAGCTAAAAAAAGACTCTTTTTATCATTTGCCTCAACAAGGTTTAAATGGGGGCAACTGTGTGACTGTCAGCCAAGCAGGTTCATAGGAGAAATAGATGATAAATTTTTAGAAAAACATGAACTTACTCCCAAAAAAAAGGAGTATGTTTCTAACAGAATATATATAAAAACAAAACACAAGGAAAAACCTTACTCTCCTACTAACAAAAAATTTTTTACCCCTAGAAATTTAACAAATATCAATAGAGCAAAAAACATTTCAATTAACGAAAGTGATTTGAGTAAAATTAAAACTGGAATGCAGGTAAAACACGGCAGGTTTGGTGAAGGTAAAGTTATTGCAATTTCAGGAAATGGAAGCAACAAAAAGGCTACAGTATTTTTTATAGGAATAGGACAAAAAGAATTGCTTTTAAAATTTGCAAAATTAGAAATTAGAAATTAATTGTACCTTTGTTTAAGTTATGTATAAATTTATTCTAACCATATTCTTATTAACTCCTGCATTTCTTCTTGGGCAGAATTATAACCATGATATTGACTCGCTTAACAAGTTGGCAAAAGAATATATCAATATTGATATAGATTCTGCATATTATTTTGCTAATAGAGCAATAATTTTATCTAAACATCATCAATACAAGCAGGGAGAAATGGATGGAACATTTCAATTAGGACGAGTCTATTTTAATCAAGCAAGAAGAGTACTCGCACTAGAATATGGATTAATATCTTTAAACATTGCAGATGAAATTAAAAACTATAAAGGAAGAAAAAATGCATATAATTTATTAATTACAATTTATAATCATTCCAATAAGCTAGACTTAGGAATTAAAACATCAAAGCTAATTCTTCATTTAGCAAAAAAAAATCAAGACTCAACACAAATAGCTAAAACATACAATTTTCTTGGAATTTTCAAAAGGAAAATGAGTGAAATAGATTCCTCTATATATTATAGAAAAGAGTCAATGAAAATAAATAAATTATTAAAAGATGAAAAAGCACTAGCTTATAATTACACTTCATTAGGAATCTACCATTATGATAATGGAAGTTTGGATACAGCATTTTCTTATTTACGAAAATCCTTACAAATAAGAAAAAGATTAAATCTTACAGCGCAAATGATTGAAGCTAATAATAATATAGGTTATCTTTTCTTAATGAACGAGATTGCAGATTCTGCAGCTCATTATTTCCAGAATGCTATTGACCTATGTTTAAATCATGACAAGCATACTAATTTAGCAGTTTTATATAGTAATTTATCGGAATCATATAAGATTTCTGGAGAGCATGAAAAAGCATTAATTGCTATAGAAAAATCTATACCTATAAAAGATAGTTTGATGGGAATCAAACAGCATGAACAAATTGTTAAAAGAGAAAAGGAGCAATCTCAGGAACTTCACAATGAGATAGAGATAGTTTCAGCATTTAGTATGAAGCAATACATACTGATATTTGCATTAATATTAGCTCTACTACTTTCTGTTATTTTATCAAGGATTTCAAAAAAGAAAACTATTAAATATATCATGCAAAGGCAAAAAACAAATGCTGCAAAAGACATTATTGATCAATATGAAAAAATTGACAATTGGATTGCTAAAGAATTACATGATGACATTGGAGGTTCGATAGCTGCTATAAGACTAAATATGATAAGAACTTTGGATGTAGTCAAGAGTGAAGCTAAAATTGCCAATAAACTTAAAAATTCAACCTTTACAATGGATATTGAAAAACTAAACCAAGTTGTTGCTGCTAGAGAAAGTGAACTTGAAAACCTTAAAGATGTTCAAGATAATATTCGTGATATATCACACTCTCTTGTTCCTGTTTCTTTTGATGGTAACAATTTTGTTCATTTAATTGAAAACAAAATATTAAGTAAATTTCCTAAGTCTATCAATTGTAAGGTTCAAATCCATCCAGCAGATGAAATAAATAAGACTAATAATGATTTAAAATTTAATGTGTATAGAATTTTACAAAATCTAGCTGCAAATATTATTAAACATTCTAAGGCAAAAAATGCAAGTCTCCAAGTTATTGGACATAAAGATCATCTTACAATAATAGTTGAAGATGATGGAGTAGGATTTAACACGAATAATACAAATACGGGAGTAGGATTGGAAATAATTGAAAAAAGAGCTCTTTTGTTTGATGGTAAAGTAGAAATTGACTCTAAAAAAGGTTCTGGATCAACAATTATAGTGGATTTACCATATAAAATAATTTAGATGAAATCAGATATAATAATTGGTAAATCCACTATAATTGTTGATGACCATCTACTCTTTACAAACGGATTAGTTGGGATTTTAGAAGATATTGGTTTAAGAGTGCATTCAACATACAGCAATGCTAAAGATGCTATTACTTTTTTAAAGAATCAAAAAGTTGATATAATTTTCTCTGATATTAATATGCCAATAATGGATGGTATACAGTTCTGTAAAAGACTAAAAAAATTACAAATTGAAACTCCTGTAATTATACTAAGTATGTATGAAGACACTAAAATCATTAAAGAATCATTCAATCATGGTGCAGCAGGATATTTGAGCAAGAATTCTGATATAGATGAAATAATTAAAGCTTTAATAAACTGCTTAAACGGCAAACAATATGTCAATAAAAATTTATTACAAGAAAACAAAATAAGTTCAGTTAATAAAGATAAATATCAAACAAAATACTCTCTATCAAATAGAGAGAGGGAGGTATTAGGACACATACTAAATGATGAAAAGAATTATGTGATTGCAGAGATGTTAAATATAAGCAAAAGAACTGTTGAAACACATAGAAAAAACATAATGGTAAAACTTAATGTAAAAACTGCAGTAGCTTTAGCTCAGCTTGCAATAAAACACAAATTAACCACTACCTTAGAAGATTAAAGATTTTCTTGCATTTATTTTCATCAATTCGTAATTGTTTTTTCAAGATATCAAGATTATCATATTTCTTTTCACCTCTGATTCTTTCTGAAAATTCAATTTTAATATTTTGATTGTATATATTTTTATTAAAATCAAAAATATGCACCTCTATAGTGTGCAAATTATCTTTAATAGTTGGGCGAAACCCAATATTTAACATACCATAAAACTGCTGATTATCAACAAAAATTTTAACAGCATACACCCCATCTTTTGGCAATAATTTCCAGTTGTTTTCTATCTTAATATTTGCAGTTGGAAACCCGATACTTGTTCCAATTTTATTTCCTTTTTCTACCTTACCATTTATAGCAAAATCACAACATAAATAAGAATTTGCTTTTGCAATATCGCCTTCGGCAATAGCATTTCTTATTTTAGTAGAACTAATAGTTACCTCTTTAACATTTTGAGGCTCAATTTTATGTAACTTAAAGTCATATAATTCTGATAAAGCTAAAAGTTTTTCAAAAGTTCCCTCCCTATTTTTACCAAAATGATGATCATATCCAACTACCATATGTTTCATATTCAACTTGTTCACCAAAAAATCTCTAATAAAATTAACTGATTTTAATCGAGAGAAATCAACAGTAAACTCATGTATAATAAGGTTTTGCAATCCAGTTTTTTCAAGTGCCTTAGTTTTCTCTTCAATTGTACTAATTAATTTTAACTTTTGATCATCAGGAAATAGAACATGCCTTGGATGTGGATAAAAAGTAAGCAAAACACTTTGCAAACCTTCTTTTTTGGCTGTTGTATTTAACTTATCAATTATTGTTTGATGCCCCTTATGAACCCCATCAAAAGTACCAATTGTAATAATTGTACTAATATCTGTGGGAAACTCTTCTATTTTGTGGTAAACTTTCACTTATTTATTATTTGTTTCTTTTGTTGAAAAAGTGTTCAAAATTAACAATTAATTTTATCCAATATATATTAGTTAGTTACAATTTAAAAACAGTAAGTTTGCAGCCAATTTAAACAAAGATTTTAACGACTTTAAAAAGAAATAAGAAATGTCAAAAAACACTGGAAAAGTATCACAAATTATTGGACCTGTAGTTGATGTAACATTCGACAACAATGAGGCAGGATTACCAGATATCTATGATTCTTTAGAAATTACTAGAGAAAATGGAGCTAAATTAATTTTAGAATGCCAACAGCATATTGGAGAAGATACAGTAAGAGCTATTTCAATGGAAACTACAGATGGAGTAAGTAGAGGAACTGAAGTATTAGCAACAGGAGCACCAATTAAAATGCCAATTGGAGACCATATTAAAGGAAGAGTTTTTAATGTAATTGGAGATGCTATTGATGGGATGGAAAATCTTGAAAAATCAAACGGGATGGCAATTCATAGAGAAGCTCCTAGATTTGAGGAGCTATCTACTTCTACTGAAATTTTATTTACAGGAATTAAAGTGATTGACTTAATTGAACCATATGCAAAAGGTGGTAAAATTGGTTTATTTGGTGGTGCTGGTGTAGGTAAAACAGTACTTATACAAGAGTTGATTAACAATATTGCAAAAGGACATGGTGGTTTATCAGTATTTGCGGGTGTAGGGGAAAGAACTAGAGAGGGAAATGACCTTATGCGAGAAATGTTAGAGTCTGGAATTATCAATTATGGTGAGGACTTTAATCATACAATGGAAGAAGGAGGATGGGATTTATCTAAAGTAGACCATTCAAAAATGGGTGATTCAAAAGCTACATTTGTTTTCGGGCAAATGAATGAACCACCTGGAGCAAGAGCAAGAGTTGCACTTTCAGGATTAACAATTGCTGAATATTTTAGAGATGGTGATGGTGAAGGAAAAGGGAAAGATGTACTTTTCTTTGTAGATAACATTTTCCGTTTTACTCAAGCAGGATCTGAAGTATCTGCACTACTTGGAAGAATGCCATCAGCAGTAGGATACCAACCAACGTTAGCAACTGAGATGGGAACTATGCAAGAGCGTATTACTTCTACTAAAAACGGATCAATTACATCTGTACAAGCGGTATATGTGCCTGCTGATGATTTAACAGACCCTGCACCTGCTACAACATTTGCTCACTTAGATGCAACAACTGTACTTTCAAGAAAAATTGCTGAACTTGGTATTTACCCTGCCGTAGATCCTTTAGATTCTACATCAAGAATTTTAACTGAAGATGTTGTAGGTACTGAGCATTACAAATGCGCACAAGATGTAAAAGAGCTTTTACAGAGATATAAAGAATTACAAGATATTATTGCAATTTTAGGTATGGATGAATTATCTGATGAAGATAAATTAGCTGTACATAGAGCAAGAAGAGTACAAAGATTCTTATCTCAACCTTTCCATGTTGCTGAGCAATTTACAGGACTTAAAGGATGTTTAGTTGATATTGCTGACACAATTAAAGGGTTTAATATGATTATGGATGGTAAAGTAGACCAATATCCTGAAGCAGCATTTAACTTAGTTGGCTCTATTGAAGAAGCAATTGAGAAAGGAGAAAAAATGTTAGCTGAAGCTAAATAATCAAGTGATGATATTAGAAATAATAACACCCGAAAAAAAAGTTTTTACAGGAGAAGTAACTTCAGTTAAGTTCCCAGGAACAACAGGAGGTTTTGAAGTATTGAATAATCATGCACCTATCATATCAACTTTATCAAACGGAAATATAAGAGTAATTACTACTGATAACAGCACTGAAAATTTTAAAATAAATGGCGGAGTCATTGAAATGAAAAACAATAAAATAATTGTTTTGGCAGATTAATTACATTTAATAAATTATTAAAAGAGGACTACATTGCGTCCTCTTTTTTTATGTTTGAAAATGAAAAAATATTTTTATTTACTTTTTACTATTCTTTTTTCTTGCACAAAAAACTTTAAACTGCAAGAAGGAGATTTACTTTTCCAGGATTTAGATTCCTCACCTCTTTGTGATGCAATAGAATTAGTAACCCCAGGATATAATGGCGCTAACTTTTCTCATATTGGGCTTGTGGTTTTTGACAATGATACACTTAAAGTACTAGAAGCAATTCCACCAAAAGTAATGCTCACTAATTTAGATAACTTTTTAAACAGATCTTTTGATATAGATGGGAAACCTAAAGTTATAGTTGGAAGATTAAAGGACAAGTATCTTCATTCAGTTGAAGAAGCAGTTTCTTACTCAAAATCAAAATTAAATATAAAATATGATGAGGTTTTCTTAATAAACAACAACTCATACTACTGCTCTGAATTAATTTATGAAGCATTCTTAAATGATTCTATTTTTGAAATAAAACCTATGACATTTTTACACCCAATAAGCAATGACACTTTACAAATCTGGAAGGATTATTATAAGGAAATTGAATTAAAAATCCCTCAAAACAAAATGGGAATTAACCCAGGAATAATGTCTCTTTCTAATAAAATAAAAATGGTGCATTTTTACGGAATACCAGACGGATTAAATAACTAATTATTTATATATAAATATTCTAGATAATTATATATTTGCCAAAATTTGGGGTGTTGCAATACGACTCAGAACAAACTCTTCAAAGCTGAAATGGAAATTCATTTTAAGGAAAATGTTAAAGAACTTTCTGTTCTAAGCTCCGCCCAATTTATAATTTAAAATGCCCAAAATGAAAAAAGCAATCAGTACACTTTTTGCAGTTGCCATAGCTAGTGGTATTGCAAAATCACAAAACACAATTAGCAAAAATATTGATGAGGTTATTGTCTCTGCTAACAGAGCTCAAGAAAACATCAATAGTGATAACATTCAAATTATTTCTGCTGATGAAATTGAAAATGCACCAGTACAAACAATTGAAGATTTATTGGAGTATGCAATTAATGTAGATGTTAGGCAAAGAGGTGGTCAGGGAGTTCAATCTGACATTAGTATAAGAGGAGGAACTTTCGAGCAAGTATTAGTCATGTTAAATAGTGTAAAACTAAACGACCCACAAACTGGACATCACACAATGAACATTCCAGTAAGTATGGAACAAATAGAGAGAATTGAAGTAATTACAGGGGGAGCAAGCAGAATATTTGGAAATTATGCCTACACAGGTGCAATTAATATTATTACTAAAAAGGGCGGGAATTCATCTGTCATTTTTAGTGCTGGAGAAAACAATTACAAAAATACTGAAATAAACTACAGCAAAAAAACAAAAAGCATTACTCACAATATTTCAGCAAACCAGAAAGAAAGTGATGGCTATATTGATGGAATGGATTATAAAATAAATAATTACTACTACCAGGCTAACAGTAAAATAAAGAATGTTAACGCTTTATTAAATGCCGGTATTATAAATAAAGAATTTGGCGCATTTAGTTTTTACACACCACAATATCCTGATCAATTTGAAAGAACAAACACAACATTTGCTTCCTTAAATTTACAGAAAAAGGGAGATATCAGTATTAACAACAAGCTTTACTGGAGAAAAAATAATGATGAATTTATTCTATTTAGAGAAAATCCTACTTGGTACCACAACTTCCATGAAACTAATGTTTTTGGAATAGATTTTAATGCTGTACAAAAAACTAGAAATGGGAGTAATGTTATAGGTATGGAAATTAGAACTGACAAAATAATATCAAATGTTTTGGGGGAAGATTTAGAAAAACCTATCCAAATAGACAGTATAAATTACTATAAAAAAGGTGGAAGTAGAACTACTACAAATTTATTTGCAGAGAAAAATATTCAAATAGATAAACTTTCAATATCTGCTGGTATAATGCTGAATATTGACTCAGAATATGGTAATGAATATTTTCCAGGAATAGATATAGGATACAAAGTTAATAAAGAAATTAGTATTTTTTCTTCTTTTAATAAATCCATGAGGACTCCAAACTACACAGAGCTTTATTACTCATCACCTACTAATCAAGGGAATAAATATTTAAAATCAGAACATTCTACAAATAAAGAAATCGGATTAAAATGGAAAGCTCATTCACATTACACTACTTTTACGGTTTACCAAAGAGATGGAGAAAATATGATTGATTGGACACTTCAAAATGGGGATAGCATTTGGAGAACTACAAATCTTAATCAACTTAGTACAAATGGCTATGAATTTAATACACGACTATATCTTAATCAAATTCTAAATACAAGTTTACCTATTTCTAATATCAGAATAAATTATGCAAAAAATGAATCAGACCAAAAATCTGATGGCTTTCAATCTGCATATGTTCTTGATCACTTAAAAACAAACTTATCAATAAGTGCAAATCAGATTATTAACAATAAATTAAGAATTGACTGGAGAGTATCAAAACAAGATAGAGAAGGTGGATATACAGATTATGAAACTGGAGAAGAAATTGAATTTTTGCCTTTTTGGCTAGTATCTACTAGAGCTACATATAAAGCATTTAATAAAGGGACATTATTTTTAGAAATAAATAATTTACTAGACACTGAATATGTTGATTTTGGTAATGTACCTCAATCAGGAAGATGGATGCGAGCTGGAGTAAAAATTATATTTTAATTTAAAAGGAGCTTTTCAGCTCCTTTACCTTTTACTACCTATTTTTACTATCAATAATAATAGTAACAGGCCCATCATTTACTAAGCAAACTTGCATATCTGAACCAAACTCTCCTGATTGAACTTGTTTTCCAATAACTTTTGACAATTCTTTTTTAAACTGATTGTACAATGGAATTGCTTGTTCTGGTCGTGCTGCTTTAATATAAGATGGCCGATTTCCTTTTTTAGTCTTAGCATGTAAAGTAAATTGACTCACTACAATTACATCTCCATCAACATCTAAAATGGAATTATTCATTTTTCCTTCTGAATCTGAGAAAATCCTTAGAGCTGAAGTCTTATTTGCAAGCCAATCTGCATCTTCTTTCTCATCCTCTATTTCAACTCCTAACAAAACTAAAATCCCTTGTTGAATATTTGCAACTTTTTTATCTTCAACAACTACAGAAGCTTCTCCTACTCTTTGGATTACCGCTCGCACAACTAGTAATTATTTGTTCTAAAATGTCTTTCTTCTTCCACCAACATATTTAAATAATTCTTGTACCTACTTTCAGCAATCTCACCATTTTCCAAAGCTAATTTAACAGCACAATAAGGTTCCATTTTATGTATGCAATTATGAAATTTACACTGAGATTTCAATTTAAAAAATTCAGAAAAATAACTACCTAATTCTGCCACTTCCAATTCCACCAAACCAAACCCTCTTATTCCTGGTGTATCAATAATAGAAGCACCAAAATCAAGTTCATGCAATTCAGAAAATGTGGTAGTATGTTGTCCTTGCTGATGAGTATTAGAAACTTCTTTAGTATTGATATTTAAATCTGGTTGCAATTTATTTATGAAAGTGGATTTCCCAACTCCTGAATGACCAGAAATTATATTCACCTTACCCTTCATCAACTCCTTTATCTGTGATAAATTATCATTAATTACTGAAGTAGCAAAACAAGTATAGCCTATATTTTCGTATACTTTTTTCAATTTTTCTTGTTGAATTTTCAAATCATCATTAAATATATCAATCTTATTAAAAAGTAATAAAACCTCAACACTATAAGCATTTGCAGCAACTAAAAAACGATCAATAAAACCTGTAGTAGTTATTGGTCTATCCAAGGTAATCATCAATATGGCTTGGTCAATATTAGCCGCAATAATATGGGTTTGTTTGGATAGGTTTACGGACTTTCGTAAAATATGATTTTTTCTATCATATAGTTTTATAATCATCCATAATTCTGACTCTTGTACCAGCTCAACTTTATCGCCTACTACAATAGGGTTTGTACTTTTTATGCCAGCAATTCGGAATTTTCCTTTCAATCGAGATTGTACAATATCTCCAGCTTCTGTTTTTACGGTATAACGTTTGCCTGTTGTTTTTAGAACCAATCCATTCATTGTGGCAAATATACAATTAGATTTTTCTTATATTTGACAATTATAAAAACTATTAATTATGAAGAAAGTACTTTTCCTTTTATTTGCTTTACCCATATTTGGAATTGCACAAAACACTGTTTGTTTTACAATAAATCCCAACCCTATAAATGGTATTGCTTTTAGCGGTTTTACAAAATATGTAGATGTTTTAGATTGCTTCTTTATTGTTGCAGAAAGCACAATTCCAGATGCAAAAGTATTACATGCTGCTGCAGTTGCTGCAGAATTATTAGACAATAATGAAGATGGAATAGTTGATGACCCTTTAATTAAATCTCAATTGCAAAACCAGCAAGCATTTATGCCTATTTTCTCTTCTGAAGGAAGTAATGCTGAAAATTTACTCTTTGATAATTACAATGGGAATGGAGCAAGTGCAGTACTTTATAAAAATGAAATGAACCCATCACAAACTGGACATTGGGGAGATGATGCGACAATTGAGGAAATAATACACACTATAAACTATGTAGGCCATACCAATATATACCCTAATGCCTTTAGCCTGCAAGCCAATTCATCTTTAATGTCGGATGCTATGGATGTAGCAAGAGGAGGTCAATTTATTACAATTCCCAATCCTTACCCTGCTTCTGCATGGTATCATTATGATGATTGGACTTGCGATTATGAATGTATGATGATTGAATATATGTACTGGGCAATTGTGAGTTATATGGGGATTTTGGATGATGCTCAAACGGCCTTAGGAATTGCAAATGAATGGGAGCCTTATAATGCAACTCTTTTGCAATCCATGGATATTTTGATGTATACTTTAATTACTGATCCACAATACAAACTTCCTTTAAATGCTCCTGATGGAAACTACTGCCCTAACCCATCAGCTATTACTAATATAAAAACTAACAAAAAACTAATTACAATTACAGATGCACTAGCAAGAAATACTCATCAAAACAAAAACAGATTATTGTTTTACATTTATAATGATGGTAGTGTAGAAAAGAAAGTTATTATTCAATAATTGAATAGCCAAAAAATTCTAATAAATCCACTTCTTTATTAAAGTAAGAATTTATAATACTCATATTCTGCTTGTTTATCTTCTTTATTTTTTCTTTATTTAGATTTTGGATTTTCATTTTACCATCAGTCTTAAAATTATGTGCTGAAAATTCTAAATCAGAATCAATATCTCCTATTTCAGGAATAAATTTTTTAATCTTTTCTACTACATCATATTTTGTATCACATAGTTCTTCATAAGAAGTAAAAAGTATATTTTCTTTTTCTAAAATTTTATTTTGCTTTTGATACCTCAAACATTTTAATGCAAACTTTGCAGCATATTCTGCTGTCGCTCCATTTCTTCTCATAATTCCTTCAACCTGAGCATATGGATTTCTTACCATTGCAATAAAAGTTGAATTTTTAAATTCGTTCTTTATTGCAGGCACTCTCATCATATTAGGATTGCTTTTATCCATCAGTATCCCCATCCTTTGATCCCAATATTTCATCCAAGTTTTTTTGATAAACGCCCAATCATAATGCACTTCATTATGCCAACCTTTATTTAAAAACATCATATCTTTTACTTCTGGCAGTAATTGCCCCTCCCTAACACCTAAATGATTATTACAACTCAAATTATTAGAAGTAGAAAGAATCTGGTTTAACAAAGTAGATCCACAATAAGGTGGAGTTAAAATAAATAAAAATTGATGATCTTTTCTTCCAAACAAATTGTTTGTAAAAAACCTACTAATTTTTACTAACTGATAATAAATAAGGTGCAAATACCATCTTGAAGAGTTATGTAAATCCATATCACAAAATTATGATAATTTTAGAATGAATCCTTAACTATTGTCAAAATCTATTGTCTATCTTTGCTTCATGTCATTAATTATAAACAGTGTAACTAAATCTTACGATAAGCAACAAGCGCTTACTGATGTTTCCTTTACACTAAACAAAGGTGAGATAGTTGGTTTTTTAGGCCCGAATGGAGCTGGAAAATCTACACTTATGAAAATCATAACTTGCTATTTACAGCAAGATAGTGGTAAGATACAGGTCTGCAACTTAGATATTCAAGAACAAGATTTACAAGCAAAAGCAAAAATTGGCTATTTACCAGAGCATAACCCTCTATATACTGACATGTATGTGAAAGAATATCTTTCTTATGTTGGAGGTATTTATAAAGTTAAAAACTTAAAAAATCGTATTGCTGAAATTATCCTACAAATAGGATTAAGTCCTGAGAAAAGTAAAAAAATCGGAGAACTAAGCAAAGGTTACAGGCAAAGAGTTGGCTTAGCTGCAGCACTTTTACATAACCCAGAAGTATTAATTCTTGACGAACCAACAACAGGACTTGACCCTAATCAATTGGTGGAAATTAGAAATCTAATAAAAGAGGTTGGGAAAGATAAAACTGTACTCCTATCCACACACATTATGCAAGAAGTTGATAAAATGTGTAACCGAGTAATCATTATTAGTAAAGGAAAAATTGTTGACGACCAATTAATTTCTAATTTTAAAAATAATAAGATCAGCCTAGAAGAACATTTTAGAAAATTGACTTCTTAATAAAGACTTCCACAGATAGTTTATCCCATTGAATCATAGTTACTATTGCTCTATCTGGCAAAAGGATTTTTTAATAATTGCACTATATTAGATCTTATATTTTAATAAGACTTAACAAAAAAGATAGATTGGGGAAATTTTATGTATTATACTCATCTTACTTCATATTGGAGTTAAATTTGGTGTCTTGCATTTACAAATTTTCAAGATATCAAAGACCCCATCCCTCCCACTTTTTAATAAGTATGGCGCAAGAGAGAACAAAAAGTATAAAAAACAATAATAATTTTAAAAAAATTTATAATTTTGCTATACTAAGTGGATAGATTTGGCCTATTGCAACCACTAAAAAAAATGCTAAAAACAGCATTGCCTTTAGCGCCTTTACGCCAAATCGTCCTATTAAATTATTGTTAACCCTAAAATTTAAAAAGATGTCATATTATTTCACATCAGAGTCCGTTTCAGAAGGACACCCAGACAAAGTAGCTGATCAGATTTCTGATGCATTATTAGATAATTTTTTAGCGCAAGATGCTAATTCAAAAGTTGCTTGTGAAACTCTTGTAACTACAGGGCTTACGGTGCTTTCAGGTGAAGTCACTACTAGGGCTTATATTGATGTTCAAAAAATTGCTAGAGCAGTAATTTTAAAAATTGGATACGATAAATCAGAATACCAATTTGATGGAGATAGCTGTGGAGTTATTTCAGCAATACACGAACAGTCACCAGATATTAATCAAGGAGTAGTTGCAGGGAAAGGATTAAATAAAGAACAAGGAGCAGGAGACCAAGGAATGATGTTTGGTTATGCTACAAACGAAACCGAAAATTTAATGCCATTGGCTTTGGATATTTCGCATAAAATATTGATTGAACTTGCGGCAATCCGTAAAGCAGGCAAGGAAATGACTTACTTGCGACCTGACTCAAAATCACAGGTTACTTTAGAGTATAATGATGACCATACTCCAAAAAGAATTTCAGCTATTGTAGTTTCTACTCAGCATGATGATTTTGCAGATGAAAAACTAATGCAAAAGAAAATTGAAAAAGATGTTAGAGAAATATTAATTCCAAGAATTAAAATGCAATTATCAGAAGATAATCAAACGCTTTTCGGAACAGAAAAATATCATGTAAATCCAACAGGGAAATTTGTTATTGGAGGGCCGCATGGAGATACTGGGCTGACTGGAAGAAAAATTATTGTAGATACATATGGTGGAAAAGGCGCTCATGGTGGCGGAGCATTTTCTGGTAAAGACCCATCAAAAGTAGATAGATCAGCTGCTTATGCTACAAGACACATTGCTAAAAACCTAGTAGCTGCAGGAGTTGCTGAAAGAATTCTAGTGCAAGTTAGTTATGCAATTGGTGTTGCTGAACCAATGGGAATATTTGTAGATACATATGAGACTTCAAAAGTAAAGTTAACTGATGGGGAAATTGCTGAGAAAGTGAAGAATATGCCTTGTTTTAACCTTAAACCTGCTTCTATTATTAGCCGTTTAAAACTTGAAAATCCTATTTATTCCGAAACTGCAGCTTACGGGCATATGGGAAGAACATCAGAAAATAAAACTGTTAGTTTCCTTGTTAACGGAAAACAAAAAGAAATAGAAGTAGAAACTTTTACTTGGGAAAAACTAGATTGCCAAGAAGAAGTAAAAGAAGCTTTTAACGTATAATACAAAAACTCTAATTTTAAGGTCGCAACAATGTGACTTTTTTAGCACCTAAAATTATGAAACAAATACTGAGCCTATTTTTCATCACTTTCCAGTTTACAGTTGTTGCTCAAGTGGAAATGAAATACAATGCAAATGCTGAAAACCTACCAACATGGGTTCAACTAATGTATACTGAAAATCCAGATGAAGGAGAAGTAATTAATGCCTATATCGATTATTATAAAAAGAATGAATTAGTAAAAAATAAACATACTCAGTACTACAAAAGATGGCTAAGGAATATCAGTAGGTTTTCTGATGCAAAACCAACTTTTAAAACTTCAAAAAGCAGTAACCAATGGGAATGTGTAGGTCCTTGGGATTTTGATAAAGATGCCGCAAGTAGAAGTTATGCTCCAGGAGCCGCTCATGTTTACACCGTAGAACAATCTATTAGTAACCCAGATATATTATATGCTGGCTCAGCTACTGCTGGAGCTTGGAAAACTACTGACAAAGGAGCTAATTGGGAGCTAATAACAAGAGATCTTGATATTGGTGGTGTATATGCTCTTGAGATTGATTTTACAAACCCTGACATTGTTTACATAAGCCCCTTTGGAGGAATCTACAAATCATATGATGGAGGAGCAAACTGGACAGTTATTGGAGATGCAGCTTTTATCAACCTTTCTCCTGGGATTTCAGACATGAAGCTAAAGCCTTCAAATAATTTGGAGCTTTTTTTAGCCTCTGATGAAGGTCTTTTTAAATCAATAGATGGAGGAAATAATTTTACACAAATAATGAGTGGGAGGTTCTTAGAAATTGAATTCCATCCTAACAATCCAAATACAATGTATTTTGTAAAACAGGCTGGAGATAGTACTCTTTTTTACAGATCAGATGATGGAGGAAATACACTTACAAACTTTACAAACGGATGGCCAAACCCTAATAGTGTTGGCGGTGAGCAAAAAAGAACAGAAATTGCCATAAGCCCTGCTGCTGCTGATAAAATTGTGGCATTAGCAACAGGAAGTGCAAATGGGGGAAGTGGTTTATATGGTATTTACATAAGTGATGATAAAGGAGAGAATTGGACTTTTCAATGTTGTGGGCCTCAGCCTGCAGGTCCTCCAGATTCAGTAAATATAAATATGATGGGCTGGCAACCGGATGGATCAGATGATGGAGGACAATATTATTATGATTTAGGATTGGCAGTAAACCCAACAAATGCTGACATTATTCATGTTGGAGGAGTTCAGCATTGGATATCTTTTGACAATGGAGTCAGCTTTACGTGCCCTGCTAAATGGAGCGAACCTCATAAAAAAGGGTATGTTCATGCTGATATTCATGACATCAACTACTTTGGTAATGATCTGTGGTTTGCTTGTGATGGTGGTGTATTTTATTCTGATAATGCAGGAGATAGTATCTATAAAAAACAATATGGAATTGCGGGAGCTGATTTTTGGGGTTTTGGTGCAGGCTTTAAGGATGGAGAAGTGATGCTAGGAGGAACTTACCATAACGGAACAATGCTTAAAGATGGGAATACTTACTTAAATGATTGGCTATGTACTGATGGTGGTGATGGGATAAGAGGCTTTGTAAATTTTGGAAATCCAAGAGTTGCATATAGTGACTATGGTGGAAAGGTACTTTCAGGAGATAGAACAGTTGGAATAGCTAGTTTATCAATAGCAAAAAAACCAAATGCATCCTATATAACAGGAGAATCTTCCCAAATGGAATTTGACCCAAGATGTTATAATTGGAACTATATTGGAGAAGATACAACTCTTTGGCTATCAAAAAATAATGGCGCAAGTTATTCTCCTGTTTATCATTTTAATGACAAAGTAACATCTGTTGAGGTAGCATGGAGTAATCCTGATGTAATTTATGTAGCTACTTGGCCATCATGGTGGGGAACTAAACATATTTACAGATCTTCAGATGCAGGAAATACTTGGATTGAAATTACCCCAACAAATATCAATGGTCAGGATTGGATTCCATATGACATAACAGTAAGTAGTTATGACGAGAATACACTTTGGATTGCAAGATGTAGTATGTATGGCGGGGTGCAAGATGCGGAAGGTTATGAAGTTTTTAAATCGGTAGATGGTGGACTAAACTGGATAAATTGGAGTACACCAACTCTTGATAATATTAATGTTACTAATATTGAACATCAAAGAGGAGGAAATGGGGTGTATATAGGAACAAGGGAGTCTGTTTACTACAGAAATAATTCTATGGCTGACTGGGATATTTATGATTCTAATTTACCTAAAAACACATATTCAACACAGTTAATCCCTTATTATCGTGAGGGGCTTTTACAAAATGGAACCAATAGAAGTGCTTATGAAATTGATTTTTATGAAAACACACCTCCATCTGCACAAATAGCAGCAGATAGATTAGAAATTAATTGCATGAATGATACGGTAAAGTTTGTTGATCATTCAGCTGTAAGATTAAGCAGTGCTTCTTGGCAATGGTCTTTTCCTGGAGGGACTCCTTCTTCATCTACTCAGGAAGACCCAGTTGTTGTTTATCCTCAACCTGGAACTTATGATGTAAGTTTAACTGTCACTGATGCTTTTGGAACAAGCTCACAATCTTATACTAATTTTATTACTTATGCTGATTCAATATCATTAATAACAAATTCAATAAGTTTTGCTCAAGATTTTGAAAATAACAACTTCCCTCCTACCTCTTGGGAATTAGAATCCCCATCTTTTAGTTGGCTCTCTACTATTGTGGATTTTGGAATAGATTGTCTACCAACAACTACCGCATATGTTAATCATTACTGGATTCAATATACTGGTGAAGAGGCTTATTTAATTAGCAACAAGGTATCCTTAGGAAATGGCGTAAGTGCGCAAAACTGGTTAACTTACGACTATGCATATTCAGGATATGCAAGTGGTTATGATGATGGATTAAGAATTGATATCTCTACTGATTGCGGCAGCACTTGGGATTCTATTTATGGAGCTATTGGTCCGGATTTACAAACTGTACCTTATGAAGGAAGTGCTTGGTCTCCAACTTGTGGCAGCTGGGCAAGTGATAGTATTAATTTAAGTACTTGGGGACTGAATGGAGATACAATTATGGTGCGTTTTGTTGCTATTAATGACTATGGAAATCATTTTTATATGGATAATGTAAATATAAATGGCCAAAACATTTTAGCTATTGAAGAAGGTGAGAGTATCAATACTAATACCTTAATTTACCCGAACCCTACCAAAGGAATATTTAACATTCGTACAGATGCAAATAACATGAATTTTGAAGTATATTCTACACATGGAAGATTGGTCGCTAATGAAATTATTAATGGGGGTGTGCAGCATGTTGACCTAAGCAAACAAGCAAAAGGCGTCTATTTTGTAAAGTTAATGCATAAGGGCACAACTGAATATAGGAAGTTGGTGGTTCAGTAAGATTAGTTATTTGATATAAACTCAAATTTTCAATAAAAATAAAAGCCTTCCATTGGAGGGCTTTTATTTTATATTTAATTGTATTATATGTGTATCACCTCATCATAGGCATCAGCTACTGCTTCCATAACTGCTTCACTCATAGTTGGATGAGGGTGAACAGCTTTTAACACTTCATGTCCTGTAGTTTCTAATTTACGCGCAACAACTGCCTCCGCAATCATTTCTGTAACATTGTACCCTATCATATGACAACCCAACCATTCACCATATTTAGCATCAAAAATAACTTTCACAAAACCATCCTTATGTCCTGCCGCAGATGCTTTTCCTGATGCAGTGAAAGGGAATTTCCCTACTTTAATTTCATATCCTGCTTCTTTTGCAACAGTCTCTGTCATTCCTACTGATGCAATCTCTGGACTAGCATAAGTACAACCAGGAATATTTCCGTAATCAATTGGCTCAGGGTTATGTCCTGCAATTTTTTCTACACAAGTTATTCCCTCTGCTGAAGCAACATGTGCCAATGCCTGATTTGGCAATACATCACCAATTGCATAGTATCCGTTTACATTTGTATTGTAGAAATCATCTACTAAAATTCTACCTCTATCTGTCTTAATCCCCACTTCTTCTAAACCAATATTCTCGATATTAGCAGCAATACCAACAGCCGATAGCACCACATCACAGTCAATTATTTCTTCTCCTTTTTTAGTTTTAATAAGTACTTTACAACCCGTTCCGCTAGTATCTACTTTCTCCACTGATGATTTAGTCATCACCTTAATTCCTGATTTTTTGAATGATCTTTGCAATTGCTTAGAAATATCAATATCCTCAACAGGCACAATATTTGGCATAAACTCAACCACAGTAACATCAACTCCCATTGCATTATAGAAATAAGCAAACTCTACTCCTATCGCTCCTGACCCAACAATCACCATTTTTTTAGGCACAGTTGGTAAGCTAAGTGCTTCTCGGTAACCGATTACTTTTTTACCATCTTGTGGTAAGTTAGGTAATTCTCTACTTCTTGCTCCTGTAGCTATAATAATATGTTGTGCACTATAGTCAGTTGATTTTCCATCAGCAGTAACTGACACTTTATTTCCTGGCTTTACTTTTCCAAATCCATAAATTACTTCAACTTTATTTTTTTTAAGTAAATATGCAATTCCACCACTCATTCCTTCAGCAACATCTCTACTTCTTTTAATAATTGTAGGGAAATCAGCATTTGCATCTTTTACAGTAATACCGTAATCTTCAGCATGGTTAATGTATTCAAAAACTTGAGCTGATTTTAATAATGCTTTAGTTGGAATACATCCCCAGTTTAAGCAAATCCCACCTAAACTTTCTTTTTCAATAACCGCTACTTTCAATCCTAATTGTGACGCACGGATAGCCGAAACATAACCTCCAGGACCGCTTCCTAATACAATAACATCATAGTTCATTTTAGTATTTTTTTAAGTTCTTATTTAAGCCTACAATATTAGATAAAACATCTTAAATATTATTGACATAATACAAATTTTTAAAACATGAACTATGCATCTTAAAATTTGTATTTTTGCTCATAAAATATTTTTGATGATAAACTATACTATTTCATATAGCAACCCACATAGGCACTTTGTTAATTTTAAGTTTACTACAAAAACAAATGGAGAAAAAAACATGCAGTTTCAACTTTCTGCTTGGCGTCCTGGAAGATATGAATTAGCAAATTTCTCTCAAAACATTCAAAAGTGGGTTGCTTTTGATGAGAACAATAACTCACTTGCTTTCAAAAAAATTACAAAAGATTTATGGGAAGTTGATTCTAAAAATGCAATGGAAGTTACTATAAATTATAACTTTTATGCAAATCAACTAGATGCTGGAGCCTGTTACTTAGACGAACATCAATTATATTTAAACCCTGTACATTGTATGTTTTACATTGTTGGGAGGAAAGAAGATAAATATACAATAAATTTAGATATTCCTGGTAATTATGAAATTGCGTCGTCAATGGAAAAAGCAGGTAATACACTTTCGGTTAGAGGATATGATTTACTTGCTGAATCACCAATAATTTGCTCGGATACTTTACAGCATGGAATATATGAAGTAGATGGTATTACATTTCATTTATGGTTTCAAGGGGAATGCAACCCAGACTGGAAGAAACTAAAGAAAGATTTTACAAATTTCACAAAAAGTCAAATCACTAATTTTGGTAGTTTCCCTGTTGATGAGTATCATTACTTTTTCCAAATCACCCCTTACAGAAGTTACCATGGTGTAGAGCACACGAAAAATACTGTCTTGCTTTTAGGCCCTGGAGAGGAAATAATGGATAGAAGATATCAAGATTTATTGGGAGTTTGTTCTCATGAATTGTACCATACTTGGAATATAAAATCTATCCGTCCTGCAGAAATGTATCCTTACGATTACACCAAAGAAAATTATTTCAGAACTGGTTTTGTTGCAGAGGGAGTTACTACTTATATGGGAGATTTAATCTTGTATAGTTCTGGAGTATTTAATTGGAATGAATTTGCAAAAACTCAAAATCAGAACTTGGAAAGACACTTAACTAACTATGGTCGATTTAATCTTTCAGTTGCCGATAGCGGTTTTGATAACTGGCTAGATGGCTATAAGTTAGGTGCTCCAAATAGAAAAACATCTATCTACCCTGATGCAGCACTTTGTATGCTAATGGTTGATTTGGAAATCATTAAAGACACTAATGGAAAAGACAGTTTACACTCTGTAATGAAAGAACTCTATGAAGATTTTGCTTTAAAAGGTAAAGGATATTCAGAAGATGATTTTAGGAATATTTGCGTGAAATTCGGAGGACTAAAAGTTACTGAAATTTTTGAAAAGCATATTTATGGGACTCTGGATTATATTCCAACTTTAAAAAGAGCTTTAGATGTAGTAGGTATAGAATTAAAAGAAAAAAATAATCCAAATTTATCTGCACAGTATTTTGGCTTTATTGCAATTAAAGAAAATGGTAAATTAATTATCAAAAAAGTAGAACCAAATTCGGTTACTGATAAAAATGGAATAGCACCAGAAGATGAGATTAATTATGTAAATGGCACAGAGATTAAAGGAA
>Ga0315315_10001104_pt1 | contig 24528 bp, 18 predicted proteins | sample M140m3416metaG_FD_203699 | JGI IMG/M metagenome (GOLD analysis project Ga0315315, IMG submission 203699) | Ammonia-oxidizing marine archaeal communities from Monterey Bay, California, United States - M1 40m 3416 | ecosystem: Environmental > Aquatic > Marine > Intertidal zone | place: USA...
CACAATTCATATCGACGTACTGGAGACAGCAAGGATTGCAGTCCGGCAACAGACACTCTTTGAAGACAACGGTACTGCCATAGATGCCGCCTTCCACCAGCTCGTTGATCGACTCAGCACACGTCTAGGGCCGCAGACTGTTGTGCAATCAGACACACAGCCGGAACCTCTACCGGAAGACAGTGTCCGGTACTGGCCGTCTACACAATCGGCAAACCGATTATGTGCCGAAACGGATCAATGCGAACCCGCTCCAACATCATCTCGCCCAACCTGCCTGCTACCGGCAACTCTGATTTCCGTGACAGATGAATCGCGAGACGGATTGCCAATCCATATTCTCTGGCAGGGGCAGAACTACCACGTTGTTCATTGCACCAAACCGGAAATAATCGAAACAAGCTGGTGGACAGCTAACGGTAAAATTATCCGCAGCTACGTTCGGGCAGAAACCTCCACTGGCCAGCGATTCTGGCTGTATCGTAATGAGCGACATGAATGGTTTCTTCATGGTTTTTTTGACTAAGCGCATCCGAATCACAGTATGCCTGCTCAACCACTACCACGACGCAATCCGAAAACCGCAACCCCGACAGTTGCGACTCACGGACACTATGCGGAACTTCATTGCCGGACCAATTATTCGTTTCTTGAAGGAGCGTCTCATCCCGACGAACTGGTCAATCGAGCAGCCGAACTGGGACTGCATGCCCTGGCAATCACCGATCGAAACAGTCTGGCTGGAGTTGTTCGTGCTCATGTCGCAGCAAAAGAGGCAGGGCTCAGGCTACTGATCGCAGCAGAAATCACTCCCGTTGATTCCCTGCCGGTCATCCTGCTGGCAACCAGCCGGTCTGCCTACGCCAATCTGTCACAACTCATCACACACGGACGCTGCCGATCTCCCAAAGGGGAATGCTGGCTGACATTTGAAGATATCACACGACATGCAAACGGATTGCTTGCCTGTATCCCGTTACCAGTCAGCTCTGACACTACTACTGTTCAACAGCTCCATAACTACCGAACCTGTTTTCGAGACAATTGCTACGGACTGGCCGAATTGCATTGCGGCCCCAATGACCTCCTCAAGCTGGACCGATTCATCCAGCTTGCGAAAGATATTGGTCTTCCGCTGGCTGCTTCCAATGATGTGCATTATCACGTTCCGGAACGTCAGCCATTACACGATATTCTGACTGCGATTCGCCATGGTTGTACTGTTGCAGATCTTGGCCATCGCCGATTTTCAAACGCTGAACGTTGTCTGAAACCGGCCAATCATATGCAGCATCTGTTTACTGCTGCTCCCGATGCCGTCGCCCGCACACTGGAAATCGCTGATCGCTGTAACTTTTCACTGGACGAACTGCGTTATGAATATCCGCAAGAGCTCTGCCCTCATGATGCGACTCCCACAGATTACCTGTCACGCCTGACATGGCACGGAGCAGCAGAACGCTACCCCGATGGTATCCCAGCCAAAGTCCATGAACTCATTCGGCACGAAATCGCACTGATCTCCGAGCTGAAATACGAAGCGTACTTCTTAACGGTATACGACCTGGTGCGATTCGCTCGCGAACGTGATATTTTATGTCAGGGTCGAGGATCTGCAGCGAATTCCGCAGTCTGCTTTTGTCTGGGAATCACAGAAGTTGACCCCAATCGCATCGAAGTCCTGTTCGAACGTTTCATGTCCAAAGAACGCGATGAACCACCTGACATCGACGTGGATTTTGAACACGAACGCCGCGAAGAAGTGATCCAGTACATCTATGATAAGTACGGTCGGGATCGATCCGGCATGACCGGAGTTGTGATTACTTATCGTCCGCGTTCTGCCGTGCGTGATGTCGGCAAAGCTCTTGGCTTCTCGATGGACTATGTGGATCGGCTGGCCAAATCTGTGGATCACATGGTGAATGAAGACTCACTGGCAGAATACTTCCATAGTGCCGGTGCTGCTGTTTCGTCTCATGAAAGCCGGATCTTCCAGTCACTCGTTAGAGAACTACTCTATTTCCCTCGACACCTGTCACAGCATCCTGGCGGAATGGTAATGACAGGAGGCGTGCTTTCTGATTTCGTCCCCATCGAAAACTCGGCCATGCCAAACAGAACTGTAATCCAGTGGGACAAAAATGATTTGGATGCCCTGGGATTGCTGAAGGTTGATATCCTGGGGTTAGGAATGCTCACCGCTATTCGCCGCTGCTTCAATTTGATTCAGCAGCATTATGGGCAGCAGTTCACTCTGGCCAACGTCCCTGCTGAGGATCATGCGGTCTATGAGATGATCTGCCAGGCAGACACGATTGGCGTATTTCAGATTGAATCGCGGGCCCAGATGAGTATGTTGCCTCGTCTGCAGCCTCGCTGTTTCTACGACCTCGTGATTGAAGTGGCCATTGTTCGTCCGGGGCCAATTCAGGGAGACATGGTTCATCCGTACCTGAAGCGGCGATGTGGAGAGGAGCCAGTAGAATATGCAGACGACCGTATTCGCAGCGTTCTGTTTCGGACCCTGGGCGTTCCCATCTTTCAGGAACAGGCCATGAAGCTGGCTGTTGTCGCCGCAGGCTTTACTCCCGGCGAAGCAGACCAGCTGCGCAAAGCGATGGGAGCATGGAGAAGGCAGGGAGTAATCGAACAGTTTCACCAGAATCTTGTACAGGGCATGGCCAATAACGGATACGACGGTGACTTTGCTGAACGAGTCTTCAAACAGATTCAGGGATTCGGTGAATACGGGTTTCCTGAATCACATGCTGCCAGCTTTGCTCTGTTGGTCTACGTCTCTGCATGGCTTAAACATTACTATCCGGCAGCCTTCACAGCAGCACTACTCAATAGTCAGCCGATGGGATTCTACAGTCCCGGCCAGCTTGTCGGTGATGCACGAAAACACGGTGTTACCGTTCTGCCGGTAGATGTCTGCAACAGCAATTGGGACTGTACACTGGAGCAAATGCCAAACAAACAATTCGCACTGCGATTGGGATTCCGGATGATTAAAGGGATGTCAGACACTTCCGTATCACAACTCAGTGCCTCTCGCACAACGCAGATGTTTCAGTCATTCGAAGATTTCAGGCATCGAACACGACTCTCGTCGAGTGTCCTTGCGAAACTTTCAGAAGCCGATGCCTTTCGATCATTGAAAATGAATCGACGACAGGCACTATGGGATTCACTCCCCGATCAGAAAGAACAACCTCTCTACGATGGACAGGAGACAGACACTGCTGTTCATTTGCCTGCGATGCCATCACACGAGCAGATACTGGCCGATTACAAAACCGTTGGTCTGTCACTGAAAGGACATCCACTGCAGAGGTATCGTTCCGTTCTACAGGCACAGGGCATCATGCCCGCAGAACACTTAACGCCGCAACGGCATGGTTCCCGAATACGAGTAGCCGGACTGGTGCTGATTCGTCAACATCCGGGTTCAGCCAATGGAGTGACCTTTGTCACACTTGAAGATGAGACCGGCACAGTCAATCTGATCATTCGTCCGGATGTCTGGAACAGGTATCGCACCATTGCTCGAACGGCATCTGTGCTGATCGCTCGAGGGGAATTGCAGCACCAGCACAATGTCATTCATGTGCTGGTGGATCAACTGGCAGAGCTCACACCAACAAATCACAATATCTCGGCCAAATCGAGGGACTTCCGATAACATGTGCGGACGATTCAACCAAAAGCTGTCGGACAGCCAGTGGGCACACGTGTTTGACGTATTGAGAATGCCAACAACTGACTATTCACACTTTCAGTCACGTTACAACACCGCACCGATGCAGGCCGCTTTGGCAATTCGCGTATGCGACCGCATGCCGGCACTTACGCCACTTCAGTGGAAGCTGATTCCGTCATGGTCGAAAACGAAGACCACTAAATTCAATACCATCAACGCCAAAGCAGAAACGCTCGAAACAAGCAGGACCTACCGAACACCCTTCAAAAATCGGCGCTGCCTGATTCCGGTCGCCGGGTTCTACGAATGGCCAAAGGCAAACAGCAAGCACTTCGACCAAAAGAAACCACTCTATATTTCATTCAAAAATGATCGTCCATTGTGTTTCGCGGCAGTCTGGGACCGATGGGAGCAATCTGGCAATATCATCGAGTCGTTCAGCATCATCACCGTTCCTGCGAATGCCATGGTAGCCGACTTTCATGACCGCATGCCGGCGATACTCAACGAGCCCGAGCTTAACATATGGCTGGACCACGACATCGAAGACCTCCGTCTGCTGAAATCACTGCTAAGGCCACGCGACAAAGACGACCTGCAAAATCAACGAGTCAGCAGTCAGGTCAACAACTGGAGACACGAATCGCCAGACTGCATCAGGAAAATGAATTAGCCGATACCCCACACTAAACTGTTAACTGGCCACAATTTCCGACTCACAAATGTATACAGTCAGGTGGTCCACGAACTCATTGCATAAAGCGGAATCACCGATGGCAGGAATGCTCGCCGGAACCATCTTCGACCGACCGCCCCATTGCGAACGCTGTGATCTGCCGGAAGAACAGTGTGAGTGTCCACCACCGGCGTCAGAAAAGCCATCTCGCCTTCCACCAGCCATGCAGACGGCACGACTATCAATCGAAAAACGCAAACGTGGCAAAACCGTGACGCTCATTCAAGGCCTCGCAGCTGCAGACAACGATCTTCAGGAACTGCTCAAGAAGCTCAAATCACACTGCGGAGCCGGTGGATGCCTGCAAGACGAAACGATGGAAATCCAGGGCAATCAACTGGAACGCCTAAAGCCGGAGCTAAAGAAAATCGGCTTCCGCGTGAAAGGGTAATTCGGCTGTTGGCCGGCCGCAGCCCCTGCAGGAAGCCACTCCAGGTCGAATGTAAACTAAATCTGCCGGCTTTTTTGCGAATCGCGAATTCGCACCCTATAATATAATTGACGCATCTCCCTCTCTTATCACGCCTTGAAGACTTTTATCCGCCATGTGGCGTCGATTATTCAGACTTTGGTCCAGTCCACGAGTTGTTTTGCGTCGATTATTGGCGTTAGACGACATGCCTCATGCTATCGCGCTGGGTGCCGCAATCGGAATGCTCTTCGGCCTGACACCGACGGTTGGTCTGCAAACGGCTGAAGTCATCCTGTTTGCTCTGATCACACGAAAGCTCTTTTACTTCAATCGAGCGGCCGCATTGACTTTTATTTACGTGTCCAATCCGTTCACGACCGCCCCGATTTACTATGGACTCTATTGGGTGGGCTGTTGTTTCGTGCCGGGGGAAGCAACTCTTGAGCAATTCCAGCAAATCCTGACGTTCGACGACTTTTCCGGGTGGTGGCAGGCGTTAACTGACCTGGCGACCGACATTGGACGTCCACTTGTAATCGGAACGCTTTGCGTGGCACCAAGTGCTGCAATCGCTACGTATCCACTGACAAGGATACTTATTCAGTGGTATCGGGGTGGAAACCAGCCCAAAAACGACGATACAGCCAGCACTAAGCAGCTGTCAAATACTGACCACGCCTCCAAGGTCATCGAATCAGCTCAACCCCAATCCTGCTGCCCCAACGCTGCCGTTGGATCGACTCAAGCAGCCTTGCCTGCCAACTCAACAGACTGACTCCGGCAATTGGCCATCTCTGGATGTGTACTAACGGTCAGGCAAGAGAGCTATTTTGGCATCAAAAGGCCGTTCATTCGACAGCTGGGACTGAGCCACGATAGACTACCGAAGGGTTGCGTTGGCAATTGGGTCGTCACAAGTTCTTTTGATCTTAGAAATCTCGCCTCATGCTGGTCAGGAATGGTATTGCGGTCTCCCCCGGAGTCGTGGTCGGTCCTGCGCTGGTCCTGGGCTCCGAAAACTTCCGCATCCCGCGAAAATACGTTGGTCATGATGCCGTTGAAGCTGAACTTGCTCGCTTCCATTCTGCATTGGAACAGGTGTGCACCGAAATCGAAGGTAATGAGGTTTTAGTTGCTGAGAAACTGGGTGCTCAGTATGCCGCCATCTTTTCAGCTCACCTGCAAATGGCCCGAGACCCCAGAATGCTGGGCGAAGTCGAGAGCCTCATCCGAGAACGCAGCTACTCCCCGGAATACGCCGTCAGTCGTTTTCTGAGGCAGCACGCAGAACAGATGCAAAACCTCGGGAACAAATATCTGGCAGAACGAGCTCTCGATATCTTTGATCTCGAGAAACGCCTGCTGGGCTGTCTGCTCGGCGAAAGTCGAGAAGAACTTAATGACCTTACTGAGCCTGTTATCATTCTGGCTCATGACCTTACCCCTAGCGAAACTGCTCAGCTGGATCCTAAGTTTGTCCTGGGGTTTGCAACGGAAGTCGGTGGCCACACAAGTCATACGGCAATTTTGGCGGGAGCTCTGGGAATTCCGGCCGTTGTTGGTCTGGGACGATGCCTGGCCAGTGTTTCCGGCAGCGAATCGGTCATTCTGGACGGCGACCACGGCCAGGTCTTGATTGACCCGGATGAAGGATCAATTCAGAGTTTCCGTACGTCGGAAGCCCACAACCTAAAAATCACAGAACGGCTGCAGTCACTGAAAGACATACAAGCCGAAACGCCAGATGGGGAACGCATCCATATCTATGGAAACATCGAATTTCCCAGGGAAGTTGGCCAGTGCATTCAACGAGGGGCAGAAGGTGTAGGTCTGTATCGCACCGAATTTCTGTACCTCGGCGGCAATGCAGAACCATCTGAAGACGACCATTACCGGGCGTACTGCCGCGTCATTGAGGCCTGCGGAGATCGACCAGTCATTGTTCGGACAATGGATATCGGTGCCGACAAGGTGCCACAAAGACTTCAGGAGCGTTTTGACAAGACGCAAAACCCGATGCTGGGGCTGCGCAGTATTCGCCTCAGCCTGCAAAGCACCCCACTGCTCAAGGTTCAGCTGAGAGCGATACTCAGAGCTGCCGTGAAAGGGAACGTCCGAATTATGTTCCCCCTGGTGGCGACTTTGCTGGAATTCCGTCAGGCAAAAATGATCCTTATGGATGTTATGGAGGATCTAGAGGACGAGGGAATTGAATTTCAGCAGGATATCTTGGTAGGAATGATGGTAGAAGTCCCCTCCGCCGTAATGTTGGCGGAAGAATTTGCTCGGGAAGTCGACTTCTTCTCGATTGGTACCAATGACCTGATCCAGTATACTCTCGCCTGTGATCGATCTGATCCATCCGTCGCCAGCCTTTATCGAGCTGGTGATCCATCAATTTTACGACTTATTCGTCTGGTTCTGCAGGCAGCGAAAACACACAATCGTCCAGTCACAGTTTGTGGACAAATGAGTTCTGACGTGCGATTTATCCCGCTGTTGCTGGGACTGGGACTCCGACATCTGAGTGTCACTCCGCATGCAATTCCTCGACTAAAGGAAGTCGTCAGACACGTATCAATTCCGGACGCAGAGCGAATAGCCGAACACGCCTGCTCGCTCGACCTGGCCCGGGATGTTGAACATTACCTACTGGGAGAACTCGGCCGGCTGTGCCCTGATCTCGTGGTTTGAACCAGCAATTTTCGGAGTCGACAACTGTTGACTCTGATTGATCGAAATACTTTTTCTTGACTTGAAACAAGAACGAACAACCCGTCACAAAGTAATCAGCCCGATTGCCTGTCCATCAACAAGGTTCAGGCAAATCAATCAGTGCAGGTTTCCCTCAGAGTGGACAAATTCGTGAACGCTCTGACACCCTTTCACTCATAAGGAATTCACTTGTTGCACCCCGTCCGTTAAGAGCAGCTTCATTCGACCATTTTTGGTCCGTTGAACGTTTGTTGAAATGGAATTTGCCGCAGAATTGGAATCGGCAATGGATGAGAGTGCCGGTGAGAGTGTGTTGATGTAACATCATGCTCAATTGGCTGGAATGCTTTGATGACGCAGGCTGTTCGTTCACCCGAACGAAAGCCGTGTAATGAAAAAAGAAATGTTAATCAACGTGCTGCAACCGGAAGAAAGCCGGATTGCAATCGTTGAAGATGGTATATTGGAAGAACTCTACGTGGAGCGCAGTAGCGCTGAGAACTACGCTGGCAATGTCTATAAGGGCCGCGTGGTTAATATTGAGCCCAGTATCCAGGCTGCGTTCGTTGACTTTGGAGTCGGCCGAAATGGCTTCCTTCACGTCAGCGACATCGAATACCAGTACTATAAACACCTGGTAGAGGACGAAGCTGGCGACGGCAAACGGCCTCCGAAACACCTCAACGAGCGTAACGCTCGAAATAAACCACCAATTCAGCGGATTCTGCAGCGTGGCAGCGAAGTTCTGGTGCAGGTCATCAAAGAAGGCCTTGGTAACAAGGGGCCAACTCTGTCCACATACGTGTCGATTCCTGGTCGCTATCTGGTACTGATGCCCGGCCTGCAACGCGTGGGTATCAGCCGAAAAATCGAAGACGAAAAAACACGCCGTGAGCTGCGACAAACCATGAAGAATCTGCGCCCACCTGAGGGCATTGGCTTCATCGTCAGGACAGCTGGGATTGAACGAGACGAAGAGGACCTGAAAAGAGATCTGAGCTATCTGTTGCGCCTATGGGAGACGATCGTAGGGAGATTGAAGAAAGTATCGGCTCCCGCCACGATCTACGAAGAAAGCGACATGATGATCCGGACGATCCGGGACATCTACAACGGTGAGATCGACAATGTATGGATTGATTCTGACGAAGCCTGTGAACGTGCGCAGGAGTTCATGAAAATCGTGATGCCTCAGCACCAGAATCGAGTCCGTCGTTTTGACGGAGCGGAACCTCTGTTTCACAGCTATGGAATCGAAGACGAGATTGCCAACATTCAAGATCGCAACGTCCCCATTAAGGGAGGCGGATCACTCGTCATTGATCAAACCGAAGCTCTCGTTGCCATTGATGTAAACAGTGGTAACTACCGAGCTGACGATGACGCTGAAACATCAGCATTCCGCATGAATATGCGAGCTGCAAAGGAAATTGCCCGCCAGATTCGCCTGCGAGACCTGGGTGGAGTCATCGTCAACGATTTCATCGATATGCGTGACGAACACCACCGTCGCAAGGTTGAACATGCTATGAGGAATGCGGTCGAACGAGACCGTGCCCGAACACGGGTCCTCCGAATCAGTCCGTTTGGCCTGATCGAGATGACTCGTCAGCGAATTCGACCCTCACTCCGGCGCAGCGTTTACGAAGACTGCCCGTGCTGCAACGGAGTTGGACAGGTCAAAACGGCCGAAAGCATGTCAATTGAAGTCATGCGATTGGTCATGTCGGCGGCCAGCCAGGATAACGTGGCTGAGGTCACAATCGAGGTCCACGACCGAGTCGCTAACGACTTTCACAATCGAAAACGCAAGGAATTGATCGATATCGAAGACGATCGAGACGTGCGGGTATTGATTGGTTCCCGAGCCGATGTCGCTCCCGAACACCTTAAAGTGACATGCAAAGACGACAATGGACGCTCGATTGAACTCAAGTCGTAACTCAATTCCAGGATTCCCTGCCAGAACGTGGTATCTGGCTGTGTTTCCGACTCGATCTCGGCCATCGGGACGTTATACTCCTCGATTCTCTTAATTTGTGCACAGGTTGGCTGTGCGTGGATACAGCTCGCTTGCGGGCAACCGCAACAACAGGGTGATGTCATGTTTGCCGTTATCGAAGACGGAAGTCGTCAACATCGAGTCCAGGAAGGCGATTTGCTTTCGGTTGACTATCGGTCCGATGCCGAAATCGGAGCTGCTCTGGAATTTGACCGTGTACTTCTGGCCAATGCCGGTGGAGCCAGCGTCATTGGTAAGCCGGTCATTGATGGAGCGTCAGTTGCCGCAGAAGTTATCAATGACGAAGAAAAAGGCCCCAAGCTGGAGATCCAGAAGATCCGGCGTCGAAAGAACAGCCGACGGCACAACGGCCATCGACAGAAATACACTCGAGTCAAAATCACTGGCATCACCGTCCCTAACCTGGAAGTAGTGACGGAATCTACAACAGCCGAAAGCAGCAGTGACGAGTAGCACCGATTGCTTTCTGAACAAACTGTGTTCCATTACGACTTTGATTTACAGGAATCAAAGTCGTTTCTTTTTGCGCCTTCTGACATGACTTCGAATGGAAACAAGCCTCACCGCGTTCTGTCGATTCCTGCATGAACCGAACGCCCGCCATTGTCAGTGACAGAACATTTGAGGAATACCATGACGCACCGTATCGAATGGTCTGTCGATGAGATCCGACAGCAATTCCCTGCCCTGAACCGCCGGATGAATGGACAGCCGGTGGCGTTTCTTGATGGTCCGGCGGGAAGCCAGGTACCTCAACGTGTGGCTGAAGCGGTTTCCAACTATCTGCTGCAGACAAACGCTAACCGTGGAGGCAGCTTCGTAACGGCAGATGAATCTGACCGGACTCTCAACTACGCCCATGAAGTGCTGGCCGATTTTGTCGGCGCAACCGACCCGGAGGAAATCTGCTTCGGCGCCAACATGACGACGCTGACATTTCAGGTCAGCCGAGCGGTATCGCAACAATGGTCCGCCAACGACGAGATCATTGTTTGTCGCGGCGACCACGATGCCAATTTTACGCCGTGGATCACTGCAGCAAGAGACGCAGGCGTCATCGTAAAACACATCGAACTCACCCCGGGCGACTTTACTCTGGACATGGAAAGCCTGCAGAATAACCTGACAACGAAAACACGGCTGATTGCTGTCGGCCTCGCGGGGAACGCAACGGGGACAATTAATCCGGTGAAAGAAATCACTCAACTGGCTCATCAGACAAATGCACTGGTCTATGTTGACGCAGTCCATTTCGCCCCGCACGGCCGCATCAACGTCGGCCAGCTGGACTGCGATTTTCTGGTTTGCTCAGCATACAAATTCTTTGGGCCGCATGTGGGTGTCTTATGGGGGCGTCGATCGCTGCTGGAATCCATCGAGCCTTACAAGTTGCGGCCGGCATCTGACAAACTTCCAGGGCGGTGGATGACAGGCACGCAGTGCCATGAAGGAATCGCAGGAGCCGCCGAAGCAGTCGAGTACATTGCGTCGTTGAGCCCCGGGGCCGGCAACTCTTCAGATTCAGGCAGATCCTCACGACTTGATTTCGTCTTTCAGCAAATTACAGCGTATGAACAAACATTGTCGGTACGCCTACTGGACGGACTGGGAAAAATTCCCGGCCTGTCGATTTACGGTATCTGTGACATGAGCCGTGTTCAGGAACGTGTCCCGACGGTGTCATTCACTCTGGAGGGGATCACTCCCCATGAGATTGCAGTAAAGCTGGCCGCAGAGGGCATTTTCGTATGGGCCGGTAATCATTATGCTCAGCCGTTCACTGAAGCAGCGGGACTTGAGCCACTAGGGACGGTAAGAATTGGTGCACTCCATTACACTAATCACGATGAAATCGACCGAGTCATCGATGCCGTGAAACATCTTGCTGAGTAACACCGCAGAATCCATTTTTATTTCAACCCATCTGACAAACCACAGTCCGTGCAGCAGAAAGCCGTGGCTCCGATGCCCGACAAAAAAAACACAAAAGTGATTGCCGTCATGCCGGCATACAATGCGGCAGCCACACTGGAACGGACAATTGCTGACATACCCGAAGGCAGTGTCGATGAGATCATCCTTGTCGATGATTGCAGCAGTGACAACACGGTCGCACTGGCTCAATCACTGGGACTGACAGTGATTCCCCACGAAAAAAACACAGGGTATGGCGGCAACCAAAAGACCTGCTACACACGCGCATTAGAACTGGGCGCGGACATCGTCGTGATGATTCATCCCGATTATCAATACGACAGCCGCGTGATTCCTGTAGCAGCAGAACTGATTCGTCTGAATAACTGCGATATTATTTTGGGATCGCGAATCCGCACTCGGGCCGAAGCCCTGGCAGGCGGAATGCCCGTATGGAAATACATCGCCAACAGGTTTCTGACAATGTTTGAAAACATCTCACTCGGACAAAACCTCGGTGATTTCCACAGCGGTTTTCGTGCTTACCGACGCGAAGTGCTGGAAACAATATCATGGCGCAATAATTCGGATGACTTTGTTTTCGACACTCAGTTTCTGGCTCAATCTGTGGACGCCGGATTTCGTCTGGCTGACATTCCGGTACCAGTCCGCTACTTTGAGGAAGCCTCGAGCATTAACTTCAGACGCAGTTCGCAATACGGTTTGCTCACTTTGTGGGTAATGCTGTTGTTCTGGCTAAATCGAATGCGCATCTATAAGCATGTGATCTTCAACCCGGAAAAAGAGGCGCAGGGCTGACATCACCTATGAGTCAGTGCAGACATTTGCAATCTCATCGATGGAAAACGGCCCAAGAGCAGCATCGTTGTCGCGGGTTCCCACAAGGAACAACTGCCCTTTCAGACTAAGCCGACCATCCGGAAACCCAGTCACTGACCGCCCATCGTGCAGAGTGACTGTAACTTCATGAGTTTCATTCACACCCGCCAGGTCGTCATGCACCAGAGCTGGATGCCGTTCCCAGGCCCATGACCAAAGTGTCGCGTGAGCATCCACTCGACCAGCCAACTCGTGCCATTCCATGTTGGCCTGTTTCAGCAATTTCAGGTCAGCATGCCGACACCAGGGTCGCAGCACGTTCTCAATCCAGTCACGACGCGACGCTGCCAGGTCTTCAAAACTGCGGGGAATACTCAGGTCTGACATTGATTAACTAACCCAGATTAAGTCGTGCCGTTTTCAAACTCATCCATAAACTGAATCAACGCATCTACGCCTTCCGGCGGAAAAGCATTGTAAATGCTTGCTCGCATCCCACCGACACTGCGATGCCCCTTGATTGCATTGAATCCGGCAGCAGTGGCTTCTGCAATAAACTGAGCATCCTTATCAGCATCGCCCGTCACAAAGGTAACATTCATCTGAGAACGAGCAGCCTGAGCAGCAGTCGCACGGAAGAGCGAACTCCGATCAATTGTATCATACAGCCGCCCGGCTTTGTCTCGGTTGCGGGTGCCCATACCGGCGAGGCCACCGTTGTCCCGAATCCAGCGGAAGACCAGCATCATCAAATAGATACCAAATGTTGGCGGCGTATTAAACATCGAATCCGAACCCGCATGAGTCCGGTACTGCAACATCGACGTCAGTTGATCATTCCCAGCTTCGACAAGGTCGTCCCGGATGATGACCAATGTGACTCCACTCGGCCCCAGATTCTTTTGAGCCCCTGCGTAGATAATACCGTATTTTGATACATCAATCGGTCGGCTAAAAATGTCGCTGCTGGCATCGCAGACCAGGAACGCGTCGTCGCTGAATCCATCTGGCTCCGCAGCAAACTGTGTCCCAAAGATCGTATTATTGGATGTGTAATGGACATAACGCGGGTGGTCACTGAAGGAGTGACTGGCTGGAATTGTGCTGAAGTTGGTCTCTTCGCCGGTGGACGCCACATTCACGTTGCCAAACAGACGTGCTTCCTTAATTGCTTTCTTCGACCAGGCTCCCGTGTTGATGTAGTCAGCTGTAGCATCCGACGTCAGGAAATTCATAGGAATCATGGCAAACTGAGTCGATGCTCCACCCTGAAGAAACAGAACTCGGTAGTTGTCCGGAATTCCAGCCAGCTCACGGCACAGAGCCTCCGCCTCATCTGCCACACCAACAAATGCTTTGCCTCGATGAGAATGTTCACAGACGCCAACGCCGGTATCTCCCAGAGACAACAGCGAATCCTGAGCTTCCGCGAGGACGCTTTCGGGAAGTACGGCTGGACCAGCAGACAGGTTCCAGAGACGGCGAGTCATCGCAGATCAACTTTCAGGAGCGGATGAAATCATTTCAAGGCACAAAGAAAGACACACGGTTGCCCTCCCGGTGAAGAATTCTAAAAAGGATTCTCACAGAATGTTCGGTCGGACCATACGAAAACCAGGTATTCCCGCGAAGTGGAGTGGCCTGCCTCACTCTCACAAGTGCCTGGCTGGATTCGGAAATGTCCGTTACGCTAAGATCTCAGCCCGCCTTATAAATCAACAGGAAAACAAGAAATGAGCGATCGAATTGTCATGCGCACGGGCGAATGCCTGATGGCCGGTGGACCTCCTTTCACCGCCGCAGAGCCAGAAGTGGTGATCGGAGAACTGGATGGGCCGGTCGGCACAGCAATCGCAACCCTGACAGGCAACCAGGCCGCCGGCCACTCCAAGGTATTCGCAATTCTGGACACTGATATTCAGGTTCGTCCAGTCACACTGATGGTCAGCAAGGTCACCGTCAAGAGCACGGCCTACACCAATATCCTTATGGGAACAGTTCAGGCAGCAATCGCAAACGGCGTTCTGGATGCGGTTCGTGCGGGTGATATTCCCAAAGACAAAGCCAACGATCTGGGGATTGTCTGTTCGGTCTGGCTGAACCCCGGAGCCGCAACCGATAAAGATCTCGATCACAAGGCGTTGTTTGAAATCCATCGCAAAGCGACAGCTGAGGCGATTCACAAAGCAATGTGCAATGAACCAACAATCGATTGGTTACTTGAGAACCAGGACCAGATCACCCACAAGTACTACCAACGCGGGCTTGACGGCACACTGTAGTATCATTGTGCGGCGAGCGACGACACTGAGTCCACTGACGGAATGACACGACAGGAAACAATCAGAAGACTCACGCCTTTCCTTCTGCCAATGAACCTTCTGCAACAATGCATGGTAAAACCGAACCTAACGCAGGCCAGCAAATTCAGGCCGACCCACTTCCCCATACGAATCACGACCAATGAACCAGGATTCCTCGCAGCAACGTCCAGGACCACGTGTCCAGCAGTTCCAGGCACCTCAGGGCGATCTGGCAATTTTGGCTGGATCCGGAAATCCGGTATTTGCCCAGGCGATCGCTAATCAACTGGGAGTACAACTGACTCCGTGCCAATCCCAGGTTTTCAGCGAAGGCAACGTCTTCGTGCGTATCCTGGAAAATGTCCGCGGACGTGACACATTCATCGTTCAGGGAGTTCATCACCCGGTCAATGATAACTTCGTGGAATTACTATTCTGGGTCGACGCCCTCAAACGTGCGAGTGCTCAGCAGGTCACCGTGGTCATCCCGTACTTCAGTTACGCCAAAGGTGACAAGAAGGACGAGCCTCGCGTTTCGATTCGAGCACGTGTCTGTGCCGATGCACTGGAAGCTGCAGGAGCCAACCGAGTTCTGACGATGGATTTGCACAGTCCTCAGATTCAGGGCTTCTTCAGCGTCCCCGTCGATCACCTGTACGCACGAGCAACCATCTGTGATCACATAAAACAAATGGGGGTCAAAGACCTTGTTGTGTGCAGTCCCGATGTTGGTTTTGCCAAATCGGCTGCTGCCTTCGCAAATCTGCTCGCTGTTCCCGTAGTCATCGGCAACAAGGCACGCCCGGATCACAGCGAACAGGCTGAGATCCTCGAAGTCATCGGCAGTGTCTCCGAAAAGAATGTGCTGCTGGTCGACGACTTCACTATCACCGGAGGATCCCTGTGCAGCATGGCCGAAGTTCTCCGGGAACGAGGCGCAAAGGACATCTACGCCGCGGTGTCTCATGGAGTGCTGTCCAAAGGAGCCGCCACGCGAATCCAAAACAGCCTGATCAAAAAACTATTCATGACCGATACGATCGAAGCCACGGTTGAACCTTTGTGTCCTAAAGTCGAAGTACTTTCGGTCGCCCCGGTTTTTGCACACGCAATTCGGTCCATTCATGATCGTACCAGCGTGAGCATGCTGTTCCCTGACGAAAAAGCCACGTAGGCACTCGACACAGAAAAGACCAGGTGGCTGGCTGTTGAGTAAAGCGAACCACCGGAAGATCAATTCCAACCGGCGAATTCCATCCGCCCAACACGTCATCAGCAGAATGCCATGGCCAAACTTTCACCAATGATGGAACGCTACCATGAAGTGAAGACTGAAAATCCCGGCGCGCTCCTGTTCTTTCGTATGGGTGACTTCTACGAGCTGTTTCACAACGATGCGGAAGTGGCATCCGCAGCACTCGGGCTCACACTCACCAGTCGTGACAAGAACTCAGCCAACCCCGTTGCCATGGCTGGCTTTCCTTATCACCAACTGGACAACTACCTGCAAAAACTGATCCAGCTGGGATTTCGAGTTGCCATTTGTGATCAGGTCGAAGATCCGAAGAAGGCCAAAGGTCTTGTCCGCCGCGAAGTCACACGTGTTGTCACTCCAGGCACGATCACAGAAGACGAGCTACTCGATCCGCGTACCAGCAACTTTATCGCCTGCGTTGCTCCCAGCGGATCAGTCTTAGGACTGGCATGGCTCGAACTCTCCACTGGTCGCTTTCTGATTAGCGAAGTGGAGCCTGCATTGCTGCAGGATGAACTCGCTCGTATCCGCCCGGCCGAGTGCCTGATCCCCGAAGACGACGCTACCAGCACGCAACAACATGTCACCCGAGCAGATCTGGGTGGCCCGGTTCTGACATCCCGCCCCGCCTGGTGTTTCGCAAAAGACGAAACACGCCGCCTGCTGCGGGAACACTTTAAAACGAAAACACTTGAGGGATTTGACGCCGACGAAGACTCCCCTGCTGTTACAGCAGCCGGAGCGTTACTCGAATACATCCGCGAAACACAACGGTCAGCCCTTGGACATATCACACGGCTGGAAACATGGCGACGCCAGCGGTTCATGATCATCGACGAGGCCACACGTCGCAGTCTGGAACTCACCAGTACCATGCGAGATGGGCGACGGGAACAAAGCCTGCTTGGTGTGATAGACGAAACGAAAACTCCCATGGGAGCCCGCCTGTTAGCTGACTGGCTCTCCAATCCCCTCACAGACTTCGCCCAAATCACTCAACGCCTGGATGCTGTCGAAGAACTTGTTCAGGACGTGTCAATCCGAGACGAACTGCGCAGCACGCTCAAGCAAATTCACGATCTCCAGCGTTTGACATCACGAGTTGCCACGGGGCGATGCAGTCCACGAGACCTCAGCAGCCTCGCCGCCACCCTGAATCAACTACCGGCAGTCAAAGATCGGTTAGCCGCTCGATCCTCTCATCGTCTACAGACTCTGGAAGAACGCATCGATCTGTGTCCGGAAGTCCGCGCAGAAATCGACGATTCACTCATCGCCGATCCTCCCGCCGGTTTAGCCGATGGAGGCGTCATCCGTCCCGGCTTCCACGGGCAACTGGACGAATTACGAGAGCTCGCGAAAGGCGGTAAACAGTGGATCGCTGCCTATCAGGCCAAAGAATGCGAACGCACGGGTATCCCGAATCTTAAGATCGGGTTCAACAGGGTATTTGGTTACTTTCTGGAAGTTACCGGCGCCCACCTGAGCAAAGTGCCCGACGACTACATCCGTAAACAAACACTTAAAAACCAGGAACGCTTCATTACTCCGGAACTCAAAGAGTACGAAGACAAGGTGCTGCGCGCGGAAGAACAAAGCAAGGCCCTCGAATACGAGCTGTTCGGGAAGCTCAAAGAAGAAGTCGCCTCACACGTGCCAAGACTCCTCGATACGGCGGAAGCACTCGCTGAAATCGATGTACTCACCGGACTTGCTGCACTCGCAGAAACAGCGGGATACTGTCGACCGGAACTCACCAATGAACCAATGCTCGATATTCGTGAAGGACGACATCCGGTACTCGATCGACTCATGCCATCGGGAGAATTTGTCCCCAATGATGTGCTCCTGGGAGTGTTCACCTCGGAACCCACTAACGAACTATCCGCTGGCCGCCTGCAAATCATTACCGGCCCCAATATGGCAGGTAAGAGCACATACATCCGACAGGCAGCATTGATCACACTGATGGCTCAAATAGGCTCTTTCGTCCCGGCTGGTGCAGCACAAATTGGTATCGCCGACCGAATTTTTGCCAGAGTTGGTGCCAGCGATGAATTGGGCAAAGGGCAAAGTACGTTCATGGTCGAGATGACCGAAACGGCGAGAATCCTGAACAGCGCGACTGGCCGCAGCCTGGTGATCCTGGATGAAATCGGTCGAGGAACAAGCACCTACGACGGAATCTCACTGGCGTGGAGTATCACCGAACATCTGCACGATGAAATCCAGTGTCGCACGTTGTTCGCTACGCACTACCATGAGCTCACGGTGCTGACGCAAACACTCAACCAGGCATCTAACTGGAATGTTGCCGTTCAGGAAAACAACGACGACGTCATCTTTCTGCACCGAATTGTGCAGGGAGCTGCCGGGCGAAGCTACGGAATTCACGTCGCAAAATTAGCGGGAGTCCCTCGGTCGGTCACTGCACGAGCTGCCAAAATCTTAGAGACTCTGGAAAACGACCATCTCAATCAGGACGGCAGGCCCAGCGTGCCACAGCGAGAAACGAACCGCCAAAAATCACGACAGCTCAGCCTCTTTGAATTGCCCGAAGATCCATTACTGGACGAAATTCGCAACCTGGAAGTTAACGGCATGACACCTCTGGAAGCCATGCAGGAACTCGATCGACTGCGCCAACAGCTCACCAACCGTGAGTCCTGACATATCAACCTGGGTGGATGAAATCCGGCCTACTCAGCAGCCTTTGCAAGCGTTTTCCGGTGCAGTTCCTTCCAAGTAATCAACTTGACCCCCTGATCCGCCAGCAGTTTGCCCATCGCGGCCGATGAAAAGATCCGTCGATCACCGTCGCGGCGCTCAGCACTGCTCGTAATGGCCCGCAGTTCGTCATCGGCATAACCACAATGGATAATCATTTCGGTAACACCTGGTTGCAGATTACGCAATGCTTCGTTGTAAGTATTGAGTCGCTGCTCATGACTATTGCCACCATAGAACTGTAAGACAGCATCGAGAATTGGCAGACCTTTTGCATCCAGCTCTCTGGTGACCTCCACAGCACGCTCTGCCACAGCCGGATATGCTCTGGCGATCCGACCATCAGAGTCACGCACAAACAGGATTGGCAGATTGTAATCCAGGGCTAATCGAGCATACACTTCTACTAAGTCCGGGCGTGCCAGCAACGCTCCCATGTGAGTATCCAGATGACTCAGAGGAACTCCGAACTGCTTTGCCCGATCAATCTGTCCGCGTAGCTCCAGATCTACCTCCGCAGCAAGAACATTGGCAGCAACCAGTGAAACATTGTCCCACAGATATCCATCAGGATCGACCAGACTCGGAACCTTAGCACGGTCAGTCACCGGGCCCCATCGATAGTGACCCCATTCCGAGGTCAGGGTCAAATGGATGCCGTAATCGAACTGCGGATGATCTTTGGCATATTCAGCAAATTCAACAAACCATGCACAAGGCACCATAATACTGGCTGAATTTACGATACCGATCTCAAGCGCATCGATCGTTCCACGATTAACAGAATGTGACATCCCTGCATCATCGGCATGAACGATCAAATAGCTGCTAGCGCGACCGTCGCCGGCGAGTGTGGGGACATGACAACAAAGTCCGGCAAAGCAACTGCCGATCACAATGAACAAATGTAAGGGCACAGTACGCATAGAAAACTTTTCAACAAACGAGAGTGAAGGACGAGTCCTCCGTGGCCGGGCTAAGTATCGCTTTCGTTACAACCAATTTTTTATTCACAAGCCTTAATTTCGCATCTCCTCACTTTTTTTACCAATGTTTTCACGAATGTGTCATACTCAAGAAATGATGTCATTGCACGTATTTCGACCGATTGGTAGAATTATGGAGGACTTCTTCTCCGGGATAAGGCTTGAAATGGGCTCAACTCTGCGATATTCCAATTCATTAGCACTGTTTTCTGCCTTTTGTTTTCTTGGCCTTGTTGCTGGCTGTGAAACCGACGAATTCACTGGTGGACCTCCAAGGATTGAGACGTACCCGGTCACCGGGAAAGTATTGGTGGACGGGCAAGTCGTCAAACCTCCCCTTATGCTTAATGTGAGGCTGGTGAAGACTCAGTCAATCGAAGGACTTGCAGATGCCACCGAGTCGACAGCTTATGCTGACCAAGATGGCGTCTTCGTGATTGGTACGTACACAACCAGCGATGGGGCACCTGCTGGTGAATACAAACTCACATTTGAAGGCGGCAAGATGAATATCCTGAGAGGGCGATTTCAAGGCGGACTGCTGCAGAACAAATATTCGGATCCAGCAACTTCCCAGTGGCCAGTGACAGTGACCGCTGCGGATTCCGGTGGCATTGATTTAGGTACCATCGAACTCACCAGCCCGTGAGTTTCTCTTGACTGTTTTTCTTGATGTTGTTGTCCTAGTAATTCTAATGTTCCATTTCTATCTGGAGAAGTAAATCATGCGTCGTCATTTCAAATCCAAGACGGGTTTCACTCTCATCGAGCTGCTCGTCGTCATCGCAATTATTGCGATTCTGATCTCACTGCTGCTACCCGCCGTTCAACAGGCGAGAGAAGCTGCCCGCCGTACACAGTGCCGAAATAACATGAAGCAAATGGGCTTGGCGTTTCACAACTACCATGAGGTATTTGGACAGTTTGCAAACTCAGATTTGGTCGTGACAACCAAAAATACCGGCGCAGCTCTGTATGGCCTTGGTAGCTCGAGCTGGCGAACAAAGCTGCTGCCTTACCTCGATCAGTCCGCTATCTATAACAAGATGGACCATAGCAGCGACCCGTTTACCGCAACCGGAACCTATGCCGATGCCATCGCCAGCGTCATTCCAGGCTTTCTGTGCCCTTCGGCGCCCGAATCAATCGACACGGTCACTATTTCTGTTCCTGCAGGAGCTGACCTCTTAGGTGTACCGAATGCAGAGGCGTGGAACATGACCAGCGGTCGCTGTGACTATGAAAATGCGAGTGGCATTCGTTCGGGATTCTATAATGATGCAGTTGCGCCATCTGGAGTTGCTGCTGGCCTTGATCCAATTCAGAACAGAGACGGGATCCTTGAACAGAATGTCATTCTCTTGGAAGACGGGAACATGGCTGCTGCTCTCTATGGTGCATTTGGCATGGAAGTTGGTGGAGAATCGACCACAGACCACGTTAAGATTCGCAATATCAATGACGGGACAACCAATACAATTCTGCTTACAGAACTCGCCAGTCGGAATCACCTTTATTTTAAACGCGAAAAGCAGACAGCACTCACGGCTTCAGCCGCTCAGTGGCAGAGTCAGTCATTGACTGCTGGCGGCGGCTGGGCTACTCCGTTTACAGAACACTGGTGGGCGGGTTCAACCCCTGAAGGCCCAGCTGCGGCAGGCGATGGCGGTGGTGTCTGTGCTATCAACTGCTCAAATTTCCGAGGCGCTGGCGCGTATTCCTGGCATACAGGTGTCGCAGTGGTACTGTTAGCCGATGGTTCCGTTGCTTCTCTTAATCAAAGCATGGACGCGTGGGTCATTGGGGCACTGATAACGCCTGTAGGTGGCGAGCTTCCAGCAGCATTCTAGGCCGGAACTAGCCGCTTGATAGTGATAACGGGTCCCGAGACTTCCAGTCTTGGGACCCGTTTTTTGATCCTGTACCGTCTTCTGCTTAGCATTGAATATCTACGATCTCCAACCTTATCTGTGCTGCACAAGTAGAATTGACCATTGCTGCAAATCGTATGAGGCCAATCCAAACTGCTTGCCGACCACCCCTTGGCCGCATACAGGTAAAGGATCCCCTGCTCGCCGTTTTGTCTGTGGTCTTCAACGCATAAGATTTTCATCGCGTTTGTCGAGAGCGAATCCACGTTACTCATAGCGGTAGCCACCGTATTTGAAATCGTCCCTGTATTTGAAACTTGATCGAGGACTGTTCCGCACGGATTCCATAGTTACTCAGACTTCGGTTTTGCAGCGTTCCTCAGATTCGAAGACGCGAATTCGATCGGGAAAGCAAGGAGGCCATTCATAATCTGGTGGGGGTTTCCATATTATGACGACTAGAATGACGCTTTAGGTTCAACTCGAGTTGCCTCCGTCGGGTGCCGAGCGTTCTCCAGACAAGGGTTGTCGTGTCTTTGAATCACAGAAACGGAATTCGTGTTGATGGCAATTGAGCCATGCAAAGAAAAGGTGTAAACCTGTGCTGAACCCTATCCTCGAGCGCGAATTACTGAGTCTTTTTCGGACCAGACGCGCTTTCGCCATCCAGGTTGGCGTGGCCATTTTTTGTACATTACTGGTTGGTCTGCGTTGGCCGAATGACGCTCAGGTGGACATGGCGGGAACTCGTTCTCGCGAAGTTTTTGTACTCTTCGGCTACGCACTGCTGGCATCGGTGGTGCTGCTGGTGCCAGCCTTTCCTGCCGCCAGTATCGTGCGTGAACGACAACAACGGACTTTAGTACTGTTGCTGCACTCGCCCTTGACTGCGATCAGTATCTATGTCGGAAAGCTTGTGGCGACGTTGGGATTTGTCCTCGTGCTGATCGCTTTGAGTATCCCGGCCGCATCAGCCTGTCATGCCATGGGTGGTATTTCGTTACCCCAACAGCTGTTGCCACTGTATGGAGTTTTGGCAATCCTGGCTCTGCAGTTGGGAGCCATAGGACTATGGGTCAGCAGTCGTTCTCGCAGCCCCGATGCAGCGCTGAGAGTGACCTACGGATGTGTTTTGGCATTAGTGGTCTTTTCGACAATGCCTCACTTCCTCTTGCAGGGCAGTGGCAGTGTTCCGGCCAACGTCGCTTCGTATTTCCGATTCGTGTCTCCACTACCTGCAGTGATGGAATTGCTGGGGCATCGTGATGTCGGACAGCGAGGAACAGGCCATACGGTGTCCGCTGTCTGGTACTATATGGGATTCGCAATACTGACGATCGCTGTTCTGTCGTATGCCACAGTACGACGTTTGGGCTATCGGATGTTCGATCAGGCGCGATCTCAAGGTGTGATCACCGATCAGCGATCTGGTGGTCAGCGATTTTTCCGTCGTCTGGCATTCCTCGTCGATCCGCAGCGCCGCAAATCCGAGATCGGACCTCTGGCGAATCCTGTCATGGTGAAAGAATTTCGGTGTCGGCAATTCGGTCGTCTGCACTGGTTGCTGCGGCTGATTGCTGGCTGTGCTTTGGTGTCGCTGGCACTCACCTGGGTCACCACACTCGGATCGGCTGACTGGGGCGTTGAAACCATTGGCGCTATTATTGTGGTACTGCAAATGACACTAATCATTTTGCTCACCCCCGGTCTTGCGGCCGGGCTCATCAGCAGCGAGCGCGAGAGTGGCGGCTGGAATCTCATGAGAATGACTCCGATGTCGGCAGGGACGATCCTGCGAGGGAAACTGCTGAGCGTCAGCTGGACAATGCTGCTGATTCTGTGTGCGACACTGCCCGGTTACCTCGTGATGATTTGGATCAATCCGTTGGTCAAAGAACAGGTGCGTCAAGTTGTGATCTGTCTTGTACTGACAGCCGCTTTTTCGATTCTACTAAGTATTACGGTCAGCAGTTTTTTTAAGAGATCTTCAACCGCAACAGCGACCTCTTACGTGCTGCTCTCGCTGATCTGTGCAGGAACTCTGTTAATCTGGCTGGGTCGCGATGCTCCATTTGGTCACAGCACTGTTGAATTCGCGCTCACGATCAATCCGCTGGCCGCTGCCCTGAGCATCATCAAAACGCCGGGTTTTGGCAAATACAACCTCGTACCGAGCAACTGGTGGCTGCTCAGCACGTTGTGTCTTACGCTCTTGTGTGTGCTGATGATCCGCGTTCGCACACTACTGAAGCCGGACTAAGCCATGCCGTCGCTGCGGTCCACCGGGCGGTGAGCAGCCGCAATGATTGCTGATCCGGGCTTACCCGCCCATGACAGTTCACAGCTGTTGATTCCTCCAGGAAAACAATGTCTTCAACCTCTTCAAACCGAAACCACTCGACAATCGTCCGATTCCGTAACAGCGTCAGCACGCTGTTATTCCTGAGTCTGGTATGGAGTTGTACAAACCAGTCGCGTGCACTGGCGCTGGACGAGACGGAAACAACCGCGATACGCCAGAATTCTCGTCTGGAAGCAATGCACGTTTTTAAACCACAGGTGTGGGGTACGAAGACAGTGAAACTGAGTAACCCAACGTCGAAACCGGTCGAACTGGTGACGGGCGGTTACTTTGCAGGTGCTCCTCTGAGTCGCTACGGGCGACAAATCACAGTACCACCTGAATCCGAACGTCTTGCGACAATCCGCGTGTTGCCAACATCGACCGAAGAAGATGCCATTCAATGGCATTCTCTAATGTACTCCGCTGACGACACCGCCGGGACATTACTGCGAGCAGCAGACGATTTCATTGTCGATGCCGAATTGCTTGCTCGTCCCCCTGAAAAAATCACGGCGCTGATTGCTGATTTAAGACTATCAGATGAAGAGCAACTGCACGCGATGACCGAACTGGCAGTGGCAACTCGAATCTCACTGGGGCGGACGCGCCGGCTAACCGTTTTGGATGTCGAGGACGTACCCACTGAAGCACGTGGACTTGATGTTGTTGACGAAATCGTGCTCTGCAGCAACAGGA
>Ga0315315_10001106_pt1 | contig 24507 bp, 22 predicted proteins | sample M140m3416metaG_FD_203699 | JGI IMG/M metagenome (GOLD analysis project Ga0315315, IMG submission 203699) | Ammonia-oxidizing marine archaeal communities from Monterey Bay, California, United States - M1 40m 3416 | ecosystem: Environmental > Aquatic > Marine > Intertidal zone | place: USA...
CTGAAATGGTTGTCAAAGCAGCAATTATTGCATGCAAGTATAGAAAGGAATTTAACAAAGATATTGTTATCGATTTATTCTGTTACAGAAGAAGAGGTCATAATGAAGCTGATGACCCGTCTGCAACGCAACCATTGATGTATAGCAAGATTAAACAACATCCATCAGTTCTAACTCAATATGAAGATATATTAATAAGAGAGGGATTGATTTCGTCTGATCAAACTGCTGCTGTAAGGTCTAATTATAGAAAGTCATTAGAGTCTGGTTTATCTGTAGCAAAAAACCTTGCTAAAAAGCCTAATGAAGAACTTTGGTTTAATTGGGATGAATATATTGATAATAAGTGGTGGGATGAAACCGATACCTCAATAACAAAAAAATCAATTACTAAACTCGGTAAACAAATTTCAAACACTCCAGAAAATTTTAATCTTGGTCCTCAGGCAGCAAAAATTTTTAAAGATAGAGATCAAATGACTGAGTCAAAAATCGACATAAATTGGGGTTATGGTGAAATGTTGGCTTATGCATCTCTTCTAGAGGAGGGTTATCCGATAAGATTAACCGGTCAAGATGTTAGAAGAGGAACTTTTTCTCATAGGCATGCATGTGTATTTGATAAAGAAACTGGCAAGGGGTTGATACCATTATCAAAAATTGCTCAAGAAAATAATACAAAATTTGATATTTATGATTCTTTATTATCTGAAGAGGCTGTATTAGCTTTTGAATATGGGTATTCTGCAACTTGGCCAACAGGATTGGTGATTTGGGAAGCGCAATTTGGAGATTTCGCAAACGGAGCCCAAGTTGTAATAGATCAATTTATTGTTTCAGCACAGCATAAATGGGAGAGACTTTCAGGATTAGTTATGTTACTTCCTCATGGGTATGAAGGCCAAGGACCTGAGCATAGTAGCGCGCGTATAGAAAGATTTTTGCAACTTTGTGCATCTGAAAATATTCAAGTATGTGTGCCAAGCTCACCGGCTCAAATTTTTCATTTATTAAGAAGACAGGCTATTAGAAAACTAAGAACTCCATTGGTTGTAATATCGCCAAAAAGCTTATTAAGAAACCCCGACGCTTCGTCTAAAATTTCCGAATTAACTTCAGGTTCATTCCAGTGTGTTATCGATGATGATTGCCAAAAAGATAATGTTAAAAAAATTATATTATGTTCAGGAAAAGTCTTTTACGATATTAAAAAACAACAAAACCTCAGTGAGAAAGACGATATAGCTCTAATTAGAATTGAACAACTATATCCATTTCCTTATGACGATCTAGAGGCGATTCTTAATACTTATCCAAATGCAGTTGAAATAGTTTGGTGTCAAGAGGAGCCAGCAAACCAAGGCGCATGGTTTAGTCATAGACACAGAATTCAAAGAGTTCTTGATAGACTTAAGAATAACCTTGAAATTACATTGGTTAGCAGACCTCCTGCTGCTGCACCTGCAGTGGGGATGATGAAATTACATTTAAAACAACAAGAGGAATTAATAGAGTTAGCTCTAAAATAATATTATGACAATAGAAATAAAAGCACCAACTTTCCCAGAGTCAGTTGCAGATGGAACTGTAGCTAATTGGTTAAAAAAAGAGGGAGATTTTGTTAAACAAGATGAAATAATTGCTGAAATTGAAACTGATAAGGTTGTTTTGGAAGTAGTTGCTCCAGAGGAAGGAACCTTAGTTAAAATTCTAAAGGCTGAAGGAGATATTGTTTTAAGCGCAGAGCCTATTGGAGAATTTGATGATTCTGCACAAAGTTCATCAAGTACAGATACGCCAAAAGAAGAGGAAGTACCAGTAAAATCAGAAGATATTTCACCTGAATTAGTTAAAAAATCTGGTCCTGCTGCCGAAAAGCTTATCAGAGAAAACAATCTAGATAAAAAAGCTATTGAGGCCTCAGGTAAGGGAAATCGTGTAACTAAAGAGGATGTAATTAATCACATAGAAAAAACCACGTCTTCAAAAAGTGAAGAAGTTAAGATTGTTCAAACTTCTGGTAGGCCAGAAAAAAGGGTTCCAATGTCTAGATTAAGAGCAACAATTGCAAATAGGTTGCTTACTGTAAAACAGAATACGGCTATGCTAACAACTTTTAATGAAGTTGATATGCAACCCATTAAAGACTTAAGAGCAAAATATGGCGAAGAGTTTTTAAAACAGCATGATGTAAAGCTTGGCTTTATGGGATTTTTTGTTATAGCAGCAGTGCAAGCACTTAAAAAGTTTCCTCTTGTAAATGCTTCAATAGATGGCTCAGATATTGTTTATCATGGCTATCAAGATATTGGCGTTGCCGTCTCTACAGATAGAGGACTGGTAGTTCCTGTTATAAAAGATGCAGATACCCAATCACTGCCAGAAATAGAAAAATCTATCTTAGATTATTCATTAAAAGCTAGAGATGGAAAATTATCTATTGAAGAGATGCAGGGTGGTACATTTACTATTTCTAATGGCGGTGTTTTTGGGTCATTGCTATCTACTCCAATTTTGAATGCTCCTCAAACAGCGATACTAGGCATGCATTCAATTCAAGAAAGGCCTGTTGCAATTGATGGTCAAGTTGTCATAAGACCAATGATGTACTTGGCAATGAGCTATGATCATAGGCTTTTAGATGGAAAAGAAGCGGTTTCTTTTTTGGTTTCAATCAAAGAGCAGCTTGAATCACCAGAAAGATTATTACTAAATTTATAAATTAAAAGGAAAATTATGTACGATGTTGTTGTTTTAGGTTCAGGGCCTGCTGGATATGTTTCAGCTATTAGAGCATCCCAGCTAGGATTAAAAACTGCTTGTATTGAGCAAGAGCAAAATGAAAAAGGAAAGCCTGTACTAGGTGGAACTTGTTTAAATGTTGGCTGTATTCCATCAAAGGCATTATTAGACTCATCACATAGGTATCACGATGCAAAAGAAAATCTTAAAGCTCATGGAATAGGTATTTCAAAAGTAGATTTAGATATCGCAGATATGATGGAAAGAAAGAACTCTATAGTAAAAAAATTGACTGACGGCATTTCAGGTCTTTTTGTAGGAAATAAAGTAGATTCTATTCTTGGAACTGGAAAAGTCTTAAGTGAGGGAAGGGTAGAAGTAGCTAAATCAGATGGCACAACAGAGATTGTTGAATCTAAGCATATTATTATAGCAACTGGTTCCTCACCAATTGAAATAGGATCTGCTAAATTTGATAATGAAAATATTATAGATAGCACTGGAGCGCTAGACTTAAAAGAAGTTCCCGAGACCCTTGGTGTTATTGGTGCCGGTGTAATTGGGCTTGAATTGGGGAGCGTATGGGCAAGGCTTGGGTCAAAAGTAACTGTTATAGAAGCACTAGATAGCTTTCTCCCTATGGCTGATAAAGATATATCAAAAGAGACATTTAAAGAATTTCAGAAACAAGGGTTAGATATAAAACTTGGTTCTAAACTTGTTGGTTCAAAATCGTCAAAAAAAGGTGTTGAGATTGAGGTTGAAAGTTCCGATGGCAAATCAAAGATGGTTTTTGATAAGTTAATTGTTGCTGTTGGAAGGAAACCAAATTCTGTAGATGTTTTTGCTGAAGGCTCGGGTGTTCAACTTGATGATAGAGGCTTTATTAATGTAGATGAATATTGTCAAACAGATCAGAAGAATATATGGGCAATTGGGGATGTTGTAAGAGGTCCAATGTTAGCTCACAAAGGCAGTGAAGAAGGCATTGTTGTTGCAGAAAGAATTGCTGGCAAACATGCTGAAATGAATTATGATCTTGTTCCATCTGTTATTTATACTCATCCAGAAATAGCATGGGTTGGTAAAAATGAACAAGAATTATCAGATCAAGATATTGATTATAAAGTCGGAAAGTTTCCTTTTGCTGCTAGTGGCCGAGCTCTAGCTGTCGATCAGTCTGTTGGTTTTGTTAAATTAATATCAGACGCAAAAACTGACACTATCTTAGGTGTTCATGTTTTTGGTCCTTCAGCGGCAGAGATTGTTCAACAAGCATTAATTTCAATGGAGTTTGGGGCTAGTTCAGAGGATATTGGATTGACTATCTTCAGTCACCCAACAGTTTCTGAAGCACTTCATGAAGCAGCATTGTCTGTAAGTAATCAAGCAATACATATTGGGAATAGAAAAAAATGAATTTACACGAATATCAGGGAAAGGAATTATTTGCAGAATACGGCTTACCAGTCTCAAAGGGCATTGTAATAAGTGATCCTGAAGATGCTTTAAAGGCATGTAGAGATATTGGTGGAACAAAGTGGGTGGTTAAAGCTCAAGTACATGCTGGTGGTAGAGGTAAATCAGGTGGAGTTATTCTGGTTGAGAATCCAGATGACGCTAAGGATTTTGCTAAGAAATGGCTTGGAAAGAGATTGGTTACATATCAAACAGATTCAAACGGTCAACTTGTTAATTCAATTCTAATAGAAGAATGTACAGACATAGCCAATGAATTATATTTAAGCGCTGTAGTAGATAGGGCGTCTCAAAGAGTAGTCTTCATAGGCTCAAGCGAAGGCGGTGTGAATATTGAAGATGTTGCTAAAAATACTCCTGAAAAAATTATTTATGAAGCAATTGACCCTTTGACAGGTGCGCAGCCTTTTCAAGCAAGAAAAATTGCCAAAGTGCTCGGCCTTGATGCCACTCAAACAAAGCAATTTACCCCTATGTTAAGTAATTTAATGAAATTATTTATTGAGAAGGATTTAAGTCTGCTTGAGATCAATCCATTGGTTATAACCAGTGGAGGTAAGCTTCATTGTCTAGATGCCAAAATCAATATTGATTCGAATGCTGTATACAGGCAACCACAGATAGCTGAAATGCATGACCCATCTCAAGATGATCCTAGAGAATCAGAGGCTGCAAAAAATGATTTAAGTTATGTTTCTTTGGATGGAAACATTGGTTGTATGGTTAATGGAGCAGGGTTGGCTATGGGCACAATGGACACTATAAAGTTCTATGGCGGGAATCCTGCAAATTTTCTTGATGTTGGTGGTACAGCAACTCAAGAGAGAGTAGCAAAGGCATTCAAGCTAATCCTTGAAGACCCTGAAGTAAAAGTTGTTTTAGTGAATATTTTTGGCGGGATCGTAAGGTGTGACTTAATTGCTGAGGGTATTTTAGCTGCTATAGAAGAGGTTGGAGTAGAAATACCAGTTGTAGTTAGATTGGAGGGTAACAGTGCTGATATAGGTTCAAAAATCTTATCAGAGTCTGGTGTCAAAATTGAAAGTAAAAATGATTTGGCTGATGCAGCTAAAAAAGCAGTGGAGTTATCAAGATGAGTATATTAATTAATGATGATACAAGAGTCCTTGTCCAAGGTTTCACTGGATCTCAGGCAACACTTCATTCCGAGCAAGCATTGGCTTACGGAACAAATATTGTCGGTGGTGTAACACCAGGTAAAGGAGGACAAATTCATCTTGATAGACCTGTATTTGATACTGTTAAAGAGGCAATGGAGGAAGTTAATCCCAATGCAGCACTTATTTTTGTTCCAGCTCCATTTTGTAAAGACTCTATATTAGAAGCCGCAGAATCAGGTATTGAACTCATAATATGTATTACAGAAGGAGTTCCTACTCTTGATATGCTGACAGTTAAAAAGCGAGTAGATGAATTGGGCGCAACATTGGTGGGTCCTAATTGCCCAGGAATAATAACCCCTGGTTCAGGAAAAATGGGAATCATGCCTGCAAGCATTCATATGCCTGGTTCAATAGGAATAATTTCAAGGTCTGGAACGCTAACCTATGAGGCGGTAAAACAAACTACTGATTTAGGCCTTGGTCAAAGCTCTTGTGTAGGCATTGGTGGAGATCCTATACCAGGTAGTTCATTTATAGATATACTGCAATTGTTTCAAAATGATGACCAAACTGAAGCAATTGTTATGGTTGGTGAAATTGGAGGAAGCGCAGAAGAAGAAGCAGCTGAATACATAAAAGATAATGTCACTAAGCCAGTTATTTCATATATCGCTGGACAAACTGCTCCAGCAGGTAAAAGAATGGGTCATGCTGGTGCGATTATTGCTGGAGGCAAAGGGACTGCAGAAGATAAAATAAAAACCCTCAAAGCATGCGGTGTTCATATTGCTGAAAACTTGGTTGATATTGGATCTAAGGTTGCTGAAGTGCTTGGGCGTTAGATCTTAAATTTTTTTTAATAATATAATTCAATCTAAGTATCGATAATACTGAAAATATTGATAAGCCTATTATCATTCCAACCCACATACCAGATGCTCCAAGGGGTTGACCAAATCCATACATAGTTAAAAAGTAACCTGCAGGTATTGCAAACAGCCAATAAGATATAAACAATAAAATCATAGGCGCAAAGGTATCTTTAAATCCTCTCAAGCTTCCTACCGCTGCCATTTGTATACCATCTGGGAGTTGGAATATTGCTGCAAATATTAATAAACCAGTTGCAATATTGATTGCAGCTATATCAGAACTATATAAATACACAATTTGATCCCTTACTAGCAAGATTGTAATACAAGTCACAATCGAGCTTAAAATGCATAGATATATTGTTGAATATGAAGCAATTTTTGCTCGAGGCTTATCATTTTCTCCCACAAGATTACCAACTCTGGTAGCGGCGGCTAAGCCTATTGATAAAGGAAGCATAAAAAATAAACTAGCAATATTTAAAGCTATGTAATGTCCTGCAACAATGGTTTCCCCAAGAATACCTATAATTAATGCCGCTCCTGAAAACATACTCAACTCAATAAAAATCCCCATACCTATTGGTGTTCCAAGTCTAAAAACCTCTTTAGTCGTATTAATTGAAGGCGGTGTGATTTCATTAAATGGCTTAGTTTTTTTATAATTCTTTGAAATTTTTATATATATTATTAAAGTGATCATCATCAAAAATGATACTAGCGAAGTAGCAATACCGCAGCCAACTCCTCCTAGTTTTGGCACACCAAAGTAGCCATAAACAAAAATTATATCTAGAGGAATATTTAATAACATGCCACAAAAAGCAATATAAAAAACAGGTCTTGTAAGAGTCATGCCTTCGCTATAGCATCTGAGAGCAGTAAATATTGTCATGAATATTATCCCTACAGATAATGCTTTAAGGTATGAACCAGATATGGAAGTTATAGATTCATCTATGGGAAGCAAGAATAACAAATTGCCCATAAAGAACAATACAATACAGACTACTGAACCAAGCAATAGAGCTATCCACAAAATTTCACGAATTTTAACACCTATTTCAGTAAATTTTTTTGCTCCATAGAGTTGAGCGATAATTGGGGTAACTGCAAATATTACTCCAGCTATAAGAAACCAAACTGTATTAAAAATTGCTGAACCGACTCCCAAACCTGCTAAATCTAATGAACTTGCTCTTCCAGCAACTATGGTGTCAGTAGTTCCCATGAGCATATACGAAAGCTGAGACCCAAGAATAGGTATACCAATCTTTATAAGCTTTTTGAACTCAAATATATTAGGTCGAATCAATTTAATTTTTCTTAGTAATTAATTTTTTTGTACTTTATCATATTAAAATAAATTTTTTTGGAGCATATAATCAGAAAAGATAATAGGCCTTATTGGTTAAAAAAATTCTCTATTAAATTAATCAATATGTATGTTGATCGATTTCTGAGGCCTCAGTTTTCTTATTTAGGAAAAGGAGGCGCTTTTTTTAAACCAAGATTTATAAAAGCTTTTGGAACTAACATTAGTATTTCTGATTATCCAACTTTGATAGGAGCGCCTGATGCACATATACAATTTACAGCATGGAATGTTGGTGGTTGGGATGGCTCAATAGAAATTGGAAAATATTCATTAATCACGCCAGGTGTGAGAATAATGGCAGCAAAGAAAATTACTATAGGTGACTCATGCATGATTGCTCACGGTGCATATATTTCTGATGCTGATTGGCATGGAATTTATGACCGCTCAGAACCTGTTGGTAATGCGCTGCCAGTAGTTTTAGAAGATAATGTATGGATTGGTGATAGCGCTATAATTTGTAAAGGCGTAAGGATTGGAAAAAATAGTATTGTAGGCGCTGGCTCGGTAGTAACAAAAGACGTACCACCAAATTCTATATTTGCTGGGAATCCTGCAAAATTAGTTAAACCTATTAATGAGAAAGACTTTATAACTCGGGCAGATTTCTTTAGCGATCCAAAAAAACTTGCATCTGATTTTGATGCTTTAGATAAACATTCATTAAAAAATAATACATTTATTGGATGGGTAAAAAGTTTAATAAATCCAAGTAACAAAAATTAAAGTGAATTTAATAGCTGATATTGGAATCAAAAAAATAGATTCCATACTTCCATTACTAAGCGGTTTTGAAAATATTAATATTAAATATCTTGATACAAGATCAATCAATTCACAAAATATAAATGAAGCAGATATCTTATTAATTAGATCTCAAACAATAGTTAACGAATCGCTTTTATCAAATAGTAGAATTGCTTGGATAGGTTCAGCTACTGCTGGAATCGATCATATCGATACACACTATTTAGAAAATAATAATATCACTTGGTTTAATGCAGCAGGTTGTAATTCTGCATCAGTGTGTAGCTATGTTCTATCATGTCTTTATGTTTTATCAACCGATGAAAATTTTAATAAAAGCAATACTGTTGGAATATTTGGCTATGGAAATATAGGAAAAAAACTTAAAACAATATTAGATAATTTAAATATAAAGAATTATGTATGCGACCCATATTTGGATAATGATTGTCTTGTAGATAAAGCAACTGTGTTAAATTCAGATATTATATCTATTCATACACCTTTAACCTTTAATGGAAAGTTTCCTACGCACAAATTAATCGATAACAAAGAGCTATCACAAACAAAAGCACATACCATCATCAATACAGCAAGGGGAGGCGTAGTGCTCGAATCAGCTATCTTGAGAAGTGGAATTAACTACATTGCAGATGTTTGGGAGAATGAGCCAAATCCTTCTCATGAAATAGTTAAATCTTCATTTATTGCCACGCCACATATAGCAGGTCATAGTCATGAAGGTAAGTTAAACGGAACTATTGCAGTTTTAAGAAAATTAATGCAATTTCTTAAAATGAGACCTAATCAAATTACAGCAAATCTTAACAAGATTAATGAGATTGCATGTCTCCAAGAAACCGAATATCAAACAATTAAAGATTTTTATTATCAATACCCAGTCTTGGATGAATCAGTTGCTTTTAAAGACAAGATCTTATCTGAACAAAGTGATTTTAATCACATGAGATCTCAACACTCAATAAGGCATGATGTTACACATTTCAAAGAAAAGCTTATTTGATAGTGTTTGTGTTAACTATTTACATATAAAAACTGCTATTATCAAATATATGTTATTTTCATACATATAATTGGCACAGAATTTGCATCAAATCCAATAGAACATGAGTAAACGGGAGAGAAAATGTTAAAAAAAGATGTTATAGAAGGCGATTATTCACATATATCTGACTCACAATTAGATCAGATGGAAAAATTAAAACCCTTAATTAAAGGTGTTCTGTATAAATTTACCGATTATAAAGATGCACCTGAGTCTATGAATTTTTTTAGAGCCGATGTTTATAGATATTTCTTTTTATTAAGTTTCATGTGTGAATACTTTGAAATTAGTGAAATTTCTCAAGAACATGCAATCTCTCTTGTTCCACAAAAGTTTGCTTCACGTATAAAACGCCTTCAGGTTCTAAAACAGGCTGTTAAATTAGGATATATATTAGAAACATCTTCTTCTGTGGATAAAAGAAGAAGGATATATTCCCCTTCACCAATGTTAGTTCATGATTTCATTGAATCTTATAATCAACTTAGCGCTATTTTTTCTAAGTAAGTTATAAGACCAATATTTTTTCTACATATAGATAGATTTATTTATTACAATAAATCATGACAAAAATTACTAAAACAAATGAAGAATGGAAGAAATCTCTTCCGGAGGATTCTTATAAAGTAACAAGAGAATCTGGAACTGAAAGACCATACACTGGAAAATACTGGGATTTTAATGAACAAGGTGTTTATAAATGTATTTGTTGCAATGAACCTCTTTTTGAATCGCAGACGAAGTTTGATGCTGGATGTGGATGGCCTAGTTTTTTTGTTCCAATGAATGATTCTGCGATATCTGAGCATGAAGATAATTCACTTGCTAGAACAAGAACTGAGGTAAGGTGTACAAAATGTGATGCCCACTTAGGACATGTTTTTGAAGATGGTCCAGACCCAACAGGTTTGAGATATTGCATTAACTCTGTAGCACTTGATTTTGATAAACAATAAAATTTACATTTGAATCAAAAAATAAAAAATACTTCTAACTTATTTGATTCATTAAAAAAAGTTAGTGGCTGGACAAGTATATCTAGGGTATTTGGTCTTTTAAGGGATATAGCTACAACAGGCTTGCTTGGGGCATCCTATCTTCATGATATTTTTGTTGTAATTTTAAAAATACCAAATTTATTCAGGCGATTTTTTGCTGAAGGGGCATTTAATCAAGCATTTATTCCTGTATATAGTGAATATTACAATAAAAACAATGACTCATCATCGAAAGAATTTTTAAATTCTTTATTTGGAACTTTATTGAGTTTCCTATTTGTATTTGTTGTTATTGTATTAATTTTTTCACCGGCTGTTGTTTTTATTTTTGCTCCTGGTTTTTATTCAGATCCTCAGAAGCAAATTCTTTCTGTGGAGATACTAAGGATAATGTTTCCATATCTTGCTTTGATTTCCCTTGTTGCATTTGCTTCAGCAATACAGAACACTCACTCAAAGTTCTCTATTCCGGCTGCAACACCAATAATTTTCAATCTTTGTCTTATTATTACAGCCTATATTATTGCCCCTTCATATCAAATACCCGTATACCCACTTGCATGGAGTGTTTTAGTTGCAGGCATTTTGCAGTTGATAATGCAGATAGCTCCTCTTGCTGCGATCGATAGAATACCAATTCCACGTTTAAATTTTTCCCACCCTGGAGTAAGAAAAGTAATGTTGGTTATGTTGCCTGCTATCTTTGCTGGCGGGATTATGCAAATAAATATTTTAGTTGATACTATCTTTGCTTCTTTGCTTGAGACCGGGAGTCCAACCTGGTTATATATCTCAGATAGATTAATCCAACTTCCAATGGGTATATTTGCAATTGCAATTGGAACGGTTCTGCTACCACTGTTATCAAAAATAGATTTTAAAAATAACAAGATTAAATTTATTGATAATGTAAGAAAAGGCCAAAGGCTAGTTTTACTAATTGGCCTCCCATCATGTATTGGTATTTTTTTCTGTTCTGAAGCTATTATCGCTGCTATTTTTTATAGAGGAGAGTTTACATATATTGATGTAGTTAAAACCTCATTAAGTTTAAAGGTTTTAGCGCTAGGACTACCATTTTTTATGCTGATGAAAATATTAATCCCATCATTTTTTTCAAGAAAATTAACAAGAGCCCCAGTTATTGTCGCAGCCATTTCTTTGCTTTTAAATATATTGTTAAACTATGTTTTTGCTTTTATATATGGTTACGGGCATATTGGAATTGCCATAGGTAGCGCTATTGCAGCATTAATAAGTGTATTAATTCTTGAGTTTATTTTAATTAAAGATGGCGTGGTTAAGTTATCAAACCCATTAAATAGATTTAATTTGACCTTGTTACTATCGTGTTTAGTCTTATCTGCTTATCTTATTTGGTTTAATCAATATTTTAGCTTTCAGGAAATGAATGCAATGCATAGAATAATGATTTTATCTGCAGAGGTAATAAGCGCAATATTACTGTATTTTATATGTATTAAAATTTTCTTAGGCAATAAACTTAGACAATTAATAAGTTAATAAAATGTATTTAATAAGAGGGCAAAATAATATTGATCTATTTAGAGAGAGATTTCCAGGCGTTTCTCTATGCGCCACTATAGGAAATTTTGATGGTCTTCATCTAGGCCATAAAACCATAATCAAATCTATAAAAAATCAAGCTTTGGAGAGAGATGCTAAAACAATTGTTTTTTTTACCGAGCCACATGCATCTGAATATTTTGCAAGAAAAAATAATTCTCTAGAAGGCTCACCTCCAAGAATCTCTCCTTGGAGAGAAAAAGTTAAGCTTCTTGATGAAGAGGGCATAGATTTTGGTTTTTTTCTGAAATTTAATGATTCTCTAAGATCAATGTCACCGGAGGATTTTATTGAGAATATTCTAGGTTCTATGAATTTAGTATCACTGAAAGTTGGAGATGATTTTAGGTTTGGTGCAAATAGAGCAGGTGATTATAAGTTTTTGAAAAGTTGGGGCAAAAAAAATATGGTTGATATTTCAAATACACCTACATACAAGCTAGATGATAGGCGTGTAAGCAGCTCATGGATACGAGAATCACTATTAGCAAGCGACTTTAATTTAGCCTCTAATTTACTTGGAAGGCCTTATACTTTTTCAGGCAAGATTGTTGGAGGTCAAAAGCTTGGGAGAACCATAGGAGTGCCTACTGCAAATTTATGGATACCTAAGCAGAAACTCCCAATCTCAGGCGTGTATGCAGTCACTTGTGTTCTTGATGGAAATGAATTGCTAGGCATTGCAAATATGGGCACGAGGCCTACGGTTGATGGCTCGAAGCCTGTTCTGGAGGTTCATATCTTTGATTTTAATGAAAATATATATGGCAAAAGAATCGAGGTTGAATTTAAGCATAAAATTAGAGATGAAAAGAAGTTTAAAGATCTTAATCTGTTAAAATCTCAAATTCAAAAAGACATATCAGCGGCCAAAGAGTTGCTAAAATAAGATTATGACCAAAAATTATAGGGAAACACTAAATCTACCGGAAACAGATTTATCTATGAAGGCTGGGTTGCCTCGTAAAGAGCCTGAAATACTTCATTTTTGGAACGAAATAGATTTGTATAAACAAATAAGAGCAAAACATAAAGGCAATAAAAGATTTATTCTTCATGATGGCCCTCCTTATGCAAATGGGTCTATCCATCTGGGTCACTCAGTTAACAAGATTTTAAAAGATATAACAATTAAATCTAAAACTTTAAATGGCTACGATGCTCCTTATGTTCCTGGATGGGATTGTCATGGCCTTCCCATCGAGCTGAATGTAGAAAAGAAACATGGAAGAAGAAGTGAGGTTGTTACAGACAAGAAACAGTTTCAAAGAGCTTGCAAGGAATATGCTGTTACTCAAATTGAGAAACAAAAAGAGGACTTCATTAGATTGGGTGTATTGGGTGAGTGGAATAAGCCTTATCAAAGCCTAGATGCGACATTTGAAGCTGATGTAGTTAGAGCTCTTGGAAAAATTTATGATGAAGGTCACATCCAAAAAGGTGAAAAACCTGTTAATTGGTGCCAAGATTGCGGTTCAGCCTTGGCAGAAGCTGAAGTTGAATATATGGATAAAATATCCAAATCCATAGATGTCGCATTTGATGTATCAACCGAGGACCTAGAAATAATTAATAATGCTTTCAATGAAAAGGAAGTTAACAAAGCTTCATTTGTAATTTGGACAACCACTCCATGGACAATCCCTTCTAATGTTGCTGTTTGCATAAACCCCGACCTTGAATATGCCCTTGTAAAAAAGGGTGAAGAGTTTTTAATTATTGCTGAGCAAATGATAGATTCTTGCTCTAAGAGATGGAAATCAAACCTTGAACTCGTAGCAGTATCTAAGGGTAGTCAATTTGGAAGAATAAATCTTAAGCATCCATTTGCAAATAGAGATTCAATCTTGCTTGAGGGGAGTCATGTGACTACTGAGGCTGGAACTGGCTGCGTTCATACTGCTCCAGCTCATGGCCTGGATGATTTTATAGTATGTAAGGAAAATGAAGTTGATGTTTATAAAGCACTTAATGCTAGAGCTTTATTTACAGCTGAATTTGATTTTATTGAAGGCCTGCCGCCGCTAAAAGCAGATCCATTGATTATTGAAAAGCTTGATGAGGTTGGCGCTTTAATTTGTGTAGAAAATTATGATCACTCATACCCACATTGCTGGAGACATAAAACCCCATTAATTTTTACTGCTACCGCACAGTGGTTTATTTCAATGGATAAGTCTAACTTATTAAGCAAAGCTAAAAAATCTGTTAATGATGTTAAATGGGAGCCATCATGGGGGCTGCAAAGAATTAATTCAATGTTAACTGATAGGCCAGATTGGTGTATATCAAGACAAAGAAACTGGGGTGTTCCTATTACGTTAGTTATCCACAAAGAAACTGGAGAAATTCATCCAAAGCAAAGTGTTTTATTTGATCAAATTGCCGATTTAATTGAGCAAAATGGTATATCTGCATGGGATGCTTTAGATTTATCAGAGTTTATAGATGATCATGAAGAATATATAAAAGTTACAGACTCTTTGGATGTATGGTTTGATTCTGGGGTTACCCATTATGCTGTTACAGATAAGAGATTTGGAGAGGGCACTATTGCTGATTTATATCTTGAAGGTTCAGATCAGCATAGAGGATGGTTCCAATCCTCATTGCTTACTTCAATAGCTATAAATGATAGAGCGCCATATAAATCAGTCCTTACACACGGCTTTGTTGTTGATGAAAATGGAAGAAAGCAGTCAAAATCTTTAGGTAATGTTGTTTCACCACAAAAGGTTTGGGATAGCTTAGGCGCAGATATTCTCCGTCTGTGGGTTGCATCAACAGATTTTAGAAGTGAGATGGTAGCTTCGGATGAAATTCTGAAAAGAGTTTCTGATCAGTACAGAAGAATACGAAATACTCTAAGATTTGTTCTTGGTAACCTCCATGACTTTGATAAAGCCCATGCAATTGACTTCCAAGAACAAGTTGAATTAGATAAATGGATTATCGATGCTACCAAGGAGCTAGAAAGCAAGGTTTTAGATGATTATGAAAGCTACTCCTACCATACAGCAGTCCAAAAAATTCATAATTTTTGTGTAAATGAACTTGGTGGAATTTATCTTGATATCGTTAAAGATAGACTTTATACAACTGCTAAAAATTCTGAAGCTAGGAAGTCTTGTCAAACGAGTTTAGATTTTATATGCAATGTTCTTGTTCGTCTTATTGCTCCAATTCTTTCTTTTACTGCCGAGGAAATATGGCAAACACATCCATCTCTCAAAGCCCAAGGTGATTCTATATTCCTGGATTCATATCATCAAAAGGAAATCAATAAAAATTCTCTTATTTCTAAAGATGATTGGGATAGAATTTTTGAAATCAAAGATTTAGTAAATCAATCAATAGAAAAATTGAGAGCTGAAAATAAAATCAAAGGATCACTTGATGCAATTGTTAAATTAAACTTAACAGAAAGTGACTTTAAATTACTTGAAAAAATTGGAGATGAATTGCACTTTATTTTCATTTCATCTCATGCTCATATCAATTTAGCAAAAGAGTTTTCTATAGATATTTCTGTTTCAGATGAGCCAAAATGTACAAGATGCTGGCATAGATGTAGCTCAGTCGGAACGATTGAAGATCATGACGAAGTTTGTTCAAGATGTGTTGAAAATATCGAAAATGATGGAGAGCAAAGAAGCTTTGTCTAAAAATCTTCCATATCTTTTAATACCTCTTTTGGTTTTAATGGATTTATTGATAAAAGATTACTCTATTAAGTATTTAGAACTTGGAGTGCCAGTAAACTTTATCTCATTTATTGATTTGCTGCTTATATATAATTCAGGTATTGCTTTTGGAATGTTTGATTTAGATCAAAGAATTTTTTCTAATATTATTTTTGTTATTGGACTAATTATAGTTATCTATCTATTTAAATTAATGAAAGATGAGAATGCTTTATTGCGTAAGTATTCTTTTGCATTGATTGTTGGTGGTGCTTTAGGTAATTTGATCGATAGAATACCTGATGGCCAAGTCACTGATATGTTTCATTTTCATACTTCTAACTTTTCTTTTTTTGTATTTAATCCTGCTGATGCTTTTATATCAATCGGAGCAGTATTGATAATTTATACTGAAATTTTTTATAAAAATGAAATCAAGAAATAGGAAAATAAAACTTGCTAATCCAAGAGGGTTTTGCGCAGGAGTTGATAGGGCAATAGATATTGTAAATAGAGCATTAGAGGTCCATGGAGCTCCTGTATATGTTAAACATGAGGTTGTTCATAATAAATTTGTAGTAGAAGATCTGAAGAGCAGAGGCGCAATATTTGTTGAAGAAATAGATGAAATACCTGATGAATCATTGGTTATTTTTAGTGCACATGGAGTTTCAAACAAGGTAGAGATTCAAACAAAAGAACGTAATCTCAATTTCTATGATGCCACTTGCCCTCTCGTAACAAAAGTACATATGGAGGTAGTAAGAAATTCAAGAGCTGGCAGAGATATTATTCTTATTGGTCATGAAGGGCATCCAGAAGTAGAAGGGACTATGGGTAGGCACATTAATAAGGAAAATAGTTTTATATATTTAGTTCAAGATGAAGATGAGGCCATGAAACTAGAGGTTGATAATCCAGATAATCTTTCAATAGTCACACAAACAACTTTAAGTGTTGACGATACGAGCTCTATTATAAATATTCTTAAAAGAAGATTTCCTCTTATTAAAGTGCCTAAAAAAGATGATATTTGTTATGCAACACAAAATAGGCAAGATGCCGTCAAGCAGCTTGCTTTAGAGTCTGATTACATGATTGTTGTGGGATCTGTAAATAGTTCAAACTCAAATAGACTTAGAGAACTTGCTGAAAAATGTGGATGCAAGTCTGTTTTAATTGATGAATTTGATGATTTAGAATTGTCAGAGCTTGATGGGTTCAATAATATTTCCATTACAGCTGGTGCATCAGCTCCAGAAGAAAGGGTTCAAGAAGTGGCAAATGCATTAAAGGAACATTTGGGAGCCTCTGTCTTAGAGAGCGGCGATGATAAAGAAAGTATTTATTTTAAGCTTCCACCTGCTTTAAGATAGATGAAGATAGTAAATCATATTCTTCAAGACGTAGTATATAGAGAGTCACCAAATTCCAATGAAAGGCCACACAATCAAGAGATTGATCTAATTGTTATTCATTCAATTAGTCTTCCTCCAAGGATTTATAACAGCAACCATATAGAGAAATTTTTTTTAAATAAGTTAGATGTTTCACTTCATAGCTTTTATGAAGAAATTAAAGATTTAAAGGTTTCGGCCCATATCTTAATCAAAAGATCTGGAGAAGTTATTCAGTTTGTGCCCTTTAATAAAAGAGCATGGCATGCAGGAAAATCAAGCTTCAATGGAGTGGATGATTGCAATAATTTTTCAATTGGAATAGAGCTAGAGGGCTCAGATGATGATTATTATGAAGATGATCAATATGAAACACTATGCAGCTTAACTTCATTGCTAATGTCAGAATACAATTTAATTACCAAAGACCGCATTAAAGGGCATTCAGATATTGCTCCTGGCAGAAAGACAGATCCTGGCAATTTATTTGATTGGAGCAGATACTTAGACAATGTATAACATAAAAAAAATGTTTGTAATGCTTGCTTTGGGTTTTGGCTCTGGTTTGCCTTATATTCTTTTGATAAGCACATCCACTGCATGGCTACGAGATGTGAATATTGATCTTAGTTATATCGGGTTTTTTGCATGGTTAACTTTTGCATATTCATTTAAATTTTTATTCGCGCCTTTTGTAGATCGTTTTTCAATTCCATTTCTTTCTGCATACGGCCATAGAAAAAGCTGGATAGCGCTCATGCAGCTCATAATTTTTATAAGTTTGATTCTGATCTCAAATATTGATCCTGCTAGTAGTTTTGTTTTGTTTTGTATTATTGCTGGGACTATTGCTTTTGCAGGCTCAATTCAAGATATTGCTATAGACGCTTTTAGAATAGAGTATGCTCCAATTAAAGATCAAGGAAATCTTGCTGCTGCTTATCAATTGGGTTATAGATTAGCAATTATAGCTGCCACTTCACTGGCTCTAATATTTGCAGATATTAATGGTTGGTCATTAACTTTCAAATTAATGGCTGGCTTGATGTGTTTAGGTTTATTGGGAGTATTCTTTTCAACAGAAGAAAAGAATGATGAGCTTGGAAAGCTAAAATTTAGAGATTCTATAATATTGCCCCTTAAAGATTTTTTCTCTCGGTTTACGCATTTCATTGCAGCCTTTCTTCTTCTTATAATTGCAACTTATAGACTTACAGATATTGTTATGGGCCCAATGGCAACTCCGTTCTATTTAGATATGGGCTATTCGCTTGCTGAAATAGGCGCGGTTGTAAAGGTTGTCGCTCTTATTGCATCTATATTTGGAATATTCTTAGGTGGTATTCTTATCAAGAAAATAAGAATATACAGATCGCTTATGATAGGGGCATTTTTAGTAATGATAACTAATTTATTATTTGCTTATGTTGCTCTAAGCGATAAAAATATAATATCACTTGCAAGCATAGTGGCTATGGATAGTCTGGCGGCAGGGATAGTAGGAACAGTTAACATTGCTTTTCTTTCAAGCCTTGTTTCAAAAAAATATACAGGTTTTCAATATGCTTTATTAACAGGCTTCATGGCTGGCCCTGGTTTTTTACTTAAAGGCTTATCTGGAATATGGGTAGAAAATCTTCAAGAGATTTATGGTTTTTATTATGGTTGGATGGGTTTTTATATAACAACTTCTTTGCTTACATTGCCATGCATACTCCTTCTTCTAAACACAAGAAAATTTTTGACTAGTTATGAAAAATCTTTATAGATTAATCTTTGCTTCGGCTCTTATAATTACTTTTTACTTTAGTATCGTGCCCGCTTCAGATATTCCAAACTTTGCTGCATTAACATTTATAAGCGACAAGTTTGTTCATGCTTTGATTTATTTTTCTTTAGCCTATATAGGGTTAAATTGCTATTTCAGCTTACCAAATATATATCTATTAGTTTTTATTTTTACTTTTGGTTTGATTATTGAATTAATCCACTATTATCACCCGTATAGGTTTTTTGAAATTGCTGATTTGATTGCAAACTTATTGGGCATATTATTTGCTTCATTTTTATTTAAAAAAAAGATTGATTAATCTATTGATTTCTTGAATTTAGGCCATAACTATTGGATATAATATTGAGCTAATTTAAAACTCATATAATAATTTTTTACTAGGAGAGAAGTTATGAAATTAAGACCTTTGCATGACAGGGTTGTAGTAGAAAGAAAGGAAGAGGAGAAAACGTCAGCTGGTGGCATCATTCTTTCTGGAACAGCTACTGAGAAGCCTTCACAAGGTGAGGTAATTGCTGTTGGACCAGGCAAAAAAAATGAATCTGGAGATGTTGCTCCAATGGGAGTAAGCGTTGGTGATACGGTTATCTTTGGCCAATATGGTGGCAGCGAAGTAAAAATTGATGGGCATGAATATCTCATTCTAAGTGAAAGTGATATTTTTGGCGTTATTGAATCTTAAATATAAAATAGGGAGAAATTAATTATGTCAGCTAAAGACGTTAAATTCGGTGACTCAGCAAGGAGTCAAATGCTTGATGGGGTCAATATACTTGCAGATGCAGTTAAAGTTACGTTGGGACCAAAAGGTAGAAATGTAGTTCTTGATAAATCCTTTGGTGCGCCTACTGTAACAAAAGATGGTGTATCTGTGGCTAAAGAGATCGAACTAGAAAATAAGTTTGAAAATATGGGCGCACAAATGATTAAACAGGTCGCATCTCAGACCAATGATGAAGCTGGAGACGGAACAACTACGGCAACAGTTCTAGCTCAATCAATAGTTAATGAAGGAAACAAAGCAGTTGCTGCTGGTATGAATCCAATGGATCTTAAAAGAGGTATTGATAAAGCCGTTTCTGCTGCTGTTGAGCACGTAAAGGGATTGAGCGTTCCTTGTGCAGATAATACAGCTATTGCTCAGGTTGGTACAATTTCAGCCAATGGAGATAAGGCTGTGGGTGAAATTATTGCCGAAGCAATGGAAAAAGTTGGAAAAGAGGGTGTTATCACTGTTGAAGAAGGAAGCGGTATTGAGAATGAGCTTGATGTTGTAGAGGGTATGCAGTTTGATAGAGGATACTTATCTCCTTACTTCATTACAAACCAGGATAACATGACCGTTGAGCTGGAAACGCCATTGATACTTTTATTTGATAAGAAAATTTCTAATATAAGAGATTTATTACCTCTATTAGAATCTGTAGCTAAAGCAGGAAGACCATTGCTTATTATTGCTGAAGACATCGAAGGGGAAGCATTAGCAACTCTAGTTGTTAATAATCTTAGAGGTATTGTAAAAGCTGCAGCATGTAAAGCTCCTGGTTTTGGAGATAGAAGAAAAGCAATGCTAGAGGATATAGCCATCCTAACTGGTGGTACTGTTATTTCCGAAGAAGTAGGTTTAAATCTAGAGGGTGCTTCAATTGAAGACCTAGGTACATCTAAGAGAGTTGTTCTTAACAAAGATAATGCAACAATAATTGATGGTGCGGGTGATGAAAAAGCAATCGCAGCTAGAGTAAATCAAATCAGATCACAGATTGAAGAAACTTCATCTGATTACGATAAAGAAAAACTTCAAGAGAGAGTAGCAAAACTTGCCGGAGGGGTAGCAGTTATTAAAGTTGGTGCTGGCTCAGAAGTTGAAATGAAAGAAAAGAAGGCTAGAGTTGAGGACGCCTTGCATTCAACAAGAGCAGCAGTCGAAGAGGGTGTTGTTCCTGGTGGTGGTTCAGCGCTTATCAGATGTCTAGAGGCTGTAGAGAAAGTTGAAGGTGATAATGATGATCAGAATGTAGGCATCAATATTGCTAGAAAAGCTTTTGAAGCTCCTCTTAGACAAATAGTCTCAAATGCTGGTGAAGAATCATCAGTAATTGTCGCAAATGTAAAAGATGGCGAAGGATCATATGGTTTTAATGCTGCCACTGGAGAATTTGGTGACATGATAGATATGGGAATCCTAGATCCTGCTAAAGTTACAAGAACTGCTATTCAGGCCGCTGGGTCAGTAGCAGGAATGATGATTACAACTGAAGCAATGGTTACTGACATTCCTAAAGATGATGTTCCGGTTCCACCGATGCCTGACATGGGCGGCATGGGCGGCATGGGCGGCATGATGTAACCTAAGGAAAGGACTATCAATTAAAAAAACGAGGCTAAAGCCTCGTTTTTTGTTTTATAGTCTTTATAAATTTTAATTTTAAGATAATATTGTATTAACACTTTTTTAGGGAGAAAAAAATGGATCTTTTAGATGTTTTATTTAGAGCTTTGCATGTCTTATTTGGTATTGCTTGGATAGGATTACTTTACTACTTTAATTTTGTTCAAACTGAATACTTTAAAGTCTCAGAACCATCAGCAAAGTCTGATGTTGTCCAAAAGCTTGTACCTAATGCACTTTGGTACTTTAGGTATGCCGCATTATTCACATTTCTTACAGGGTTATATCTTATTCATTACTTAAGCATTGCTATCAATATAAGCATTATTCTTGGTGCTGTAATGGGAACTCTAATGTTTCTTAATGTTTGGTTAATTATTTGGCCTAACCAAAAGAAAGTTATCGCAGGCGCACCAGATGCTGCTGATGCAGGCGCTAAAGCAGGCTTGGCATCTAGAACAAATACTTTATTTTCAATACCTATGCTTTGGTTTATGGTTTACTCTGCTCACGGTAGTGCTATTGGAAATGTAATACTATCCGTTGAAGAATCTTTAACTGCTCTTTGGGTAGGTTTATTAATAATTTTAGTAATTGAAGCCAATGCAGTTTTTGGAAAAATGAATGCAGCAATAACATCAGTTAAGGCGGTAATTCATTCAGGAATAGCTTTAACTGTTATTTTAGGTCTACTTGTTTGCTATTTATAGATTTAAAAATAAGTTAAAAAAGAGAGGCTTATGCCTCTCTTTTTATTTTAACTCTTGAAATAAAGTTATCTTCTATGTCTAAAATTTCATATTTATATTTTTCTATCTGCAAACATAAATTTGCTTGAGGAATAAAATCTAAATGTTCTGTAATTAAGCCATTTATGGTTTTTGAATTTTCTTCATTTATATCCCAGTCTAAAGCTTTATTTATATCTCTAATTTTGAAATTACCATTTGTTAATATTGAATCATTTTTGAGCTTAACAAAATCAGTATCTGGATCAGATGTGCCTTCATTTCCAAATTTACCTACTATCTCCTTAAATATGTCTTCAATAGTAATTAATCCCTGAATTTCACCATACTCATCAACAACTAGCCCCATATTTCTATCATGAACTTGAAATTCTTTAAGCTGCTTCATCAATGCAGTTGATTGAGAAACAAAGTAGGATTTTAGCAATAGCCCTTTAAGTTCTTCATTGCTTTCATATCTGTTAATAAATTCGTTCGAATCTTTTAGATGAAGTATTCCAACAATATTATCAATATCATTTTCATACACCGGCAGCCTTGTGTATTCAGCTGATTCAATTATTTTTTTAGCTGTATTTGTATTCGCATTAAGATCTATACCTATGATCTCAGAAATAGGAACCATTATATCCTCTACAACAAGCTCTTCCATCCCAAGTACTGAAGACAAGATATATCTGTAACTTTTTGGAATAAGGTCTCCAGAATCATCAAGCAGCGTTCTCAGTTCTTCTGTATTAAGATTGTCGTTATCATTTGCATCTTTTAAATCAACATTAAAAATATTTAAGAAATAAGAACTAATTTTATTAATTAAAATAATTAAAGGCCTAAATATATACAAAAGACTTTTTAACAAAAGCGATGACTTTGTTGCAAAAGCCTCCGGCTTTATAGCAGCTATAGTTTTAGGAGTAATTTCAGAAAAAATTAAAATAACAATAGTCAAAATCACAGACCCAAGCAATACGTTTCCATTAAAGTACTCAATCATAATTATAGTAACAATTGCAGAAGCCAAGATATTTGCGAAATTATTCCCGACCAGTATCGTTGATAGAAGCTGATCTGGTCTTTTTAGAAGTTCAATGGCTCTGGCAGCTCCTTTATGCGATTTCTTGGATAGATTTTTTAACTTAACTTTATTAGAAGCCATCATTCCTGTTTCTGAGCCAGAGAAAAATCCACTTAAAACAAGCAACCCAGCAAGAGAAGATAATAAAAATATTAAGGATGGATTTTCTATCATTTATTAATTATAAATGAATAACACATTGCCTAGGTATGCAATCCAAACTGCACATAAGGCTATAAACAAATTCCTAACAGCACTTTTGATAGTCAAGTTGAATTTCTTTATACCAATCAAAGTTATCACATATATAAATAATGCTATTGATGCAAAGATAACCTTAATAATTAAATTTGTTGTAAATACAGATTGAATAATGAAGCCTGATAAGAAGGAGAGTATTAAAAACAATAAACCAACTCCTAAAATCTTTAAAACTATCTTATATCCTTTTTCTATAGATATGCTAGAAAGGTTATCAAAGTCTCCTTTTTTCACATCAAGCATTTTCTTTTCTAAGCTAACCATTTCATAAAATGCAATAAATAAAAAGATTAGACTTAAACCAGTAACTATAAAATGCATATCTGAGATATTCCCAATACCTCCATAAGACAACGCATACAAAAATATGTAAGAAATTGAGGATACAATTGAAGAAATGTAAGAAGATCTTCTATCTTTAAGGAAGACTCGGAGGAAAAAATATATAATTACCGATAAGGTAACTTGTGTAATAAAGTTCATTTATTTAATTATAAAAGCAAAAGTTTTTTATTAATACTATGAATATTAGTTAGGTTACCCTAAAATACACATCTTTTTAAACATTGAGAATAAATATAGAAATATGGTAATAATCAGATTAGCTAGAAGCGGGGCAAAAAAGAACCCTTATTATTTTGTTACAGTCGCGGACGAGAGAAAGCCAAGAGATGGATCATTTATCGAAAGGCTTGGTTTCTTTAATCCGAGCGCAAGAGGACAAGAAGAAAGGTTGAGAATTGATTTAGAAAAACTAGATCAATGGGTATCTAAAGGCGCTCAATTAAGTGACAGAGTTCAAAAACTCGTGAAAGACGCAAAGCTTTCACCAGAAGAACTTCAAGCTAAACTTGATGCAAAAAAACATAAAGCCGAAGAAAAGAAAGCTTTAGCAGCAAAAGCTGCAAAAGAAGCTGCAGAAGCTGAAGCAAAAGCTGCAGAAGCTGAAGCAAAAGCTGCAGAAGAAGCAAAAGCTGCAGAAGAAGCTGAGGCAGAGGCAAATGCTGTTGAAGAAGCACCTGCTGTTGAAGAAGCACCTGCTGAAGAGGCTGTTGAAGAAGCACCTGCTGTTGAAGAAGCACCTGCTGAAGAGGCTGTTGAAGAAGCACCTGCTGAAGAGGCTGTTGAAGAAGCACCTGCTGAAGAGGCTGTTGAAGAAGCACCT
>Ga0315315_10001107_pt1 | contig 24492 bp, 14 predicted proteins | sample M140m3416metaG_FD_203699 | JGI IMG/M metagenome (GOLD analysis project Ga0315315, IMG submission 203699) | Ammonia-oxidizing marine archaeal communities from Monterey Bay, California, United States - M1 40m 3416 | ecosystem: Environmental > Aquatic > Marine > Intertidal zone | place: USA...
TTTATCAGATGAAGTCTAGAAAAGATGAAGGCCCACGCCTTAGATTATCTATGGAAGAAGTAGATATGATAAGGGAGTTGAGAGCTAACAAGATAGATAACCTTAATGAAAACTCTGCCCTTACTGACCACTTAAACGAAAGAGGTATAGATAAGGATGATGTCATCAGTGTAAAGCATTGGCAAAGCGCAAGTGGTGAATATCGTTTTTCAATTGTAACTAAAGAGAATTTAGGTATAAAAGAGAAAGATATATTTGATAAGGTCAACAAGTTTGTAGAAAACTATTCGCCTGATTATAAACCTATAAAAAGAAAAAGACAATCAGATCCTCATCTGCTTGTTATTAATCCTGCTGACATTCATATTGGTAAGTACGCTAAGTCGGTAGAAACTGGTGAAGATTATGATTCCGAAATTGCAGTAAAGCGTGTAATGGACGGGCTGTATGGTTTAATTGAAAAGTCACAAGGTTTCGAAATAGAAAGAGTTTTGTTTTGTATAGGTAATGATGTGTTACATATAGATAACGTTTATTCTACAACCACGAAAGGAACTCACCAGGATACTGATGGAAAGTGGTGGGAACACTACGAGCTTGCTTTAGCTTTGTATGTAGAGTGTATAGAAATACTTAGACAAATAGCGCCTGTTGATGTAGTTCACAGTATGAGTAACCATGACTATCAATCAGGATTTCATTTAGCGCATACACTACAGGCGTGGTTCAGAAAAACAAATGACGTAACTTTTGATGTAAGTGTAGCGCATAGAAAGTATTATCAATACGGCACTTCTCTTATAGGTATAGAGCATGGTGATGGAGCTAAGATGGATAACCTTCCATTGCTTATGGCGCAAGAACAACCGGCAATGTGGGCAAACACTAAAACCAGATATTGGTATTTACATCATTTACATCATAAAGTAAAATATAAGTGGAGAGACGCTAAAGACTTCATAGGAGTCACTGTAGAGTACATGAGGTCTCCTTCGGGTACTGATAGCTGGCATTCGAGAAAAGGCTACACAGGCGTTCCTAAGGCGTGTGAGGGCTTTATACACCACAAAGAACTAGGCCAGGTGGCGAGACTGACTCATTTTTTCTAATTTACTCATTAATTTTTTAGAGTGTAACAAATCCGCACATTTCTCATACTCTTCCAGGTCTTCAAAGTATTCAATCAATTCATCAAACACCTCTTCATAATCATCTATCACTTCTTTAGTAGGATCAAATATCAATGTAACTTTAATATCACGATTTAATAATTGTTCGTACCCAACTTTGTTAGTTATTACATAATAACTTTGTAGCATAAAAGTATGTTCATCAAAATGTTTCATTAATTAAAAAGGAGATTTAGGCATGCCACTGTTTCTCCTATTACTAAAAGGAGATGTAGGGCCTGAAGGTTTAGTGCTTTTTTTAGTTTTCTTTTTAGTTTTCTTTTTAGGAATGTAACTGTTTCCTTTTGCTTTTCTTGTTTTTTTATAAGCTCTAAAATTATAATCCATAATTGAGCCCGCTTCTAAAGGTAAAGCGCCTAACAGATATAAAACATATAGAGGGGCTTGAGCTAAAAGATCATTTTTATATTTTGGATCTATTTCTACCTCTCTGCCATACCTATCTTTATATTTACCTGTTGTCGCTAAAGATACCATATCATAAATTTGCAGGGCTTTTTCTCCACCAATTCCTAACACACCTAATCTATCTAATAAACCTTCAGGCTGATTAACAAAAAATTGAAAAGGATCATCACTATCAAATGTTGCTATCAAAGCGTTAGTAGCTTGTAAAACCTCAGGATTCAACAAAGGAATTGGACTAACTACATCTGCAAAAGCTTGCCCTTTTCTACCTTTTTTTCTATTTTCAAATTGCTTTAACAAAGTTTCTTCATCTTCATCCGTTCCTCTTAGTGCCCTGGCCGCTCCAGCTAAAGATTGTGTTATAAATAATCCAACCGCATTAAATGTTGCAGTTTCCGCAATCAATCCTCCAAGAGATTTTCCAGCTTTTAGTTTATCTTGTACTGTGTTTGACTTAGAAAACACTGCGCCTAAATCATTATACATCCTTGTTTTTTGATTTAATAAAAAGTTTGCAAAAGGAAAAGCTACTTTTCGGAAAACCTGACTAACTGGATCTTTACTTGAAAACAACTCTCCTTGTAAATCTACATCCGATGTATTTTGTTGTCTTGCAACCTGTTGAGTGGCATAATTTAACGCCTTGTCATTACTCTTGTGCGTACTCCAATCTATATTATTAGAATCAATATTTTGTTTTTTTAAACTTTCTAAATAATAAGCCATAAAAGAAGCTCTTGCTGCAAATCTGTCAGGATTTACAAGAAAACCTTGCAACCATGATTTTTGTGCTTTATTAATTACATCCCCAAATTTTCCTGCTTTACCTGTAGAATCTGTTTCTAATCTAGAATCTGTTCCTTCGAGGTTAGTCACTGCCTGCACCCCCCTATTAGCGATCTCAACCCCTGAATTATCTAGCCATTTTATTGCGTCTGTGTTTGTAGCAATCAGATTAACTCCTTTAAAAGCAGCACTAGGATTATTAATTGTATTTATAAAAGTATTAATTAAAGGAACCATTTGCTTTACATATTGAGTTGGGCCACCAAGAACTCTTGATACACCTAAACCTGCAAAACGATTTAAATTTCTTAACCATTTTTCTTGTCCTTTTTGTAAACCTCGTTTTTTTTCTACATATCCTTTGAATCTTTCTTTTATTAACTTCCTATCTTCTGTGTTAGGTATAATTTTTTCAAATGAAGGTGAAGACATAAATCCTTTTAATTGTTGAATTCCTGGAGCGGTGTTAACATCAGTAAGAGCAGCTCTTAAATTGTTAACATTATTACTGTCAAAACCTAAATTTACATATCTATTTGTATTTCCATCCTTATCCATAGGCAAAACAAAAGAAGGTTTTTTAACTTTTAAAACTCCCGTCTCTTTATCATACACCGTCTCATTAGTGTCAGGTTGAAAAATAGGTTTATCTAAACTTGGTTCTGATTCTACACCGTCTAATTTAGAAAAAGAATCAGGTGTATAATTTAAATCTTTGCCTAAAGTTCTATTATATATATTTAAAGACACATCTTCTAATTCAGGGCGAGCTTTTGACCATTCATTAGTCATCCATTCTACCGCACTTTTGTTTATTGGATCAGTTTTTTTATCTACTTCATTTATACTGTTAGAGTTTTTTAATAATTTATCAAAAACTTTTTGATAATTTTCTGCTTTTTCGGTTTGACCATTATCTTTTAACTCTTTAATACTTAGCTCTACAAGACCTTTTCTTCTTTTAAATTCTTGATCTTGTTCCGCTTCCGTTCCATCAACTGTTCTTTTCATAAAAGCAAACACTCCTCTTTCAAGATCATTCTCTACATCATTAAATCTTTTTCCATTAGGCATTGTTTTAGTGTTGCCTAATTTTACTTTACTTCTTAGACCGCCTGGGTTTATAAATTTATCATAATACGCTTCAGTTATGTTTTGAGCAAGTTTATCAGCTTTAGCAACTCCATTTCTTATAGTTGTAAAACCACTTATCTTTTCAAACAATAAAGCTTTGCTTTGAGATTTAAACATTTGTTCTATACTTTGAGGTATAGATGCTATGAATTTATTCCAAGCGTTACCTAACATTTTACCTCCGATTAAAAACTTTAAAGGCTTTGCGTTTAATTTATTTTGATTATCTACAGCGTTTTGCCTTCCTTTAGCAAAATTAACGATAGCGTTTAAACCCCCTGCACTCTGATTTGTAGCAAAGTTGTTCATAGCAAGTAAAGCTTTAGCCGCATCTTCAGATGGTAAATTACTTATATCTATATTTAAAAATTCAGATACAATTTTTTTGTCTTTTTGAGATATTTTAATTTCTTTACCGGTAAATGGATCTTTTCCTGTTTTAACAATCTTATCAACTACAGCTGAATATTTACCAAAAGCATTCTTTAAACCTTTAGCTATTACGCTTTTTTTTGTCTGTCTTAGTTTTGTTTTTTCTTCTGCGCTAAGATTGTTAGTTTCAAAATTATACAGAATTCTTTGCAATTCATCTAAACTAAAATCTTTAGGATCTAAACCTGTTAAATCTGCAAAAGCCTTTTGATCAGCTTCATTTTTAATTTTATCTTGCACAGCCTGTTCTGCTTTAGTATATTTATCTATACTTTTTATATCAAGTGCTTCAGAAATTTTTATATCTCCTTTTTTTGAAGTCTTAATTGGTGTTAACCCTTGTACTACGGAATTAGCGTTATTTACAAACAAATCTAAATCATTAATGTTTTCAGGTTTTAATTTTATAAATTCTTTTGCAGAATTCACAACTTCAGCTGGAGCATTAGAATTCTTAATAAGTCTTTTAATTCTTTTAACAACCGATTTTGCTTTTTTAATTTGCTGTAAATTCTTTTTTGCACTTTCTACTTCCGTCTTTTGGTTTTTCGTTTGACCTTCTGTTTCTTTTTGGCTCTGGTTGGCAACGGCCCTGGTGGTGTCTCCTTTGACCACCTTTTGGCCATCTCCGGTTTGTTTTTGTACATCCACGCCCTTTGTGCTTGACTCTTGAATGGCATTTTGTTTATATTTTTTAATTAACTTATTTCCTGATGATTGAGTGTCTTTAAATCCCTCAATAACACTCATATCTTTAACGACAGTAACATCTTGAGCTTTATTAGGGCCATCTACTATATTTTTTAAAATTACTGCATCAAATCCTTGATCAAAAGCTTCTTGAATAGTTTTGTTTTTATCAAACCCAGGGCTAGTTCTCTGACCTTTAAAATCTATAGTCTTAATGTTATCGGTATTTAACGTACCTGAATATATAGTAGATTCTGACTTCCCTGTTAATGACTTGACAAGACGTATTACATTACCTTTTGTGCTACCTGTTTCTTTAGAAAAAAATGAAGCTACTTCAGGATCGCTAGTAAAAAATATACCCCTAGCTGTTCCTCCATCAGCACCAGATCCAATTTTTTCAATATCAAATTCAGTAAACTTCTTAGCTGAACCATGAAATAACACAGGCTTTCCTCCTGTTTTATAAACCGGAGCTTTATCAAAGCCATCTACTTTTTCAGTCTTGCCTGTTTCTGCCACTGTAATTTCTTCATTTATAGTAGACTCTTGAATGGCATCTTGTTTGTCTTTAATTAGTTCGTTTTGTTTCTTTAAAATATTAGCTTCAGATTCTAAAATAGCAGGGAGTTTAGATTTTAACCTCACTTCATTCTCAGCTTGTAAAGCTTTGACAGCTTCTTCTTTAGTAACCTCAACAGTTCGTTGACCGTCTTTTTCTCCATCTATAATAGACTGAGCTTCTGCAACATCTCTTTCTTGTAATTTTTTTATTTGCGCATCTACATCTTCAATTCTTTTGTCTATTTCTTCTTTCAAAGGCCCCTCAAGACCTTCTTTTTGGTCAATTAATCTTTGTCTTTGCTCCAGTAAATCAGCTGCCTCCTCAACATTTTGAGACATCTTTATTGTTCCTTTTGTTTTTAATTCAGCAGCTTGCATATTATAAATTTCACTATATGCGTTTGCTGCCTCTTCTTTACTTAAAGAACCTTCATCAATTAATACATCTAAAGTTTTTTTAAGGTCTTTAACATCAGTAGCTAAAGTTCTGACTAAATCTTTTCTTTTGTTTCCAGTCAGTAATTTTCTACCTCCTAATGTAGAGGTAGCGCCAATAGTCATTACGCCTGTCTCTATTACACCAGCTGCTGTTATTTTTTGATCTAAAACTTCGTTACCTATTTTTTGATTTACTAAATAGTTTATACCTTTTTCAGAAAAATATACAGGCAATTCTTCCACAAAAAGTTCTTTCATGTTTTCTTTTCCAAGAGCTAAACCTTTATCTACTAACTGTTTTTTTGTAAATTTTTTACCTTCTTTAATAGCTAGATTCTTAACCTGGTCTTTAATAGCTTGAAATCCTACAAGTAATCCTTCATTGCTACCAGCTAGTCCTGAAAAAATACCATCCAATGTTGATATGGCTTGACCTGCATTTACTGCAATATCCATAGCTTCTTTTTCGCTCATACCTGTAGCCATTAATTGACTTCTAATATCATCTACATTTTTTACTACACCACTTGTAAAAGAAGTAAGCCCCATTGATACTTTACCTGCTGTGTTTGGTTTTAAAACTTTATTCAAACCTGTAGCATTTTTAACTTTACCAGCAGTTCTAATAAGAGCAACTAAGTTTACAATAGTATTTACGCCTCCAGTAGCAACCGATCCTCCTGTCCAATTTATTACTGTATTAGGAACGTCTTTTGACCTTTTAATAATTGAATTAATTTTCTCTTCAGACAATATACCCTCCATTCTAATGTTAGAATTAGAATCATACACTGTACCATTGCCATCAACAATAAACTCCTCACCTTCAAAAGTTACAGGCTTGCCTTCTAAAAAAGCAGGTCTTTTTAATTCACCCAATTCTAAATCAGCCCTATCGCCGCTATCCGTAATCATCTCACTTACCCCCGCTAAAAAACCTTTTTTGTCGTATCCAAAAGTTGCTAAACGTTGGTCAATCATACCGGGAATTCCGCCAACAAAATCTGTTGCAAAAGAAGTTAATGCTGTACCTCCGGTTTTTAACAATTCAATACCGCCTGCTGACAACTCTGCTCCTCCTCCTTTTTTAAAACTATTGTAAAGCTCTCTTCGTCTTTCCAATTCATCATCAAAAGCCTGATCTTTATATGTAGGAAACGAATCTATGGCTGACTCTAACGAAGAGTAAGTATTCATAAACTCTTTTTTTAACAAAGAAGCTTCTTTCTTTAGTGCTTTTATTTCTTCAGGATTTGTCGATAAACTTTGTGCAGCTTCATTTGCCGCAATCTTATTAGTTATTGTATTTAACTTAGAGGCATTATATGATTGTAGTTTTTCATATTGTCTTTTCTCTAACTGATATTGATTTCCTTCATCGGTTGGTAAAAGTTTTTTAAAAAATTTATAAACCGAACCTTCTTGCCTGGTATTTTTTTTCTCCCATTTCAAATATTCTTCCTGATCTACATTGTTCTCCATCAATATTTCTTGATTTATTGTGTCAGGATTATTATAATCTTCTTCAGTTAATATTACCTCTTCTTTTTTTACTACTTTAGGGTTAGCTTTTTCGTATAATTTAATAGCTTTTAGAATATTTTCTGGAATTTCAGATTCTTTTTTTAAAGAAAACTCACCTGTTTCTGGATCTTTGATTTGATAAGATTTTCCAGCCAAAACCTTCATGGTATCTATGTTTTCCATTTTAGGTTTGTTGGTGTCAAAAAACCCTACGGAATTTAAAAGATCTATATTACTTTGATTGTCTAATAAGATTTGTTGATTTTCAGGAAGAGTTTCGTCAAAATCTATTTGCTCTTCAATTACCTCTGAACCAACCGAGGATCCAGGAGGTTGAACCATTTCTGTATCTGATACCAACTCCTCTTCTTGAACAATAGGTTCGGAAGAGTCTTTTTTTTTTACAGAATCATTAAATCCATACTGTACTTTAAACTCCTCAAAAGATTTAGTGTAATCTCCTGACTCATTCAAACCCCTATATAGTGGTTCTGATTTTTTACTGTCACCATACTGTTCTACAAATTCTTCATAGGATTTAGTATAGTCTCCAGCTTCGAATAAAAGGTTATATAGTTTTTCCATTAGTCGTATTTACCACCGCCATATCCTGCGGCTTGTGCAGGTAATATTTCTTTTAAAGTCTCATCTACTGCTTTATTAACTTTTGACATCAATGTTCCGTCATTAGTAGATTTGATTGTAAATTTTTTGCCATTTACATTTATTACAAGAATTTGTCCAGATCTAGTAAAAGTTACGTTTTTGGCAGCGTCAGACTGCCCTCTCTCTTCCCCAGCTTTATTAAGTGCAGATCTAATCCCTCCTTCTAATTGTTCCAGTTGCTCATCAGTCCCGTCTCCTGACCAAAAAGAACTGTTTCCATTAATATCGTCAACTATCGTTTTATAAAAACTATTAACAGGAACAGCACCTTTACCTTCACCTATTGTAGAGTCGCTATTAATAGCTTCCCTCGCTTCTCTTTTTTCTTGAGACGGAGTGCTTCTCTTTTTATTAATTTTATACTCACCGTCTTTAAAGTCTGGATAATCATCCCCCACATAAGTACCATCCCACTTACCATCTACCTTAGGTTTCCTGTTGGCTTCAACCATTTGTGATCGTCTTGTTGTAGGATTACCTTCCTTATCTACAAACTCACCTTTATTATTCATTTTGAATTTCATTCTTGTACCCGCTTCATTCATAGCGTAATCAGATTGACTTCTGCCAGATATATTTGCCATACTTCTAGCATCTTTATATTCCGCACCATTTTTATCAGTTTGGAAGAAAGCATAACCTGTGTTTAAGAAATCTTCTTTGTTCTTACCTTTAGATAATCTTTGTTGTTTTCTTTCGTCTCCATCAAAATACACTACATCAAAATAGTCTCCTTTGTCTTCAAAGCTATCATATCTAAATCCAGACGATGCATATAATGCATCTAAAGCTCCGTCTACCTCAGCTTGATCACCAGAGTACACTGCATCTAAATTTTCAATTATAGTTCCTCCTTTTTTAATTAGATCATCCCTCTTGTTTTTTTCTTGTGGATTAAATCCTTTCTTAGCTGTTTGTTTAGAATCCATTTTGTTAGCTATCTTTCTTTTAACAATGTCAATAGCTTTTTGTTTATCTCCATCTTTAAATGTAAATTCAACAGTATTACCCGTACCTTTTAGATCAATATATTTTGGCGCTTTAGGATCATCAAATTGATACCCTGCTTGTGTTGCTAATATTTGAGCTATAGCAGCATCATCTCCAGTCAAAGCTTCAGCCTGTGAATCAAGCCATTGATCAAATGTAGTAATATCGTCTGGTAGACCTAGTTTTTTTAATCTGTCTTTGTTGTTAAACATTTGTCTAAAATCTGTAAGAGTATACTCTTCGCCAGATTCAGTTACAAAGGCCGTCATCATTACCCCTAAATCATCTACAATTTTATTAGTTTCTTCATCTAAATCAACTTTAATTCCACCATCATATTTCATCATATCTAAAATAACTCCTGGGTTTTGAAAAGCCTCAGGGTTTTTTTTAGGATCAGGCATAATAGTATATTGTCCTTTATCATCTTTACCCATAGTTACAACCTGAAGTTGTCCATTAGCTGGGTTGGTCATAAATTTTTTATTGTTAAGGTTTCCAAAAGACTCAATACGTTTCATAAACGCCATGTCTGCTTCAGTAGCTGTTTTATTTTTTACCCTTTCTTGAGCGGCTGTATACCATCCATCATAAACTTTAGTTATGTTTTTAAAATTAGTATAACCATTCTTCATCTCATTCATTCTCATTTTATAATCATGCATTTTAAATACACCTTTACGAACAAGCTTCATATTCATCATAAGTTGTTCTTGTTGTGATTTTGCAGAATCTAATAAAGCTTTATCTAAAGATTGATTGTTTACGTCAGGAAGTTCGTTTAATTTTTCTATAGCCGACTGTGTAGCATCTTCAACAGCTTGTTGATCAGCTTTTCTTTTTTCATTAAATAAACCTATTTGTTTTGATATAGTGTTAGCTACACTACCCCAGTTTACTGGAGCTGCTGGATCTAACCCTGCGTATGTAGAATATTTACTTCTGTTAGATGTAGCCATAAGTTATGAGTCTTTTTTGAATATATCAATAAGTTGTTGTATTGCAGACATATCTCCACCTTTTATTTCTTCATAGAAAGCTTTTCTTTTAGCGTTATTCATATTCTTAAATAAATCACTTCCTTGTAGTTTTGTTCTGAACTGATCTTGATCATAAGTTATGTTTTGATCCCCTAATGCATTCATGATATTTTCGTTTTGACTAAACTCATTAAGAATGTCAGTAGTAATTTTATCTTGTCTTCCTTGTAAGTAGCCTGGAATCATTCCGGCAGCCCCTTGTAATCCTGAAGCTAATCCTTCTTGAGCTCCCGCCATAGCTTGGCTCGCTTGTCTATTAGCATCTTTAGCTCTAAGAGATTCGTCTTGAGCCATACCTACATTTATATCTATACCTTGTTGATTTATACTTTGTTTAGAGTCAGCCTTCATTTTATTATTAGCATACAATGCCTCACCTAACGCTATTCTAGTTTTTTCACCTTGTTCACCAGCTAAAGCTCCAACTCTACCGACACCAGCTGCAACTGATCTTGCGTCTCCTTCTTGTAGTGCTTGTAGTGATTGTTGTTGTTGCTGTAAAGTTTCTTCGAACTGTTTATTAAAAGCATCTAACGGTACGTTAACTCCAGCATAAAAATCTTTTTCAGCCATTCTTTTGGCTTCGTCCATCAATTGTTTGTTTTTTCTTTCTGCTTCAGCTTGTTTACGTCTCGCTGTAATCATACTGTCAATACCCATTCCAAAACTAGCTAACCCAGATAGTGCACCAATACCTCCAGAAACTGCACCAAAGATTTCTTCTGTGCTCATTTTGTCATTTTTATATCGGTCTTGATTTTGTTTTTGTTTCCACCTAGGCATATTAATAATTTTTAATGGTTAGAATACACAAAGATACTAAATTCTAAGGATAACTTTTCATGATGTCACTACCTACAGAGAATAGTTCAACTGGCGTTGTATTGTCGTTAGTTAACGTAAACTCCATGTAATAACCTAGCACACCATGTGATTCAGCAACGCTGTTTTTATAAGATAAAATAAAGTCACCCTGTACAGGGATATACGCCCCTTGTGCGGATGCGTCTACAGTGATCGTAGTGCCACTCATTGCTGTAACATACCCCACCAACTCTGGCGTGGTCTTTGCATAGATCGCATCTCCTATACTAAGTATACTTCCAAAAGGTTCCGTAAATGTTATAACTGTTGCGTTTGCTGGGCCAGCAACTATTGTAGCCGAGCCTAGCCCGTTTGCTGATCTTAGCTTCCAGTTTACTGTATCAGACTTGCTTCTAATAAATGTGAACCACTCTCCTTCTTTTTGCTCAAAATAAGTATTAAGCATAGATCCAGAATTAAGATCTGTTTTAATATTTGTAGCCGTCCAGCTTGCGTCACTTTCTAAAGACATCGTCTTAAATAACTTTATATCTAAAGTTGGCTTAGGATTAAACACTCCTGTAATTGAAGAGGATCCTTGAACACCATAATAATTATTTCTTAGCGTGTTTGTATTGTGTCTATATAAATTACCACCTTTAAAAGAATAGAAGAAGCTATTCATTCCTATCATGTAATCAGGATAGTAAGTATAGAAAGATGGCCAGCCTTGGCTGTCATTGTTATACGATAATGTCTGTAATGTTTCTATAGCCATATCTTTTTATTTTAACATAATTGCGGATAACTAAATAATACCTCACCGTTGTTATCTAATTGAATGTATTCTCTATTGTTGTTTCCAGTTCCAGTTAAATAATAATAACCTGAAGCTAGAATTGTAGTTCCCGCTGAATCACTATAACATGTATCACCTGCGGACGGAAGTGTTCCGGATCCGTCATGATAATATGTTTGATTAGCTGGTGGGTTCGAGCCGTTAAAAGGACAAACTGAATTGAATACACCTACAATTGATGAACTATAAGATGTTGTTGAAGCTGGGCAACTTGTAACAGCTGATACCGTACCTGTATTGCTTGAAATCTGCATATAAGTTCCTGTGCCAGTTGAGGATATTTTATAATATCCATTTGCTAAAAGATTTGGTGGCGATCCTTCACCTCCAGTTGCCATACATGAGTTGTCATAACACACATCGTTTACAACTGGCAATGAGCTTGAGCCATCGTGATAATACGTTTGGTTTATAGTAGCAGAACAAGCGTTAGTAGAGTTAGTTTGAACTGTGCTACTACTAAACGATGTTCCTGTAACAAACGTTCCTACACTTGCCACTACACCAGCGCCACCAGTAATTGAAATATATTGAGTCGCTGATATTTTATAAAATCCATTTCCTAAAAATGTTTGTCCTGCATCTGAATAACATACATCTGTAGCCACTGGTGTACTACCAGAACCATTATGAAAATAAGTCTGGTTTACCACACCATTATAACAAGCTGACGGAGCTGAACTGTATGCGGTAGAAGCACTGAATGTTGTACACTCGCATGTAAACGTAGAGCTTAATACAGGATTGTTAGGTGCACCTGTTTGCTGTCTAAATGTATTAGAAGATGTTTTATACCAGCCATTTGTAGCCGCCGTTGTTAGTGCCGCATCTGTATATATGGCTGTAGCGGTTGCAAAGGACGAGGTATCTAAATAATAGGTTCCTTGCGTTGGCATTTATTTTATTTTATTTTATTATGCACAATTTGTAACATCTGCAACAACTCCATTTCCTCCTGCTATCGATACTACTTTTCTAGTTCCTCCATCATCTATACTAAAGTGACCATTTGATGCCGTAGTTGTACCTCCTGAATTAGTAAATACTGTATCTCCTGCTGCTGGATAAGTTCCAGAGCCATTATGCCAGTAGTTATTACTTCCTATAGTTGCTGTACAAACACCGTTAAATGTTCCGTTTGGTGTACCTGAGAAGTTAGTAAATGTAGCACAACCTGTACAACATACATCATCTGCACTTGTTCCTTTACATAAACTAATCGCTGTTGCACAAGCTGAACATGTAGTAGTAGAGCTAGGCATAGATCCGGCGTTACCAGTTACTTGTTTATAAACTGAAGATCCGCTTGTAATTAATGCATAGAAGCCAGCAGGAGCAAACGCTGTTCCTGAAGCGTTTGTATATAATACTGTTGATGCTGCAAAAGTTGGTTGGTTCATATAGTACGTTGTAGATGCACCAGTACAACATCCTATTGTTGCCGTACTACCAAACTGTAATCCTATTGCTGGGAAACAAGTAGCACAATTTGTTTCTGCACTAAAGTCTGAACCATCTGTTGCGTTTCCTGTTTTCTCTCTACTTTTACTATTAAATGAATAAAATTGATTTGCAGCAAAGCTACTTAACAAAGGATTACTCCATACGTTGTTTGCGGCGGCAAAGGTCGAGGCATCTAAATAGAATGTAGCTGTCGTTCCTGAACAACATGCAGCAAAAGCTGATGCTCCATATCCTAAATCAAACGCAGTTCCACAAGTTGTACATGTAGTTGAATTTCCTAAAGCTCCACTACCACCCGTAACTTCTCTATAAACATTGTTATTGTCTTTATACCATCCGTTAGGAGCAAATGATGATAATTCAGCGTCTGTATATAATACAGTTGCGGAATCAGTTTGACCTGAAACCCATACTGTGTTGTTTAAATAATAAGTAGCTAATGTAGGCATGTGATTCTATTTAGTTTTGTAAATTTACAAAAAAAATTTATTATATCATCAAGGAGTTCCGCAAGGTTCTACGCTTGCAACAAACCCAGTATTGTTAGTTATTCTATATCGGGTACTTGTGCCTGACGCATTAGTATGATACCATCCGTTTTGTAATGGAGTAGTCCCAGCTTGATCTTGATATACTAGCTCACCCATTACTGGTATTGTTCCTGAACCGTTATGGTAAAAGGTTTGATCAAATGTAGTGTTACCACAAACGCTTCCAAAAGTTCCCATAATTGTAGATGTAAAACTTGTATAAGTAGTTCCACAACCCACACAACACACTTCACTTGCTGATGTTACATCATAGCATAATGAGATTGCATCACCACAGGAAGGACAATTCACTGCTCCTTGTAGAAAACCATTTACTTGTCTTCTTGATATAGAACCTAAAGAATAGTACCCATCCGCAGCTTTAGTTGTTAAAGCCTGGTCGGTAAACAAAGCTATTGCAGTTGCAAAACTGAATCCGTCAAAGTAATATGTTGCTCTTGTTGCCATAATTTATTTAACAATATTGTAATCCATTTCCGTCTATCTCTCCATTTTGTGTTGCAAACCATACTGTTGGTGAACCGGTAGCATAAACTAATATGATTGATGAAACTAACGTTCCTTGATTATCACTATAGATTTTAGTGCCTGCACCATCACCTGGGCCTGTAGGTGTTGTTGTATAATAAACCTCGTCTAACGCTCCAGAATATATACATGCTGAAGAAGGATTAGGTTGTTGTTTACAGTTAAACGGATAGTACGTTGGTGGTGTACATGTTACAACTGCTGCAATCTGACCTGTTCCTTGGTTTAAATTTAAGTATTCTGTAGAAGATATTCTATAGTATCCGTTAGGTAGTATTGTTACCCCTTGATCGGAATATGCAAAGTCTCCTGCTTGTGGTGCTGTATTAGCTCCTGTATGGTAATATGTTTGATTAATTGTTTGTGTACAAATTGTAGAAATTTGTGGATCTACCACACTTGAGTTAAATGACTTAATAGCACAACTTCCTGTACTAGAAACAATACCATTACTGTTTACCTGTATCCACTGGTTACTTACGCCTATTTGATAGAATCCAGATGTTAGCTTGGTAGCTGATGGGCCATCACAAATAGAAGATGAATATACTGTGTCTCCAATTGCTGGTAAAGCATCAAACCCATCATGATAATACGTCTGACTAGCCGATTGTATACACGCAATACTTATAGAGCTTTGCCCTGTGCTAGATGCATAAGGTGTACAGTAATCACCACAACCACAACATGCGCTAGACTCAGTGCTTGCATCGTAACAGAATGAAGCTGAGTTAGTAGTCCTGTAGTCGTATATTAAATACAAGTATTGATTAGCCGTAGGTAAGGTAATATTAGATACTGTAGCTTGATATAATCCAGATGAAGGACTGTTAACGTCTGCATTTGGTATAGTGGCTGATGCAGTTAGTAACGCTGTAATTTCGCTAGCTGTATTATTGTATAATGTGTTTGAGGATAACCATGCAAAATTATCTTTATTTACAACCCAATTGTAATCGTCAAAATTAATTTTGTTTGATCTTAAAGTAACATCTGAACCGCTATACGGAAATACACCTGTAGATCTAATACCTTGTTGTACTACATATTGGGATGCTACCTGTGAGTCAGAACCAAATGTCATCATGTTAGATGACACAGGGCTTGTTACTAATGTATCGTTCCATTTAAATTCATTATGTATAAACTTACCACTATCTTCAGCTGAGTTTAATCCAATTTGAATTATTGTTAATCCCTGCTGAGCAGGACAGTCACACACTAAATCATAACTAACAGTTGTGTTAGGTGTAATAGTGATTATAGCTGTTGTTGGAGAGTTTTTAGTTTTATCAAAATTTAAAGTGCCACTGGTAGTAGCATCAGTTATAGACGCTACTGTACTGCCATCCCATGAAACACCAACACTCATAGTCCCACTATTAATTGTATAATTAATAACTACATTGCCTATTACATTTCCAAGCTCAATAGTGTACTGATGTTGAGTTGTAGAGTTTACTAACGACTTTTGTGTGCCACATGGTATAATAACTGGAGGTAAAGGTACGCTTGTTCCATTTGTACTTAAAACATATTCATCCATATAAGGATCATACCCGCCTAGTTTTTGTGTATTTAATTGTACATTAAACTGATCTCTAAAATAAGACCTCATACCTGTATCAGAAATAACTTCTAACGCATCATTGTTAGCTGAAGTTCCTTTTAATTTTAATACAGCTGTTCTTTTAGTGTCTGTAAAATACATGTCATATCCCCATGAAACAAAACTTTCTGGATTATAACTAATGCCATACTCTTCTATTCTAGCTATTTGAGTTCCTAATACTTGAGGAACTGAAGCTATAACGCCCCCTCCTGTAGAATCACTTATTAAGTTTTTACCTGTTAAAACATAGCTTATCTTATCTTCTTGTAAAACAAGTATATCTGTCTCTCTAGAATGAAGTTTCATAATAGGGCCAAAACTTGTCTCTAAATCTTTAAAGTTTACTAAACCTAAGTTAAATTCATTAAGATTATTTAAGTTAGAATTACTGCTATATAAACCACTATATGTTAGCTCAGCAAATCTATCTGCTTCTTTAAAATCTTGTGTTGACACAGCCAATACTCTTTCTCCTAAATTTACTGCCTGACCATCTAACGCATCTAATATTTTATAACTTTCTACACCATTTCCAAATGTGTAACAATTAAAAAAAGGTAATGTTACAATAGCGTCTTGAGTTGCTGTTTGATTTTGATCTCCGTTTGCGTTGCCTCCCATGTGATAGCCGCCGGTAATGTTATAAGATTCTGACGAGTCATAAAATAAATTTGGATCAGCATCAGCAGGTTTTGTTTCCCATACAACTAAATTATTAGCTCTTGTTACAACTATTTCTGCCTCCATAAACCAAGTTTTTGATCCATTTGCACAAGCTATAACACCACTTCTACACGCAAGATATAATGGTGATGCCGGATCTCCAGGTGTTGCTTGCCAAAACTGAAATATAGGAGTCCAAGGTTGAGGACATTGTACAGCTGCTGGGCTAGTAGCTATGGTATTTATAAATACAGGGTTTTGAAGCCTACCATCCCCATCATCTATTACATCGCCAGCCGCAGGATTTATAAAATCTCCTTCAAACCATGCATGTAAATCGTCATAATCTTGAGAAGCTACATAAGTGTTTTCCCAGATATAATCAATTCCTGGACATCCACTTGCATCATGCCTGCCTATTCTCCATTTTATTTTTATACTAGATTGAGTTGGCACGGTGTAATTAGCAGTAGCATTGTTAGAGTCAGTAGTAAAAGCCGGGTATTGTAAATAAGGAGAACAATAAGCTCTGTTGGTTCCACCAGCTGTTTTTTCTCCTTCATCTATAACCGCATTATCATCTAAATTAATACTAAAATTTTGTCCTCTTATTTGCATATACAAACCTGCTAACTGGTTTGAACTACTAGGAGCTTCTCCCTCAACCTCTAAAAAGTTTGACGATTCAGCACTTACATCCAAAACCTGACAAGTTACCTCTCTGTTTAACGGCCCACTAGCGTCTAGTTTTACAACTAAAATATCTCCTTTTTGTACTTTGTTTTGATTATCCCCCTCTAACTTAAAATATATAACTCTTGTAGTTTGACTTTGATAATAAAAGTTAGAATATATTGTTTCATATCCTCCTTCACTAGGTTTTACCACAAATTTATATTTTGTAGCCCAAGTTGGAGGCAAGTTTTCTATATTAACTTTTATTTTATTTTGATCTACTGAAGCGGAAGGAGGTACAAAAGTAGTATTAAATTCAGAAACCAATACTGTTGATGCCCTTCCGTAGTCATCCATATATACAATTCCTGTTTCATAATCTCTGTTACTGTGTAATGAAGATGTATCTTGACTTGACGTAAAAGTTCCTTGCCCTCGTGTAAAATTAAAATACTCATAAACATTAGTAGATCCTGAAGTGTACTTCATAGCTAACACTTGCAATGAAAATACATTTGAACCTACAGAAGAACCTATTCTAAAACCTTGCTGTGTTTGCGCATCTATACTACTGTTTGCTTTAGTAAACACACAATTAGTTGGAACTATTGTTACTGTATTAAATAAATCTGTCAATGAGTTTCCTTGAGTAGATGTGGCTAACGGCTGAAAATTAGTGTTTAATACTGTACCAATACGTTCAGCAAATTCAGTAGAATTTACCATTTCATATACTGAAGTATAATTTCTATTTACTGGAAATATCACAGACAATTCAAAAGGCGTGTTATTAAAAGCCGCATCATAACAAGCATCGCCCGTATCTCCGTTTAAAGTTGAATGTTGAATAAACAGAGTAAAACTTAAAGATGAACCTTTAACAAGGCGATTAGCAAACTCAGATAAATCAAAACTAATTTTTGAATTTTGAATTGTTGTGTTTGTGTTAGGGTTTATTGTATATACTGCTCCTGTAGACATTGTTGCTTCAGGCAAGTCATCAAATAATATATCGTTTGTAAATAATGACGTTGTAAAGTTTATAGCTATATCTTGATCTGCTGCATTTACTATATCATATCCATCGGTATAATTACCATATATAAGTCTGTTGCCTTGAATTGTTTGAGCTTTTGCAACTTTAGGAACATTGTCATATAACCTTAGTAATTCATCGCTTCCTAAAACTGTATATATTTTACTGTTAGTAAAAGTATAAGTTTGTTTAGTATTGTTTCCCCATCCGTAATCTGATTTTTTAAATCTTTCTATTACATAAATAGAGTTACTATTACTAGGTTTAAATAATAAATCTACTTCAATAACCTTGTCTGAGCCAGTTTCAAACTCAACCTCAGCTGAGTTATATATATTTTTCATAGAGCCGTTATTGAAATTGTTTACATCAAAATCAAAAGGGCCTGGTTGAAATGCAGCTACAGAAAATAAAGAAGTTGCACTGTACTCATTGTTTACATACCTGTACCTGTAAGCAAAAGTAATAAACCTAGTATCCATATAATTTTCTTCTCCAGGAACATCAATCATTGTTACTTTAGGCGATGGAAGTGTGTCTAATGAAGCAAAACCTGGTGGCCTTAAAATTACACTTATATCACTTTCTGTTATACCATCCGTAAGTCCTGCTGGATCTGGATAGTTTTGTGTAACATTTATTTTTCTTGGAGGATTTTTGTCGTCAGTAAAAAACAATAAGTCTTCTATTTTATTAACTCCTGTTATTAAAAACTTAGGATCAAAGTTTAATACTTGTTTACTTACAACATGATACGTTAAAGTTTCTGACTGTATATTAAATGACACAATTAAATCTAGCTTACCACCTATTACAGGGTTATTAGAATCGTGTATAAACCAATAAATGGTTTCTTTAGATCCATCTTCATAAGCTCCTATACATTGCGCAGAATTAGAAAGGTTTTGGCCACCATAAGCTAATGTCGTAAGCTGTGAGTTACCTTTAGAGTTTTCAACAGCACCTATTTCCGTAGTTTCTGTTGCTCCTAATCTTACATTAATAGCGTTTATGTATTGGCCTGGCGGAACAAGACGTTCATCAACGCTCTTATTCATTTTACCTGCAATAAAATTTGTATTTACTATTGGCATTTTATTTTAACCATTTATCCTGGCCTCTTAAATTCATTAAAAGACGACCAGGGTGAATATTACTTAATCTAATTTTTGCATTTCTTAACAATGATGACTTGTCTTTTCGTGCTCTGTTTACAATATATTCTTGTACTCCTAATCTACCATTTAAAATAGAATACCTTATGTATGCGTATAAATATTCTTCAAATAATTTGTTAACACTTATATTTGCGTCATCGCCATTCTCCATTCCATCCGATACATATTCTAATACAACTGAAGCTCCAGAACCTATTGAGCTAAAATTAATCACTCCACTTTGTTTGTTAATGCTAAATGTAGGGTTTGAGTTAGCTGTTTCGGTATTTAACCCAAAACGAGATCCTATTCCAAAATCAAAATACCAACATCCATCCACACACCAACCTTCTTGTCCATTGTAAGGGCTTCTGTCATTTAAATAAATACTTCTTGCACCACTAGCAAACGAAGCATCTAATTCTGAAAACTGTGGTTTTAATACATTACCATCTTGATCGTATAATATCTTTGCATTATTGTCTTGCAAATAAGTGTTAGCCCATCCTGTCTGTATATTTTCTGTTAAAGGATATAATACTCCATTTAGATATTGGGATATTCTTACCCAGTTTACATAGTCAGAAGGTAATATAAACCTTAAATTATCATCCAAATCTAATTGCAAGATTTTAACCTCTTTCATCGCATCATAATTCAATTCTTGAATACCTCTTTTTGCGTGAAATAAAACTTGATACCTGTTTAAATTATTAAGCAACTCATGGTTTCCTTGATACATTAACATAAAGTTGTTTACAATATCATTTAAAGAAACGTACTGGTAGGATCCCCAATTCTTGTCTTGAGGTATACCTCCTGAATTTGCGTAATATGCGTAATCATTTATATAAGCCATATCTTACGTTTGTATTTGGTTATTTTCTACTTCTTCTTGTTGCCCAAACTGATATAAATCGCCTTCTCTAATTTCTATACCTACATACTGACATATCTTAGCTATAATACCAGGTTCGTCAGACAAAGGTAATTCAAAGTCTTGATAATCTGCTTGGTTAATATCAAACAAAGGCTCGCCTGATGCAAGTGTTTGATACGTCCATTTAGGAGGCAAAGGATAACGTACATATTCTGCCGTTACACTACCATTAGTTGTTATGCTTGTAGGGTATACTGTTATAGTATTTCCTAACTGTCCTGTATTAGAATCACCTATTACAGATGATGTCGCTCCTCCCAACACATACGCAGGAAATCCTGTTGATGGTGCTGTTAATGGAGAGTTGTTTAGATAAAATATTTTATTTTGATTAACTCTTTCTACCTCTACTATTCCGCTTGTTGAAAATACCCCGTAGCTATCACCGATAGTTTGAGCTACCCCAAAAGGTGAATAAGATAATGTTAACTGAGTTTCGCTATCTACACTAACTACAAACCCACTAAAACCAGAATAACTTGATGCTCCCGATGTGTTAACTACTTGTTGACCAACTTTAACACCACTTGTTACGAACGTAGCGTTCGCATCTGTTAAAGTATTCAATCCAGCTGCGGTGCTTACTCCAGACGTTATTTGAGTAGGGTAGTAATTTACTTTATTGATTAAATAATAATCGCTTGGTAAATTAAACAAATTGTTTCCTTTTTGAGCTAAACTTCTTGTAACAGAAAAACTGTCCATTACTTCTACCAAACCTTTTACTATATCAGCATATCCTGTTCCAGATATTCTTTGATTTTCTTTATTAGTCCAGGCATTGTATTGATAAAAATAATCTTCAAACAAATCCATTTGTGCTTGTTGAGCATACAAATTAAAATCTTGCGGAGATATATATCCGTAATTATTTTTATTAGCTATAGCAAGGACGGTATTTCTAACAGAGTTTATCATGTTAAATTCTTTTTACAAATATAGTCAAAAAAAAAGAGGTCACTTTTTTTGTAACCTCTGATTTTTTTAAAAGAAAATAAAACTTACGATATTACGCCAGCCGCTTTAACTCCTAATTCTATAGCAGTTACAGTAACTGGTACAGATGCGCTAGCCGCAGATGCTGGATATGCACTTCCTTTAGGTGAATAAACTGGTTGTTGCCAAGATAATTGTAAAGCGTGCTCTACTGATTCGTTTAAGAAATCTTTAAACGAAGAAGAGTTTGCTACAATTGCATCATGCGTAATTTTGTACGATTGTACAACGTTAGTTCCAGCAGGAACTGTAGCTGAACCATCATTAGCAATAGAGTATCCTGCTTGTGCAGAAGAAATACTATTGTAAAAGATATTAATTACAGTGTCACTTTCTTGCTTAATTTCCATAATTCCATTTACAGGAATTAAAATGTCGCCCTTGTTTTGTCCGGATCCAGACTTAAATAATTTGATAAACTTTTCCATAGGTAATAATGTTAATGGGTTAATAAAGCACAAAGATACGCTTTCTATTTATCTTTTTTTAAGCGCTTCTTGAGGTACTTATAAGCTTCTAAACCATCATTACTTTGCATGTATGAAGCCACAGCGTCATAAGCATCTTCTTCAAAAGGCACTGACATCATTTTCTTTTTATTGCTTGGCAAACTGTAGTAAACATCTCTTTTATTATTCTTAAAGGTTATCCATCCGTTTTCAAAAAACTGATGCACTTCATGTTGTAAATCTAACAAAGGATCATTAACAATATCAATTAAGTCTTCTGGATTGTTTTTAGCGTAAATTAATATATCTCTTTTTAGCTCCGGTATAGTCATACTGTTTGATGAGGTTCCCATTAAAACTCTACAAACAGAAATTAATTTATCTGTAGGTAAGTTTTTAGCTAAAACTTGAGCGTCTAATTCTAATTCAACAGATGCTAATTCTTTTGATGCATCTTTAGCTCTGTCAATTTCTTCAAATATCATTCCGTTACCTGGATGATAATGTAAAAACTTTTGTAAAACCTGGTTTTCTCTTTGAACCACTAACATGCCGTCTTCGAAAACGATAGGTTCTAATATAGCATTTCCATCTTGTTCGTCTTCAAATGGACTTTTTTGATTTCTTGCATATCTCAAAGGTCTATTTACACCTTTCTCTTCATCAAAATATAATAAAGGAGATCTTACAGAATGTCTTGAGGATAACATATAAGCTAAAGGTCTTTCGTTTCTTTTAAGCTTGTATGCTTTATTTATAAGGGTAGTATTTTTTTTCATTATAATATAATTTAATTTGATTTAATAATAATAAATATTACCCCCGCCGAAACGAGGGTAAAATTTATGTAACAATTTAGTCTTGGAATAAGAAGAAGTTGTTTGCACCTAAAGTACATACAGCTCTTTCAGATAGGAAGTTTACTTCCATTGCATCCAAGTCAGAAGTTCTTGCTCCACCAGCTGAACCAGTGATCCAAGTTTTGTATCTTCTGTCTTCAGTTTCTGAAGCTCTATATCTAACATGTAAGAAAGGTCTCTTAGCGTTCTTACCTAAGATTTGATCGTATACAGTAGTTGAACCAGCTGGTACTAATAGACCATTGATTGCTCCACCAACAACGTCACCTCTCATTGTAGGATCGTTAAGGTATTTCCAGTCAGACTTATAGAAGTCATAACCTCTTCTAAATCCTGTAAATCCAAGATTTAAGGCCATGTCTTTGTCATTGTCAAAAAGACCATAAGACGTACCACCCGCTCCGTAAGAGTTTTGAGCAGCTAGCATATCGTCAATATCAAAAGAGAATTCTCTGTTTACGAAAATTACATTTTCTTCAATTGATCCTTGCTTGTCTAGTCTTTGAATAATGCTATCAAACTGAGAAAGTATTTGTGGGTTTCCACCTCCCCAAACATTTCCTCTATTTTGCACTACATAGAATACACCGTCTGAACCGTTAAGGTTAGCAGCGGCTCCAGCAGCGACAGCACCAGTTTGTAACCAAGATCCAGCACCAGATCCAGCATCAGCAGGAACTGCTTCTAACATTGCTGTTTCTAGATAGTCTTCAAATCTTAGTCTTGTGTCATGCTCAGACTTTAAATACCATAGGTATCCGCTTACGCCGTCTTCACCTGTTACTTCAATCCAACCAATTTGAGCCATATCAGAACCAGAAACAGAGTATTTGTCTTTGATAATAATTGGCTTGTTGTCGAAAATAAAGTCATCAGATTCGTTAGAACCAACCATTCCGTTTGTTCCTTTATTGAATTCTGATCCATATACAAATATATCACACGCTACACCAGTTGCCATTGCTTGACCTGTTCCTTCATAGTAAGCAATTGTTACTACGTTAGGATTACCTGCTGTAGGAGCTACAGTTACAATTCCTTTGTTAGACAAGTTAGAACCAGGAGTGTTGTCACTGATCATAACTGTTTGTCCAACTCTTAAAGCTGCTAAGTTTGGAGTTCCACCTAAAGCAGGGTTGAAGTTACTAAGGTTATTTGGAATTGTCCAATCACCACTTCTGTCTCCAGCCGCACCAACGTTAGCACCTCCGCCTGGAGTTGCGCCTTGATATTTCACATGTAATCTTCCTTGCTCTGCCCATTTAATAAGGTCAGAGTTAGAAGGCATTTCTGCACCAACCATTCTAAGGAAAGATGCAATTGATCTATTACCATATCTTTCAAATTCTTTTTCATAAGTATCAGGTAGATACTGATTTAAGAAATCGAAATTAGTAATGTAGTTTGTACTTACAGGCACTTGTTGTGCACTTGGTTGTAAGTCAAAACCTGGGGTTAAATTTACTGCCATTTTTTTTTCAATTTTTTAGTTTAACTTTTTTTAATACTTCTAATTTTGAGTCCTCTTCCACTATCTACTTTTCCTACGGGCCTTATTTTCATTCCGTTTTTTGAAACGGCTTGAGGAGCCTGTCTCATATCCATATTAATGTTTTTAGATTTTCTTGAAACATTATCTACGGCATTTGAAACACCTTGTTCGTAAAAAAATTGAGCAAACTTTTCCGGGTTCATTGCAACTGATAAAGCTTTATGATAGCCTTTTACATCAGAAATTATACCTTTGTCATCCGTGTACTTATTAATAAAAGTAGAAATGTCTTTTTGAACATTTTTAATTTCTTCAGCAGTACCTGGTTTATAAGTAAAATTATTTTCACCAACCTTGAAATCAAAACCTTTGAATTCATTGTTAAAAACCTCATTGGTTTTATTTAAGAAATGATTATACCTCTTTTCGTTTTGCTCTTTAATAGATTTAGATTCATCAAGATAACTTTTATAAGCATTTAAATTTTCTTTTTGATCAGCAGATAACCCATCCCCACTTGACTCAAGAGGAACTTTATATTTAT
>Ga0315315_10001108_pt1 | contig 24490 bp, 23 predicted proteins | sample M140m3416metaG_FD_203699 | JGI IMG/M metagenome (GOLD analysis project Ga0315315, IMG submission 203699) | Ammonia-oxidizing marine archaeal communities from Monterey Bay, California, United States - M1 40m 3416 | ecosystem: Environmental > Aquatic > Marine > Intertidal zone | place: USA...
CACCCATAGGTTTAATCCCGATTGATGCGCTGTTTTCGCCTGTTGTGAAGGTGTCTTACGATGTTCAACCAACACGCGAAGGTCAGGTGCTTGACTACGATAAGCTGACATTGAAAGTAGAAACAGATGGCTCTATAACACCAGAAGATGCTGTAGCTTTTGCTGCGCGTATTTTGCAGGATCAACTATCTGTCTTCGTCAACTTCGATGAGCCAGAGTCTGCATCCCGTCAGGAAGACGATGACGAGTTGGAATTCAACCCTCTGTTACTTAAGAAGGTAGATGAGCTGGAATTGTCGGTGCGATCTGCAAACTGCTTAAAGAACGATAATATTGTTTACATTGGTGATTTGATCCAAAAGACAGAAGCGGAAATGCTCCGTACACCAAATTTTGGTCGCAAATCTTTGAATGAGATCAAGGAGGTGCTAACTGGTATGGGCCTGCACTTAGGGATGGATATTGCAGACTGGCCACCAGATAATATTGAAGATCTGGCTAAGAAGTATGAAGATCAGTTCTAAAAATTTCGGAGATGAATCCTGATGCACAAAATGTGCGAAGTGCTCCCCGCCCTTCGTAGAAATGCCCACTTGGTGTGGGGAAAAACGGGTAATTCTGCCCCAAGGAGTGTGAGGCCCAACGCAGGCTCGCCAGACAAAGTATAAAGAGTTAAAAAGGAATATGAAATGCGTCACGCACGTGGCTATCGCCGTCTGAACCGGACACACGAACACAGGAAAGCTTTGTTTGCTAATATGGCCGGCTCGCTTATTGAGCATGAACAAATCAAAACGACTTTGCCAAAAGCAAAGGAATTACGCCCGATCGTGGAAAAACTGATCACTTTGGCAAAACGAGGTGATCTCCATGCACGCCGTCAGGCTGCTGCAAAATTAAAAGAAGACAAGTACGTATCCAAGCTGTTTGATGTTCTTGGCCCGCGCTATGCTGAACGTCAGGGCGGTTATATTCGTGTAATGAAAGCTGGCTTTCGTTATGGCGATATGGCGCCAATGGCGATCATTGAGTTTGTTGATCGTGATTTGGATGCTAAAGGAGCCGCAGACAAAGCTCGCGTCGCAAATGAGATTGAGGCAAGCGAGTAAAAGCGAACAATATATTACGATTTCAGAACCCTGCAACGATTTGCTCGCTGCGGGTTTTTTTTTGGTGTTTCGGTAACATGAAACAGCGGACGCTTCACTTTTTCGAGGTTTAAGGACAGAATACAGTTATATTGTGAGGTTTGATGGCCGACTTATTTGATAGCGCAGCAACGAGTGTTGTGGGGTTGGCAACAACACCACTGGCAGATCGGATGCGACCTCAAACGTTTTTAGATGTGATTGGCCAACAAAAGTTGCTGGGTCGGCAGGGTGCGTTGCGCGTTATGCTCGAAAGTGGCAATTTGTCGTCAATTATTTTTTGGGGACCTCCTGGCGTAGGAAAGACTACTCTGGCGAAATTGCTGGCGGATGAGACTAAGATGGATTTTGTACAAATCAGTGCAATATTCTCTGGTGTCGCGGATTTGAAAAAGGTGTTTGAGGCTGCAAAACTAAGGTGGAAGGCAGGGCTAGGCACGCTGTTGTTTGTAGATGAAATTCATCGTTTTAATAAAGCTCAACAGGATGGATTTTTGCCCTATTTGGAGGATGGGACCATTGTTTTGGTTGGGGCTACTACAGAGAATCCTTCCTTTGAATTAAATGCAGCATTGTTGAGCCGCTCTCAGGTCATGGTGCTGGAACCCCTAATGCTGGCAGATTTAGAATTGATAGCACAGCGGGCGGAAAAAATGGTGAACCGCGCACTGCCTTTAATGGCGGAAGCACGCGAGGCAATTTTGGAAATGGCTGACGGCGATGGCCGCGCATTGATTAATATGCTTGAGCAGGTGTTTGCATGGAATGTGACCGGTAAGGTGAAGCTAAAAGACTTGGAAAAACGTCTATCGCGGCGCGCGCCAAAGTACGATAAGTCTGGTGAGGAGCATTACAATTTAATTTCTGCTCTACATAAATCTGTGCGCGGCTCAGATCCTGACGCGGCAATTTATTGGTTGTGTCGGATGTTAGAAGGGGGCGAGGATCCGCGGTTCTTGGCACGCCGCATCGCGCGTATGGCATTGGAAGATATAGGCTTGGCTGATCCACAAGCGCAGAGCTTGTGTTTGCAAGCTTGGGAAACTTATGAACGCCTGGGTTCCCCAGAGGGTGAGTTGGCACTGGGGCAGGCGGTAATTTATTTGTCACTTGCGCCAAAGTCAAACTCTACTTATGTGGCGCACCGGGCGGCTCGCAATGCAGCTAAATCCACAGGGTCAGATCCACCGCCAAAAATCATTCGTAATTCACCCACCCAGCTTATGAAGGACGAAGATTACGGTGCAGGATATAAATATGATCATGATGCCGAGGATGGTTTTTCGGGTCAGAACTATTTTCCAGATGGAATGAAACGGGGGGTTTATTATGTGCCTGTGAATCGTGGTTTTGAACGAGAGTTGAAAAAGCGATCAGAATATTTTGCGAAGCTGCGTAAAATGCATCGAAGTTAATAAAATGTTTAGTGAATTGTATTTTACGCACTGCGTTTGAAGCGAGCCAGTTTTAGCAAGTTTGTGTCAGCAAAAGTTGGGCAGAAATCAATATAAAATGTACAAGGGCGTTGTCTAAATAAGGTGCGCTTTATTACAGACTATAAAAAAAAGACATTTGGTGTCGCGACCATCAAGCGATAATCGGTGCAAGTTTGGTGCGCCATCTTGAGAGCCTGATTGGGTTTTGAGAACTTTGAAAAGCTAGGTTCCAAAATTTTTTTTATTAAAGAACAATGAGCAATTTGTTTACCTAGCACGTAACATTTCTATCCAGAGGCGCGATTGCGTTGAATGACATTTTTAGTGAGGTGTCTCAGGTAATGTCAGCGACAATTTTATTTAATTTTTTGATCTTATGCAGAATATTTTGAATGAGGCGAATGTATTGTTAAATTTAACCTTTTTGTGTACAAGCCGTGTAATATTTTGATGAATATAGTATTATAAATTGCTTTGGGTGGATTTACGACGTTTTCAGCGTTTTCGCTTGATGTAATCCCGTCGTGGGAGCAGGGGTGGCAGACTTTTGCAACGGCATCCATGTTCGGTGCAATTTTTTCTTCAATGGCAGGAGTTATAATAATGCGAGCGATATTGGCATGAATGGCACAGGTGTTCAGCACATCGAAGTTGCAGAAGACGCAGCAGAACAGCGTGTGGATCGTTGGCTCAGGAGCATATTTCCGCATGTGAGCCAAGGACGAGTGGAAAAGATGTGTCGCAAGGGTGATCTGCGGGTAGACAAGCGCCGCGTTAAGGCCAGTACGCGTTTGCAAATAGGGCAGATCGTGCGAGTGCCTCCATTGCCCTATGCCGATAGCCCCGCACCAAAGCCAGAAACGATTATTTCGCATTCGGACGCACAGATGATGCGCAATGCAATTATTTACAAGGATAACGATATCATCGTGTTAAACAAACCCGCAGGTTTGGCGGTGCAGGGTGGGTCGGGTCAGACGCGCCATATTGATGGGCTGGCTGATGCGTTGCGGTTTGGCATGGGTTCAAAGCCGAAGTTAGTACATCGGCTGGATAAAGATACCAGTGGCGTTTTTGTGATGGCGCGGACAGGCCGGGCTGCGGCAGGATTAGCTAAAAGTTTTCATCAGCGGACTACGCGCAAGATCTATTGGGCGGTGGTTGTGGGCAATCCAATGCCGAAGGTTGGAACAATTCGATACGGTTTGGTAAAAGCGTTAGGACATGGACCAAATGGCGCAGGCGAGCGGATGCATTGTATCCATCCTAATGAAGTTGAGCATACGAATGGGGCTAAGCGCGCCACAACGGATTTTGCAGTCATTGAAAGTATGGGGCAGCGAGCAGCTTGGGTAGGACTGTCACCAATCACGGGGCGGACGCATCAGTTGCGTGCGCATATGGCCGAGATGGGGCATCCGATTGTGGGTGATGGTAAATATGGCACCAATTCGCAAACTAATGAGGGTGAAGGTTGGGGCGCACAGCTTGGTGGAGCTATCAGTCGTAAGCTGCACCTGCATGCGCGAACGTTGACGATTACACATCCTGCAAGTGGCAAATCGATGAGTTTCACAGCGTTGCCACCAGAGCATATCGCGAACACCCTGGACTTGTTTGGGTTTAACTTGGCTTACGCACCCGAAGATCCGTTTGAGTATTACGAGAGTTGACCCATGGGCTTTTTGAAAAAGAAAAGATTTTGGACTGATGTCGCGGTCGTAGGCAGCAAGGGTGGTTATGTAATTCATTTAGATGGTCGCGTCGTTAAGACTCCAGAAAAGCACGATTTGAATGTGCCCACACGGGCTGCTGCAGAATTGATCGCAAAGGAATGGGCGGTTGTAGAAGGCACGCTTGATCCATCCAAGATGCCTGCTACGAAATGGGCGAATGTGGCGATTGATCGTGTTGATGAAAAACATTACGAAGTGGTGGAAATGTTGGCGAGCTATGGGGATACTGACTTATTGTGCTATCGCTCAACTCATCCCGATGAATTAGTTACCAGACAGGCTGCCGTTTGGGATTTGCCTTTGGAGTGGGCAAAGGCAGCATTTGATGCACCACTGAAAATAACGCAGGGGGTGATCCCTGTGGATCAACCGAATCAGTCAATATTGAATCTGCGGGCTGAAGTGGCCAAAATGGAGCCATTTACCCTATCGGCCTTTCATGATCTGGTTAATATATCTGGATCTTTAGTTCTGTCGCTTGCTGTTTTTCATGGTCAAATGAGTTCAGAATCTGCTTGGGATGCTGCGCAGGTGGATGAAATTTGGCAAAAAGAAATCTGGGGTGAAGATGAAGAAGCCACAGCTGCGACTGAGCAAAAACGTCAGAGTTATATTTTTGCAGTCAAATTACTCAAATCCTTGGAAGAATCAGGTTATTAGGCTAACTTGAAGCAGTGAATATTATCCATCGCTAATAAAATTATCTTTGTAACCGCGATGGTAATGTGAGGTAATGAGACTGAACTGTGGTCTCAATAAGATTAGGTACAATATGTATGACTAATTAAAGCTCCTCAAGCTAAAATAGCCTTATCAAAGAAAAGACGAAAACTCCTTGACCTCAGTTGGTTAGAATAAGTAGATAGACGATACCTTTTCGGCTGCCGCTGGAAAGGTGGGAGAAAGCCGCTCACACGTGTGGCATGCCGTTCGAGAGTGAGCGGTTCATTAGGAAGAGGTAAAAATGAAAAATTCAACTTTTGTCGGTACACTAGCCGCTGCGACCTTCGTAGCCGGCTTTGCTGCTGCTGGCACACTCGACGATGTTAGAGCAAAAGGTTTCGTGCAATGTGGTGTTTCCACAGGCCTCGTAGGCTTTGCTGCTGCTGACGCAAATGGCAACTGGGATGGTTTTGACGTATCTATATGTCGTGCCGTTGCTGCTGCCACTCTGGGCGATGCCCAGGCTGTTAAGTTTACACCAACTACAGGCAAGACACGTTTTACTGCGCTGGCATCAGGTGAAGTTGATCTGTTGGCTCGGAACACAACATGGACGTTCTCTCGTGACGTTGACCTTAAGTTCACTTTCGTGGGTGTTAATTACTACGATGGTCAAGGCTTTATGGCTCCAAAAGAGCTTGGTGTTGCGTCTGCAAAAGACCTGGATGGGGCAACTGTATGTATCCAAACTGGTACAACCACAGAGCTGAATTTGGCGGACTTCTTCCGTGTAAACAACATCTCTTACGAGCCAGTTCCAATTGAAACAAACGCTGAGGCACAACAACAATATCTAGCGGGTGCCTGTGACGTGTTTACAACAGACGCTTCTGGTCTGGCGGCTACACGTGCAACATTCGAAGATCCTGATGCACATGTTCTGCTGCCGGAAATTGTTTCCAAAGAGCCGCTCGGCCCGTTGGTACGTCATGGTGATGACCAGTGGGGTGATATCGTTCGCTGGACTTTGAACGCACTCGTAACTGCTGAAGAGCTTGGCGTGACATCAGCAAATATCAAAGAGATGAGTGCAGAAGCGGGCAACAACCCAGAAATTAACCGCTTGTTGGGTACTGAAGGTAACCTGGGCGAGCAGCTTGGTCTGTCTGCAGATTGGGCAATGCAAGCAATTATAGCTGGCGGTAACTACGGCGAGATCTTCGCACGTAATATTGGTGAATCAACACCGATTGGTCTGGCTCGGGGCTTGAACGCTCAGTGGACTGATGGTGGTTTGATCTATTCCCCACCATTCCGTTAATAATTTCAAAAAGGGCGCGGCAGCCGCCGCGCCCTTTTTTTTGTATAGGAACTGCACGAAAAGGTGCAATCAGTTCGCCGCGGAAAGTACGCGGAATGGGAAATTGACACCACGACAATAGACAAAGGGAGCGTAGACACATGTCTGCAACTACCGATCCCCAAAAGGGCGGCTTCCAACTCAGTCAGCTAATCTACGACACACGCTATCGTTCGATGACGATTCAGATCGTAGCTCTTGTGTTTTTTTTGCTTGGCGTATTTTGGTTACTGAACAACGCGGCGGAAAATCTTGCTGCTCTGGGCAAGCCCCTTGGTTTTGGGTTTCTTGGGGAAGCTGCTGGTTACGACATTAATCAGAAACTGATCGAATATAACAACCAAATGTCTCATGGTCGTGCGGCGCTGGTTGGTGTGCTAAATACCCTACTGGTCGCGGTGCTTGGGTGTACACTAGCAACCATTTTGGGTGTATTTATTGGTGTGTTGCGCTTGTCCAGCAATTGGATTGTTGCGCGAATTATGACGGTCTATATTGAAGCTTTCCGTAACGTACCAGTGTTGTTGTGGATTGTATTGATGATGGCTATTTTCATTGAAAGTCTTCCGGCTCCACGCGCTTTTCGCGGGGACTCCGCCACAGCCTCTATGTATGTAGGTGATGCAGTTGCCTTTACAAACCGCGGTTTTTACTTTCCCAAACCAGAAATGTTTTCGGGTGGTATGGTCGTCATCGTCATCTTTCTGCTTTCCATTTTTGGTATCTTTGTCTTCAATCGCTGGTCGCGCAAGCGGCAAGAAGCGACTGGGGCAATTCTACCAAACTTCTGGATTAGTTTGTGCATCTTGTTGATTCCAACCTTGTTAATCTACTTTTTCTTAGGCCGTCCGATCGGTTTGGAATATCCAGAATTGAAAGGTTTCAACTTTAAGGGTGGCATTTATATGCGAAACTCTTTGATTGCGCTTACATTCGCGCTTGCACTCTACACGGCGGCCTTCATCGCAGAGATTGTGCGTGCGGGCATTATGGCTGTCAGCAAAGGACAATCAGAGGCGGCTTTTGCGTTGGGTCTGCGTCCAAGTAGAACAATGAACTTGATTATTCTGCCGCAGGCATTACGAGTTATCATTCCCCCACTTATTTCAAACTACCTTAATCTAACCAAGAATTCTTCGTTAGCGATTGCTGTCGGCTACATGGATATAACCGGCACACTTGGGGGTATTACGCTAAACCAGACAGGCCGCGAGATGGAATGTCTGCTGATCCTAATGGCAATATACCTGAGCATCAGTTTGACCATCTCAACAATCATGAATTGGTATAACGAATCTGTAAAACTGAGGGAGCGTTAATATGATCGATGTCGGTTATGTTCGTTCGAATATGCTGCCAGAGCAGGCGCCACCAAGTTCGACAGTGGGCCCGATCAAATGGATCCGTGAAAATCTGTTTAATGGTGTCGTCAATTCAATTTTGACGCTGCTGTCTTTGTATTTCATTTGGTATGTACTTTCGGGGTTGTTACCTTGGATCTGGTATGGCTCTTGGACGGCAAGCTCTTTGAAAGACTGTCGCGAGGTTATCGCTGCTGCGGCTGAGGACCATGCCGGTGGTCATGGGGCGGCCTGTTGGGCAGTTATTCGTGAGCGGTACTTGCAGTTGATCTATGGCTTCTACCCCGCAGAGCTTTACTGGCGCCCGAACCTTGCCTTTATCTTGATGCTGGTGGCTTTGGCCCCTGTGCTGTTCAACAGCCTTCCAAGTAGGATGTTGTGGTTTTCTGCAGTTTACCCATTCGTGGCGTTCTGGCTATTGTGGGGTGGAACCTTGTGGTTTCCTGTCATGATCATTGTGGGGTTTTTCTTTGGGTACTTTGCGTTCGCTATCTTTAGCAAAGCACTTGGATCTTTAGCTGGAGCAATTGCCGCGATCTTTGCGCCTCTGATCTGGTGGTTCATCTTTACTGGCTTTGCATCAAGTACAGTTTCTTCGATGATCCCGCTTGGGCTTGAAGCCGTAGAGTCTGCGAAATTTGGGGGTTTTATGCTTTCAATCATCATTGGTGTGACGGGTATAGTCCTGTCTTTACCATTGGGCATTTTGCTGGCTTTAGGGCGTCAAACTAACTTGTTTATTGTGAAAACCTTGTGTGTGGGTTTTATCGAATTTATCCGTGGTGTTCCTTTGATTACACTGTTGTTTGTGGCTTCCACGCTACTAAACTATTTCCTACCACCTGGCACGACGTTTGATATTATCCTGCGCGTTATCATCATGGTAACACTGTTTGCTTCGGCTTATATGGCAGAGACAATTAGGGGCGGTCTGGCTGCTTTGCCGAAAGGCCAGTATGAAGCAGCGGACTCTCTGGGACTAAATTACTGGAAAGCAACACGGCTGATCATCATGCCACAAGCGCTAAAGATTTCCATTCCAGGGATTGTTTCGAATTTTATTGGTTTGTTCAAAGACTCTGTACTGGTGTCGATTATAGGTTTGATGGATCCAATCGGTCTGACCAATAATATTCGCGCTGATGCAAACTGGAACGGTATTGTGTGGGAGCTTTATGGCTTCATCGCGCTGATGTTCTTTATTTTCTGCTTCGGCATGTCCCGTTATTCCATGTACCTAGAGCGTAAGCTCAAGACTATCCATTAAGGAGCTAAAATATGTCACAAACAGCCGCTGATCGTGAGATTGACCGTTCCAACATGGGTGTGTCAGACGAAGTTGCCATCCAGATCACAGATATGAACAAGTGGTTTGGTGCGTTCCATGTGCTGCGTGATATTAATATGACCGTACAACGCGGTGAGCGAATTGTGATAGCAGGGCCCTCTGGATCTGGTAAATCCACGCTGATCCGTTGCATCAACCGTCTGGAAGAACATCAGCGAGGCGATATCATTGTGGATGGAATTGAACTGACATCTGATCTGAAGAACATTGACAAAATTCGGAGTGAGGTCGGAATGTGCTTTCAGCATTTCAACTTATTTCCACATTTGTCTGTCCTTGATAATTTAACACTCGCTCCGATGTGGGTACGCAATACACCAAAAAAGGAAGCTGAAGAGACTGCGATGCATTACCTTGAAAAGGTGAAGATACCTGAGCAGGCGGATAAGTTCCCAGGACAGCTTTCTGGTGGTCAGCAACAGCGTGTGGCGATTGCTCGCTCCTTGTGCATGAAGCCACGGATTATGTTGTTCGATGAACCAACCTCCGCGCTCGACCCTGAAATGATCAAGGAGGTTCTGGATACGATGGTGGAATTGGCAGAAGAAGGTATGACAATGTTGTGTGTCACGCACGAGATGGGCTTTGCCAAGCAAGTAGCAAACCGTGTTATATTTATGGACCAAGGTCAGATTATTGAGCAGAATGAACCAGAAGAGTTTTTCAACAATCCTCAGTCAGATCGCACAAAGCTGTTCCTTAGCCAGATTATGGGCCACTAAAGACTAACGCTTTTTGGAATTGAAAACTTCGCCGCTGAGGGAGCGTCTTGTGGCTAAGGATTGAATGACTTTAAACCCTTGAGGGATCTTGGTTAAAAGAGGTTAGGGGGCTGTTTTAATGGGTGGTTTAATATCGTTAGGAATAGGGCCTTCATAGGGTGTTTGGATGAGTTGAGCTTGATGGGCAAATTTTGCGGCGCGCAGTGCATCAGGATTTTGGATTAAGGCGCGCGCCGTGGCTGCAATGACTTTGGCAGCATGAATGAGACCCTTGTGGGCTAAAGGAGTTTTACCATGTGCCACTACTTGCCATGTGTGAAATGGCGTGCCGAGAGCCCATGTTGTGCCCCAAAGCTGCACCGTAGGAACGGTCCAGCTAACATCACCTACATCAGTTGAGCCTGCGCGTACATCCCCACCTCTATCTAATGGGTTGATCCAGTCGCAAAGGCTTATGTCTTGGTCTGGAAGGGGTGTGTAGTTCAGGGCCTTGAGGTTGTTTTCCACTGCGCCTTTGGGAAGGGTCGCCTGAATTTTTGCCGCAAAGGCGCGGTCCTCTGCATCAAATGGAACAGGGCCAAGCGCGTCTAGTTCGGCTTGCATTACCTCTTCTAATGGACGATTAGGTAGCAGATTGGAAACACCAGAAAAGACTTTGCGCTCCAACAGCGTTTCAGTCATCAAGGCCGCGCCTTCAGCGATCTTATCCACGCGGGCGATCAGGTCTTTACAGCCTGACAAATCTGGATGGCGAATAAGTTGCCGGACAGTGGCTTTGGCTTGCACGACATTCGGGGCTTCGCCGCCAGCATCGAGGTAGGCGTAATGCACGCGAGCTGCGTCCGGAATATGTTCACGCAAGTAATTTACCCCAATATTCATCAATTCGACAGCATCAAGCCCACTGCGGCCCATTTCGGGTTCGAATGCTGCGTGTGAAGCGGAGCCCTGGAAGGTGTAGTCAATTCGTACGTTGGCAAGGCTTGGTTCTTGGTTAACTGCGGTGAAGGGGGCGGGGTGCCAACTTATTGCAACATCCACATCATCGAATAGCCCCTCACGCACCATATAGATTTTTGCCGCGCCGCCTTCTTCTGCAGGACAACCGTAATAGCGCACGGTGGCTTGTATGTTATTTTCTTTGATCCAGTCCTTGAGTGTGGTCGCAGCCAACATAGCAGCCGCGCCAAATATGTTGTGACCACATCCATGGCCATCTGCACCATCTTCAACCGCGTTGGGTTTTGTTTGACCAGACTGTTGTGACAGGCCTGGCAGAGCGTCGTATTCACCAAGGATTGCGATAATGGGGCCGGCGTTTCCTGATTCACCAATTACTGCTGTTGGTAGGCCACCTGCACAATCGGTGATTTGGAAGCCATGTTCTATGAGTGCTGCGCGGTGGGCGGCGCAGGATTTGAATTCTGCATATAAGGTTTCAGGCGTGTCAAACACTTCGTCAGAGAGTTTTATGAAACGTTCTGCGTGATTGTCTGTAAGTTGCCAAATGGGGTTCTGATTTTGCATTTTTTATTCTTTCAGATCGCGTGGGACGATGAAGTCTATGACAGTGCCTGTGCCCATTAAAAGTGTCGACCAGTCATGAATATTGAAGGTTATAATGGTTGTTGCCGCTGTAGGGTACTGGCGAGATTGGGGGTGATCTGAGGCCTGTATGGCTAAATCGTTTGCGAATTCACCAATCCCCGGGTTATGGCCAAGCATGATGACGGTTTCGTTACTGGCTTGCTTTAAGACTTCATAAATCGTTAAAGGCGCTGCGAGGTATAGCTTCTGATGTGTGGAAGATTTTTTTATGGCTGGTAGTTGGGCACTTATCAAGTCCCATGTTTCTAAACAGCGAATCGCATTGGACGAGATCATTTCTTTTGGGTGATGCCCTTGGATGTTTAGCCATCTGCCAATGGCGGTGGCTGACGCACGGCCACGTGCGTTCAGGACCCGCTCGTGGTCTTGGAGGGTTAGGTCGTTCCAACTGGATTTTGCATGGCGGGTGAGGATAAGTGTTTTCATACGGAAGACCTATGGAAGTAAGACATATGATGAGCGGATTGTTCTACTGTACGATTTGCACCAGTTGAAACTGGGCAGGCACGGCGGGCTAGGCATCCCTCAGAAACACAGGTTTTGCCTGCGGGCGTGCTCAGGTGAGCGTGGCAGACATCAGTGTTATAGCCGTGTTCTGCCGAGAGTGCGTTGACAGGGCAGGCGGATAGGCATGGCCTAGCACAGAGGCTACAAGGCTTTTTGGGTGTGGCTGGAAGGTCGAGGCGGCCACACAAGCTAAGCGCGCCACGATAACTAACCATTAGGCCTGTGACGTCGTGGACGAGCATACCGACTGGGGAAGACCATGCGCGTTTAGTTTTGAGTGCCCATGAAAAGAAGGGTGCATAAGGAGCGCTACCGAATGGAAGAAAAGGTGTCGCTGAATGATCTCTTGCGAGCTTGTTCAGGATGCGAGTAGACCAGCGGTCTATTGGATCTGGTTGGCCTTTGAGATATTCGGGTGTGTTTTTAAAATAAGTCCAGAAGTTGGTGCTGGGGCCGAGCATTAGAAGGGTTTGGTGGCCACTTGGCAGGCCGTCCGATTTGTCGCCATGAAAGCCACCGTAAATGGCGATGCCGTGTTGTGCCGCAGCATTTTCGATGGTGGTGTAATTCATTTACGAAAGAATGGCAGGGCGAGTGACCAACTTAGTTTTGTCGGTTGCTCGTCTTGCCATTGTAGACCGATGGTCATGTTGTTGTGCCCCTTCATGGGTTGCGCGATGTAGGTTTTGAACAGGCGATCCCAGAGCGAGATACAGAACCCGTAGTTGCTGTCGTGTTCGGAGCGTTTGTCCGAATGGTGCACGCGATGCATATCGGGTGTAACAAGTAACAGGCGCAAAAAAGCATCAATGTTTTTTGGAATGTTTAGATTTGCATGATTGAACATGGCACAACCATTGACGAAGATTTCAAAGATCAGCACAATAATTGCTGCAGGCCCAATCACATAAACGGCACCAATCTTTAGCAGCATCGAGAGTGCAATTTCTATGGGATGAAAGCGGATGGCTGTGGTGACATCCATATCTGTATCAGCATGATGGACGCGGTGCAGTCGCCAGAGGAACGGAATTTTATGTGTGGTTAAATGTTGCGCCCAGATGAGAAAGTCGAGGATTAGGAAGGCGAGGGTGAATTCGATCCAGAGTGGCCAATCAGTTTGGTTGAACAAACCGTAGCCGCGTGTGCTGGCATCCCAAGCGGCGCCTATGGCAAGGGTGGGGATGGCAATTGCCAGCATTCGGAGTGTGAGGCTGTCAAAAATGATGATCGCCCAGTTGGTGAACCAGCGGCTTGGTTTTTTAGCACGCAATGCGCGGCGGGGCATTAGGTGTTCTGCAAAGGCCATTATTAGAAATAGCCCAATAAATATACTAAGGCGATATATAGCTTCGTTTTCCATTTTATAGATCTGACCCATTAGGCGCGGATCATCGACCCCGCTCCATAAGTTGTGAATAGCTCAAGTAAGCAGGCGTTTTCTTGCTGGCCGTTCATTATTACGACTGCATTTACACCACCGCTGACAGCTTTGAGTGCTGTTTCGGTTTTGGGCACCATACCGCCGGTGATGACGCCTGCTCTAGTAAGTTGGGCGACTTGGTCTAATGAGAGCGAAGTGATCACGTCGCCATCCGCATCTTTGACGCCTTCCACATCGGTTAGGAGGAGGAGGCGATCTGCCTTGAGGCCTGCTGCGATGGCACCGGCTGCAGTGTCACCGTTGATGTTATATGTTTCTCCGTTTTCGCTCGAGCCTAGAGGAGCGATGACGGGGATCATGCCGTCGGCGATAAGAGAATGGACCACCGTGGCGTCTACGGTTTGTGGATCGCCAACAAGACCTAGTTCCGGGTTGGCTTGGGTGCATTTCAAAAGGTTGGCATCTTTGCCAGAAATGCCCACGGCGCGGCCACCTTGATCGTTGATGGCTTGTACGATGGCTTTGTTCACTTTTCCAGACAGGACCATCTCGACTACTTCGACTGTGGCGGCATCGGTGACCCGCTTGCCATTCACGAATTCGGATTTGATGTTCAGCCTTTTGAGCATTTCATTAATCATTGGGCCACCACCATGTACAATCACGGGGTTCACGTTGCATTGACGTATTAGGACCACATCACGTGCAAAGCTGGCCATCGCTGCGTCCGAGGACATGGCGTGGCCGCCAAGTTTGATCACGATGATCGAACCGTCGTGGCGCTGCATATGTGGGAGCGCATCTGAGAGGACTTTGGCGGTTGCGATGCTGTCGCGTTTCATGGCTTTTGATTTCTCCATGGGAGGTATCCCGTTTGTTTAAATCTTGATTAGCCGTTTGCTGTGGATGCGCCAAGGGGTTAAGTTGATTTTAAAGTCGTATAAGGATTTCAAATATGGATCAAAGAACGCTGCTGTTGACGGGGGCTAGTCGCGGGATTGGCCATGCGACAGTAAAGAAATTTAGTGCTGAAGGGTGGCGTATATTGACCTGTTCGCGCCAAGCTTTTTCAGAGCATTGTCCTTGGCCTGGGGGGGAAGAGAATCACATTCAGGTGGATTTGGGCAGCCCTGACGGGACAGTGGCGGCGGTGGAAGAGGTGAAGTCCAAGCTAAAAGACAGCAAATTAGATGCTTTGGTGAATAATGCTGGGATTTCGCCCAAAGAGCCTGAAGGGCGGCGGCTCAATTCGCTCAATACGGATTTGCGCACTTGGGGAAAAGTATTCCATGTAAATTTTTTTGCTCCTGTTGTGCTTGCACGGGGATTGCAGGCAGAATTGGCGGCTGCGAAGGGGTCTGTCGTGAATATAACGTCAATCGCAGGTTCTCGAGTTCATCCATTTGCGGGAGCTGCCTATTCTACATCTAAGGCGGCATTGACAGCGTTGACACGGGAGATGGCGCATGATTTTGGGCCTTTGGGTGTGCGGGTGAATGCGATTGCGCCGGGAGAGGTTGAGACAAGCATTCTATCGCCTGGTACGGATAAGATTGTTGAAAAGCTTCCTATGCAACGTTTGGGGCAGCCCGAGGAAGTGGCTGATGTAATTTATTTTCTCTGCACTTCAGGTAGCTCCTACGTGTCAGGCACGGAGATTGAGGTGAATGGTGCGCAGCACGTTTGACTCCTGCGCCTTCAATTGACTTATGAGTTAGGTATCTAAAATTAGGAAATGGTTTGATCTCGTGCCCTACGCTTTATGGTAGTCTGGGTGGGCAGCATTTACTGCGTCTAGTTTGTTGAGGTTTTCGGCGACGGTACGGATTTTTGGGAAAGCAGATAGATCTACGCCCCAGCGATCCGCATTGTAGAGTTGAGGGATAAGGCAGAGATCGGCTAAAGTAACTTTGTCGCCAAAGCAATAGAGGCCTTTTGATTTTAACATCCCTTCGAACCCTGCAAGGCCTTTGGGGATGAAGTGCCGCATCCAGCTTTCCATGTTCATGTCATCTGCGTTGTCTGATGCGTATTTCGCGACAGACAGGTTGCAGACTGGGTGAATTTCCATTGCGATGGCATAAGAAAGTGCGCGAACGTATGCCTTGTCCAGTGGAGCATGAGGTAGGAAGTGGTGATAACCTGCGTCCGATAGGTATTCGATAATTGCGAGGGATTGGGTGAGCACCTCGTCTCCTATCTCAATGCTTGGAACTAGGCCTTGTGGATTGCGCTTGAGGTTATTGTCGCTGCGTTGTTCGCCTGTTAAAAGGTTTACTGAGACTGAATTGTAGTCAAGTTCTGCAATGCCAAAAGCGATGCGTAGGCGGTAGGCGGCAGAGGAGCGCCAGTAATCATAAAGTGTGATCATATGTTTGCTTTCAAAAATGCAGCGAGCATCGCGCGAAAAGGTTCGTCGTTTGTACCAAGGCGTTGGGTGAGCCTGTCTTCAAAATTGTTGGCGAGTGGGATAATTTGCTTCATCAGAGCGTGGCCTTTTGTCGTAAGTGCAAGTTTCAACAATCGGCGATCGTCAGCATTTGTCTCTTTTGTGATATGGCCTGATTTTTTTAGACGCGATGCTGCGCGAGATACTTTTGATTTATCCATGCCTACGCGGGCTTGAATCTCACGAATAGATACAGATCCAGCGTTGTATAGGTGTACAATTACACGCCATTCTGGCACCGTAAGTCCAAAGTTCTCGGAATAGATTTCTGAAAACTCGTTGCTGATTTGTGCGGATAACACTGCAAGTTGGTAGGGTAGGAAATCGTCGAGGGAGAAATTGGTCACGGCCTGGCTTTATATTGTTGCATTTGAAATGAAATTGCCTTGTGGGTTACGACTTTGCAACCTTTGGTTTGACATCGTTGCAAATGCAACGATATAGATTGTAAATCTGGGTTATACCCGCAGGAGAGTTAAAATGAGCAAGATGTCTTTGTCGAGGGGTGTGGTGCAAGCGCTGAATAACGTTGGCGTGACTGAAGGCTATATGCCAGGGTTTGGAAATGACTTTGAGACTGAAGCGTTGCCAGGAGCACTGCCTATCGGACGCAATAGCCCGCAGCGAATTGAATATGGGCTATATGCGGAACAGTTGTCAGGGTCGCCATTTACTGCGCCCCATTCGACGTTGGAGAGGTCTTGGATGTATCGCATTCGCCCTAGTGTGAAGCATACGAGCAAGTTTAAGAAAGTGACGATGCCATTTTGGAAAACTGCACCCCACATAGTAAAGGATGTGATTTCGCTTGGCCAATATCGTTGGGACCCAGTACCGTTTACGGATAAACCGCTAACCTTTGTTACTGGGATGCGCACCTTCACTACGGCAGGGGATGTGGGCACTCAGGTCGGTATGGCTAGCCATGTTTATTTGGCGAACACGGATATGGATGATGAATATTTCTACTCAGCCGATAGTGAATTGTTGATTGTACCACAGAGTGGGCGGCTTGAGATTTTTACGGAATTTGGGATTATTGAACTGGAGCCATTGGAGATTTGTGTGCTTCCGCGTGGAATGGTTTTCAAAGTGTCTTTACCTGACGGGCAGGCGAGGGGATTTGTGTGTGAGAATTATGGGGCAAAGTTTACCTTGCCTGGAAGAGGTCCGATTGGGGCAAACTGTTTGGCAAACCCGCGAGATTTCAAAACGCCCGTTGCCGCGTTTGAAGAGAAAGAAACGCCATGTCAAGTGACCATCAAGTGGTGTGGACAGTTCCATACATGTGAGATTGGGCACAGCCCGCTGGATGTTGTTGCCTGGCACGGGAATTATGCGCCTTATAAATATGATTTAAGGACCTATGCGACGATTGGATCAATAAGTTTTGACCACCCTGACCCATCGATTTTCACGGTGCTGACAGCGCCAACCGCCGAAGAGGGTACGGCGAACATTGATTTTGTGATTTTTCCTGAACGCTGGCTTGCGAATGAAAACACTTTCCGCCCGCCATGGTACCATAAGAATATCATGTCAGAGCTGATGGGTAACGTGTTCGGGGTCTATGACGCTAAACCTCAGGGATTCGTGCCAGGTGGCATTAGCCTGCACAACTGTATGTTGCCCCATGGGCCAGATGAGAATGCGTTTGAAAAAGCAACGAAAGAAAGCTGGGATCCTGTAAAACTGACTAATACGATGGTTTTTATGTTTGAAACGCGATTTCCACAGCAGCTGACAGAGTTTGCGGCCAAGGAAGCGCCTCTGCAGGACGACTACATAGATTGTTGGGACAGTCTTGAGAAGAAATTTGATGGCACGCCTGGGCTAAAAGACTAAGGTTAGTGAAAATAAGAAGTAGGGATTGAAGAATGGGTTTGAAAAAAAGCTGGGTAGAGACTGCGAACTCTGCCAATGCACAATTTCCGTTGAATAACTTGCCGTATGGAGTGTTTTTGGATGCTGATGGCGCTGGGAGTCCCTGCGTGGCCATTGGTGATATGATCGTCGATTTGGGTGTGCTGGAAGATGAGGGAGTTTTGGTAACGGGCTCGGACGAACCTGTGTTTGATGTACCGTTTCTGAATGAGTTTATGGACCTTGGGTCAGATGCATGGGCTACTGTCCGTGCGCGTTTGACGGATATGTTGATGGAGGGTGGTGACGATGTGCTGTCTGGCAATGTTAATCTGCGTGAGGCCGCAATGGTTGCACAGGCTGACGTGCTGATGGCGATGCCATTTGTGGTGGGTGAGTACACGGATTTCTATGCGGGCCGTCATCATGCTACGAACGTTGGAACTATGTTCCGTGGTAAAGAAAATGCGCTGCCGCCGAACTGGCTGCATATCCCGATTGGGTACAACGGACGGGCAAGTACAGTTGTTGTGTCTGGCACAAATTTCCCACGTCCAAACGGACAGTTGAAAGGGCCAAACGACGCGCTACCAAGCTTTGGGCCCTGTAACCGTTTGGATATTGAGCTGGAAATGGGTGCGGTTATTGGTACAGGTAACCAGATGGGCAATCCTGTGTCAGTGGCCGAAGCTGATCGTATGATCTTTGGTTACGTTATCCTAAACGATTGGTCGGCACGCGACATTCAGGCGTGGGAATATCAACCGCTGGGACCATTTCAGGCGAAAGTGTTTGCATCAACTATTTCACCTTGGATTGTTACAAAAGAAGCGTTGGAGCCCTTTCGTATCAATACGCCGGAGCGTGACTTTGAATTGCTGCCGTATCTGCAAGAGCCTGGTCCGATGTTGTATGATATCGATCTTGAGGTCGCACTTGCCCCGGAGGGTAAAGGTGAAACGGTGATTAGCCGGACGAATTACAAAGAGATGTATTATTCATCTGCGCAGCAGTTGGCACACCACGCATCAGGCGGCTGTGAAATGACTACGGGAGATTTACTTGGTTCGGGTACAATTTCTGGGCCTAAGAAAGATCAATGTGGTGCGTTGTTGGAAATCACTTGGGCGGGTGCAGATCCGATTGAACTTGATAGTGGCGAGACGCGCACTTTCTTAGAGGACAATGATACCGTCACGATGCGTGGTGCGGCTAAGGGCGATGGTTACACCATCGGATTTGGTGATTGTGTAGGAACAATTTTGCCTGCCGTAAAATTTCCGTAAGCAGTCCACCTCTAAATATTATAAAAGAAAACAAGGAATAGAATTATGGCCAAGGCGTTTGCGTCCCAGGGGGACATGGTGGAAAAAAAGATTAGCTTTACAGAAGTGGGCAGGGATCTGTGGGCGTTTACAGCTGAGGGTGACCCAAATTCAGGTGTGATCATCGGTGATGATAGTGTCATGATTGTTGAGGCGCAAGCTACACCGCGGTTGGCGAATATTGTGATTGAGAAGGTGCGTTCGATCACGGAAAAGCCGATTAAACACGTAGTTTTAACCCACTATCACGCCGTTCGGGTATTGGGTGCGTCCGCTTTTGATGCGGAGCAAATCATCATGTCGGACGCTGCGCGGGGTATGGTGATCGAACGGGGGCAAGAGGATTGGGACAGTGAGTTCCAACGTTTCCCGCGCCTTTTTGAGGGGCATGAAAGCATTCCAGGTCTTACCTACCCGACGACAACATTCAGCGATTCCATGACTGTTTATCTAGGTAATCGTAAAGTTGAAATTAAGCAGATTGGTCGCGCGCATACCGCTGGGGACTCCGTGGTTTGGGTTCCTGATGAACAGGTCATGTTTACAGGTGATATCGTAGAGAAGCACTCCGCCTGTTATTGTGGTGATGGATATTTTGGTGATTGGGGAAAAACGCTTAATAATTTGAAAGCATATGATCCTCAGTCTTTGGCACCAGGTCGTGGTGATGCTTTGGTTGGGCGTCATGCGGTGAATGAAGCGATTGAGCTTACACGGGAGTTCGTTAACAGTACCTATCGTCCAATAGCCCAAGTAGCGGCCCGCAATGGCACACTTAAGGACGCGTGGGATGCTTGCCGTGACGTATGTGATCCAAAATTTAAGGAATATGCGATTTATGAACACTGCCTGCCGTTTAACGTAGCTCGTGCTTACGATGAAGCACGTGGCATTGTGCACCCACGGATTTGGACTGCGCAGCGCGATCTGGATATGTGGGATGCATTACAAGGCTAAACCGATGGTGCTATTTATGAATAGCCTTTCCTAGAAAATGATAACTAAGTTTTAGACGTGTAAAACATGTGCTTTGGGAGTGAGACATGGTTGATGTGAGATATGAAACGGCTTTTACGCTTTATCCGTATCAGCGGTCTGAGGATCAAGATGTGGATGCACCAGTGCGGCATCCTGTAGTGATTGTTGGTGGAGGGCCTGTTGGCATGGCGATGGCGCTAGATCTGGGGCAGAAGGGCGTACCGTGTGTGGTTCTGGATGACCATGACGGGGTCGGTGTCGGATCGCGCGCAATATGTTTTGCCAAGCGTACATTAGAGATTTGCGATAGGCTTGGGGCAGGTGATCCAATGGTGGACCTGGGTGTAGTTTGGAATGTGGGCAAAGTCTTCCGTGAAGATCGGCAGATTTATGACTTTAATCTGTTGCCAGAAGAGGGTCATAAACGACCGGCTTTTATCAACCTACAACAGCCTTATTTTGAGAAGTTCTTGGTGGAACGAATTCGTGTGGCGCAGGCTGAAGGAGCTCCTATTGAAATCCGTGGTAAGAACGCGGTTTTGAGTGTTGAGAGCCATGCGGATCATGTCCTACTGGAGGTAGGATCCCCTGACGGTCCCTATAAAATTGAGTCTAATTACCTGATCGCTTGTGATGGCGCACGCTCGCCTGTGCGTGGTATGCTAGGGCATGATTTCACTGGGCGAATCTTTGAGGATAATTTCCTAATTTGCGATGTTAAAATGGAGGCAGAATTCCCAACAGAACGGTGGTTTTGGTTTGATCCACCGTTCAATCCTGGTCAATCTGTTTTGTTGCACAAGCAGCCAGATGACATTTGGCGTATTGATTTTCAGTTGGGCTGGGACATTGATCGAGAGGCGGTAGTGCAACCAGAATATTACATGCCTAAAGTGCAAGCGATGCTGGGTGAAGGTGTAGAGTTCGAACCCGAATGGGTGAGTGTTTACACTTTCCAATGCATGTCAATGGATCAGTATCGCTACGGACCTGTGTTTTTCGCAGGTGACAGCGCACACCAAGTATCACCCTTTGGCGCGCGTGGATGCAATGGTGGGATGCAAGACGTGGACAATTTGGCATGGAAGCTGGCAGCTGTTTACCATGGGGAAGCAGATGCACGATTGCTTGATACCTATAATGAGGAACGCAAACATGGTGCAGATGAAAATATTCTTAATTCATCGCGCACGACAGATTTTATGACACCGAAGACTGCGATTGCAAAATTGTTTCGTGAGAGTGTCCTAGACCTGGTCGAGCACACGAATGCAATGCGGCCTTTGGTTAATTCTGGGCGGCTTTCGTTGCCTTGTGTCTATGATGGTTCGTCGCTGAATGGCCCGGATGATAATCGAATGCCCGTGCGCACACGGGTCGGATCGACATTGGTAGATGCACCGGTGAACGGTGGTTGGTTGATGGATCAAGTGGGTAACTATTTCATCGTTTTGGCTGTGAATTGTGAGATTCAAATTGAAGGTTTGCAGGTGCTTAGGCTTGATGCTGACCCAATGGTGACTGAGCGGTATTTAGGTGATCTTTTGCAGGCTGTGTATTTGATTAGGCCTGACCAAATTATTGCGGCGCGTTGGGAAATAGCCAGTGCTGCAGATGTGATTTCTGCACTGCAAGTGGCAAAAGGGGGCTAAGTATATGGACGTTTTGTACACGCCGCGGATTGATGATCCTGATGGATTTTACGCGGAGCTGTTGGATGCGCATGAGGGCCTGAAAGAAGCTGAGAGCCATGCATTGAACGCACGATTGGTTTTAGTTCTATCAAACGTGGTTGGGGATCGAAATGTGCTACGCGCTTCCCTAGCGCTGGCGAAAAAAGCAGGAAGCTCTGGGCGTTAACTTTTCTCGCTATAAACTTCAACATTTTTGATTACACAGGATGTTTTACCAGAGCCCCAAATAAGAACTCGGGTTTACCAATTGTTCAAATCGTTGCGTTGGATTTCACCACGACCATCCGCATTCAGTTGCCAAATACCTGAGCTATCTATAGCAATCGCTGATAATTGTTTTCCATATGCCGCGCCAGTGTCGATATTGATACGGTTACTGGCATAGAATGTGACAACATCCACTGGCGTATGACCGTGGACGACGAGTTTTTCAAATGGGCCAGGTGCCTCGTGAAATGGTTTACGGATCCAGATGAGATCATCCTCGCTCTGATCTTTCAATGCAATGGTTGGGTTGATCCCAGCATGGGTGAAGAATACGGACGTCGTATCATAGTGGGTAGGTAAGCTGCGCAGGAAATCGCAGTGGCAAGTTGGGACTTTTGCCATCGCTTCTATTTGGATTTCGTCTTCTTGTTGGTGAGACAGCCCCGTTATACCATAGCTTTCAAGAGTTGTTAGCCCGCCAAGGCGTGGATGCAGCCATGTGAGGTCAGAACGCAGTTTGGGGTCCTGTTTTTTTTGGTCAATAAATAACATCATCATTCGGTCGTGATTACCCTTAAGTGTGACCCACGGTTCGCCACTTTCATGCCCAGTTATGAGATAATCTATCACCCGCTTGCTGTGAAACTGTCGATCCACTAGGTCTCCAATGTGAATGATCTGATGATTGCCTACGCGATTAGCTGCAATGTCATCCTTGATCCGTGCGTGGATCATTTCCAGCTGTTCTATATCCCCATGGATGTCACCAATTGCATAAAGTGTCGTCATATAGGGTTTCCTTACGTCAAATTCGCGTATCAGAGGTTTCATATGCAGAGATTAGATTAATTTGAACTCCTCCCTCTTGTGGACTTGAAATTAGCTGAACAAGCCGGATCTTGTGCAAACGAATTTCTGGCACTGCACTCGCCTGACACAGTGGATGTGGAAATTTTGGACCATTAGTGCGTCCTGGTACGCACTTCAAGTTCTCTCTCAGGATCGTCCAATCCAAGGTTGTACGACAAGTCCAATAGGGCTGATTTCGGGTATTTTATCTCGCGATGACGTTTCAAGAAGTGGACATGTTTTGGATCATTTTTTCTTTCTAATCAGCCTTGAAAACTTTGGAACGTTGTGACTGACAACGCTTGTTCTTCATTAAAATTTCCGCTGAGATATAAAAGCATCGATTTTATCAAGGCTCCATTCGTGATGAATATTTTCAGATAACATGCGCCTAATATCAAATATTGGAAGACCCTACCTTTCATCAAGTACTTGTAGTTTAGTTTTATCCCAGTGTTTTAGAACCAACATCCAGAAATTTCTTTCTCCGTGCTTTGCGTAGGGACTCTGGCTTTTTCTTTTCAAGTTCAGCCAACATCGTAATGAGGGCAGATTTTACGTTTTTGATCGTGTCGTTCTTATGTCGTTGTGCTCCACCAATGGGTTCTGGGATCACAACGTCTGCAACACCAAGTTCAGTGAGGTTTTGGGCTGTAAGACGCAGTGCTTCTGCGGCTTCACGCATCTTACTGGCATCCTTCCAAAGGATAGAGGCGCAGCCTTCGGGGGAGATAACGGAATAGACGGAGTGTTCCAGCATAGCTAGTTTGTCAGCGGTGGCAAACGCTACTGCACCACCTGATCCTCCCTCGCCAATGATAACAGAGATCACTGGGACTTTTACTTGAAGGCATTTTTCGGTGGACCGAGCGATGGCTTCAGATTGGCCGCGTTCTTCGGCACCTTTACCTGGGAATGCGCCTTGAGTGTCTACCAGTGTGATGATTGGCAAGCCAAAACGATCAGCCATATCCATAAGGCGGATCGCTTTACGGTAACCCTCGGGGCGGGCCATGCCAAAGTTGTGATGGATGCGTGATTTTGTATCTTTGCCCTTTTCATGGCCAATGACCACGATAGGCTTATCGTCCAGCCGCGCAATGCCACCCATGACTGCGTAGTCATCAGCGAAGTTACGATCTCCCGCAAGCGCTGTGTATTCGGTAAAAATTTCATTGATATAATCAGAACACTGTGGGCGATCTGGGTGGCGGGCTACTTGACATTTGCGCCATGGAGTGAGCCCTTTGTAAAGCTCAACGAGAAGCTCTTTGGCTTTCTTATCAAGCGCTTCTGCTTCTTTTTCTACGTTCATCTCAGGATTTTGGCGAGCCATAGCGCGCAGCTCTTCGGCTTTGCCTTCGATTTCTGCCAATGGCTTTTCAAATTCAAGATAGTTTTGCATTTTAAGCCTGTAATCTAGTCTATTTTGATGGGTATTGTATGGCGCTTGGGTGATTGGAATGCAATGGTGTGCAAAGGATTGTGCTGATTGTCTCCGACGTAGCTATTTTTGTTCAAAAGAGAGGCGTGATGTACTTTTTGTTAATCGCGGTTCGTGGCTGTGTAGATGTGGATTTTTGCAGGCACTTTGACCATGCCTTCGATTTCATATGTGCGGAGTTTAATTTCAGTTCTTGTGATGATTTCTGCTTTGTCCTTTTGCGTGCCACCCATTGCGCGGATCACGCTGTCGGCTGGGCCGATGCAGGCGGATAGGTTGGCTGCTGTTTTTGCGTCGCCTGTGAGGGTAAGTGGAATGTCGAGGGTTTTGACCTGTGGGTCACTGAAACCCGATTTAATGAGAATATTCATGGTATAGCTTGTGTCTGCAAAGGCGAAAGGGCCAGGG
>Ga0315315_10001109_pt1 | contig 24483 bp, 24 predicted proteins | sample M140m3416metaG_FD_203699 | JGI IMG/M metagenome (GOLD analysis project Ga0315315, IMG submission 203699) | Ammonia-oxidizing marine archaeal communities from Monterey Bay, California, United States - M1 40m 3416 | ecosystem: Environmental > Aquatic > Marine > Intertidal zone | place: USA...
ATCTTCAATTGTAGAATTTGAGATATTTCTTTCTCCTTGAACTAAATCTTTTATAATTGTATTTCCTGAAATTTTACTCTTAAATCTAATTACCGGCTTTACACCTTCTGGAATTTTAAGGTCTTTAGCATCTCTCCACTTTCTATTATAAACATACGGTATACCTTGTTTTTTACACTTATCTTTTTGCTCATTTATCTCTTCTTCAGAACAATAACATTCATAAGCAAATCCTTTTTTTATTAATTCTTCAGCTACAGCGACGTGTTTATTAATATTTTTAGATTGAATATATTCTTCACCATCATGCTCAATACCTAACCAAGATAATGATGAAATAATTTGTTTTTTAAATTCGTCTTTTGATCTTTCTTTATCTGTATCTTCAATTCTTAAAAAATATTTACCTTTATTTTTCTTTGCTAAAAGCCAATTAAATAAAGCTGTTCGAACACCACCAATGTGAAGAGGCCCAGTAGGAGAGGGCGCAAACCTACAATTAAAAGACATTTCTATTAATTAGACTATTTTAGTGAAAGTTTCTATATAAAGAAACTAATTTACCTTGGATTTTTATTCTATTAGCAGCGTAAATTTTTGTGCCGTAATTTCTATTAGCAGCTTCTAGCGCAATAGTGTTTCCTTTTTTTCTCACTCTTTTTAAAGTTGCTTCTTGATCATCGATTAGAACAACTGCGATTTGACCACTGTCTACGTTTGAAGTTTTCTTAACGATAACTGTATCACCATCATTGATACCTGCTTCAATCATAGAGTCACCTTTAACTTTTAAACCATAATGTTCACCATTATTTTGTAAATCTTCAGGTAGAGCTACTCTATCAACTTCTTGTTGTATAGCTTCGATAGGTGTTCCTGCTGCAATACTTCCTAAAACGGAAACATCAGTTGATTTTGCTCCTTCTTTATCAAGGCCACCTTTAATTACACTTGGTGTGAAAGTATTGAAAATATCATTTGCACTAGCGTTCTCAGGTAATTTTACTACCTCTAATGCCCTAGCTTTATGAGCTAATCTTTTAACAAATCCACGTTCTTCTAAAGCTGAAATTAATCTATGAATTCCTGATTTCGACTTAAGGTTGAGTGAATTTTTCATTTCTTCATAAGAAGGAGAAATTCCAGAAGATCTAATCTTCTTATTGATGAATATTAGTAAGTTTTTTTGTTTTTTTGTAAGCATAGAACAAACCTCGTACATCTATGTTCTATAAAAGTTCTATTTAAATTACAACTTGAAATAAACCCTTATTTTATTGAGTTATTTCCCTAAATTTTTTTAATAATTCTGCTGGATTGTCAGATTTTAAAAGTGATTCACCTATAAGAAAATTTTTAATTCCTGTCTTTTCATAAATATATTTAGCATCAGCTTCATTCTTAATTCCACTTTCTGAAATGATAGGGCCTTTATGTTCTTTTAAAGTTTCAAAAATAGAAATCGTATTGTTTATAGATATATCTAGCGTTTTAAGGTTTCTGTTGTTAATTCCAATTAAAGCATCTTCATATTTTAAAGCGGTTTCAGCTTCTTTGTTATCATGAACTTCTACTATTACTGAAAGTTTATGTCTTGTTGCTTCAGCATAAATTTCATCTGCTAAATTGTTATCAAGTGCAGCAATGATAATTAAAACACAATCACTTCCAAAACTTTTAGATAATGCGATTTGGTAAGGATCTATAAAGAAATCTTTTGCTAGAACAGGTATTTTAAACTTATTTTTAATATCTTTTATATAATCAAGTTTTCCTAAGAAATGCTTTTCCTCAGTTAAAACCGAAAGACAAGTAGCGCCGTTATCTAAATACATTTTTGCAATATTTAAATGATTAAAATCTTTAACTAATTCTCCAGCAGATGGACTTGCTTTTTTTATTTCTGTAATAAGTGAAACACCTTTATTATTTGATATGGCATCTTTAAAATTTAAAAAGTTATTTGAAGATTTAATTTTACTTTCAAGAGAGTCTAAAGAATTATTCTTTTTAACATTTTTCAAAGACTCTTTTTTGTCTTCAATAATCTTATCTAAAATATTAGCCATTATTTTGATTGTAATTTTGTCAAATGCTCAAATACTTTACCAGAATTTAGATGATCTGAAGCTTTCTTAAAAGCATTTTTAAAATCATTTTCTTTTCCTGCAACAATTAATCCAGCAGCAGCATTTAAAGCAACTGACTGTGAAAATTCGTTAGAAGTTCCTTTGTATATTTCTATAATTTTCTCAGAATTGTACTCTGCATTTTTTCCTTTTAAATTTTCTTTATTACCTGAATTTAAACCAAGTTCTTTAGGATCAATTGTAAATTCATTTATTTTACCATCTTTTAATTCTACAATATTAGTTTTTGCAAAAGGTGAAATCTCATCCATGCCATCCTGGCTATGAACAATATAGGCATGAACAACATTGTTTTCTTTTAAAGCTTCAGCAAAAGGGTTCATCCATTTCTTATCAAAAACTCCAATTACTTGTCTTTTAACTTGAGCTGGACTACTTAAAGGGCCAATTAAATTAAAAATAGTTTTCTTACCCATTTTTTTTCTAGCAGGACCCACATGTTTCATTGCTGAGTGGTAATTTGGTGCAAACATGAAAGCAAAATTAAAATTCTTAATACTTTCCTCTGCTTCATCTTGCATAAGATTGATATTAATTTTTAATGCTTCTAATACATCAGCTGAACCACAATTAGATGAAACAGCTTTGTTTCCATGTTTAGCAACTTTAACACCCATGCTCGCTAAAACTATTGCAGCTGCAGTTGAAATATTTAAAGAGTTTTGACCATCTCCTCCAGTTCCGCAAGTATCAATAGTATTTGGATCTGCTGAAACTTTTGTTGCCTTATCTCTTAGAACAAAGATGCCCCCAGCTAATTCATCTTTTGTTTCACCTTTTTTTATTAAAGCTTCTAGAATTTCAATAATTTGGCTTTCTTCAAGCTTGCCTTCCATTAAATCTGAAAATAGAGACTTACTTTCTTTAAACGAAAGGTTTTGACCTTGCTTTAATTTAGTAATTGCATCAGACATATTTAATTATTAATAAAATTTTTAATCAATTTCATGCCCATTTTAGTACTTATGCTTTCAGGATGAAACTGAAACCCGTGAATATTATAGTTTTTATGCATTAACCCCATAACCGTTTTATTCTTTGTTTCAGCTGTAATTATCAGGTCTTTGGGGAACTTTTTACGATCAACTAATAAACTGTGATATCTCGTAGCTTCAAAATTATTTTGAATATTTTTAAATAAACCCATTTTTTGATGTTTAATTTTACTTGTTTTTCCGTGCATTAAATTTTTAGCTCTTATTATTTTCCCACCAAAAACTTGGCCAATAATCTGATGACCCAAACAAACTCCAAGAATAGGTATTTTTTTATGAACTTCTTTGACTATCTTTAGACAATTTCCAGCTTGATTAGGATTACCAGGACCAGGTGAAATAACAATTTTATCATATTTTTTTCTTAATATTGTTTTTCCATCAATCTTATCATTTCTAACTACTTCAACATTTTTTCTAAAATTAGAGATGTAGTGAAATAAGTTGTATGTAAAACTATCGTAGTTATCTATTAATAGTATTTTCATTTAATCTACCGCTCTCATTAAGGCTTTAGCTTTATTTACTGTTTCAGCATACTCTTTTTCAGGTTTACTATCCGCGACTACACCTGCACCAGCTTGAACATAAAATTTCTTATTTTTAATTAAAGCTGTTCTTAACGCTATACAGGTATCAAATTCACCGTTTGGAGTGAAATAACCAATGCCTCCCGCATATAGTTTTCTTTTAGTTTTTTCTAATTCATCAATGATTTCCATAGCCCTTATTTTTGGTGCGCCGCTGACAGTTCCAGCTGGAAATCCTGATAATAAAATTTCAAATAATGAGAATTTGTTATTAAGCTTACCAATAACATTAGAGACAATATGCATTACATGAGAATATCTCTCGACTTTAAACTTTTCAGTTACTTTTACCGTATTTACTTTAGAAACTTTTCCAACGTCGTTTCTTCCAAGATCCAACAACATTAAATGTTCAGCTAATTCTTTTTTATCTTTTAGAAGATCTAATTCATATTTTTTATCTTCTTTGCTGTTTTTTCCTCTTGGTCTGGTACCAGCGATAGGTCTTATTGTTACCTCTCCTCCTCTAAGTCTTACTAATATTTCTGGGCTGCTGCCGAGTATATTAAAATCTTTATAGTTAAAATAAAACATAAAAGGTGATGGGTTAGATTTTCTTAAATGATTATAAATTTCTATTGGTGTTTTATTTACTTTTCTTTCAAATCTTTGACTTAAAACAACTTGAAAAATATCTCCTTTTTCAATGTATGTTTTTGCTTTTTTAACAAGTGATTTAAATTTTTCTTTAGAAGTATTTGATTTAATTAAATTTTTGTTTGGTTTAAATGAAAATTGTTCAGGTAGTTTAATATTTTCAAAATCTTCATACAAATCGAATCTTTTGTTTATCGCATAATATTCTTCTTCATAATTTTTAATTTTTGTATCCGCATAAATATTCTCAACATAAAAAATCTTTTTTTTAACATTGTCATAAATAATCAAATTTTTAGGTCTAGATAATCTTACATCAGGTATCTTAAGATCATCTTTGCAATTATTTGGAATCTTTTCTATATAACGAATAACATCATAAGAAAAATAACCTACAAGCATCGAAGACATAGAAGGTAATTGATTTGGAATTTTAATCTTAAATTCTTTTATAAGTTTATTAATATATTTTAATGGATCAGATTTAATTTTAGATTTTTTACCCGAGCTATTAAGTGTAATTATATTTTTATTAATATCCCATATTTTATCAGGATTAAGACCAATTATAGTATAACGACCTTTGATTGTACCTTTTTCGACTGACTCAAAGATAAAGCTATTTTTTTCAGCTAAAAGAAATCTAAATAAGTTTTCGACTTTATAATATTGATTACAAGATCTTGCTCTAAATAAAATTTGATGTTTTTTTTTAGAATGATTACTTTTAAATTCTTTAAAACTTAAATTTAACTTCATTAAAATGAATTTTTGACACGATCTATAGTTCTTTGATTTATTTCAACTTTATACTTCTGATTAGCATTTTCATCATATGATTGATAGATTTTGTTAATCAAGTTCAAACGTGCCTTTGCTTTGTATTGCTCAAATTTATTCCCTTTTTTATCTAGTTTTTTATATCCTGTATTTTTCGTAGATATTAAAAAACTTTTTGTAAGAGTGCTATTAGTAATTAGATTAATATCTCCATCTTTAGTTAAAAAAATTCTTTTTACTAGACCTTCATCAAATACATCGTTTTGTTTTATATTAGAAATCTGATAATCTTTAACTACCAACCCATTATCATCAGCAAATTTTTTAAAATTAGCACCATCAAAAGCACCTAAGCTAATATCTTTAGCTAATGATGTATTGCTGTCTATTTTTTCTTTAAAGCTTAATTGAGCATTAAGTGCTTCTAAAACCTCAGGATCGTTCATTGGTCTATTTTTTTTCTCTTCATCTTTAATTTCTGCTAAGTAATATTTACTTTTTAGATTAATTACTTCAGGTGATTGAGGTGTTTTAATATTATAAATCTTATTAAAAAGATTATCTGGCAAATTTTCTATTATCTTTTTTTCTTCATTTTCTTTTTTTGCGTTTATTTTATTAAATTCTATAATTTTTAAGTTATTAGCTTTTGTTGTTTCCTCAAATGATTGTCCATCTAAAATATTGTTTTCAATAATATCTAACTGTTTGAAAAAATTCTCATTGTAATCTTGGCTACCACTAATTAGCTCAGGCTTAATCTCTGCGTATCTAATTGATTTAAGTTCTGTAAAAAATACATTTTTGTTTCTCTCATAGAGCTCTTTAATACTGTCTTGTGATGGTTTTTTCTTTGAGTGGTATTTTTCTAAATCTATATATTGAATTGATTTTGTTTGATTTTCTTTTCTAAATTCCTTTTCAACTAAAATATCAGGGATAACTATTCCTCCTGCTAATGAACTTAAAAACTGTCTTCTTTTCTCTTGTTCAACAATGTTAGCTTCAAATTGCGGTGCAGTTATTCTACTTTTAATTAAAAATTTTTCATACTCAGTTCTTGAAAATTTATCATCTTTAAAAAATAATTTATCATTTTTAATAATATCTCTTAGAGCGTTGTCGCTAACTACAACACCAAGTTTTTCTATTTCTAACGACATCACTTTTTTTCCAATATAATCAGACAAAATTTGTTCAACGAGATCTGTTTTTGATAAATTTTTTACCTGTTCTTCATTTAAATTTAGCCGGTTAATGTAATTGACAAATTCCTGCGTACTAATTTTATTAGAGTCCACAGTTGCAACCACGTTTTGATTTCCGCCTCTAAACACATCTCCCATCCCCCAGAAGACAAAGGGCAAAATAATAATCCCAACTAAAAGTTTAACAAAAAATGATTTTGATAATTTACCTATTGATGTTGCCATTATATTAATTTATTAAGTTCAAAATTATACACCTATAGATTAAAATTTAAACTAAGGCAAATTATGAGATATTTTATTGGAAATTGGAAAATGTTCGGGGTACCAAAATCTATCAGTATTCTTAACAAAATTAATTCATACTATTCAAAAGACAAAAATAGAAACAAATACAGAGTTATAATTACCCCTCCATATACTCTAATTGAAAGCTATTCTAAATATTTCAAAAATAAGAAAATTTCGATAGGCGCTCAAAACTGTTATCAGAAAGAACAATTTTCTTCAAATACCGCAGCGGTAAGTCCCTACATGCTTAAAAGTGTAGGTGCTAAATATACTTTAGTAGGTCATTCAGACAATAGAGGCGAAGGAGATACTGACACAATGCTTAAAGATAAAGTTAGATATGCTTTGAAAAATAATTTGAAAGTAGTTTTTTGTATTGGTGAAAATAAAATAGAGAAAAAAAATAAAAAAACTCTTAGTGTTTTAAAAAGACAATTGACAAAAGTGTTAGAAAAAAAATTTAATAAGAATAATATAATAGTTGCTTATGAGCCTATTTGGTCAATTGGCACCGGAAAAATTCCAACTGCAGATGAATTAAAAAAAACTACAATTCATATTAAAAAGGTTTTAAGAGGAATATTTAAAAAAAATAGTCCCGCAGTACTTTATGGTGGCTCTGTAGATGGAAACAATGTTGGGATGTTCAAAGAAATAAGAGAAATAGATGGTTTTTTAGTAGGTGGAGCTTCAAAAACTTCTAAAAAATTTATTGATATAATAAAGAATTACTATAGATAAGCAGCATGGAAAGCCTACTAATCTTTGTTAACATTATTCTAGCAATAATATTAATTATAATTATTCTTCTTCAAAGATCTGAAGGTGGAGCTTTAGGTTTAGGTGTTTCACAGGATAATTTCACCTCAGCAAGATCAGTAGGAACTTTTTTAACAAAATTTACATCAATAGTAGCCGCATTATTTATAATCTGCAGTATTGCAATAGTTGCAATTTCAAGAGATGAATTTCGTGAAACACAATCAGTTCTTGAAAAAGAAGAAGAAGAAAATTCAAACCTTCCACAGATACCTCAATCGAAGTAATTAAGACTTTGTATTTAAGATAATATAAAGTATAACATACTTCCATGGCGCGATATATATTCGTAACTGGCGGCGTGGTTTCATCTTTAGGAAAAGGATTATCATCAGCTTCACTAGCTTACCTATTGCAATCAAGAGGATACAAAGTAAGAATTAGAAAATTAGATCCTTATTTAAATGTTGACCCTGGAACGATGAATCCATTTCAGCATGGAGAGGTTTTTGTAACTGATGATGGAGCTGAAACAGATTTAGATCTAGGCCACTACGAAAGATTTTCGGGAATTTCTGCAAAAAAATCTGACAATATTACAACAGGTAAAATTTATAGCGATGTTTTAAAAAAAGAAAGACAAGGAAAATATCTAGGCAAAACCGTTCAAGTTATTCCGCATATCACAAATAGAATTAAAGAATTTATTAAACACGATGTTGCTAAAGAAGATTTTGTAATTTGTGAAATTGGAGGAACAGTTGGTGATATTGAAAGCCTTCCTTTTTTAGAGGCAATAAGGCAATTCTCTAATGAATTTGGCAGAAATAAAACGTTATTTATTCATTTAACTTTAGTTCCTTATATGAGGGCCTCAGATGAAATAAAAACAAAACCTACACAACATTCAGTTAAAGAGCTTAGAAGTATTGGTATTCAGCCTGATATAATTATCTGTAGATCAGAAAGATCTATTCCTTTAGATCAAAGAAAAAAAATCTCTTTATTTTGCAATGTATCTATAGATGATGTTATTGAAACAGTTGATGTAAAAACAATTTATGAAGCTCCAATAAGTTTTAATAAAGAGAAATTAGACGAAAGAGTTTTAAAATTTTTTAAAATTAAATCTAGAAAAAAAGTTAACCTAACTCCTTGGAAAAAAATTACGAATTCAGTCTTAAATAATAACAAGAGAGTTAATATTGCTATTATCGGTAAGTATGTAGAATTAAAAGATGCTTATAAATCACTTGATGAAGCATTAACTCATGGTGGCATTGCTAACAATTTAAAAGTAAATTTAGTGAGGATTGAGTCAGATTATTTAAAACCAAAAGATATTAAGAATAAATTAAAAGAAGTTTCTGGTATTTTAATTCCAGGTGGATTTGGCAAAAGAGGAACCGAAGGAAAAATTGCAGCTATTACTCATGCTAGAAAAAACAATATACCATTTTTAGGCATTTGTTTTGGAATGCAGATGGCGGTAATAGAATTTGCACGAAATAAATTAAATATGAGAGATGCCACCTCTAGTGAGTTTGGTCCATCTAAAGGTTCAGTTGTTGGTTTGATGAGCGAGTGGATTAAAGATGGTAAATTAATTAAAGGAACAGATAAAGAATTAGGCGGAACAATGAGATTAGGTAGCTATGAAGCTAGGCTTAAAAAAGGTTCCTTAATTAATAGTATTTATAAATCTGGAAAAATCTTTGAAAGGCACAGACACCGATATGAAGTTAATATTAACTTTAAAGATAAATTTGAAGATAAGGGTATGATATTTTCTGGTTTATCACCAAATATGAAATTACCAGAAATAATCGAACTTAAAAATCATTCATGGTTTATAGGAGTTCAATTTCATCCTGAATTTAAATCTAGACCTTTAGCTCCACATCCTTTATTCTCTTCATTTATTAAAGCCGCAAAAATCAATTCGAACAAATGACAAACCATAAAGTAAAGTGCTCTAATTTTGAAATAGCTAACGATAAGCCATTTACTTTAATTGCAGGCCCATGCCAATTAGAGAACGAGCAACATGCAATTAAAATGTCAACAGAGCTTAAAAAAATTACAAGTGAGCTTGGGATAAATTTAATTTACAAAACATCTTTTGATAAAGCCAATAGAACTAGTCTTAAAGGCAAAAGGGGAATGGGATTAGAAAAGTCTTTACCTATTTTTGATAAAATTAGAGAAAAGGTAGGTTTACCTGTTTTAACAGATGTACATACAGCTGAGCAGTGTTCAATTGTTGCTGATCATGTAGATGTTTTGCAAATACCAGCATTTTTATGCAGACAAACTGATTTATTAATAGCTGCAGCCAAGACTGGAAAAATAATTAATATTAAAAAAGGTCAATTCTTAGCACCGTGGGATATGGCAAATGTGATTAAAAAGATCGAAGAATCAGGAAATAAAAACATTCTAATAACAGAAAGAGGTGCCAGCTTTGGTTATAACACATTAGTTTCCGATATGAGAGCTTTACCAATAATGTCTAAGTTTGGTTTTCCAATCGTATTTGATGCAACTCATTCAGTACAACAACCTGGTGGTATGGGAGAAAAAAGTGGAGGACAAAGAGAGTTTGTTCCTTATTTAGCAAGAGCAGCGATAGCAGTTGGTGTTGGAGCAATTTTTATGGAAACGCATGAAGATCCTGATAACGCACCTTCAGACGGCCCTAATATGGTACCAATAAACGAAGTTAAATCATTATTAAAAAAATTAACTGAAATAGATAAGTTAGTTAAATAAAAAAATGGCAAAAATTAAAAACGTTAAAGGCCGTCAAGTTTTTGATAGCAGAGGAAACCCGACTGTTGAAGCAGAAGTTTTTTTGGATAATAATATTTCTGCGACAGCAATTTCTCCTTCAGGTGCATCTACAGGTGCTTTTGAAGCTCATGAATTAAGAGATAAAGACAAAAATAAATTTTTAGGAAAAAGTGTTAATACAGCAGTAGAAAATATAAATAGTAAGATTTCATCAAAACTTCTTGGATTAGATGCAGATCAACAAGAAATAATTGATAATACTTTATTAGATCTTGATGGCAGTGAGAATAAAATTAATCTAGGTGCTAACGCTACTCTTGCAGTGTCCTTAGCAAACGCAAAATGTTCAGCGATTGCAAACAATAAATCTTTATTTAAAAATTTAGGAAAATCTTACTCTCTACCTATTCCTCTGATGAACATTATTAATGGAGGCGCCCACGCAGATAATGATTTAAATATCCAAGAATTTATGATCAGACCTAACTCAGCTAAAAATTTTATGGATGCTATAGAAAAATGTTTTCTAGTAATTCAAAATTTAAAAAAATTATTACAGTCAAAAAAAATGCTTACTAATGTTGGTGACGAAGGAGGTTTTGCTCCATCTATTAATACAAATGAAGAGGCATTAGAACTGATTGTTCAGGCGATTGAAAAATCTAAATTAAAAGCAGGACAAGATATTGTAATTTGTTTAGATGTGGCTGCTAATGAATTAATAAATGATAAAGGAGAATATTCAATTGAGTCAAAAAATTTTACATCTGTAGATAATGTCATTAAATATTATGAAAAACTTACGTCAAACTATCCTATTAAGTCTATAGAGGATCCATTTGCAGAAGAAGACTGGAATTCTTGGAAAAAAATTACAAACGCTATCGGCAAAAAAACCCAAATAGTTGGAGATGATTTATTTGTTACAAATACGAAACGTTTAGAAAAAGGCATTAAAGAAAAATCAGCCAACAGTATATTAGTTAAACCTAATCAGATTGGGACCTTAACAGAGACACTCGAAGTAATTTCAATGGCAAAAAAAGCAAATTTTAATACAATTATTTCTCATAGATCAGGCGATACCGAAGATACTTTTATTGCTGATTTGGCTGTAGCTACAATGTCTTCTCAAATTAAGACTGGATCTTTAGCAAGGTCTGAAAGAGTAGCAAAATACAACAGATTATTGCGTGTCGAAGAGGAACTTGGCAATCAAGCTAAAATGGCTAGTATCTAATTAATGAAGCTATTTGAAAGTTTGAAAAATAAAAAATTTTTATTATTTAATATTTTTTTTACTCTATATATTGCGATAAATCTTATTGGAGGTGAGAGGGGATTAATCTCTTACTTTGATAAAAAAAAAACTTATGAAGAATTAATAGAAAAAGATAAGATATTAACTACAAAATTAAAAGATTTAGAACATAAAATTTCTTTAATTAATAACAACGATCAGGATTATCTAGAAATTCTTTTCCGGGAAAAATTTAATTACGTAAAACAAGATGAAATAATAATAAAACTAAAATGAGTGAAAAAGTTAGACATCCTGAGAAAATAAATAAACCTGTTAATCCAATTAAAAAAAAACCAGATTGGATTAGGTCAAAGATTGTAGACTCACAAGTTTTTTTTCAAACAAAACAAGTAGTTAATCAAAATAATTTAGTAACTGTTTGCCAGGAAGCTAATTGTCCAAATATAACTGAATGTTGGAGCAAAAAACATGCAACTTTTATGATTATGGGAGACACTTGCACAAGAGCTTGCGCATTTTGTGACGTTAAAACTGGTAAGCCAACAGATCTAGATATCTTTGAACCTGCAAAAATTTCAAATGCCGTAAAAAATTTAAATTTGAAGCATGTTGTTATTACTTCTGTAGATAGAGATGATTTAGATGATGGTGGTTCAGAGCATTTTTACAAAGTTGTAAAAGCTACTAGAGAAAAAAACCCTAATACCTCAATAGAGGTTTTAACCCCAGACTTTTTAAGAAAAGGCGAAGCTTATAAAAAAGTTTTAGAGGCAGATTTAGATGTTTTTAATCACAATATTGAAACTGTTCCAAGACTTTATACAAAAGTTAGACCAGGAGCTCGGTATTTTGCATCTTTAGAACTTTTAAAAAATGCAAAAAAATTTAATAAAAAAGTATTTACTAAATCGGGAATTATGGTTGGTTTAGGTGAAACTAAAGAAGAAGTAATTCAAGTTATGGACGATTTAAGATCAGCAGAGGTTGATTTTATTACTATCGGTCAATATTTACAACCATCTGCTAAACATCACCCATTAGATAGATATTACCATCCAAATGAATTTAAAGAATTCGAAAATATTGCAAAGACTAAAGGGTTTTTATTAGTTTCTTCATCACCATTAACAAGATCTTCGTATCATGCGGATGAAGATTTTAGAAAATTACAAGATGCAAGAAATAAAAAAATCGAATGTCATCTGCAACATTAAAAAAAATTATTCCTTGTAAAAAAAATCAACTTATAGAAATGGTTCTTGATATTGAGAAGTATCCAGAGTTCGTTCCTTGGTGCATAGAAGGTAAAATTTTTGATAAAAACGAAAGTACAGACTTAATTACTTTTAACGGAGATTTAAAAGTTGGAAAAAGTATATTAAATGAAACTTTTTCAAGTCATGTATCATTTCATAAAGCATCAGATAAAATAATTGTCACAAATTTAGATGGTCCTTTAAAACATCTTAAAAATGAATGGTTTTTTAAAGAAATAAATAATAATACTCAATTAATATTTTTTATTGATTTTGAATTAAAGAATCCAATTTTAAATTCTATTATGAAAAAATCCTTTGAACTTGGTTTAAATAAAATCGCTAAAGCATTCGAGGAAAGAGCAATAAAATTATATAAATAATGTTAATAGTTTCTGTTTTACTGGTAGTTTTTTTCTTTACATTTAAAAGTTTAGCTTCATATATTAAAAAAATTAGAACAGGTGATCCTAATGAGAGCGATATAACTTATTGGATGTTTTCCTATGACTTTAAATCTCCTAATAAAGATTGGGTTCCAGAAAAAAAAGATTTACTAGTGAAAAAAAGAGCAAGAAATTTTTTAGTTTTTATTTTGTATTTAATTGCGTTTGTAATATTTTTGTTGCTTAATAGTTTTACTTCCCATCTTTTAGATTTTATAGTTAACCCACAGTTTAGTTACCCTATCAAATTAAATTAGATAGCAAGTATAGTGCTTTTTTTACTGTCTGTTTTTGAATGAAAATTCTACCGTTATTTTTAAAATTATATTTATTTACAATAACTTTTTTTCCAATTTTGACTCCAATATAAACTAAACCAACTGGTTTTTGATTAGATCCACCACTAGGACCAGCTATTCCTGTTATTGAAATACATACTTTTGATTTACTTATTTTACTTAAGTTGTTAACCATTGCTAGACAACACTGAACACTGACAGCTCCATTTTTTTTAATAATTTGTTTTGGTACTTTTAATAAGCTTATTTTAGCTAGATTAGAGTAAGTAACTAATCCCATAGTAAATACTTTTGATGATCCACTCACAGATGTAATGGCATTAGATAACATCCCCCCAGTGCACGACTCTGCAATAGCGAGTTTAAGCTTCTTCCTTTTTAATAATAAAACTATTTTTTTATTAAAATTCATTAGAAAAATTTAGATTTAATTATCATAAAAATTATGAGCGTAAGAACAACATACAAGCCTGCTACAACATCATCTAAAATCACACCAAAACTATTTTTAAATTTTTTATCAAATAAGTTTACTGGAAAAGGTTTTTTTATATCAAAATATCTAAACAATATAAAAATATATAAATAGAATAAAACAGCTTCTTGAGGATCTTTTATAGTGCCATGAGAAACTTCATATAGATAAATTGGAATAGATTGACCAATGAACTCATCAACAACAACTTCCTTTGGATCTTTGTTTTCATTATCTTTTATATAATAAGAGACAGCGTAAAAAGAATAAATAAAAACTAACAACAAAATAAAAAGTATAATGTTAGATGATAAGTTTATAATGTGAAAAAGACTAAATAAAAAAATTGTAGTCACTAAAGATGTAATTGTACCAGGAGCATATCTAAAAGAGCCAATTCCAAAACATGTAACAAACAAATAATTTAATGTTTTAATCATATTTAATTACCGAAGTTATTACTTCACAGGCTATAGCTTTTTCTTTTCCCACAACACCTAATTTTTCAGCTGTTTTACCTTTAATATTAATTTGATTAATAGAAATTTCACACAAGTTTGCGATATTTTCTATCATCTTTTTTTTGTAATTTTTTATTTTGGGTGTTTGAGTAATTATATTTATATCGATATTATTAATATAGTAACCTTTAGATTTAATCTGCTCTATAACTTTGCGAAGTAAAAATGTAGACCTTATATTTTTAAATTTTTTGCTTTTGTCTGAAAACATTTGACCAATGTCTCCCATTTTACATGCACCTAAAATTGCATCTGAGATAGAATGAAGAACAGGGTCTCCATCAGAATGACCCAATGTTCCAAGTTTTGATTTAATCTTTAAGCCAGCCAAGTAAAGTCTTCTTTTAGGGACAAGTCTATGAACATCAAAGCCTATCCCTACACTTTGCTTAGATCTATAAATATTTTTTAAAGTTTCAAAGTCTTCTTTATCTGTAATTTTAAAGTTATTTTTTTCACCTTCGATGAATTTAACTTTATTCAAATCCATATATAAAGAAATATCATCGTCTTTATATTTTCCAGAATTAGTTTTATGTAAATGATAAATTTCTTTAAAATTAAATGCTTGAGGTGTTTGGGTTAAAAATAAGTTGTCTCTCTTTTTTCCAACAATGTACTCATCTTTACTTGAGTCTATTATTTGTTTTATGGCATCTTGAACTTTAATCTTTGGTATTACAGCTCTTGCTGATTTCATATTTTTTAAAATTGAACTAAGTAATTTTAATGAAAAATTAGGTCTTGCAACGTCCTGAATTAAAACTTTATTTATACCTTTTTGTTTATTTAAATATTTTAGTGCATTAAAAGTAGACTCTTTTCTGCTTTTACCGCCAGAAATTAATTTTACATTTTTTAGTTTGAGTGATTTAACTTTTTTTGAGTCTTTTTTGTTATAAACAAGAATAATTTGTTTAATTGCTTTAAATTGAAGAGCTTTATTAACGTTTATTTCTATTAATGATTTACCCCCTAATTTTTGGTAAGGTTTGCCTATATTGGAACCAAATCTATGGCTATTACCTCCTGCAAGAATTATTAGACAAAAACTCATGGTTTTTACTTATATAATATTTATATAGATATTTAATGGTTAATTAAGATGTTTAAGATAATAAAAAACTTTAACTGGATTATTTTATCCTCATTTCTATGTATTTTCATGGGAATTGTTACTTTTTTAACATTTATTAACGAAGGCTTTGTTCCACTTACAGATAAAAATTTACAAAATTTATTAATTATCGATATTTTTTTATTAATACTTTTTTTTACTTTAATTTTTAGAAATTTTTACAGGTTTTACTATACAGGTAAAAAAAATAAAAAAGGCTCTCAGACTAATTTAAAATATATTTCTGTATTTTCATTATTCACAGTAATTCCCTCTCTTGTCGTTGCAATATTTTCATTATTTATTTTTAATTTTGGTATTCAAAACTATTTCGACAAACAAATTACAAATGCTGTAAATAACTCATTTGATGTTGCTAAAAACTATTTAGAAGAAAGTAAAGACAATGTTTTATCTGACGTAACATTAATGAGTGTAGGATTAAATCGTGCATCTGGATTTTATTATTCTAATCTAAGTAGATTTAAAAATATTATGAGATCTGAAAAAATACTAAGAAGAGTAGACGATGTTTATTTAATAGATAGTTTAGGCAATATTCTAGTTTCAGATGTAAGAGATATCACCGAAGAATTTGTGATACCCGCCGATGAAGATTTCGATCAAGCATTAGAGGGAAAACCAGTATTTATTTCAGAAAATTTAGAAAATAAAACAACAGTAATGACTAAACTAACATCTTTGGTTGATACATATCTTTATATTTCTCGGAATATAGATCCAGAAATTCTAAGATACCTAAATGAAACCGAGCAAGCTGTAAGCTTTTACTATTCTGTAGAAAATAGTCAAACTGGAATAAAAGTTACTTTTGCAATCATATACATTATCGTAGTTACATTGTTATTATTTTTATCTACTTCAATAGCAATTACCTTTGCCTCAAGATTAACGAAGCCTATTATAAACTTAATTGGGGCATCGGACTCAATTAGTAGAGGGGCTCTTGATGTGAAGGTTCCAGAATTAGAAACTGATGAAGAATTTCAACAATTAAATAAAAACTTTAACCAAATGATTGAAAGACTTAAAGAACAGCAGGATAAACTATTAATTAATGAAAGATATGAGGCTTGGGAAAGCGTTGCAAGAAAGTTAGCTCATGAAATTAAAAACCCGTTAACTCCTATTCAGCTTTCCATCGATAGCTTAAGAGAGAAATATAAAGATAAATTATATCAAGATAGTAAAAATTTTGAAAAGTATTTAGAAACAATTAATAGACAAATTAAAGATATTGAAAAACTTGTTAATGAATTTTCAAATTTCGCTAGAATGCCAAGGCCTATATTTAAAAAAATTGATTTAACACAATTAATTGTTAAATCTTCAGACTTTATTAAATTGACTTCGAAAAATTCAATTAAAGTAATTAAAAATACGAATGATAAATTTATTGAAGGTGACGAAGATCAATTGAATCGAGTTATGATCAATCTTATCAAGAATTCCGAGGAGGCTTTAGAAGATTTAAAGCAGAAAGACCCTAATTTTAAAGGAAATATAGACATAGAAATAGTTAGCAATAATGATTATATAATCTTTAGCATACATGATAATGGCTCAGGTATTAGAGATGCTAAAAAAGCTATGACTCCTTATTTTACCACTAAAAAGACAGGAACAGGTTTGGGACTTCCAATAGTAACTAAAATCATAAACGAGCATAACGGGAGTTTTTCAATTAAAAAAAATAAGGATAATAAAGGCACGATAGTTACAATTTCATTACCTAAATATGTTTAAAGAAATTTTAATTATAGACGATAATCCAGATATTAGATTTTTGGTCAGCAATATATTAGAAGATCAAAATTATAAAATTAGAACTGCTGCAAATTATGATCAAGCAGTTTTAGAAATAAACAAACGTCTTCCTGATCTAGCAATTTTAGATATTAAACTAGATAGACCAGATAAGGATGGTATAGATCTATTAAAATTAATAATTAAGAAAAATAAAAACACCCCGGTAATAATAATTTCAGGACATGCTACTGTAAAAGTTGCTGTCGAAGCTATAAGGCTTGGAGCCTACGAATTTATTGAAAAGCCGTTTTCAAAAGAAAAAATTTTGAATTATGTAAATAGAGCCTTAGAGTCGTCACTACTAAAAAAAGAAAAAGATATTATTGAAAATAAATTATTTCATTCATTTGATCTTGTTGGAGGCAGTCCTAATATTGTCAAAGTAAAAAAGACTATTGAAAAATTATCTTTTTCGGAAAGCAGAGTTTTAATTTCTGGGCCTACAGGCTCAGGAAAAGAACTTGTTGCTAGAAAAATTCATAAAAACTCAGGAAGAGCAAAAGAGCCATTTGTTATTATCAATGCAGCTTTACTTAAAGAGAGAACTTATGAAAAAGAATTATTTGGAGAAGAATTTGATGATGGGAATATTTCATTTGGAGCACTAGAAAGAGCAAACAAAGGAACTTTACTTATTGATGAGGTATCTGAAATTTCATACGAAACTCAGGCAAATGTTTTAAGAGTTTTAATAGATCAAAAATTTAAAAGAATAAATGGCTCTAAAGATATAAATGTAAATATAAGACTTATTTCATCTACATCAAAAGACTTAGGTCAGCTAGTAAAAGAAAATAAATTTAGAGAAGATCTTTTTCATAGATTAAATGTAATGCCAATAGAATTAAATTCATTATCTTTAAGAACTGAAGATATACCTTTATTAATTAACTATTTTAAAACTAAACTTGCAGAAATTAACGGAGTTCAAGAGCCGAACATAGACATAAAAAATGACAATTTATACACCTATAGTTGGCCTGGAAATGTTAGAGAACTTAGAAATTTAGTTGAGAGAATAACTATTTTGTCATCAAATGAAAGCAAAGAAAAAATTAATCAGCTGATTAATGATATATTAAATCCTTCTTCAAAAATTTCAGAGGAAAACAATATCTTAACGCAATCATTTCAATCTCCGCTAAAAGAAGCAAGAGAACATTTTGAGAAAGAATATTTAACAACACAACTAAAAAAACATCACGGAAATATTTCAAAAACTGCTGACTTCATTGGCATGGAGAGATCAGCACTTCATAGAAAACTTAAATCTTTAGGTATTAAGGGAATCAATTAAAAATGAACATAATTATATGTGGGGCCGGCAAAGTTGGCTTTTCAATTAGTAAACAATTATCTGCTCAAGGCCATTCAGTTACTGTAATCGATCAATCGTCGGAAGATATAAAGAAAATTAATGATACACAAGATGTAAAAGGTATTGTTGGTAGAGCTACACTTCCTAGCGTTCTAGAAAATGCAGGAGCAGAAAAAGCAGATATGGTTATAGCTGTCACAAGAAATGATGAAACTAATATGATCGTTTGTCAGCTGGCAAGTTCTCTATTTAATGTATCTAAAAAGATAGCTCGTATTAGAACTAAAGATTTTTTAGAAGGTAAATGGGGAAAATTATACAATAAGTCCAATATACCAATTGATGTTATTATTTCACCTGAGTTAGAGGTGGCTAAATCATTATATAGAAGACTAGAAGCACCAGGAGCTTTAGACAACGTACCTTTCGGTAAAAACAAAGTAAAGATGTTGGAAATTTCTATAGAAAAAAATTGTCCAATTAAGAACATGCCGCTTAAAAAATTAACGGAAAAATTCCCAGACTTTAAAGCAAACATTCTGGGAGCTATGAGGAAAGGAAAATTTGTTTATTTAAAAAAAAATGATCAAATGTTAGAGGACGATAACGTATATGTTGTTGTTAGTAGCGATCAATTAACTCCTATCTTAAAAGCTTTTGGACATGAAGAAAAAATTGCGAAAAATGTTTTAATTATCGGAGGGGGAAATATTGGTCTTCATTTAGCTAAAATGCTTGAGGAAAATTTTGAAGATTTAAGAATTAAAATAATAGAAAAAAACAAACAAAGAGCTGAAGAAATAGCCAACGAGTTATCATCTTCAATAGTAATAAACGGCGATGCTTTAGATGAAGAAATTCTTAAAGAAGCTAATCTTGAAGGTTCAGAAACTGTATTAGCTTTAACTAATGATGACGAAAATAATATGATGGCTTGCGTTCTTGCAGAAAAAACAGGGCTTAAAAAAAGAACTATCGCAATAGTAAATAAAACGAATTACAACCTTTTACAGGACTCGCTGAATATTGATGATTTAGTTGATCCTCGAATGACAACTGTTTCAAGAATTATGGAGCATGTTCACAAGGGAACTATTGGCACAGTTTATTCTTTATTAGATGGTGAATATGAATTCATTGAAGCTAAAATTTCTGAAAAGTCAGAATTAATAAACAAAAAAATCCGTGACTCAAACTTACCTGAAGATATTAGAATAGGTGCAGTAATAAGAAAAGAACAGGTAGTTATACCAAGATCTAGCTTTATTTTTGAAAAAAATGATCTAGTCGTGTTTCTTGCTAAAAGAGAAGAGTTAAAAGCAGTTGAGAGCATCTTCAGCGTTGGGGCAATTTAAATTTCATGAATTTGAAAGGTATAAGTTTTTATCTAAGCTTATTTTGTTTTCCTATAAGTTTTTTGGCTTTTATAAATATTTTATATGCAACATATTTTGATTATTTTTTAAGTATAGAAACATATTTTATAGCACTAGTTGCGTCATTAATAATAGGTTCTGGACTTTTATATTTTGGAAAAAATTCAGTAAAAAAAATTAATTACATTGATCAATTAGTTTTAATTATTTCTACTTATTTTTTAATTTCAATATTAATAGCTATTCCTTTTTATCTAAGTAATTATCAAGTTACGTTACTAAATTCTTTTTTTGAAGCAGTGTCTGGGTTGACTGCTACTGGTTTTTCAATTTTTAAAGATATAAAATATTTGGACCCAACTTTAATTTTATGGAGATCATCCACACAGTGGATTGGAGGGCTATATTTTCTTCTTTTTCTAGTAATTATTTTTTCTAATAAAACTTTTAACTATAAAATGACTGATCTCGTTTATTCTGGTGATAGTAACTATAAATCAGAAGAAAATATAAAAGAAAATATTATTAAAATAATAATTATTTACTCTGTGCTAAGTTTAATAATTTTTACTTTACTCAATATTTCTGGATTAAGGCTCTTTAATTCGCTAAATATGTCTATGACTTTGTTAGCAGGTGGTGGATTTCTACCTACTGATGATATTAATAAAATTATATCTACTAACTTTCAGAAGATAATTTTCTTTCTTTCTTTAATCATCTCAATGCTCAACATTTTCTTATTATTTAATTTATTTAACAAAAAAAATTTACTAGATGGACATAAGGAAGATTTATATTTAATAATTTTTTTAATATTACTCTTCAGTCTTATAACTTTTAATGATATTTCAGCATTTAATTTAATTATTAGTATAATAAGTAGCTTAGCCAATTCAGGTCTGACATTATTAGAGCAAGATAATAACCTTAGTTTATATTTTTTACTTATTACAATAGTTGGAGGATCTTTAATATCTAATACATCTGGAATAAAACTAATTAGATTTTATATTCTTCTTAAAATAACATCATCAGAAATATTAAAATTAATTAGTCCAAATAGTATAATTAATAAGACAATTTTTAGCTCTGATAGAAAAATATCAGACGACAATATTAGAATATCTTTTTTGATATTTATTTCTTTTTTCTTAAGTCTTTTTATCCTATCTAGTTTTCTAGTAGTTGATAATATTGGGTTTGAAAAGTCATTTAAGTTATCCATCCTTACTTTGACTAATACGGTGAATTCTACGATGTATAATATAGATAACATTAACTTTAGCAATTTATTAACATCTTCAAAGCTAAGTTTAATATTTTTTATGATAGTTGGAAAAATTGAGCTAATATCTATTTTTTTAATTTTCAAAAAACTAATATTTAAAGATTAATGTCAAAAATAGTAATTATAGGCGCAGGAGCAATGGGATCAGCATTTGCTTTACCCTGTTTAGATAATAATCATGATATTAATATTGTAGGAACTCATTTAGAGAACGATTTTATAGATGATTTTAAAAAAAATGATAACTTGCACCCAGGTTTAAAAACCAAAATTCCCAAAGAAATTAATATTTCTAAATTTGAAAAATTTGATGAGATGCTTAAATCAAATGTTGATTTAATTGTCCTTGGCATTAGTTCCAAAGGAATTGAATGGGTTTCAGATCAAATTTGTAGATTATACAAAGATAAAAAAGTACCTAAATTATTAATGCTCACAAAAGGATTGAGTATTCATAACAATAATTATGAATTATTAGTTGATAAACTTGAGAGGCTTTTAAAGTCAAAAGGAATTAATGAAATAGATATTTCTGCAGTTGGCGGACCATGTTTAGCGGCGGGTTTAGCTAATAGAGTTCATAGTAGTGTTGTTATTGCAAATAAAGATATTAATACTGCAAAAAAAATTGCTGATATGCTTAATACTAATTATTACCACACTTCGTACTCTGATGATTTGAATGGTGTAGAAGTTTCAGCAGCAATTAAAAATATTTTTTCAATGGCTGTAGGAGCAGCGAAAGGTTTATGTAGCCAAAATATATCGCCTGAAGTAAGAGAAAAAAATTATCTTAACACTGCATCTGCTTTAATTAAACAGTCGATTCATGAAATGGAGATTTTTGTAGAACACTTGAAAGGAAAAAAAGAAACTGTAAAGGGTTTAGCAGGTTTAGGAGATTTATATGTCAGTTCCGGTGGTGGTCGAAACGCAAAAATGGGATCTTACATTGGTGAAGGTAAAACTTTTTCAGAAGCAAAAAAAACTAAAATGGAGAAAGTAACAGTTGAAGGAGCAGATCTTGCAAAAGAAATTGCAAAAAAAGTTAATAAAGATTTTGATCAAAAAAAATTACCTTTAATGCTTGGTATGATTAATGCTATTGTAGATGATAAAAAACTTGAATTAGATTGGGAAGCATTTAGATGAAAAAATTTATAATTTCTATTGATGCAGGAACAACCTCAAATAGATCAATCTTATTTGATTTAAAAGGTAAACCAGTTTTTTCTTCTCAAAAAGAATTCACTCAATATTTCCCAAAAAGTGGATGGGTTGAACATAATCCAGAAGAAATTTGGAAAACAACTTTAAAAACTCTTAAAGATGTTATTCAAAAAGCTAAAAAACTAAGAGGTGAAATTCTAAGCATAGGTATTACTAACCAAAGGGAAACAACTGTTTTATGGGATAAGAAAACAGGCAAACCTGTTTACAACGCTATTGTTTGGCAAGACCGTAGACAAGAAGAGTTTTGCAAAAAACTAAGAAAACAAAATAAAGATACAATGGTTTTTAACAAAACTGGTCTATTAATCGACTCGTATTTTTCAGGTACAAAAATTAAATGGATTTTAGATTATGTTCCAAAAGCCAAACAATTAATGAACAAAAAACAATTATTGTTTGGAACTATTGATAGTTTTTTAATCTGGAGACTTACAAAAGGAAGAGTTCATGCTACAGATGCAACAAACGCTAGCAGAACAATGATATATAATATTTCCTCAAACAAATGGGATGATACAATTTTAAAACTTCTAAAAATTCAAAAACATATATTACCAGAAGTAAAAGACTGCGCAGATGATTACGGTCAAACACATTCATCAATTACAGGTAAGTCAGTTCCAATTAATGGGGTTGTGGGTGATCAACAGTCGGCAACAATTGGCCAATGTTGTTTTGAGCCTGGATCTCTTAAAAGCACATATGGAACTGGTGCATTTGTCTTATTAAATACTGGCTCAAAAAAAATTTATTCCAAAAATAGATTGTTAACTACAATCGCTTATCGAATTAATGGAAAAACTACTTATGCAATGGAAGGATCAATTTTTATTGCTGGTGCTGGAGTTCAATGGTTAAGAGACAGAATGAAGTTTTTCAAGACAGCACCAGAAACAGAAAAAATTGTTAAATCATTAAAAGATAATAATAATATTTATTTAGTACCAGCTTTTACAGGTCTTGGCGCACCTTATTGGGATGCAAATGCAAGAGGAGTTTTAAGCGGAATTACTAGGGATACCAGTCCAAAAGAAATTGTAAGAGCAACAATAGAAGCTGTTGCTTATCAAACTTACGATTTATTTGAAGCAATGAAACACGATGGTTTGAGACCTAAAATTGTTAAAGTTGATGGCGGAATGGTAATGAATAATTGGTTTTCACAATTTTTATCTGACATCGTTAATGTAAAGGTTTTAAGACCTAAAGTTCAAGAGACCACAGCACTTGGTGCAGCATTCATGGCAGGTTTACAAATTGGAGTTTATAAATCATTAAAAGATATTTCTAAAAATTGGCATTTAGATAAAAATTTTTCACCAAAAATGGGAAATAAAAATAGAAATAATCTTTTAAAAGGCTGGGCCTCAGCAATTAAGAAAACATTAAGCAATTAACACACTTAAAAGTTGTATATTTTATTAAATTAACTTCTGTACACTTTGGGTTATTTTTGGTTCAATTAATTTCTTAAAAAAACAATAACAATAAATGGGGGAAATAATGATTAAAACATTAAAAACTATTTTTGCTGTTGCTGTTTCATTTTCAATCGTAACTATTTCTAGTGCTTTTGCAGACGGTCATATGGCTGCAATTAAGAAATGGTCTAATGGAGAATTTAGTCTTTCTGTTCTATCCGCTAAAGATAGAGAGAAAGAACTAGAGTGGTTCCACAATGCTGCTAAGCCATTCAAAGGAATGTCTTTAAAAGTAGTTTCTGAAGGAATACCTACTCACGTGTATGAGTCTAAGACTCTTACAAAAGCGTTTGAAGATATAACTGGCATCAAAGTTCAACACCAAATCATCGGAGAAGGTGACGTTGTAATGGCAGTTCAAACACAAATGCAAACTAACGTAAGTATTTACGATGCGTATGTTAATGACTCAG
>Ga0315315_10001110_pt1 | contig 24482 bp, 14 predicted proteins | sample M140m3416metaG_FD_203699 | JGI IMG/M metagenome (GOLD analysis project Ga0315315, IMG submission 203699) | Ammonia-oxidizing marine archaeal communities from Monterey Bay, California, United States - M1 40m 3416 | ecosystem: Environmental > Aquatic > Marine > Intertidal zone | place: USA...
CATTGTTGGTTTCCGTGATCCATTTGGAATAAGACCATTAATTTTTGGTTCAAAAGAAAATAGGCACGGTAGTCTGGATTTTATGATTGCGTCAGAATCCGTGGCACTTGTTTCGCAGGGTTTCAAGATTGAGCGTGATGTAGCGCCAGGCGAGGCGGTCTTCTTCGACGTAGACAATAAATGTCATGTACGTGAATGTATTGATAATGCAAAGCTCACGCCGTGTATCTTCGAGCATGTATATCTTGCAAGGCCAGACTCTATCGTGGATGAGGTCTCGGTTTACAAAACGAGGCTTCGCATGGGAACGAAATTGGCCGAGAAAATATGCCGTAGTCGGCCTGATCATGATATTGATGTCGTAATGCCGATTCCTGACTCTGGCAGAACATCTGCGATGTCGCTCGCAGAAAGTTTGGGTGTGCCTTATCGAGAAGGCTTTATTAAAAATCGTTACATAGGCCGCACGTTCATTATGCCTGGGCAGGCTGTGCGAAAAAAAAGTGTCAGGCAAAAACTCAGCCCGGTATCACTTGAATTTAAGGACAAAGTGGTTTGTCTGGTCGATGATTCTATTGTGCGTGGGACTACATGTTCACAAATAATCGAAATGGCCCGTGATGCAGGTGCCCGTAAGGTGTACTTTTGTTCGGCTGCTCCGGCGGTTCGTTTTCCCAATGTCTACGGTATAGACATGCCAACTCCGGAAGAGCTTGTGGCTTTCAATCGCACTGACGAGGAAGTTGCTAAAGTCATCAATGCCGATTGGCTTGTATATCAAGATCTTCATGATTTAGTCGAATGCTCACGCACTGGAAACCGACAGATTGAATCCTTTGAGTGTTCTGTTTTTGATGGGAAATATGTGACTGGAGATATTGATGCGGCGTACATGGAAAAAGTAGCAGCCAGCCGAAGCGATGCTTCTCGATTTGGTTCTGATGCAATCGCTAGCGGTGATGCCTCGCTTATTAATGTGCATAATGATACGTGAGTCTTGAGTGAGAAGTATCGTTTAAAACCTTCCACGCAATGAAGGCTCGGGAAACATGAAGGCGTTTGATTGACCTTGTAGGTCTAGTGGTTTGAAAGTCTTCGAAGAAATTTTTAAGATTTGTACAAATATTCTTTGTATGCAATTGCTTTTTGAACACCAAATACATGTAATTTATGATTGATCCACTAAGACGGGAGGCTGTGCAATCCGCGAAACTCATTGTGGTAAAGATTGGCTCTCGCGTCCTAACCACGGCACAAGGTCTTCTCGATATCGAACGAGTTGAACACATCTGTCAGCAATGTCATGAACTTCTGAATAGTGGAAGGCAAATAGTCGTTGTAAGTTCCGGGGCAGTTGCCGCTGGGATGGGTCGTTTGGGGCTGCAGGACAAGCCGTGCACTTTACCCGAATTGCAGGCGGTTGCGGCGGTCGGCCAGAGCTGTCTTACAGAAGCGTATGAGCGTGCACTAGGGTCTTATGGTCGGCATGTAGCGCAGCTTCTTCTTGTTGCAGATGATCTGCATGACAGGGGTCGATATCTAAACATTCGTAATACCCTTCGGTCTTTGCTCAAATATGGTGCGATCCCGATAGTGAATGAAAACGATTCAGTGAGTACAGCTGAACTCCAGACTACGTTTGGTGACAACGATCACTTAGCGGCTTTAGTAGCGACTCTTTTAGGCGCAGATGCTTTAATATTACTTTCGGATGTCGAATGTCTTTTTGATCAAGATCCAGAAAGTCCAAAAGCGAGTCGAGTCTCAACGGTGCACTGTATCGACGCGGCGACAGAATCAATGGTAAATGATCGTTCTGGAGGTGTTTCCAAGGGTGGTATGGCCAGTAAATTGAAGGCTGCAAAAGCTGTGAATGAAGCTGGGATTCATTGCTTTATAGGCTCTGGCAGACAAGAGTCGATCCTTCAGGAATTTGTATCAGGTTATGATACAGGCACGTTTTTTCTCAGTAGAAAAGATTTGATGCCCGCAAAAAAACGTTGGTTAGGGTGGTCTGCCTCAGTATCGGGTAAACTCGTTGTTGATTCGGGTGCGCGGCAGGCTCTTGTCGAGCAAGGGAGTAGTTTATTGCCTGCTGGGGTTCGAGCCGTCACTGGAAATTTTGTTGCCGGTGATGTCGTGACCCTTGAAACGACTGACGGCGGATGTTTTGCGAGGGGTTTTGTGAACTATAATTCATATGATCTCGAACAAATAAAAGGTTTGCAGACAGAGGAAGTTTTAGAAATTCTTGGTGTTTGCGCGTGCGACGAAGTGATACACCGAGATGATTTGGCCGTAATATGTCGAGAAGAATCAGCGTTTTAAAACGAACCATCATTCAATTCAGGATTTTGAAATTAGCTTACCGATGATCGAGCAACTACTGATTGTTTTTGTTTTGATTCTTGCAAATGGTTTTTTTTCTGGTGCAGAGATGGCAATCGTTGCGAGCCGAAAAGGACGATTGCGACAGCTTGCTGAGCATGGTGACCAAGCAGCCCGAAAAGCACTTGATCTCGCAAGTAGTCCAGACAAATTCCTGCCAACTGTACAGATTGGTATCACGCTCGTTGGGACTCTTGCTGCTGCATATGGAGGCAGTCAAGTGGTAAGTGATCTTGCCAGTTGGCTATCTGTTAATGGCCCACAAGCAATTCAACCTGTTGCACATTCAGTTGCTCTAACGGCATTTGTTGCAACGCTATCTTTCTGCACGCTCCTTTTTGGAGAACTTGTCCCAAAGCGATTGGCATTGCGTCGTGCTGAGGATGTGGCACGCTTTGCGGCTCCAGTAATGCAGGTGTTTGCCTCTGTGACGCGGCCTCTTGTATGGCTCATGGGTATTTCAACATCAGCTGTTTTGTTCATGCTACAAGCACACAAGCAGGATGAGCCAAGCGTTTCTGTTGATGATATCGAACATCTTTTGGAGGCTGGTCGAGCAGAGGGTGTACTCGAAGCTGTTGAACAAGCGGTTGCTGCAGAGGCGTTGCGTTTAGGCGAACGAACAGTACGGGATATCATGCGACCGCGAATTGATCTTGATGCTATTGATATTGATACTCCAGGGGACGAGGTCCTTGGAGCTATTGCTATGGCAGGCTATTCAAGACTACCTGTTTACGAAGGGTCTTTGGATCAAATTCTTGGTTATGTCTCAATTCGTGATGTTCTGCGTCAAAACTGGATGGGATGGCCAATTGAACTAAGAAAGATGATGCACAAGGCGCTTTTTGTGCCTGAAACCATGCCGCTTGACCGTCTTCTGGAACTTTTCCAAACGGAACGAAACCAACTCGCCATCGTCTTGGATGAATATGGTGGCACCGAAGGGTTGGTGACTTTAGAAGACGTTATGGAAGAACTTGTCGGTGAGATTCGGGACGAGCATGATCATGACCGTAACAGTGACTTTGTTCAAAGGGAGGATGGATCGTGGCTTGTTGATGGAAGTCTTGCGGTTGATGATCTTTTTGAGCGGATGGCTCTTCCTGATTCAGGAGTGCCACGTGACTACTCAACAGTTTCAGGCTTGGTTCTGGATGAGCTTGAGAAAATCCCCTCGGTGGGAGATGCTTTCCAGTGGAATGGTTTGTCAATTGAGGTTGTTGATATGGACGGTCGCCGGATCGATCGCCTTCTTATTCAGCGACTGGCTTCTGAGGAAAAGAAAACTTCTTAAAATCTAAAGGATTTCTTATGTCTGCGATGATGTAATGGAATAGTTTGGAATTTTTGTAACGAGACGATTTTGCTGGGATGGTTTTTCATTGCGAGTGAACACTGCACGCCACACGGGATCACCTGCGAGACGCGTCCGTCGTTCAAAATGAGTGCGATACGTGTTTTCCAGCCCACCGGCAGGTTCCTTGGACGCTTTGCCGAATAGTAAAGTGTTATTCACGACAAGCACAGCCTCGTTAAAATATTCCTCTACATCCGTCCAAATATGCAGTTGTGACCCAGGTTGCATGATTCGTCCCGCATGCTGAAGAAATTCTGGGTTTAAGATTCTGCGTTTTCGGTGCCGGGCTTTCCACCACGGATCTGGGAAATAAACATGCAATCCCGATAGAGATGCATTCGGAAGTACATGTCGAACGAGATGCATTGCATCACCGTGAAGAACAATACCATTTGTTGTTTTTAAGGCGGCTAGTCGAGAGGCAGCCATCCGTGCATAACCAACGCGGACCTCAATTCCTAGGAAATTTCGGTCTGGTGTCGATGAAGTAGCAGAAGTTAAAAACATGCCCTTCCCACTACCAATTTCTAATTCGACGGGATTGTGTCGACAAAAAAGCGTTGTTGGGTCAAGAGGGCCTTCCATTTCCGTCAAAAGCATGAAATGGTGTGAAAGGTCGAGATCCTTCGGAGGCTTTTTTGGATGTCGCCGGGGCATGTCAAAATTATTCGGGGAGAGCCAGAGAAATTAGGTCGCTGATGTGGTTTGGCTTGCTGTAAGGAAATCAACTGGTAGTGGAACACCCTTAATAACCCCGTCCACAACAATGCTTTCGCCTACAAGTCCTTGGAAACGACAGACAATCATTGCCTTTGGCCGCACACGCACGCGTTCCACAGCAACAACGAGTCGATCACCAGGGCGGACGGGTTCTCGAAACCGCACGTCCTCCAAGCCACCGAATCCAATCATTTCTGCTTCGAGCAGCTGATGTTTCTGAGAGAAGTAGCTTGAGAGTTGTGCTGCTGCCTCACACATAATGACACCCGGCATTAATGGCACATTTGGAAAATGACCTCGTGCCCAAAACTCATCCGACTTCGTATCTTTGTAGCCTACACAACGTCCTCGTTCCTTATCTTCATGAACAATCGCGGTTAATTGCTCCATCTCGAAACGCTGCTGGTTGTATCGACGAATTTCCTCAATATCAGCAATGATAGTGCTGAGGTCATATTCGTTTGGGCGGATAATATAGTCGCGAGGGGGCACGGCAGGCTGCTCCGGGAATGTTCTGATAAAATGAATTACTTAAGTTACAGGATGACTGTGGTTACAGTCGGTAACAAATTTTGATTAGGTCTTAATGTGTTTTCTTTTTGCTTTTCTGGCTTTACTGTTGGCTGGCCGCGAACCATGGTTTGCTTTTTTTATTGTTCTGTGAGGTTTTGACATATCTTTAAATTCTTTCGTTTTTTGTCTTGAATCGCACAGCTAAAATTTACCACGGTATGCGTGTAGATTCCACGGTGGAAGCAGACTTCTTTGGTTGGATTCTGGAATGTGGCAGAAGCGTCACTGGAAATGGGCAGGAAATGTCCGGAAGGCCTTATTTTATGGTCTCTTCCGAACTTCTTCTGTCGGCATCAAGAGATTCACGAACAGAGGTTCTCAGGATGTCAACGAAACTTGCGATTAAAAAGCCGAAGATCCCGCCAAGCACCGCCGAAGAGAGACCTCCTAGAAGCGCACCTGCAAAAGATGACGATGCCAGTAACATTAAGGCAGTTGCGCCTGAAATGCCTCCGATGAATCCGCCTATCCCTACTGATATAGGTAACAGCCAACCCGTTTTTGAGCGTCTCTCAAGATGAGAGGGGGAGGACATAGGAACGTCGACACGGGGCGATTGTTGGCGTGTGCGAAAGAGATCACGATCCGTAGCTTCTTGCATTCGGGTACCGATTGCATTTCCAGCGATATGCATTGCGAGGCACCCGAATATGACAAGCGTAGCCAGCCAGCCAGCTAGTCCGAGCCAATTAATTGCCGAGAAGGCCACTGCCAAGGCTGTTGCGACCCAAAAAAAAGTATGTAATCGCATGATTGGTTTGGCTTCACGTGTGATTATTCAATTGCTGCTGGTTTATAAATCGGCAGTAATCGGTAATAGACCTCAAGTGTAAGGATGGCAAGTGCCGTGTGAGCAAGTCTGCCGGCAGGTGCAAGGTGTCGGTCGCGAATAGCATTTTTAGTAGTGCCTCTGGGATTTGTCAGGTACCAACTACCAATTTCGCAGAGGGGGCTACCAAAAGCAGGGTTTTGCTGATCTGTTCTCGTCGTTTTAGTAACCTGTGTTCGCACAAGAAAGTCTCGGTTCCGACGGTTCCATTGATCCCATGAAGGATGGTCAATATGAAGTAAAATTTGTGCGAGGTAAAAGTTTCTGTAGAGGAGGAGGGCGGGGTGTGTATTTGATTTCAGTAGTTGATTTACCCCTTGAAGAAGTCGTGGATCATTACCACTCCACCCTGTATAAAGTCGGCAGAGCAGTCCGACTGCGGAGGTGCACTCGCCTGGTTCCCGCGTTGTCGTTTTTGCAAACGAAGCGAGGTAATGATAGCGGGTTGGATCACGGATTATGCCGCCGATCCGATTAGCCACAATTTGAGCCTGTCCGCGACGAGGAGATGCGGCAGGCGGGGTAAGGCTATCGAGGAAATGATTCGCTTGACGGAAAATGTCAGAGTGAACAGGCGCACCTGCTAATTGACTGCTCTTGAGTGCTACGACTTGCCACCCTGTGACTGTAATGTCACCGGGCTGGCCTAATTCATAACGCCATCCCCCGAGTGGGTGTTGGTGTTTTGCAAGAAACACACTTAAGGCATTTACGTAACGTTCGAGGTCAGGGTCGCCAGTCATCGCGAAAGCCTCTGCCATGACAAGAGCTGTAATCCCATATCCATAAAGATCTCCTGAGAACGTCGAGACAAAGTCAGGGTTTTCAAGATGAAGTTCTTTTAATTCGATATCGAGTGTTGTCTTGAGTTGTTCAAGACCTCGATAGACCACTTCTTTATAGGGGCCATTCAAATGAGTGTTGCCAGCCCCCAAGAATGGCAGAAGAGCGATAGATGTGCTGGCTTTTGTATGGCCTTCGATGTAGCCCTTCGTCCGACACAGGCATTGTTGTGAAGGATGTCCGAAAGGATCGGTACAATAGGGATGTTCAAATGACCAAGAGCCATTGGCTGCTTGATGCCGTGCGAGCCACAAGAGTCCACGTTCAATTGCGGCCTCACTAGACGGTGAGCCGCCCTTTGCAACTGCTGTTTTTCCTCGCGCTGAACCAGAGCGTTGAGCTAAAGCAAGTTTTGCATCAGCACGTGAAGCGGTTACCATTTGCCCACTGACTGCAGTGACCGTTTTTGTGTCTTGGGCTTTCTCATTCGTTTCCATTTGTTGTGGGATGCGCTGAGATTGCTTCGATTGCAGAGGAGAGTTTTTAGAAACGGAACTGTCAGGAGTAGGCTCTTTCTCAGGTTCCATCGCCAGCATCGGTTGAGCAGGCTGGCTCTCAGTAGTTTTGGTTTCCTGCTCAGAAGCATCGAGGCTGTCGTTCGAAGTTTCTTGAGGATTATCTTTTTCAGCAGCCTCGGTGAGTAAAGTTGCGGCGGTGTCGTCGCCTTTGGTTTCTCCCCATTCCTTTTCCTGCTCCGTGCTAAAATCAATGACAACTGGTGACAGTCGGTTCGTCTGATTCTCAGGCACTATCGCCGAGAGTGTAAGGACAATAGCAATAATGAGATGTGTGGTAAGGCTGAGATAGATGGATCGCACACTGTTGTTGGCAGTGACTTTTGCTGCCCACCCGGTGTTCGATTCAAGTACATTCGATTCAAGGGTGTTCGTTGAGTTGGCGGAATCCACGTGCTGATTGCTTGGTGACTCATCTGCAGGTGGTGGTTTTGTGCTCGCCATTACATTCGGTGGTACAAGACCTGAGGCTTTGGAGTCTAAATGGTACGACTTCTGGAGAAGAAGTGCCATATTTCTAGGAAGAAACAGCTTTAGTAGCATCGACCATGACGTGGGAGATGCTCCATAGGATTAGCGAAATATCAGCTTTTTAACTGCGAGTACAACTTCCACCGCTTGCGAAGGCGTTACGAAGCCTCTATTTTATGGTTCGGAAGTGAGACTCTTTCACTGATGATGTTGCTGAGTGACCCTTTTTGAGATTTGATCGTATGGCTAAAGGAAAGAAAAAGCTCGAAGTAGTTCACCTTGTGTGTGAAGAAACTGGTGACGTGAACTACACGTTACGCCGAAAGAGCGGCGGCGAAAAACTTCACTTGAAGAAGTATTCTTCACGGCTTCGTCGCCACACACTGCATAACGAGAAGAAGAAAAAATAGTTCTTGCCAAAAACGGTGTAGGAATATTTTATCAAGAAATCTTTGCAAGAAGGTCTTCGAGATCCTGAAGACCTGAGCGGAAATGCATTCCAATTTCTAATGCGCATAGTGGGCGGTCACGCAAATTTTCAAAAGGTAGTTTGACAAGATCCTTAAGTGTTGTCAGCACAATGTCAGCCCGCACTTGTTCAGTTTTTTTTGAAATACGACGAATGTCATGAGTGGTGTACTGATGATGGTCAGGGAATGTCAGCGTGGCGGTCGGAGTATGTCCCAGTGATGAAAGTGTTTTGTAGAAAGCCTCGGGATTTCCAATAGCTGATATTGCCAGTATACGTTTGTCATGAAGTGATTGAAGAGGCTCTGTTCTTCCATCAACAAGACGAAGATTTGATGGTCTGTGCTCGGTTTGAATCCATGGCTTTTGGTGTGGACCAAAAAAGTTGGAGCATTGTTTTTGGATTGTATCTCGTGTTTTGGCAGAGACCTGATCAGCCCTTGTTAGAATTATAGCATCCGCTCTCCGTAATCCCTCGAGCGGTTCTCGTAAAAGCCCACGAGGGAAAATACGGTTGCAACCAAATGGATCACTCGCATCAATTGTAATCAGATTAATATCTCGATTGATTTTTCGATGTTGAAATCCGTCGTCGAGAAGTAGAATATTTGAACCGCTTGCGGTTGCACTTTGCGCAGCAATAATTCGTTTCCTGTTTTCGAAGTGTGGAACGGTTGGCAGAAGTATATTTAATTCAGCCGCTTCATCGCTGAGTTGGCCTTTCCTCGCTTTGTAGCCACGGCTGATGATGGCAGGTTTCTGATTGCGGGCGGTGAACCAGTTGGCCAACCATGCGACAAGGGGGGTTTTGCCAGTTCCACCAAGCGTGATATTTCCAACAGAGACAACGGGTGCCGATGCTCGGTTCACAGTAAACATGCCATGGTCGTATCCGTAATTTCGCAAACGAACAATGCCTTCATATGGCACTTCAACAGCAGAGAGGCCCGTTCGGGCCAGAGTAGGAATGATCCCGGTGGCTCGTCCATCAACCAGTCGTCGAAAACTTTCTGCGTTAGGAAGCATCTTGAATTTAGGCCCGATTTTGTAATTAGAGGTTTTTTGTAACCATGAGTCGTACAATAGGAGGGTTATTCTAGTGGCGTCAACGTGTTCCATGCCCGAAGCAATGATTAGTCGAGTCAAAAGGCAGGTTATTCTTGGGGTGTAGTACAGCGTTTCTTTTTATAGTAGTTGGTGATTGAGGCGAAGCGAGACATCTCATGGCAACAGCAGGCAATCGCACTGACTCCGAATTAGTGCTCCAAGATTGGCAGGGAGCTGATAGGTCGCGAGCATCGAAATATCTTGACAAGAGGCTCGCTGAAGCTGGTGCGAATTACAAAAGTGTTGCTTTTGCTACGTTTCTATTGACTGCAGTGGTGGCAGGATTTAGTTGGCTGCTGTTCGGTGTGGTTCTAGATCATTGGTGGATAGCTGGTGGAATGCCTGTCTGGGTCCGGTGGTCATGGCTGCTCACTGGTGGATTGGGGATTGGAATAATAGCGTGGAAATGGCTCGTGCCGATTCTTCGATACCAAGTCAACGTTCTGTATGCAGCAAGATCGATCGAGCAAGAGTTTCCCGAACTGCATAATGATTTAGTCAATGCAATTCTTGTAAACCCTGGCGAGACCAATCCGCATAAAGATTTGATAACAGGATCACTTGACAAGCGAGCTGCTCGTCAAATGACAACGATCCCAACAGATGCAGTTATTGATCAACAGCATCTGGTTTCTCTGGCAGCTGTCCTTGCGTGTCTTGTTTTTCTAGGCACGGTCTATGCACTTTTTTCCCCAAAGAGTCCGTTTGTAACAGCCGCTAGGCTGTTAGCTCCTTGGTCTGGCTGGGCGGCTCCTTCGAGAGTTTCTATAGAGGAAGTTAAATTCTATTGGACGACAGTTTTCGGAGAAGAAAATTCTCAGCATGCACTGCCGCCAGGCGACTACATGTTTGATGATCGACAGTATCTTGGGCGTGAGAATGGCAATGTTGAACTTATTCGAGGTCGGCAAGTAGTCGTATCAGCAGAAATAGATCATCTTCGAGATGCTGAAATTCCTTGCGTTATGGTGTCTTCGCTACTAGACAACGGAAAGCTCGATCCGGAGGTGAAGCCGTGGAAGGTAACTCTTCGGAAGCGTCCAGATAGTCAACGGTATTGGACAAGACTTCCCTCAAGTGGAATCGGACTAGACCGGTCGATCAGATTGAGGATTGAAGCGGGTGATGCGAGGACAGAGCCTTTCGATGTGAGGGTAGTTAATCCGCCATCACTGTTAGTAAAAGAAGTACGGTATGTTTTTCCGACGTATACAGACCAGCCTGATCAGATTGTTCAGTGGCAGGGTGATCTTCGGGCGATTGAGGGAACCGAAGCACGAGTCGAAGTTGAGTCGAATCAAACACTCGATGCAGCGTGGGTCGATTTTCTTGATACTGATCGCTCGGATGACTTGCGTTTGGTTGTGGATCGTAGAAATCCACAGGTTGCAACAGGAGTTTTTCGGTTGCGATTGGCAGCAGACCGGACATCGGCGGAGCATTCTGCATATCGGCTGCGTTTCCGTTCTAAACTGGAGGGCGGTACGAATTCGGCTCCTGTGATTACTGATCCTCCTACGCACCGTATTGAGGTTTTTCCTGATCTCGCACCCGAAGTTGCTATCGAACTTCCAGAAGCAGAGTCGGTGCGAATGCCTTCACGTTCTACAATGAGGGTTCGTGTTCGCGCTATCGACCCAGATTACTCGCTTTCCAAGGTTGTTGTTGAGACTCGTCCTGAGGGGGCCGGTTTGATTCGTGACAAAGTTTTGTGGCAGTTTGGTGGAAGTGAAAACCAGGTGGCCGGAGACGGTGAGGTCCGTGTGAGCACCCGTATCGTGCCTGCCCAAGATGCGCCTAACGCAAAAATAATTGAGTATCGAGCCGTGGTTTATGACAACCGAGAGCCTGAGCCAAACAGTACCGCAACAAAATGGCAGCGACTTATCATTGACGAACGAAGCCTACCGCCAAAAGATCCAGAAGAACAGTGGCCGGACAAGAAGCCGGAGCAGCCACAGCAAGGCACTCCTTCTCGTGATGTGTCGGATAGTCAAGGTGGCAAGCAGTCCTTGGAAGACATGGAAAAAAAGCCTGGTGAAGTTCCTGAACAACAAGATTCGGTAGATGAAAATAAAAGTCAACCGCCGCGTGAGGAAGAAATCAGGGAGGATCCGGCTAAAGAAAAAGAACAGGAAGCGAGTGGGGGAGCGGGCTCTGAGGAGGGCCAGGGGCGACAGTCTGGTGTGTCTGAGGAGGACAATGTTGGTGGAAGAAGCGGTGAGCCACAAACCAACGACGGAAGCAGCGAGTCGAATTCTGGTAGTTCTCGTGAGATGCAGCAATCAGATGCAAAAGAGATGATGAACCATCAGGCTGTGCCTGGTGGCAGTGATGCGGGCACAGAAAGTGAGGGAACTCCTCGAGGTGATGCATCCGCGGAGCAGAGTATGGATGGGGCGAGTGCAAAAGACGCTTCTTCAAGTGACTCGCAGGATCAGCAACAGAACGGCTCGAAGAGTGATCGAGATGTAATGCAGCCAAAAAGTCTTTCCGCAGATGGGGTTGATGATGGGGAGGCGATTGAACGAATACTCAAGAACAAGCAGCGTGAAGTAAGCAATCAAGAGAACGGTTCGGAAGGATCGTGTGATTGTGAGCAACCTGGCGGCGGACAATCAGGTGGTGAGCAGTCAGGTGGTGGGCAGTCAGGTGGTGGGCAGTCAGGTGGTGGGCAGTCAGGTGGTGGGCAGTCAGGTGGTGGGCAGTCAGGTGGTGAGCAGTCAGGTGGTGAGCAATCAGGTGGTGAGCAATCAGGTGGTGAGCAATCCAGTGGTGAGCAATCCAGTGGTGAGCAATCCAGTGGTGAGCAATCCAGTGGTGAGAAATCAGGTGGTGGGCAGTCAGGTGATGGGCAATCAGGTGGTGAGCAATCAGGTGGTGAGCAATCAGGTGGTGAGCAATCAGGTGGTGAGCAGTCAGGTGGTGGGCAGTCAGGTGGTGGGCAGTCAGGTGGTGAGCCTAGTGCTGGAGGTAAAGAAAGTGGCGGCAATTCTGGACAATCTGCTAGAGAGGGCCCAGAGAGCAGCAAGGATGACGGTTCGATGAGTGCAGGTAGTGATTCCAGGGGCAATGAAAAAAACAGTGCGACTGATAGTTCAGAAGATCAAAGTTCAGGGAGTGCTGCAAGCAGTGACAGACCCGATAACGAGAGTGGTGTGGCACGCCCTGCCGAAGAAAATGGAAGGGGCAACGAATCGATTTTAGCCGGTCAAGAGCCTGGCATGGATGCGACGGGTGGTGAGACGAGCACAGTATCCAGTGCGACATCGCAGGGAAGTGGTGGAAATGAAAAGAGTGATTCAGGTGCTGGTGGAACGAGTGGAGGACAGCGAGGGCTCACGGAGTCGCAGCGTAAAGAATCTTTGCCAGGAGTTCTGGATTCAGAACCACAGGATCTTTCTGCGGTGCGTCAGGCGACAGACCTTGCGCTGGACCACCTTCGTGACTCAATCCGTTCCACAGATGACGACATGCTTAGAGAACTCGGTTGGACACGAAAACAAGCCGAAGCATTCTTACGACGCTGGGAAAACATGCAACAATCCGCTGACAGCGGCAGTCAGGGACAACAGCAAGTATATGAGCAAACACTTCGTAGTTTAGGTTTACGAACCGACAGAGTCAGGTCGTCTCGTACAATTCAAGAGGGTAAGAAAGGCGTCGAGGTGGAGAGTCGTCGTACCCAGCCCCCGTTCGAGTATCGTGAAAGGTTTAAGGCTTTTTTGAAAGGTGCGAGTAGTCGTCAGGTGGATGTGAATGAATAGCGAATTTTCTGGGCCACGATATCTGGTCGCATTTGATCGAAGGCAAGTGCCCCATTGGTTTACCGATGTATTAGTACTAGGAGGAGGTCTTGCAGGTCTGCGGGCAGCTTTAGCAGTTGAGCCAAATCGTTCAGTGCTTGTGATTAACAAGGATAATTTGGACGACTCATCGAGTCAGTGGGCTCAGGGTGGGATCGCAGGCGTCATTGATCCCGCAGATCGTTTTGATAATCACATTGCTGACACGATCACTGCCGGCGGTGATCTCTGTGAACCTGACGTAGTCGATTCAATTATTCGTGAAGCTCCAGTACGAATTGCAGAACTGATTCAGTGGGGTACCAAGTTTGATCAACGGAATGGTGAACTTGAGCTCGGCAAGGAGGGAGGGCATAGTCACCATAGAATTGTGCATGCATTAGGTGATGCTACAGGCCGTGAGGTTATGAGAGCAGTGATTCACCGAGCTACAAATACATCAAATATTAATGTCTGGCCGGAGACATTTACAATCGATCTCGTGACTCACGACGGGGTGTGCAGAGGAGCTCTTGTGTGGCATCCCCAGCGAGGGAAGACGATGATTTGGGCACGGAGAACAATTCTTGCAACTGGTGGAGCCGGCCAGATATTTCGAGAGTCTACAAATCCAGCAGGTGCAAGTGGGGATGGTATTGCGCTTGCGTGGCGGGCAGGCGCCGTTGTTCGGGATATGGAGTTTATGCAGTTTCATCCTACGGTGCTTTACATCGCGGGTGGTAGTCGAAGTCTTATTACTGAAGCGGTACGCGGAGCCGGGGCGTATTTGGTGGATCGTGAAGGGCATCGATTCATGCCCGAGTTTGATGCGCGTGCTGAATTGGCACCACGCGATATTGTTTCACGAGCGATTACAGAAGTCATGCATCGAACATCACACTCCAATGTGTATCTCGATCTTTCACACCTCGAAAGTCAGATGGTTCGGAAAAGATTTCCGGGCATGGAAAAGCTCTGCCGAAAGTTTGGTCTTGATCTCGCGACAGACCGAATTCCAGTTCGTCCGGGAGCTCACTATATGATTGGCGGAGTTTCTGTAGATTCAAATGGTCAAACGTCGCTACCACGTCTCTTTGCAGCGGGCGAGGTGGCTTCAAGTGGCTTGCATGGTGCAAATCGACTAGCAAGTAATAGTCTTCTGGAAGGGCTTGTATTTGGAAGTCGTGCGGGTGAGCAAATAAATCATGAACTTCAGGGAGCAGATCGAGGACGTGGAGAGAATGAAGTTCTTGAGGTCCCATCTCTTGCTCATTTACGGGCATTTGATCCTGCGGATCCGCCTGAAGGGGAGCCGCTAGATCTTTCTGATATTAGAAATTCTCTGCGAAGCTTGATGTGGCGTCATGTTGGTGTTGAGCGATCTGGAGAATCGTTGCTAGAGGCACTCCGAACAGTTGATGGTTGGTGTACATATGTTTTACGTAAGCAATTTGCAGGGCCTCAGGGGTGGCAGTTGCAGAATCTTCTTGAGGTGGGCCGGTTGATGATCCATTCGGCTCTTGTCCGGACCGAAACTCGAGGTGTCCACGTAAGGTCGGACTATCCTGCGACATCAGACATCTGGCGAGTCCATCTCTGTTGGCAACGGGAGGTGGCCGAACCGTGGCAGACGGCGATCGAATCGGGTTCCCCTGCGGTTTCATTAACAGGGGATTGTTTGCCAGAGATAATCGATAAAATAGTTTCCTAGAGGTTTCCCCTGTCGTAGCTACCGAGGAATCTCTTTGTTTAGCGTTAAGAAACAAATAGTTCGATGCGAACGAAGTGAGAATTGAGACATGACCGCCATAGTAAATAATGCACTGCAGGATGCGGACGCCGGTACATCGACTACGTCTGAAGCAATGATCGAGGCGAATGGACTTTGTAAATACTACGGTAGTTTTATTGCAGCAGAGGATATTTCATTTCGCGTGCCGCGAGGTGAAATCGTTGCATTCCTAGGCCCCAACGGTGCAGGCAAGAGTACAACAATGAAGATGCTCACCGGGTATCTGGCTCCGTCGGCAGGGAGAGCAATGCTTGCTGGCTATGACATGTCTGTTGACCGGCTCGCAGCAGCCAAGAAGCTTGGGTATCTTCCAGAGAATGGGCCGCTCTATCCTGACATGACACCTCGGACATTGCTTGAGTTTTTTGCTGCTGCCCGTGGACTCAAGTCACCGTATCGTGAGGAACGAATTGAGGCGGTAGTAAAACAGTGTGAACTTGGTAGTGTCATTGGCAAAGCAATTGGAAAACTGTCTAAAGGCTTCCGCCAACGGGTCGGAATGGCGCAAGTGCTTTTGCATGAGCCGGATGTCTTAGTGCTCGATGAACCAACGAGTGGGCTTGATCCAAACCAAATTCGTGAAGTGAGAGAAACCATACGAAGATTAGGTCAAGAAAAAACGGTGTTGCTTTCCACTCATATTCTTCAAGAGGTGGAGGCAATGGCTGATAGGGTTATTCTCATTGCAGAGGGCCGCATGCGCTTTGACGGCACCCCAGCAGAACTCACAGCTGGAGGTGAGCGACTCGATGAACGTTTTTATGAATTGACGCGGGCGTCATGACATGCATTTTTAAGCAAACATCATTTTCAGTTAGAAAAAGTGTTGCAAGCAAGTGCTTTGCGTTCAGAAGAATGGCCCAGAATTGTTTACTTATGAATCATATATTTGAACTGTCATTGACTCGTAGAGAGAGGGATTGATTGGCCATGAAGTGGTATGTGCTCGATGCAGTTTTTAAGCGAAATTTTGTTTCTTATTTTTCAAACCCAACTGGATATGTATTTATATGTGTATTCGTCCTGCTGGGTTCTCTTGCCGCCTTTTGGCCGCCAGAATTCTTCAATTCAAATCTTGCGAACCTGGATCAGTTGAATCGCTATCTGCCTTATATCCTGCTTGTCTTTATTCCTGCGATTACGATGAGTGTTTGGGCTGATGAGCGGCGGCAGGGAACGGACGAATTAATTCTGACCATTCCGGCGAGTGACATCGAGGTTGTGGTAGGGAAATACCTTTCGGCTGTTGGCATTTACACAATAGCACTCATATTTTCGTATGTGTGCAATCTGATTATTTTGCAAATCTGGGGTAATCCTGATTCAGGACTCTTCCTCACAAATTATCTAGGGTATTGGTTTGTCGGGCTGGCAATGCTTGCAATCGGTATGGTTGCAAGTTTTTTGACAAGCAATTTGACTGTGTCGTTTATTCTCGGCTTGGCTCTGAATGCACCGTTGGTTGTTGCCGATCAGGCTGGTAGCGTCATGGGGCCAAAGCTCGCTGCGGTCATCCGTTCTTGGAGCCTGACAGAAAATTTTATTGATTTTGGTCGAGGCATCGTCAGCCTGTCAGCAGCTGGCTACTTTTTAGGCATTGTGGTTGTGTGTCTTTATGTTTCGATGGTGCTAATTGGCCGTCGTCATTGGACGGGTCGACGAGACGGTGCAAGGATGGGTGCTCATTTTGTTGTGCGTACGGTTGGGCTAGCTGTCGCTGTCCTTGGCGTCGTGCTTATGTTTCGTGCTTATGATCTGCGAGCAGATCTTTCTGCTGAGCAGATTAGTTCGTTGTCTCCTGATACAAAGCGGTTGCTTTCAGGGTTGCAGACTGAGCAAGCTATCGAAGTCACAGCCTACGTTAGTCCTGCTGTTCCCGAGGATTATGCTCAAACACGGTTGACGTTACTTAATATGCTACGGCAATTTCAACGCCTGAGCGGCGGCAAGTTGCGAGTTGAGGTCGTAGAAACTGAAACAAAGACAGAGGCTGCCTCTTTGGCTAGTCAGCAGTTTGGTATTGAGCCAGTAACCGTTTTGTCCCGAGAGCGAGGGGCATTTCGGGACGAAGATATTTTTCTTGGCTGTGCATTTACGTGTGGTTTAGAAAAAGTTGTGGTGCCATTTTTTGATCGGGGAACACCGGTTGAATATGAACTCATTCGTTCGATATGCACGGTGGCAGAGCAGAAGAGGAAACGTCTTGGCGTTGTCACGACAGACGCCGATCTTTTTGGAGGCTTCGATATGACGACAGGCCAGCAGCGTCCTCGGCAGCCTGTTTTAGAAGAGCTTGAGAAACAATACGAAGTTGTGCAGGTTGATCCTGCGGTTCCTATTACTGAGACATATGATGTTCTGATGGTTGTCCAACCATCAAGTCTTGGCCCAGAGCAGATGAATCATTTTGTCACTGCAGTTCGTTCAGGGCAGCCAGTTGCAATTTTTGAGGATCCATTGCCTGTTTTAATGAACGGTGTTCCTGGGACTGCTCAGCCGAGGCGAGGAGGAGGAGGAGGTCCAATGGCTATGCTTCAGCAGCAAAATCAACCCAAGGGGGATTTAAGTCAGCTTTGGAATGTGTTGGGGCTTCAGTTGGCTGCAGGTAGCAGTCGCCCGCTCATGGGCCAAATGGGGTCTTCGCCGTATGTTGTTTGGCAGGATTATAATCCTCATCCGAAACTTGAGTTGCCGAGCGAGTTCGTTTTTATTGACGCTGAAATGGGTGAATCAGATGCCGGCACTGGAATTCAGAGTTTTAATCAGACAAATGCCATTACAGGCGGACTTCAAGAAGTTCTGTTTCCTTTTCCTGGAGCACTTTCGAAGGACGAGAAAGCGAACTTGGAGTGGACTCCACTCGTAACCACTGGAACACGTTCGGGCACAATTGAAGTTGAGCAGGTGTTAGGTAACCGCGGAGATATGCGGCAGTTAAGAATCTTTGAAAAGCCGGGAAGTAAGGCGATGGTTCTTGCTGCGGCGGTGGATCGTGAATTGCCCGGAACATCAGGTGTGATTGATTCGGAGAAAGATGCTGCCGGTGAAGACACGACCTCAATACGAGCGATTGTCGTCGCAGATATTGATCTTATGGGTCCTCAGATCTTTGGTCTTAGGAATCGTCCTGATGAAGTCTTTGGTTTGAACTTTGATAATGTCACCTTTGTTCTCAACATCCTTGATACGCTATCTGACGATGTTCGTTTTCTTGAGATTCGAAAAAGAAAGCCAAAGCATCGGACGCTTGAGCGTATCGAAGATACGGTCGCAGATGCACGTGAAATGGCGGATATTCAACGACAGGAATATATCACGGAGTTTGATAAAGCCGAGCAGGATGCAAATTCTGAGATGCAGAAAGAAGTTGGAGAGTTTGAGAAAAAAATCGAGGCTATGGAGTCGAGCGGAAACACCAATCGTCAAGCTGCAATGCAAGCGGTGCAACAGTTGGCAAGCCGGCAGCGATTAGCGCAGCGACGGCTTGATACAAAACTTGAGCAGCTTAAACGGAAGCGAGATATTGAAATTGAGCAGGTCGAACGCTCTCTTGAGGCAACAATCAGGCAAGAGCAGGACTGGCAAAAGTGGTTAGCTGTTGTGTTGCCACCCATACCACCCCTGGTTGTTGCATTTTTTGTATTTTTCCGTCGTCGGGCTCAGGAACGTGAGGGCGTGGCGAAGTCACGACTTAGATAGATTTTAATCGGAGTAGAACAACACAATGAACGTGGGAAGTATTTCGGAAACGCGTGGAACGAGTGATGCTGCAATGCGCAGAACAACTATTTTTGTTGCCGCTGGACTTTTGCTTTTGGGTTTCGGGTGGGCGGTGCAGCCGCGATTCAAGCCAGCGAAAGTAGACTCAGCAGCTGAGCGTGTCCTTTTTCCAGCATTAACTGACGCTGAGAAAGCTGCGAGTCTTGAGATTATTCGCTATGACGATGAACTGGCAACGCTCTACCCTTTTAAAGTGATTAAGTCTGGCGGTGTATGGGTGCTACCCTCGCATCAGAATTATCCGGCTGATGCAAAAGATCAACTTGCAGCGGCTGCGACTGAACTTGTGGACCTGAAAACTCTCGATGAAGTATCTTCTCGCGCCAGTGATCATGAGTTGTATGGGGTTATTGAGCCAGATCAGGAGAAGATCAAGCCGGGGATGACTGGCATAGGGCAAATGATCGAGATACGAGACGCTTCCGGGAGTAAAATGGCACGACTCATCATAGGAAAAGAAGATAAACAATCGGGGGTCGGTGGTGGCAGTCGGCGTCTACGCTTTGTTCGAAAGGCGGGTCAAGACCCTGTGTATCGAGTAGAGTTGGACACCTCAAAGTTTACAACACGGTTTGGTGATTGGATTGAAAAAGACTTGCTGAAGTTAACTCCGTGGGACATTCGTTCCGTTGAGCTTGATAATTATTCTCTTTCTGCAGTTGAGTCAGGTGGGCGACTTGAAGTCCGTCAGCAACGCGATGAAAAAATTAGTCTGATGTACGACGACAAAGAGTCGTCGTGGCTGTTGTCTTCGTTTGAGAACTTTCCAGACAAAGAATCATCAGAGTCAGTGTCTGTTGATTTGCAAGAGAATGAGGAAGTAGACTCGACGAAACTTAATGACCTCCGCAACGCTCTGGGTGATTTGCAGATCATTGATGTTGCACGTAAGCCAGCTGGCCTAAGTTCAGACTTGAAGGCTGCCGAGAGTTTTGTGAACGATGTTGAGGCTGTATCGTCCTTGCAGCAGAGAGGATTTCTTCCACTGCCGTCAGGGCAGATTCTTTCAACTGAGGGGCAAACAGTGATCGGCATGAAAGATGGAGTTGAATATGTATTGCGGTTCGGTGCAGGCACAACTGTGACGGATCCAGGGCAGACAGACTCAGAACAAGGCGATGATGCGGCAGCAGGGTCAGCCGAGACAACTGCTCGGTATCTTCTGGTCATGGCCCAATTTAATGAAGACCTTTTAGAGCAACCTAAGCTTTCCGCTCTGCCTTCCCTACCAGAAGAGAGTGAAGAAAAGGACGATGGTAGTAAGCAGTCAGGAGACGTAGCGAGCGAGGAAGGTAAGGATGGCGAAGTGCCCGACAACGATAAGTCTTCCTCAGATCAAGATTTAACAGCTGCAGATTTGCTCAAGCAAGCTGATGAAGCTGAGGCGGCAATGCAGACAGCCATTGAGAATCGCCGCCAGGTAGAGCGTGAGAATCGTCGTAAGCAGGAATCGTTTGATGAAAAGATGGCTGAGGGTAAGAAGCGGGTTGAAGAACTCAACGGCCGTTTTGCGGATTGGTATTACATCGTGTCGGACGAAGAGTACAAAAAAATTCACCTTGGTCGTAAAGCCGTAATCAAAATGAAGGCTGAGCCTGCCGGCGATGCCGCACCAAACCCCAAACCACCCATAAACTAATTTTGTATTGGTTCACAGGCCTACCCACAATTTAATACATTGAAGTTTGTTTCAACGAGAATTTGATGTCTGAAATACTTACTTCTCCTCGACCATCACGATTCGGTCGTGCCCTAGGTTTTCGCGTCGTTTCTTCCGGTAGCGCTGTTCCACAGCGAGTCGTTACGAACGCAGACCTAGGCCACCTTGGGTGTGACCCGGAATGGATTCTGAGTCGTTCGGGCATACAAGAACGCCGGCATGTTGACCCCGGGATGGCGACAAGTGATCTGGCTGTCCAAGCGGCAGAGCGAGCGCTTGCTGCGTGTCCCAACCGTCGCAAAGAGGTGGACCTACTTGTTCTTGGGACATTTACGCCTGACACTAGTCTTCCGTCCACGGCCTGTCTCGTTCAAGAAAAAATCGGTGTTAATGCCCCAGCGATGGATGTGACTGCAGCCTGTGCTGGTTTTGCTTACGCGCTTGTGACAGCAGGCCAATTTCTCGCTACGGGCTCAAGTAAGCTTGCGATGGTTATCGGTGTTGATACGAATTCACGTGTTGTGAATCCAGCCGATATTAAAACATGGCCACTCTTTGGTGATGGTGCTGGTGCGGTCTTGTTGGAAAGGGCTGAAGGAAAGCACGATAGTACAGGTTTGCTTGCTTGGTCACTTGGCTCAGATGGCCGCGGGTCCGATTTGCTTGTCTGTCCAATGAGCGGTACTCGGCAGCCCGTGACAGCGGAGGGTGTTGCGGCTGGTGATCAATATATGAAAATGGATGGTAGGGCAGTTTTTAAATGGGCCGTGCGATTAGTTGAAGAAAATGTTCGTCAAGTCATTGAACATTCAGGCGTACCGATGGAATCCATTGATTTCTTTATTCTTCATCAGGCAAACCTTCGAATTATTGATGGTATTCGATCTGCTCTTGGCTTGAAGGAGGAGCAGTTTCTCGTCAATCTTGATCGATACGGAAACACGTCGAGTGGATCTATTCCCCTTGCTCTCGATGAAGCTTGGCGTGCGGGGCGAATAGGTTCAGGTAGTACGGTATTAATTTGTGGATTCGGTGGTGGATTGGCTTGGGGTAGTGGTGTCTGGCGGCTCTAATACTTTGTGGAATTTTCTGTAGGAAAGAAAAATGAAATCTTTGCCAAAACGATCAGATGTTGTGAAGGGTGATACCTGGGATCTTGAGAGTCTTTTCGCTACTGATGCCGACTGGGATGAGGCACTGATCGCATGGGAAAAACGTATTCCTCTTTTTCGAGATTATGTCGGAACACTTGCCGAATCACCTGCGCAGCTCGCCAAGTGTCTAGCCTTTGACTTGGAGATTGATCGTGAAGCCGATAGGCTTGGGACGTATGCCCACCTGCGTATGAGTGAAGACACTGCGGCGACACCTGCACAGCGAATGACAGGGCGTTTTCAGCATGTAGCCACAACAGCTGGAGAGTTGGCTAGTTTCTTACAGCCTGAAATTATGGCGATCGAGGCATCTGTTCTGGAAGGGTGGCTTGAGACGCCCGAGCTGCAACCATATCGCTTGATGCTTGAACGAGTAGTTCGAAATCGCCCGCATGTGCTTTCAGAGCCGGAAGAACGATTGCTGGCAATGCAGGGAACTTTTGCGGGCACTGCAGGAAAAGTCTTTCGTCAACTAACGGATGCCGATATGAAATTCGGCACCATGACCGATGGCAAGGGCAATGAACTTGAGCTTTCGAATGCAACGTTTACAACGCTGCTACATGACCCCGTGCCTGAGGTCCGAAAGAATGCCTTTCATCAATATTATGACCAATATAAGGCTCATGCGAACACGCTGGCTGCAACCCTTGCTGGTTCCAATGAACGTGATGCATACGCAGCAAAGGTACGACGGCATCCCTCGGCTGTTGAGTCAGCACTATTTGCGGATAATGTTCCAATTACGGTTTATGATCAGCTCATTTCTGCAGTGCGCGAACATCTTCCAATAGTCCACCGCTATTACGATTTGCGCCGTCGCATACTTGGTCTCGATAAGATTCACCATTATGATTGTTATGTTCCGCTGGTGCCTGAGTTAGATCAGAATCATACGTGGAATGAAGCAGTTCAGGAAATCCTCACCTCCCTTCATCCGCTTGGGGAAGCTTATTGTGACAAACTTGAGGGAGGCTTGCGTGGTCGATGGTGTGATCGGTATCCGAATATCGGCAAACAGTCGGGCGCGTTTAGTTCGGGAACATATGATTCTGATCCATATATCTTGATGAATTACCAAGAAGATGTTATCGAGCACGTGTTTACATTGGCTCACGAAGCGGGTCATTCAATGCATACCCGATTGTCAGCTGAATCGCAGCCATTTCAGCATGCCGGATATACGATATTTGTTGCTGAAGTTGCCAGTACATTCAATGAACAGTTGCTCACTCGTCACCTTCTGTCGAAGGCGAGTTCACCAAAACAACGAGCGGCCATAATTTCTCGTGAGATCGATGCGATTCGTGGCACAATTATCCGTCAAACCATGTTTGCCGAATTCGAACGAATGAGTCACGCGTCGGTTGAATCAGGAGAGCCGTTAACCCTTGAAAAAATACGATCTCTCTACCGGGAGCTTCTCAATGATTATTTCGGATCAGGATTTGCGGTAGATGAGGAGCTCGAGCTAGAGAGTCTTCGAATTCCACATTTCTATAGGGCATTCTATGTTTACAAGTACGCAACTGGATTGTCAGCATCGATCGCTCTCGCGAAAAAAGTTACTGAAGGTGGTCCGGAGGAACTGACTGCGTATTTGAACTTCTTGGGTGGCGGGTGCTCGAAATGGCCACTTGATTTGCTTCGTGATGCGGGTGTAGACCTTGAGACTCCTGAACCAGTGGGCTTGGCATTGGCGAGGTTTGGTGAACTCGTTGATGAACTCGAGAACCTGTTGGGCTGATTCTGCGACTACTACAAATTTTGGTAATTCATAAATGAATTACTCATCCAGTTTTATTGATGTAAGACGCTTTGCGAACTCAATAAAAGATCGCACCATTGAGCCGGTTCCTCCGCCTGCAATCGAGGGGCGTGGTTTATCAGCAAAAGCTGGTCCAGCAATATCGACATGAGTCCAAGGAATATTTCGAACAAATCTCTCAAGAAGCTTTGCAGCAGTTATTGCACCGCCGAGTCGACCGTCGCCAACGTTCTTAATATCAGCTACATCACTGGCTATCTGACTGTCGAAATCTTTATCCATTGGGAGTTGCCAGACTCGTTCTCCGACTGAAATTGCAGCATTTTTAAGAACATCACAATACGCTTGGTTATTTGTGAAAACGCCGGCGATATCTCGGCCAAGAGCAACCATGCACGCGCCAGTGAGTGTGGCCGCGTCAATAATGCAGGAAGGCTTTAGATCAGCTACAACGTCAAGCACATCAGCAAGAACGACTCGGCCCTCAGCGTCGGTGTTGTGGATTTCAATCGTTGTTCCACTTCGAGCAGTTACTACATCCCCGAGTTTATAGGCATTGCCACCAGTCATGTTCTCAACAAGCCCAACGGCAGCTACAACGTGAACCGGGACTTTCAGTGCGGCGATTGATGCTATTGCACCAAGCGCGGCAGCAGCACCGGCCATGTCACACTTCATAGCAAGCATTCCCTCTGAAGTCTTAAGAGAAAGGCCCCCAGAATCGAAGGTAACGCCTTTGCCGACAAGAGCTAGCCTTGGAGAAGCGTCATTGCATCCGGGGCCTTTGTAATGCATAAGAACAATTCGGGGTGCTCGAGTACTGCCTCGGGCAACTGCAAGTAATGCCTGACAACGTTCTTTTTCAAGTCGTGCCTGATCCCAGATTTCAATTTCAAGTCCAACACGTCCTGCTATTGTTGCGGCCTCTTCAGCAAAAGTTTCTGGGTAGAGGTCATCTGGTGGCATATTGACCAGGCGGCGAGCAAGTTTTACCCCTTCACCAATGATACTACCCCGTTGGACAACCTCGACAGGTGCTTGCAACCAGACGGTTTTTTCAAAAGGTGTTTGGTGTTTTTCTGATCGATACAGGTCCTGACCAGTCACGCCCATAATCGATCCAGCGACAGCCTGTTCCAATTCTTCGTTTGACCAAGTGCCATCAGCAAGGAAACCAATAGTTGCTCTTGGTTTACCAGATAATCTTCGTGCCGCGGCTCCAGAGGCTTCGTACAACACGCCAGCATTTACTTCATCACGAGGACCGAT
>Ga0315315_10001114_pt1 | contig 24432 bp, 20 predicted proteins | sample M140m3416metaG_FD_203699 | JGI IMG/M metagenome (GOLD analysis project Ga0315315, IMG submission 203699) | Ammonia-oxidizing marine archaeal communities from Monterey Bay, California, United States - M1 40m 3416 | ecosystem: Environmental > Aquatic > Marine > Intertidal zone | place: USA...
GATCCTCGTCTCGTGCGAAAGGTGTTGGCCGTGTGTATGGTTGCTCCGGATCTCGCATAGTCAGCATGAAGTCGGGACACTGCCCCAGGATCACTTCGCAGGCATGCTGCGCTCCATGCAGGAGCGGGTGAAGGGTGACCCTGTGCAATGAGCGTCGTACCGATTGGTCCGTCGAGGATAGTGATAGCCATGTGGCAATTGTCGCATGGAGCGGCCTGTTCCTGCGCGATGCGCTATGACTATGTCGCTGGAGGAGACCATGATTCGACGCATAGCAGGCCTGCCCGTTCGCATACTCAAGCGCGCGCTGAGCACCCTCGATGGGGAGCGCAATGCGCCCTCACCCACACCACCCGCCGCTAGCGTGACTCCCGCACGCCCTGCACCAGCCCCAAAGGCTGAGACCTCAGCAGCACCGAAAGCCGCCCCTAAGAAGGCAGCAAAGGCGTCAAAAAAGACAGCCAAGAAGACCAGCAAGAAGTCAACAGTGCAGGTCGACCCGCAGGAGACACCCAACCCCAACGCAATGAAGTTCAGCCTCAGCGTATCTGTGGCTGAGACAGGGTCATTTTCCTTCGAACAAACAGACACTGATATTGCACACCCAATTGCCGCAGCTGTTGTGGCGCTCGATGGCGTCGTCAGCGTTTTCGGTGTCAACGACTTCATCACAGTCTCGAAGACACCTGAAGCCAGTTGGGACAACCTCCTTCCTGAGGTAGTGGACGCAATAAAGGGCGCCGCATAAGGTGCCTCAAAGCATACATCTGCGTGTATGCTACCACTTCAGGAGATCGAAATGCCGCGGTTGGTGATTGTCAATCAGGCCGAAGGGCTTCGTGTCTATGACATCGAGCAGACCAATACGGTCATGGGACGAGGCGAGGATGCTGATCTCATCCTCCCAAACATCTCAGTCAGCCGACACCACGCACAGATCTCCTGGGACGGCCAAACAGCCGCACTTTCAGATCTTCAGAGCAGCAACGGCACCATGGTCAATGGCGAGCGAGTCGATTCCGCGACACTCCAGAGCGGAGATGAGATCGTCCTCGGTAAATTCACCATGGTCTACATGGGTGATGGAGCAGACAATCGCTTCTACAAGGGCCGGTATCTGGAGTACATGGTCAAGTACAACACAGAGGCACGAAGCTTTGATGACTCTACCTTCGCCATGTCTCCAGCCCAGCTTCAGAAGATGCAGGAGGAGGCACACAAGATGCGCAATGCGCGCCTCATCTTGATCACCAATTCCAATCGCTACTGGCACCCCGAAGACCAAACGCTGACCTTCGGCGACGGTGGAATGGTACGCATCGAAGGCATGTTCACAGGTGGTGTTGTCGCCGAGGTGACATGGAACGGAAAGCACCACGTCATCCAGAAGCACGCGCGAATGACAAAGGTTGTGGTGAACGAGGAATCTGTGACCACACGACCCCTACGAAACGGAGATCGTGTCCGGATTGGAAATACTGGATTTCGCTACGAGGTCACCAACGACTGAGCCTGTTCAGTCCGAGACAATCTCACCATTCTTGATCACGGTATGAATCTGGACGGTGTTTCGAATGTCATCCCGTGGGTCAGCATCGAGCACAATTAAGTCAGCCAGCTTTCCGGGACTGACTGAGCCCAAGACTGCCTCCATCCCGAGATAGCGGGCACCATCAATCGTGGCGGACTTGAGCGCCTCAAGCGGCGTCATCGCACCGGGTCCAGCCAGTGCCCAGAGCTCCCAGTGCACACCGAGACCCTGGAGCTGTCCGTGCGCGCCCATAGTCACAAGCAGACCACCCCGCGCCATGGTCGCCGCATCTCGCGCCACTTCTTGGTGGTTCCAGTCGTCATCAGGTGCAAAGAGTCCACCTCTTCGGGTCTTAGCGTCGAGATCTCGACGGTCCCAGCTCCGAAGCAGTCGCGGATCATCGTACGCACCATCATGCTGGTAGAAGTACAGCTCACCACTCATGCCGCCATAGGCCACCAACAGAGTCGGAGAGTAGGCTGTACCCACAGAGTTCTCGGTCCGACTGGCTGCCATAAACTGATGGACATCACTGTACAGCGGCGCGTTCGGGAGCGCGTGCTCGATGGCATGGAATCCATCCGCAGCCATGCTCAGGTTCATCCACAGATCACCGCCGCCCTCAGCCACACAGAGGAGCTCCTGAGCATTGCATGCATCGACATACCACTGGCGCTGATCGCGACGGCTCTGCTGATACACCTTCACGCTGCTCGCCCCAACCCTCGCCAGACGCTCCACATGATGACCGGCTGCAGCCTTGTCATCTGTCTTCGCGTTCTCATTACCCAGTGCCCCGTAGAGCACATACCCAGTCGAGTAGATTCGCGGACCGCGACTCAAGCCGGCCTCTACACGCTCCGCTTGCGTGAAGACAAGGTCAGTCGAGGCGCTGGGGTCATGCACTGTGGTCACACCAAAGTCCAGATTGACCAGGTACTGCCACGGCTGCTCCGGGTGTATGTCCCCTGCGCTGTAGTGCAGATGTGCATGAACATCAATGAGGCCCGGGATGACTGTCTTGCCAGACATGTCCATCTCCTCGACTCCGCTCGGAACAACACCGCCAGACTCAACAGAGACAATTCGGTCGCCATTAATCAACACCGTGGCATCATCGATCGGACCGGATCCATCCATGGGCAGGACGGTGACATGCGTGAGCGCAAGTCGTGTAGCTGGCACCGCACGCGGTCTGCTGTAGTTCAGCGCTGTTCTCTGGAGATGGGGATCGACCTCAGTCGACACCGTCCCGGCATCGTCATCCTTGTCTTCATCCTCAGAGACTGGGATGCCCTCTCCCGTCAGCGCATAGCTCAGAAAGTCTGAGCCCTCTGTCCAGGTGACTGCCTGACCATCAGGCGTCCAGCCCAGCCAGTCTCCCACCACCTCCGTGAGCTGAAATTTCGGCACCTGGTCGATCTCTACAGATGTACCCGGCTGCGGCAGTGCTGCGACCCAAGCTTGGTGACCAAGCTTGTAGGCCACCCGTGAGAGGTCTGGTGAAAGTGAGGCCTCTACAGCACCTGGAAAGCTCAGGTGTGTCGAGTAGTCACGGCCATTCATATCGACACTCACAAGCTCGCTCTTGGACGGCTCCCGGCTCGGTGTATCGCCCACCGCCAGCCACCAGATTCTGTCATCGTGAATCTGGAGTCGGGGTGCGCGAAAGCCCACACCAGTATCCACGGTAGCCTCGAGAGGCTGGCGTACCCAGCGGCGACCTTCTCGCTTCAATACAATCAGCTCAAACCAAGGGATAGAGCCCATATTGGGACTGTTGTCGGTGTTTGGGTCACGCAGGACGGCGAGGGTACGGCCATCCGCACTGAGCGTTGGATTGACCAATTGGCCTGTGACGGGGAGTGTATGAACTCGGCCTCGACCGCGCCTGTCGCTGATGTGAAGGTGTCCCGACTCCGCTGCATCAGACCAGCTGGTCCAGAGGAGACGCTGACCATCAGATGTCCAGCGTGGTGCCGCGCCCGAGCCCAAGTCTGTCACCTTGCCCTTCGCATCTTGAATGAGGAGTCTACCCATCGCTGAGAAGGCGATATCACCGTGCTGATTTATGCTCGCCCAGCGATTCAGTCTCGCGTTCACGGTGTCCGCTGGTGCCCGAGCCCAGCGAGGGACATCATGAAAGACCCAGGAGCCCTTGGCCTGAAAAGGAATCTCTTGGCGGTCACCGTCCAGACTCACACGCCAGAGCTTACCCTTCGCCCAGAGCACCACATCACCACTCTCTGTCCAGTCCATTGAGGGGTAGACACCGTGCAGCGCGAAGCCCTCCATCTGATCATGATCGAGCCAGTCGGCGACGACCGTTCGCTTCCTGGTCTCAAAGTCCAGGTGCTCGAGGAGCGTCTTGCTTCGGTCTCGCGAGACAAAGATCATCCCGCCTCCGTCCGGTGTCAAGAGCGGACGAATGGCACTCCCATTTCCACCGACCTCCTGACGAAGATCTCCTGTGGTTCGATCGAGACGCATGATTCGCCAGAGACTACTCAGCGGATTGTCGTCGTAGTCAAATCGACCTCGACGAGATGAGAACCAGAGATGACGACCACTGGTGTCAATCTCACCAGCGTGAGGATGGCTATCCTTACTCGTGAGGCCAAAACCTGAACCACCGTCGAGGTGGTACTGCCAGATCTCTGTCACGCCAATGCTGCGTGTATCGACTGTACGCCGACGACCGAGCAGCCAGGGACCCGCAGGATCCCAGACAGGATCGGTGACACGGGCCTTGTCCTCGTTGGTAAATTGTTTGGCCTCTGTGCCGTCCGAATTCATGATCCAGATCTGCTCATTTCCGCCAGCATCCGAGACATACGCAATGCGCTGCCCATCGGGAGAAAACCTGGGCTCTGAGTCCCATGCAGCCCCTTCCGTGAGCCTGTGGGCATCCCCGCCGGTCAGCGGCAGCGTCCACAGGTCACCGAGCAAGTCAAAGATCACTGACTCGCCGTGGACGCTGACACTCATCCAGGTTCCTTCATCCGTCTCTATTTCTGCAGTATGTGTCGGCCCATGAGTCGCCTGAATATCCCACTTGGGTTCTGCATCCGCAGTCTTCACATCCTCTTCTTCTGAAGCAAATGCGGGAATAGAGGTAGCCATGAACAGTATGAGAGCAGTGTGCATGACCGCGACTTATCCTGGAGAGCGCCGTGAGTCGTGGGCAGCCCATTTACGGTGCACACATTGGGTCAACTCGCCGGATTTATACGCCTGGACACCAGAGCCTGATCTTCACGGTCAGGTTAGTGGTCGCTTCTCCTCCCCACCACACAGGAGCGCATCATGTTTTCTCCCGGCGAGCACACATCCGGATGGACCACGTCTAGCAACCGATCGGCAGCTGGACCGTCTCACACCTATGCGGTTGAGACCATCACTGATCCATCTCAAGACACACTGAAGGCTCTGGCCCTCAAGCACACACCTGCAGTCTCAGAGACCGCTCAAGGCAACCTGGTCAAGGTCGCTAAGAACAAGGCCCGAAAGGCCCAGTGGACCTATGTCATTGCACCCGAGTCTGATGCCGAGACGTACAGCTGCAAGGTCATCGATCGTGACCTTGCCGATGCACTCATTGGCCGCCAACGTGCATACATCGAAGAGCAGGGAACCCTGGTTGAAGTCCGTGGCTACATCGGCCTCGGCCCCCGTGCGGTTGCGACACAGTGGCTGTACACCGTCGAAGGCGCGAACATCGCTGGCATGCAGTCTGTGCTGAGCTTTCCAGTCTCTGATGTCTTGGATGACGACGAAGACTTCGTGCCCACCTTCCGGGTTGTATACACACCTGGATGCCCAGCGACAGACATGCCTGGCAACCAAGCCATCATCGTCGATCTCGAGAACTACACGACCTACATCATGGGTCCCGACTACTTCGGTGAGTCAAAGAAGGGCGCGCTGCGGATGCTCAATCACAAGGTGTTCCAAGAGGGCGGACTTGTCCTCCATGCTGGCGCCAAGGCGGTCGAGATTGATGGACGCACTGTCTCGATGACCATCATGGGTCTCAGTGGAACAGGCAAGACCACGACCACATTCTCCAAGCAAGGTGATGTGACGAGTCCGATTCAAGATGACATGGTGAGTCTGTGGCCAAGCGGCGAGCTGTCCATCACTGAGAATGGCTGCTTCGCAAAGACATTTGGCCTCAACGAAGACAATGAGCCGGTGATCTACCGCGGTACCATGTCATCGGATGCATGGGTCGAGAATGTCTACACAGATGCTGATGGGCACTTTGACTTCGACAAGGGCGTGCTGAGCCCAGAAGAAGCCGCACGCCTCAAGGAGACACTGCTCCTGACAGGCGCCAATGCTGAGAACCTCGAGGCCTACATTGCTGGCGATGTAGACATCGAAGAGTTGATCAGTCGAGCGGGTGCGGTGAAGGATGGCTGGGACTTCGTGAAGTGGACCGAGAACGGTCGCTCCATCATCCCCATGTCCAGCATCGAGGATGCAGCAGACCTCCACAGCATCTCAGCTGTAGCGACCATGGGAATACTGAATCGTGACGAGGGTAAGGATGCTGCAACTCCCGGCATCGTTCGCTTCACATCCCCTGCACAGGCTGCCGGCTACTTCATGCTCGGTGAGACCACCAAGACCTCAGCTGCCGGCAAAGAGACTGGCAAGACGCGCAGTCCCTTCACTCAGCCCTTCTTCCCGCTCGCTCACGGACTCCAAGCACAGCGCTTCTCCGAGCTCGCCAAGACCATGCCCGATGTGGGCCTGTGGATGATGAACACTGGATATGTGGCCGGTGATGCACAGAGCATCAAGCAGGGCGACGGACTCAAGGTCAAGATCCGCCACTCCAGCGCAATGCTCGAGGCCATGCTCAAGAATGAGATCGTGTGGACCGCTGATCCTGACTTCGGCTACGAAATCGTCGACATCACAGCCCCACAAAATGCTGCACTTGTCGATGCTGTGGGCACCGCAATTCTCAACCCTCGCAGCCACTATGCATCACAGGGTGCTCTCGAACTTTACGAAGCTTGGGTGGGACGAATGAAGGAAGAGCGCCGCGCATTCCTCGAGAAGTATGCTGTCGATCAAGCCATCATCGAGGCCACGATCAACGACTAGGATCGACTTCATTGCTGCGGAATTGAGGTTTGAGCACCACAAGTGCCGTCCCCTCGCGTGCGCGTGCGAGGACACACTTGGGGTACCATCGGGTTCGCTGACGCAGGAACACTGAAGGAGACTGAAACGTGGGACCCGCTCTCAAGTACTCACTCTTAGGCATCTCTCTGATTTGGGGGATTGCTGTGGGTGGTCTGTGGCCCCGCCTGATCGAAATTCGGGAGAACACCCGGACCATGGCGGATGCCCACCGGAAGCACAAGACTGCACACCCCGGTTGGTCCTTTCCTGCAGCAGTATGGTCTGACTCTGCGAGCTTGGATCTTCCACCGGCACAGCTGATGGAGCACGCCAGACTGCGCGGCTACACCATGGCATGTCCCGCCCGTGAACCTGGCGAGTATTGCGAGCGGTCAGGCGCCGTAATTCCTCGCGGTGGCGCCTTTGCTGAAGGGCAACAGCCCGCTGGTATGGCTGGATGGACAAGACCCATCGCGCTCGAGCCTATACTGATTGGCAACCTGATTGGAACCGACGGCGAGGTGCGAACACACCTGCCGATCGATGAAGCCCCTGAGCATCTCATCGATGCCATCATTGCTGCCGAGGATGAGGACTTCTGGAACCATCCCGGCGTCAACCCGTTTGCCAGCCTCCGAGCACTGTGGGCGAATGTCCAGAAGAGTCGCTACAGCCAAGGCGCCTCAACACTCACCATGCAAGTGGTTCGCCGACTCTCTCAGAACGAAGAGAAGACCATCAGTCGAAAGATTCGCGAGATGGCTATGGCGGTCACACTGGATGGGTACCTGGGTAAAGAAGGCGTACTTCAGATGTATCTGGATGCTCCCTATCTGGGCCAAGCAGGCAATCTCTCCATCTGTGGCTTCGAGGCCGCCTCCCAGCACTACTGGGGCAAGTCTGCCAAAGAGCTCAGCCTGAGTGAGGCAGCCACCTTGGCTGGAATTCTACCAGCACCGGGTCGATACGGACCCGACATCGCGCCGAAGCTCGCCAAGCTCCGACGAGATCGTGTGCTTCGCCGGATGGAGTTGATGGGCTACGACGTGGACTCGGCACGAACCGAACCCGTCACGGTCAACCTGACCCCTGTACCTGAGATTCGATACCCGTCCTACATGCAGGCCACACGCGCTTGGCTCGAGGCTCACCTGCCGATCGGCACCGTCTACGGATCCGGACTCAATGTCTACACCGCTCTCGACGTGGTGGCACAAGATCGAACAGAGAAGACACTGCAAGAGAGCCTGAGCTACATGGAAGCTCAAGTGGGCCGGAAGGGTGACGAGCCTCTACAGGCCGCAGGTGCGATGGTAGACCCATACACCGGTGCCTTGGTCGCAGTCTACGGCGGAAGAGACTCGACGGCGACGAGCTTCAATCGTGCCACACAGGCTCGACGTCAGGCTGGGTCAGCCTTCAAGCCGCTGGTCTATGCGCTGGCATTCTCGCGAATGGACGGAGACGGCATGCCCCTGTACACAGCGGCAGACATTGTCCCCAACACGCGTCGCACATTCGACAATACAGATGGCTGGCGACCACGCAACGTCGGAGGCAAGTACTCCGAGACCATACCGCTCGCCCAAGCCCTCGCATCAAGCTCAAACATCGGGACGGCCTCACTGCTCGAAGAACTGGGCGGACCGAGACACTTGGTGGACTTTGCCGATCGCATGGGCTTCGAGAAGCGATGGCTTCCTGAGGAGCTGGGACTCGCACTCGGCCAGGGTGAGGTGACCCCCCTTGAGATGGCATCCTTCGTCAGCGCTGTCATCAACGGAGGACGACGCTCCACCGGCAGTCCCGTGCTTATTGCTCGGGATGCTGCAAAACAGATTCCAGTGGGCGCCCTCGCTTCAGAGCGACCCGTCATGTCACCCGAGGCAGCAGTCCTCACCCGAGAACTCATGCGCGGCGTCGTACTCTCAGGAACAGGCGGTGCTGTTCGCGGTGTGAACGGCAGGGTCGGGTACAACGGTGAAGCCATCGGCAAGACTGGCACCACTGACAAAGAGCTCGACCTCTGGTTTGTCGGCGGTACGCCCAACTACGCGAGCGCCCTCTGGGTTGGGTATGACACCCCGACTCGCGTGGGCGGCAGCGCGAGCGAAATTGCAGCACCCATGTGGGGATGGTGGATGGGTGAGACCCACAAAGATCTCGATGCTCGCCCATTCGAGGGTCCAGAGTTTCTCTACCGCCAGATCTGTACACTCACTGGAAAGCGACCACAGAAGGGCTGCTTGAGCATTCGTGCACCGTTCCTGCCAGGCACAATGCCAACTGCAATCTCAGACCAGTGCGCAACGCCGGATCCAGAGAAGAAGTTCGTGAGTATCTGGCGGCGCCGTCAGGCCGGCGGCGACACCGGGCGTACCGGTGCTGGAAAGACACGTCCGGCCAAACCCAGCACGTCTAATCAGGCCACAGGCAAGGCTCGCTCGACGGGCCCTGCACCATTCTGAGAGTTCCAATGGCCAAGCACACCCTCGGCAATTCTTCACTCACCGTCAGCCCCGTCATCCTCGGCGCTTGGTCCTATGGCGGGTGGTACTGGGGTGGGGCCGATGATGCAGCCTCAATACGGACCATCCATGCCGCCGTCGATGCAGGCATCACCAGCATCGACACTGCCCCCGTTTACGGCTTTGGCCGTTCAGAGTCTGTTGTCGGACAGGGAATCAAGGGTATTCGAGACAAGGTGCAGGTGCTGACCAAGGTCGGACTCCGCTGGGACTGTGAGGAAGGCGATCACTTCTTCGATACCGAAGACCCAGAGGGTCGCTGCTGGAAGATTCACCGCAACCTGCGTCCCGACTCTGTTCGCCACGAGGTCGAGCAATCTCTAAAGCGCCTCGGGGTCGACCACATTGATCTCGTTCAGTGCCACTGGCCTGATCCCTCGACGCCCATTCCAGAGACAATGGGAGCACTTCGCATGCTCGTCGAGGAAGGAAAAGTAGGCGCGGTCGGGGTCTCAAATTTCTCAACTGAGCAACTCAATGAGGCCACTCAAGCGCTGGGTGATGTCCCGCTCGCATCCAACCAACCCCGCTACTCACTTCTGCATCGTCAGATTGAGCGTGATGTCCTGCCTCACTGTGTGACGGAGAATATTGGTGTCATCGTCTACTCTCCAATGGGCCGAGGCATACTGACCGGACGGGTCGACATGGACCGTGTCTTCCCCAAGGGTGATGGTCGACGAGATGAGCCGCTGTACCATCCTGAGAATCGTAAAATCGTGCTCTCCGCACTCGAGGAAATTCGACCCATCGCTGAGGCAAACAACCTGACGCTGGCCAACCTGGCGGTCGCCTGGACCCTCCACCAGCAAGGCGTCACCGGCGCACTTGTCGGCGCAAGAACAGAAGCACAGGCCATCGAGAACGCACAGGCCATGGCAGCTCAGCTGAGTGCCTCAGATCTGAGCCACCTCAGGGCCGTCTTCGAGGCCATCCGCATCAACAAGCGTCCGGGCGCAGCCACGTGACGGCACAGCGCTGGGGGCTCAGAGCCATATTCTGGGTTGCTGTGGCCATGCTGGTCACATGGCCAGCATCGCTCTCTCCGAGCAGTCTGCTCATCGGTCACCCCGATGTCGATGTGTGGAATCACGCGTGGGGCTACTGGTTCATCCCACACCAAATCGCCAACTTCTCGTGGCCCTTCTCGACGGCACTCATCGGCGTACCAGAGGGCGGTGATCTCTACTTCATCGACTTCCTCGGAGCACTGCTCGGTACACCACTGGCGTGGCTCTTTGGACCCGCCGTCGCGTACAACGGCGTCATGATTGCCCGGCTGGCCAGCGCTGGCCTCGCAGGACAAGCTCTCGCTGAGCGGGTCATAGGGCCCGGTCCCCACTGTGCTGTGACCGGAATCGGCTTGGTGACCCTTCCGTTCTTACTGGCCGAGATGTCGAACGGCATCTCAGAGGTCATCGCCATTCACTGGATAGTCTGGGTGCTCTGGGCCGGCTGGGAAGCCATCCATAAACCGACACGATCAGCCTGGATTCGACTCGGCATCTTCGGTGGTCTCGCCACCATGGCCAGCTTCTACTACGGGCTCGTGAGCCTGATGATGCTCTCCATCTTGGCGCTGTGGCACTGGGTTCCACAATTCAGAGAAGGCAGTCGACCTGAGCGGCGAGGCCTCACAGATCTCCTCCAAGGGGTCGCAGCCGGCGTATTTGTCGCCTGTCCTAGCTGGCTGGCATTTCAGTGGTCACTGCACAGTGATCAGGCTCTCATCGTCCGGCCCAAGGCCTTCTCAGTGGGCTGGATTCTCAACCACAACGCTGTCGATCCAAGGACCTACTTCATGCCGGGCAGCTTCCAGTCCGTCGATCTTGTCAGCTACGGCGAGGCCTTTGTCCACACCGCTTATCTACGCTGGACACTGATCATACTGGCCGTATATGGCCTCCTCAAGCACCGCGCGCTTCGCCCATGGGCTGCCGCTGCTGGCGTCTCGCTGATCCTTGGCCTGGGGCCCATGCTGTACCTGGGAGACTGGGTGAGGGTTGGTGGGCACGCAGTGTCCCTTCCGTTCTACTGGGCACAGATCTTACTTCCAGATGTGGCCATCACCCACCCGCTGCGACTGAGCATTGGTGGACAAATTGCCATTGCTTTGATGGCTGCCGGGGGTGTAGCAGCACTCAATTGGCGCTGGCTCAGCCTGGGTACCATGGTCTTGGTTGCTGTCGAGTCACTCGGCTTCTCAGCCGGACCCTGGCCTGTACCCACCTCTCCGGCATCGGTACCCAGTGCCATCTCTTCTCTAAACATAGACGGACCCGTGCTCGACCTACCGGGAAGTGTCGGTGCCACAATGGCGACCAGTCGCTACTTCTGGTACCAGACTGCCCACGGCCAGGGGATTCCGTACTCACCGAACGCCCGCCTCGACAGCTGTCGCGACCTCGAGGTCCAGAGCGCCTTCACGGATCCGATCGCACGAGAGTCTGAGCACAAGGTCATCGAGCACCCCAGCCGTGGGCCAGACCTCTACCAGAAGGCACTGGCCAAGCGCTATTCCGCCATCATCCTTCACACAGACCTCGAGGAGCGGGCCGATCTACCCAGCGCCTACACCCCTGTCCTGACTCGAGAATTCGGTCCACCAGTCGTCGCAGGTCCGCTCAAGATCTGGACATTCGGAGCACAGAAATGAAACTGCTTGTACTCCTGTGTCTGTGGAGCTGTGGAGCATCTCCAGAGCCCGCTCAACCGCAGGCAAGCCAACCACATCCTGAGCCCGTGGAGATCACCTCAGCGGATGAGGTCGTGGGTATTCACACCGGTGTTCAGCACCCCCCGATTCCTGCCGACAGTCCCGCATGGCGGCACGATCCAGGGGGCTTTGTCCCCGATGTTCGCTTCTATGGTGAGCGTACTTGGGACGATGTTCGGATGCGCGTTGCGGGTCACATCGGTGTCATTGAGCGGGATCGTGCCCGCCTGCTGGCTCAAGCTGGCCAATACACTGAGGCGGCCAAGACCTATTCTCGACTCGCTGCCGATATGGATCGCTTGATGGGCACCGAAAGCGGGCCCAGCAGGCAGATACCCACACTGATCAGAGATGCCGCAGTGAGGGACGCTGCACTGCTCAACACGGTGGCAGCATCGAAGAGTCTACAGGACAGACTGACTCCTCAGGTCCTCTGGTCTGAGCTGCTCAGCGACCGAAAAATAGACGAGGCCCAAGTCGATATTGCTGCATTCAAGGACTTCGACGATCGCCACGCGATGCGGGTCTCACTGTGGTCCCTGTATCTGGAGTCCGCTGATCCCATCGGCATCGACAGTCCATGGGGCTACTTCGATGCTTCCGCACACCGTGACCTCATCTCGCTGCGACAGGCGCAGCGCGAGGGCCGCTGTACAGACTGGAACTGCAGATGGGAATCAGAGGCTGCTTCAGCTGTCTTTGATCTCGAGGGCACAGGAGGCATGCCCACGGGCGACAGCCTCATCGATGTGGCTGGCGAGCCCGGTCCACAGTCCATCGGCCGACTCGAGAAGCTCAGTCTAGATGACGCCCGACATCGCCAGTGGGTAGACGACACCGTCTACGTCTTCAACAAGAAGCTCAAGGAATCACCGGGTGCCCTCGTGTCACTGGTCAAGTCCAGAGTCGACCAACTGAACCACTTCAAGCACGGCAGCAAGTACTACAACATTAAGCAGCTCAAGAACGAAGGCGTTCGGGTCCTCGCGCGGGGCGGACACTACGATCTCGCTCGGCAGGTACTCGCGATGAACTTTCCGCTCCACCACCAAGACTGGGAGTGTCCCAACCGACAAGGCACGCTCTTGGCCATCGATGCACGTCTGGCCGCGCTGGATCGAGACAAGCATGCAGCTGAGCATCTAAAGAAGGCACGCTCCATCACCGATGCGTTTCTGGCCAAAGTCGCAGAGGCTGACAGTCAGACGCGTCCTTAGTCCCAGTCGTAGAAGCCAGATCCGCTCTTCTTCCCGAGCTTTCCTGCGGCCACCAGCTCACGCATGAGTGCGGGGGGCTCAAAGGCTGCGTTGCCCAGCTCCGCTGCGAGATACTCACCGATGTGCATCCGCACATCCAGTCCGACCATATCCGTGAGCTTCAGTGGACCCACAGGGTGTCGATAGCCGAGCACCATCGCCGCATCGATGTCAGCCGCTGAAGCAACACCCTGCTCGAGCATCCGTATGGCCTCCATTCCGAGGCAGACACCCAGTCTCGAGGTGGCGAAACCGGGAAAGTCCTTCACATAGATGGACTCTTTTCCAATCTCACCACCAAAGGCTCGGATCTGCTCGATGACCTCAGGTGCTGTACCGGGATGAGTGATCACCTCGAGGAGCTTCATGATGTGGACGGGATTGAAGAAGTGAAGTCCGACCACCTGCTGAGGCCTCTTCAGCACCTCTGCAATCTTGGCGACACTCAGGGATGACGTGTTGGTCCCCAGCACCGTGTGGTCATCAACCAGGGCTTCTACATCTGTAAACAGCTTGCGCTTGAGCTCCAGAATCTCCGGTACGGCCTCGACGACCAGGTCGGCACCATCGACAGCAGTCTGCAGATCGGTGGTCCCTGCGAGCCTCATGAGCGTCTCATCGCGCAGAGACTCTGTCACCTTTCCTCGGGCCACGCCCTTATCGAGGTTGGCATGAACCTTGTCGAGTCCGTTCTGTAGGGCGGGCTCAGCGAGATCAAAGAGTCGGACCTCCATGCCTGACATCGCACATACCTGGGCAATGCCGTGCCCCATGGTCCCGGCGCCGATGATGGCCACATTCTCAAAGGTATTCTCAGCCATCGATGATCTCCACAAGGGTACTGACTCCCTGACCAACACCCACACAGAGGGTAGCCAGGCCGCGCTCCACGCCACGGGCGTGCATTGCATGAATGAGAGTGGTCAAGATTCGAGCGCCTGAGCAGCCCAGGGGGTGACCCAAGGCGATCGCGCCACCGTTTACATTGACCCGATCTGGATCGAGACCGAGCTCTCGAATGACGCCCAGAGACTGCGCAGCAAAGGCCTCATTGAGCTCTATTAAGCCCACATCATCGAGCGACCAGCCTGCCAAGCTGAGTGCCTTCCGGGTGGCAGGGACAGGTCCCAGGCCCATGACTGTTGGATCTACTCCAGCAGCAGCACAAGCGACCAGCCTGGCCACCGGCTTGAGGCCTTGAGCAGCCGCGGCTTCCGCGGTCGCGACAATCATGGCACTCGCGCCGTCATTCAGGGTTGAAGAATTACCCGCAGTGACCGAGCCTCCCTCGCGAAAGGCGGGTCGAAGCTTAGCGAGCCTCTCAAGCGTAGAGTCAGCACGCGGTCCTTCATCTGAGGCCACGATGACCGTGTCACGGCGGCCCTTCGGCGCGGTGATCGGAATGATCTCGGCACCAAATGCTCCAGCCTGCTGAGCAGCGATGGCCTTGGTGTGCGAGTCCAGGGCAAACGCGTCTTGATCCTCACGACTGATGCCCATTCGATCGACGATGTTCTCAGCGGTACAGCCCATGGCCTCCAGCGGAAACAGCTTCTCCATACGTGGGTTTGGATAGCGCCAGCCGAGGCATGTATCCCAGAGGGTAGAGTTCCCTGCCTTGGGAAGATTCGGGCCACGCGCCATGGAGTATGGTGCGCGAGACATGCCCTCGACACCACCGGCCAGGTACACATCGCCATCACCGCAACGGGCAGCCCTAAAGGCTTGATTGACCGCCTCGAGTCCTGATGCACACAGCCGATTGACCGTGACCCCAGGCACTGTCTGTGGCAGGCCGGCGAGCAGTGAAGCCATTCGGGCCACATTGCGGTTGTCTTCACCAGCCTGATTCGCACAGCCCATGAAGACATCATCGATGCTTGCTGGATCGAGACCAGACGCCTCGATGACCGCGGCCATGGTCATTCCCAACAAGTCGTCCGGGCGGACCGTACTCAGCCCGCCCATAAAGCGACCAATCGGAGTCCGTCGGGGGGTACAGATCACCACATCGCGCATAGGGTGCTCCCAGTAGAATCAGTAAAAGACGGGTGCAGGGCCGGGATTGTCCCGACCACCCATACTCTCGAGGACCGAGATGGCAGCCTTCGCCGCCTCCTTGATGTCCTCTTCACCGCCGCCCAGGTAGACGCGACCAAAGGCGCCCACAGCACGGAACTCAAGCACCTCAATGTTGGCTGCCTTCTCTGCCTCGTTGGTGGCGATGAGGGCGTAGCCAGCTGGGTGCGTCTCCAGAACATAGAGCGTCTCACCCTCGTTCAGGAAGTTCCCGTGGCGCATTCTGTTGGTGATCTGGGCGTGGTAGCCCGTGGTCCCATTGATCGTCTGACCGCTCACCACACGTGGCTTGAGCCGATCCTCCACCTTGATGTCGAGGGCAGCGAGAATTTCTTCTCCGGCTGCGCGGACCTGACCCTGATCAAAGTGATGGAGCTCAAGACAACCAAACCGACGCTCGACAATCTGGATTCCAGGTGTGCAAGACGTCCGCTTGAGGGCAATGTCGGTCACAACGTTGACGTCCATACCCGGAGACACCTCAATAAAGAGAGACGCCTGCGACTCGAGCGGGTGGTAACCCTGACTGATGGTCGCGAGGAACCCCGCAGTCTGTGGCTGGAGAATGTCGATGTAAGTAAAACAGCGTAGATCGATGGACATGTTGACCTCGGTGATCTTGTAACCGCGGAGAGAACACCGATCGAACACGGATCCGGTTAAAGGCGGCCTCCACGGGGGTCCACCATGTACAACCTCATCATCGCACTCACCATCGCAGCCGCCTCATTCGCGCTCGGTATGACCATTGCCGGCACCCTTGTTGCCGGCTTTGTGCCTGCATCAATCGCCATGCTGATCGCCTATTTCTTGCTGGCCCGACGCACAGGAAACCAGTTTCGAGTGATCGCTGAGCGGGCAGCAGCAGAATTTCAGGCCGGGCGAATGGGCCCGGGACTAAAGCTCATGGAGTCTTGCCTCAAGCTGTCAAAGTGGCAATTCGGTATCTCGGGTCAGGTCCACGGACAGATCGGCATGCTGATGTACATGCAGCGCAAGTGGAGTGAGGCCCGCACAAACCTGAGCCAAGCATGGAAGCGTGACTGGCGTGCTCGGTCGATGCTCGCGGCACTTGAACACCGCCAAGGAAACAAGGAGAAGGCACTCGAGCTCATGTCCGAGCTGATCTCTCATGGTGGAAAAGATCCCGTATTCTGGGCCCTCTATGCGTACCTCGCTGTCGAATCTAAGAAGCGTGATCTCGCGCTGGAGATGCTGAGCGAGGGCCTCAAGAAGTGTAAGGACTCACCGGGGCTGCTCGACCTTCAGAAGTCGGTGGCGAACAAGAAGAAGCTCAAGATGAAGGCCTTCGCCCCCACTTGGTACCAGTACTTCCCTGAGCAGATGCCGCGCGCACAGATGCAGGCAACAGCGCAGCAGCACCGTGGCATGAGCATCCCTCAGCCTCGACGCTGAGTCCTCCTGATCAGGAGTGATACCAGGGTGGCTTCACCAGCTGCTGATAGTGCTCGACCTTGAACGGGTTGAGCCGCTGCTTGGTGACATCAAGCGCCATCTTTGCGCTCACCATCGTGAACCAGATGTACATGTCTCGCTTGTAGCTCTCGCGACTGAGCAGACCCTTGAGCATCCACTTGGGGTTCACAAACTGCTTGTTCATCCGGTGGAGTTCACCGGCAATCTCCTCGCGGTTCATGTAGTCGGTATCGAGCACTGGGCTCATCCAGTCGAAGCTATCGAAGTCTTCTTCTGTGATGTGCCCGTTGGCAATCGCGTCATCGTAGATGGGCGTTCCGGGAACCGGTGTGATGGGGTGGAAGGCTGGAAAATCGACATCGATCTTCTTGGCCATATCCACCTGCCGCTGGAGCGTGTCCCGAGTCTCGTCTTTCACGCCAACAATGAATGTCGCCTGAATGAAGACCTCTGGGTACTTCTCCTTGAAGATCCGGATCGCGCGTTCTGCTACGCCACCAGTGTAGAAGCGCTTGTCGAGCCCCTTCAGCGTGTCATCCTCTGCACGCTCTACACCAATCAGGATGTGTCGGAGCCCAGCGCGAACCTGCTTCTCGAGAATTCCCTTCTCTTCGTCGCGAACAACACAGTCCGCACGCATGAAGGTCATCCACTTGGTCTTCATCCCGCTGGCGATCATCGCATCCGAGAAGCCCTCGTTGAAGCGAGGATCGATATTCCAGCTCTCATCAACCCAGACAAAGCCACGCTTACCGAAGCGATAGTAGAGCAGCTCCATCTCCTCCATCACCCGATCAACTGACTTGGTTCGCCAGCGCGGCGACAAAATGGTCTTTCCATTTTCATCAATCTTGCGATCCGCCATGGTCGTCCACCATGCACAGAAGCTGCACTTGCTCGTGCATCCTCGTGAGTGATGCATGGTCGCACCTGAAGGCGAAAAGAGGTAGCGAGAGCGGCCGTACAGATGCATCGGCAGCATGTCGTAGGCAGGCAGCGGAAGGGTATCGAGATCCTTGATGAGCTTTCGCGGCGCTGTGGTGATGACCTCCGAGCCCTCACCGTAGGCAATCCCATCTACCTTTGAGAGGTCGGGGTCGTGATCGGCAAAAGCTTCAAGCAGCTCGGCAAAGGTCTTCTCGCCCTCTCCGATACAGATGGCATCGATGTCTGGGCGTGTCGCATAGCGGTGCGACATATTGCTGAAGTGGCCACCCCCTGCAATGGTCTTGGCCTCTGGTGCCGCCTCTCGACAGACCTGAAAAAACTTCAGGGCTTCGTTGGTATAGAGCGCGTGATTCTCACCACACCCAATCACATCGGGCTTGAAGGCCTTGATCTCATCATAGAGTGTCCGCCAGCCCATCTTGATCGGCAAGCAGTCTATGGCCCGAACCTCATGACCTTCTTCTCTTGCAACAGCAGCGAGGGCCGGCAGGGCTTGCTGGACCAAGTAGTTGTCGCCCTCTGAGACATAGGGCCAGTAGCCCCGCGGTGGGTGAACAAGTAATACGCGCATGACTCAGCCTACCCGGACCATCGTGCTGCGGCCATCCACGCACGGTTAAGAGGTGCTGTTACCGGATCTGCCCTGAGCTGATCCTCGAAATCCAAGATCGTCTCCAGGTCATACAATCCAGCTGCGGCCTCGAAGGGTCCGCTCATGATGTAGTGGCTAGGACTCATGCCGATGAGCTCGAAGTCTGAGAGCAATCCCTTGAATTCAGCCTCGGTATAGGTCTGGACCCACCGGTCTCCCTCGACATGAACAACGCCGTCACCAAACAGTGCGCCGAGGCTGCCCTCAGCGACGTCCGGACCCATCGCCCAGCCGTATCGAGCTTCCACACTACACAGCACCATGCCGCCTGGCTTCAGCAGAGCAGACACAGATCTCAGAACAGCTGCAGGATCTGGCACATAGCAGAGCATCTCTGCCGCAATCACGACATCGAATGGCGCCACATCAGGGAGCCTGTCACCAGTAGTCCAGTGAACGTCTAAGCGCCCAGGGCGACCCGCTGCGTGCTCGACGGCAGCCCAGAGACTGCGCAGATCCGGATCAACAAGCTCGACCTCACATCCTTGGTCCAAGCACCACTGAGTGAATCTTCCAATCCCGCCACCGAGGTCCATCACTCGACATCCCGGCTTGATGTACTCTCCCCACTGCCGCAGGTACAGCTCACGCTCAAGCAGCTTGTCTTCGTGACCTGGATGATCAGGGGTCAGAAAGTCCATCCAGTCTGGATGCTCAAACCACCAGCGACGCATTCCTACGAGGTTGTCTAACGATGGATCTGTCGCAGCCCCGCCATCGTGAATCGATACCAGATCTGGGTGCCCGGGCTTGAGCAAATACTTTCGCTCGATAAAGTCGAGGAGATCAGTACAGGCGTAAGGTGGCCTGCCCGTCAGCTTCGGTAGGGGCCGATCATCGAGTGGTTCAGCGTCGCGCAAAGACATGCGTACACATCCCGTCGCGGGGTCGCGACGAACAGAAGTCTAGTCAAGGCCCGTCTATCGGGGGTCTTGGGGCTTCGGCTTTGGGCGCGGTGAGGGTCGCCAGTTCATTTGATTTCCTGCTTCGAGTTGAGCCTTAGAGTGCCTGCGCGCACAGTTGCTGTCAAGCGTCCACGCCACAAAGCTTCCAGGAGTCCGGCTGAGCAACCACCGCAGACATCAACTCAAAGATGACCCCGTGTCCTGGTCGCTCAGCCACAAGGCGTCCATGGACTGGACCTCCGAGGAGCGCCATGTCGCCGAGCGCATCCAGCATCTTGTGCCGGACGGGCTCATCAGCCCGTCGAACACCGCCTTCATTGAGCGGACCCTCTTCTCCAAAAACCAAGGCATTGTCGAGGGTGCCACCGAGCACGAGCCCCATTCGCTTCATGGCTGGGACATGTCGCTCAAAGCCAAAGGTGCGTGCCCAGGCTAGCTCCGAGTCGAAGACACCTTGGTCGATCTGAAGTGCCAAGGTCTGACGCCCAACACAGGGATGATCAAAGTCGATCCTGACATCCAGTGCCAGGCCGTCCGCTGGCTCCAGCCGTGCCCACCTGGGCCCATCTCGAACCTCGACTACACGCGTGATCTTCCGAATCCTGATCGGCGCAGCTTGATCGACAATACCGGCCCCATGCAGATGCTCAGACCAAGCAGCCCCACACCCGTCGAGCACCGGCAATTCACCACCCTCGACCTCAACCATCAGGTTGTCCAGCCCGAGCCCCATCAAGGTCGCCAGCAAGTGCTCAACTGTCCGCACCCGCGCGCCTCCGCGTCCCAGCGTGGTGGCCAGCTGGGTATCGACCACATGGGCCACAGTGGCTGGAATCTCGACGCCATCGATGATGAACACGATGCCTGTATCGATGGGTGCAGGACTGAGCCTTGCGCGTGCCCTGACACCGCTGTGTAGGGCGATGCCTGAGACCTCGACCGACCGCGCGAGGGTGGTCTGCATTCTCATCTCCGTGACGCTCCAGGGAGACCCGCGACGGGCTGTCCGACCTTGACGCTGTGATCCTCAAACCAGCCCTCAGCCATCTCCAGAGCATACATGGTTGGATGTACTGAGGGCACGGGGTCTTCACTCATAGGCTTCATATCAGTGATGTGAACAATCCGACCTGCCTGATTGATGAAGGCAATCGAGAGCGGCAGCGGTGTGTTCTTCATCCAGAAGCTTCGCCGGGCTTCATCGGGGTAGACAAACAGCATGCCGCTGTCGGGCGCTAGCCCTGATCGGCCCATCAGTCCGACGGCCCGACTGTTCGGGTCACTGGCCACCTCAGCAGTCACAGTGACACCACCGAGAACCAAGGACGCGGGCTCCATCGCGAGGGCCGCTGCAACCAGGAGGCTCAGCATCAAAACAGCTGACCTTCCGGAGCCGGCATGCCGAGATGCCGTCGACCACTCGATGTAAGAATTCGGCCGGCCCGCGTTCGCTGAATGAAGCCACACATGATCAAGAACGGCTCGTAGACATCCTCGATGGTGTCTGCCTCTTCCCCAATCGCAGTGGAGAGCGAGTCGATGCCCACTGGGCCACCATCAAACTTGAATGCGATGGTCTCAAGCACCTTGCGATCCATCGGGTCTAAGCCGACGCCGTCAATGCCCAGCCGGTCCAGTGTGAGCTGCACAACGGCAGGATCAACCGTGCCATTGCCCTCAACTTGAGCGAAGTCACGGGTGCGTCGCAGGAGCCTGTTCGCCACCCTCGGGGTGCCGCGTGACCGACGTGCCAGATCAGTGGCCGCCGAGTCGGTGATGTCGATACCCATTCGGGCAGCACTCTTGCGGATGATGTCCGCCAGTTCATGAGGCTCGTAGAACTCCATGGAGAAGTGAATCGGAAAGCGATCCCTGAGCGGCCGAGTGAGGAGTCCTGCGCGGGTGGTCGCACCGACCAGCGTAAAGCGCGGGAGATCGATGCTGACCGACTGAGCGCCTGGGCCTTGACCGAGCATGACATCGATTCGGAAGTCCTCGAGTGCAGGGTAGAGGACCTCCTCGACCGCGCGATTCAGTCGATGAATCTCGTCAATGAAGAGCACTTCTCGCGGGCCGAGGGAGTTGAGGATGGCTGCCAGATCGCCGCCGCGCTCAATGACCGGACCCGAGGTGGGTCGAATTTCCACACCGAGCTCTTCAGCAATGATGTGCGCGAGCGATGTCTTGCCGAGGCCTGGAGGTCCAGCAAGGAGCACGTGGTCCATCGCCTCTCCGCGCTCCTTGGCAGCACGAATGTAGACCCGCAGATTCTCTACGGCACGGGCCTGACCGACATACTCGTCGAGGTTCCGCGGACGCAGAGCCGGGTCACCCATGTCCTGGACCTCAGGGTCCACAAAGCGGGCGAGGCCATCATCGAAGGTATCGTAGTCACTCACTGGATCACCCTATCCCTTCATCACATTGGCCGCGCGAGAACACGCAGTGCTGCCGCGAGACGGGCCCCTACTGGCGCATCGGCCATGCTGGGTACCAGCTCGGAATTAAGCGCGCGATCAATCTCGGACTTTCTATAGTCCAGCTGCGCCAAGGCCAGCGGCAGCGGGTCTTCCTCTGCAGGCTTTCCGCTCACAGTCGTCGGGGTGAAGGTCTGAGGAATCTTGTTCTTCAGCTCGAGACACAGCCGCTCCGCTGTCTTCTTGCCCAGACCCTTCAGCTTGGTCAGGGTGGTGATCTCCTCATTGGAGATGGCCCGATGGAGATCTGCACGTGACATCTGAGACAGGATGCCGAGCGCGGTCCTCGGCCCAACCCCGTTGACCTCCCGGAGCATCTCAAAGGTCGCCCGATCTTCAGGACTCAGAAACCCAAACAGCGTGATCGCATCCTCACGCACGGAGGTACAGATGTGGAGCAGTGTCTCCTCACCCTCATTGAGATCCTGCACCACATTAGCCGGGAGCTGAACCAGGTAGCCCACCCCGTTGACATCAACGATGGCGGTGGAGGCATCTCTCTGGGCAATCACGCCCCGAAGCATGGCGATCATCTGCGGGCTCTCCGTTGAACTGGCAAGCGCTGAAAGGGACTGTGCATGATGTGTGTCATGGCAATAGCGGCTGCATCCGATGCATCTGAGGCGAGCTTGTGGTCGACGCCCAGCAGGCGAGCGACAATCTTAGCGACCTCGGGTTTGCCCGCGCGACCGTGTCCTCCGACTGTCTTCTTTACGGTCATCGCGTTGTACTCTGAGACCTCTAAATTGTGCATGGACGCAGCAAGCAGGGCGACGCCCCGCGCTTGACCGAGTCGAATGGCGCTCTCTGAGGATCGATGGCGAAAGATAGACTCGATAGCCACGCAGTCTACCGTCGCGACCGTAAGCTGAGCATGCAAGCCTTCGTAGATATCCTTCAGTCGCAGCGGTATCGGCGCCTTCGACTGAGTGCGAATTACGCCGGCAGTGAGCAGCCTGAAGCGTCCGCCTGTGCGCTCGACCACGGCATAGCCTGTAGCAGTGGAGCCAGGGTCGATTCCAAAAACGCGCATTAAACTCAGGGGGTGAACAGGTGTTTAGTATAGGCGGAGGGGCTGAGCACGTCCAACCCGAACCGAAAATCAAGGCTCTTGACTGCATTTTGATTGTCCGAAATCACCCGCCTGCGGTACGGTCACGGGGATTGAAGCCAATGTCTGAACGCCCGGAGCCCCCATGATTCGCCCCCTGATCGTTGTCGCCGTCCTCACCCTCGGCTCTTCAGCCGCTCAGGCCGGCTGCGAGAAAGACACCGACTGTAAGGGGGATCGTATCTGTGAAGCTGGCGCGTGCGTCAGTCCGGCACCTGCAGCACCACCGGCAAGCCCGGCAACTGAAGTGCCTGCGGAGGCCACAACTGAGACCGCTGAGGCTACAGAGTCCGAGGCTGCACCTGCTGAAGCAGAGGCTGCACCTGCTGAAGCAGAGGCTGCACCTGCTGAAGCAGAGGCTGCACCTGCTGAAGATGCCAAGGCAACAGAGACAGCTCCAGCGACAGCCGAGAGCGCTGAGGCTACAGAAGCGTCCGAGGAGAAGCCCGCACCGACCAACCCCAAGGACTGGTGGAAGGAAGCAGTAAGAAAAGCGGAGACACCTGTACTCCAAGAGATCTTCAACTCCATGCCGCGCCCCATCAAGCGCAAGGGCAACGCCAAGCTTGTCTACCATCGGGCTGTGCCGGTCGTGATCCCCGACATCCACACCACGACCACTCGCTGGGGCGGCAAGGGACAGGTCAATGTCCGCTTCTTGGGCATCTCAAAGGTTCACTCGACCACCACCATGGAGATGGTCGACGAGGGCACACCTGGCATCGCCTACTGCCCCGTCAACTGCTCGCGCATCGAAGACATCGTCACGAGCGGCGACGAGGTGTCGATCATCTACGACAGCGACATCAAGGAGTGGGGCGGCAGAGCTGCTGACACCATGGCTGGCTACACCCGAAAGGTGGGCAAGCAGTACCGCTCGATGTGCTCCTTCCCGATTCTCAAGAACTTGGCGCCTCGAAGCGCTTGGCTCGACCCAGAAGAAGTGAAGGCCGTCCAGAAGGCCGCAGTCGACGAGCTCAACCGCTACTGCGGTCGCGATTAGATCACAGCTGCAGGACCCGTCCTCCGTCGTAGATGACAGCCCGCGTGTAGTCACCTGGCGGCACTGTGACGCCGTCCCAGACAACACAGTCGGTGAGGCTGACATCAGGCCCCACAGTGGCCCCTGCGCCCACAACGCTGTGAGTCACCCTGCCGGCGATGGCAGCATCACGACCGAGCCATGAACCACCTGGACCGCGCTCACCGAGCGTCCATGGATCGATGGGTGTGGCGACAGTCCCGTCCATCACCGCCAAGTTCGCGCTCAGATAGGCCTCTGGCTTGCCCACATCGACCCAGGCACCGGTGTGTACAGTTCGCCCGACGGCACCCTCCGGGACGAGGCCCTTGTAGGCTGTTCGCACCACACACTGCTCGCCATCGGCGGGGATGCGGGTCACCGCTGCCCGAGACATGGCATGGACACCCGTGAAGTGAGTCCCGCTGATGCCCTGGTCCGAAGGCACCACCGAGGTAATGCGCACAACACGACCCTGACCATCGGCCTCTACAGGGCCAATTTGTTCCGCATCTGGCGCTGGGCGCAGGGCCATTGATGCCCCGTCTGCGGGCATCGCTGCCACCAGGGCCGTCAGATCCACATCACTGAGGATGTCTGCATTCACAATCACAACCGACTCACCCAGGCTG
>Ga0315315_10001116_pt1 | contig 24395 bp, 22 predicted proteins | sample M140m3416metaG_FD_203699 | JGI IMG/M metagenome (GOLD analysis project Ga0315315, IMG submission 203699) | Ammonia-oxidizing marine archaeal communities from Monterey Bay, California, United States - M1 40m 3416 | ecosystem: Environmental > Aquatic > Marine > Intertidal zone | place: USA...
GGTGTAGCTCAGTTGGTTAGAGCGCCTGCCTGTCACGCAGGAGGTCGCCGGTTCGAGCCCGGTCACTCCCGCCACTAGTTGATAATGATTTTCATCTAGAAGGTTATAAACTAACATTTATCGATCAACATTAATGCTTCCTTCTGTCCTGTACTGTTTAGAGATAAATGTTATAAAGACTTATCATTAATATAAGAATCCTCAAACTACGGTATTGAGGTAGGTATTAATTAAAAAAACATGATTTACAATTTTTTATCTGAATATTTATCTATAATAATTTTTTTATTTTTAGCTTTATTTTTAAGCACTGGTTTTGTAATTGCCAATTATTTAGCTTCCCCTTCTAATCCTGATCCAGAAAAGCTTTCAGCTTATGAATGCGGGTTTGAACCTTTTGATGATTCTAGAATGGAATTCGATGTAAGATTTTATTTAGTTGCGATTCTTTTCATTATTTTTGATTTAGAGATAGCTTTTCTCTTTCCATGGGCGATATCTTTAAGTGGGATTGGTGCCCTAGGCTTTTGGTCAATGATGTTTTTTTTAGGCGTGCTTACAATAGGTTTTATTTATGAATGGAAAAAAGGAGCTTTAGAGTGGGAATAAAAACTGAGATACCTCTTAACAAACAAAAACAAATCCCAGACGAGTTTAAAGATCTAGCTAAAGATTTTGCAGAAAAAGGTTTTATAACGACATCAAGTGATAATTTAATAAATTGGGCACGAACAGGCTCTTTGCATTGGATGACCTTTGGTCTTGCATGTTGTGCTGTAGAAATGATGCAAACTTCCATGCCTAGATATGATCTTGAAAGATTTGGTGCTGCACCAAGAGCATCACCTAGACAATCTGACGTAATGATAGTAGCCGGAACATTGACCAACAAAATGGCTCCAGCTTTAAGAAAGGTGTATGACCAGATGCCTGAACCTAGATATGTGGTATCCATGGGCAGCTGTGCTAATGGTGGAGGCTATTACCATTACTCTTATTCAGTTGTAAGAGGTTGTGATAAAATTGTACCGGTTGACATATACATACCTGGTTGCCCGCCTTCAGCTGAGGCATTGTTATACGGAATTTTACAACTTCAAAAAAAAATTAGAAGAGAGGGTTCATTTAAAAGATAAAATGATTTCTAAATTACAAAAATTGGAAAAATTAATAAACTCTGAACTTTCTAGCAAAATAAATTACTCATCTATTGCTAATGAAGAGTTAATGATTGAGACTGGAGAAGATAATATTACAGACGTAATTCAGTTTTTAAAATCTAATGAAGAATGTAAATTTAAACAGCTTATTGATATTGCAGGTGTCGATTATCCTGATAATGAAAAAAGATTTGAATTAGTTTATCTTTTATTATCTCATGAGAAAAATTTAAGAGTAAAAATTTTGATAAAAATTCAAATGGATCAAGCGATAAATACTTTAACAAAAATTTTCCCTTCAGCAAATTGGATGGAAAGAGAAGTTTTCGATATGTACGGTATAAAATTTAAAAATCATCCTGATCTAAGAAGAATTCTGACAGATTATGGTTTTAAAGGGTACCCTCTAAGAAAAGATTTTCCTTTAACTGGTTTTAACGAAGTTCGATATTGCGAGAAAGAAAAAAAAGTCATCTACGAGCCAGTTAAGCTTGAACAAAACTACAGAAACTTTGATTTTGAAAGCCCTTGGGAAGGAACAAATTATATTAAGGAAATTAAAAATTCAAAAAAAGATGGTAAAAAAAACTAAATCATTAAGTTTAAATTTTGGTCCTCAACATCCTGCAGCCCATGGTGTTTTAAGATTAATACTGGAATTAGACGGAGAAATAGTTGAAAAAGCAGATCCTCACATAGGATTACTGCATAGAGGAACAGAAAAATTAATTGAACAAAAAACTTACACCCAGGCCCTACCTTACTTTGATAGGCTCGATTACGTAGCCCCAATGAATCAAGAACATGCATTTGCGTTAGCAGCTGAAAAGTTGCTAAATGTGGAAGTTCCGATAAGAGCGAAATACATAAGAGTAATATTTTGTGAGATTGGAAGAATTTTAAGTCATATTTTAAATGTCACAACTCAAGCTTTAGATGTTGGAGCCCTTACGCCTTCATTGTGGGGTTTTGAAGAAAGAGAGACTCTAATGACTTTTTATGAGAGAGCATCCGGTTCAAGATTGCACGCCAATTATTTTAGAACAGGAGGCGTACATAAGGATATCCCATTAAAACTTATTGAAGATATTGAAAAATTTTGTAAATCATTTCCAAAAATAATTGATGATTTGGAAGGACTGCTTACTGATAACCGTATTTTCAAACAACGTAACGTTGAAATAGGTATTGTTTCAAAACAAGAAGCACTAGATCATAGCTTTTCCGGAGTAATGTTAAGAGGTTCTGGAGTTCCGTGGGATTTAAGAAGATCCCAACCTTATGAAATTTATAAAGATCTAGACTTTAAAATACCTGTTGGAAAAAATGGTGATTGTTACGATAGATATCTTTGCCGAATAGAGGAGATGAGAGAAAGCGTAAAAATTATTCTCCAATGTATTGAAAAACTACCGAAAGGACCGGTTAAATCCATAGATAATAAAATTTCTCCTCCAAATAGAGATGAAATCAAGCAATCAATGGAGGCATTAATTCATCACTTTAAATTATTCACTGAAGGATACAGAGTTCCAAAAGGAAATGTTTACACAGCCGTAGAGGCTCCCAAGGGTGAATTTGGTGTTTATTTAATATCTGATGGAAGCAATAAACCCTACAGATGTAAAATTAGAGCACCAGGTTTTTCTCACCTTCAAGCGATGGATTATTTAATTCGCGGCCACATGCTAGCCGATGTTCCTGCAGTGCTTGGTTCATTAGATATTGTTTTTGGCGAGGTAGACAGATGAGTGTAAAAAAAGTACACGACAATCAACCAAAAGAATTTCAATTTTCAGAAGAAAATATGAAAAAGGTTGAACAAATTTTAACAAGATACCCCGAGAAAAATAAGAAAAGCGCAGTTATGCCTTTACTTTATTTAGCCCAAAGACAAAATGAAAATTGGATACCATTGGCAGCAATGAAGTATATAGCTAACTACCTAACTATGCCTTACATCTCAGTTTATGAAGTAGCTACCTTTTATACAATGTACAATCTAGCACCTGTAGGAAAACATTTTATACAGGTATGTACTACATCACCTTGTTTGCTGAGAGGAGCTGATAAGATAGTTAAATTATGTAAAGAAAATATTTCTTCTAATGAAAATGAGATTTCTAAAAAAGGCAGTTGTTCTTGGATGGAAGTAGAATGCCTTGGAGCATGTGTAAGCGCACCCATGATGCAAGTAAATAATGATTACTATGAGGATTTAGATGAAAAAAGTACAAAAGATATACTCACATCCTTAATTAACGATAAGCCATTAAAGCCTGGTTCATATAGTGGTAGAAAAAATACTGCTCCTGAAAAAATTTCAATTAGCAATGGAGAAAAACATGCTTAAAAAAGAAAATAGAATATTTAAAAATCTTTACAATGAATTCGGATGGGATATTGAAAATTCACTTAAACGTGATGATTGGAAGGATACTAAAAGCATAATTTCTAAAGGACGTGAGTGGATTATAAATGAAGTTAAAGCTTCTGAGTTGAGAGGAAGAGGAGGAGCAGGTTTTTCGACTGGTCTTAAATGGTCATTTGCCCCTAAAGAAGTTGGATCACGACCACACTATTTAGTTATCAATGCAGATGAGTCTGAACCAGGAACATGTAAAGATAGAGACATTTTGAGGTTCGAACCTCAAAAATTAATAGAAGGATGTTTAATCGCTGGTTACACGGTAAACGCTCATGTTTGTTACATATATATAAGGGGGGAATATTTTAATGAAGGTAAAAGATTACAAGATGCAATTGACCAAGCCTATGAGAAAAATTTTTTGGGAAAAAACGCGTGTGGAACTGGTTGGGATTTTGACATTCATATTCATTATGGTGCAGGAGCTTATATTTGTGGAGAGGAAACTGCTCTATTAGAAAGCATTGAGGGAAACAAAGGACAACCAAGACTTAAACCACCTTTTCCTGCATTAGTTGGTTTGTATGGGTGCCCTACGATAGTTAATAATGTTGAAACTGTTGCTGTGGTACCTACAATTTTAAGAAGAGGTAGTAAGTGGTTTGCCTCAATAGGTAGATCAAAAAATACCGGAACCAAAATATTTTGTATTTCAGGTAATGTAAATTCTCCATGCAACGTTGAAGAGGAAATGGGTATACCTCTTAAAGATTTAATAGAAAAACATGCAGGGGGAGTAGTTGGAGGATGGGATAATCTTCAAGCGGTAATTCCTGGTGGTTCATCAATGCCTTTACTACCAAAAAAAATTTGCGATACAATAAGTATGGATTTTGACTCTTTGATCGAAAACAAAAGTGGATTAGGTACAGCAGGAATAGTTGTCATTAATAAAGATCAGGATATCGTTGAATGCATGACCAGAATTGCAAGGTTCTATAAACACGAAAGCTGTGGTCAATGTACACCTTGTAGAGAGGGATCAGGATGGATGTGGAGAATTTTAGATAGGATAGTAAAAAGAAAAGCAACTTTTAGTGATGTAGAATTGCTTGCTGATGTGACTAAACAAATTGAAGGTCATACTATTTGCGCTTTTGGTGAAGGATCAGCGTGGCCAGTCCAAGGATTATTAAGACATTTCAGAAAAGAAGTAGAGAGTCGTTGTAGAGAAGAACCAATGATTAAGAAAAAACTTAATAATCCTTATTTAGTTGATCAGCATTTATTGGAGAATAAAAATGCCTAAAATTATAATAAATGGAAAAGAAATTGAATTTGAAAAAGGAATGACAGTACTTCAAGCTTGCGAGCTTGCAGATGTAGAAATTCCGAGATTTTGTTATCACGAAAAACTTTCAATAGCTGGAAATTGTAGGATGTGTTTAGTTGAAATGGAGAAATCACCTAAGCCGATTGCATCTTGCGCCATGCCAGCAGCAGAGGGAATGAATATAAAAACAAATTCAGCTTTGGTGGAGAAAGCCAGGAAGGGTGTAATGGAATTTTTATTGGCAAATCACCCTTTAGATTGTCCTGTATGTGATCAAGGAGGCGAATGTGACTTACAAGATCAATCACTTTACTATGGTGTAGATAAATCAAGATTTGTTGAAAATAAGAGAGATGTAAAAGAAAAGTATATGGGTCCTTTAATTAAGACACACATGACAAGGTGCATACATTGTACTAGGTGCGTGAGATTCGCAACAGAAGTAGCTGGCGTACCAGAAATAGGTGCAATTGGAAGAGGCGAAAATATGGAAATCACAACATACTTAGAAAAATCTATGGAGTCAGAGTTATCTGCCAATGTAATTGATTTATGTCCTGTCGGAGCACTCACATCTAAACCTTATGCTTTCGAAGCAAGACCTTGGGAGCTAAAAAAAACAGAAAGTGTAGATGTAATGGATGCAGTAGGATCAAACATTAGAGTAGACACTTATAATTGGGAAGTAAAAAGAATTTTACCAAGATTAAATAATGAAATTAATGAGGAATGGATTTCTGATAAAACAAGATACTCATGTGATGGTTTATTAAAACAAAGATTAGATGTTCCTTACATAAAAAAAAATAATAAACTACAAAAATCTAGTTGGGACGAAGCTATCAACCTTTTAGTTGATAAAATACAATCAATTCAACCAGACGAAATAGCTGGCCATATTGGGGATATGGTGAATATGGAAAACGCTTTAAGTTTTAAGAAATTTTTTCAGATACTAAAAAGTAATAATTTAGAGTTTAGAGAAAAAAATTTTTACATAAACACCGACGAAAAAATGAATTATATCTTTAATTCCTCAATAGCAGGTATTGAAGGTTCAGATTTAATTTTATTAGTTGGAACTAATCCTAGACATGAAGCATCAATTTTAAATGCAAGAATAAGAAAAACATATGTACAAAAAAAAATCCCAATTTTTTCAATAGGAAATCCTGGTGATTTAACTTATGAATATGAAATCATTGGTGATAGCACTGATGATATCAAAAAAATTCTTAATAAAGAACATAAATTTTCTCAAAAACTTTTGTCAGCAAAAAAACCAATGATAATTATCGGAGAGTCGGCGCTAGAACTTAAAAGTGGAGGATATATATTTGAAGAGTTTAAAAAATTATTAATAAACAATAAATTTATTAATGAAAATTGGAACGGACTAAACATTCTTGTACAAAATGCCTCTACTACAGGTCTTTTAGACTTAAAAATTTTGCAAAATCAAAAAGAAAAAACTTCATATTTTTTTGATGACTTAAATAATAATAAATTTAAACTTTTGTACTTATTAGGTTCAGATAATTTAGAATTTCAAAAAAATAGCGAATTCGTTGTTTACCAAGGAAGCCATGGAGACAGAGGTGCACAAATAGCAGATATAATATTGCCAAGCGCAGCATATACGGAGCAAAATGGTTTGTATGAAAATTTGGAGGGAAGAATACAGGAAGGAAAAAAGGCATCATATCCAATCGGAGAAGCTTTGGAAGATTGGAAAATTTTTAACCGAATTATTAAAAAATTAAATTATCAAGATAAGTCATCTAACTTTGAAGATCTTAGAAAAGAAGTACTTGAAAATGTTCCTAATTTCTCGGAACTGAACGAACTACCTAAAAGCTCAGAAATTAAAAAAAATAAGATTGAAACAAGTTTTTTTAGCGAAAAGATCCATATAAGAGAACTTGATTATTACTACACAAACTCTATTTCACGTTCTTCAAAAACAATGAGCGAGTGTCGTCAAATTCGTCAAAGAATAAAAAAAGATGGGACAAATAATTAATGCTTGAATATTTTCATATTTTAGGAAATGAGGTTTATAAAATTATATTTTTATTAGTCCCAATACTAGTTTCAGTAGCTATGATTGTTTGGTTAGACAGAAGAGTTTGGGGATTAGTGCAAAAACGAAAAGGTCCTAACGTTGTGGGTCCATTTGGTCTGTTACAAACATTAGCGGACGCTTTAAAATATATATTTAAAGAAATAATTATTCCTGCTAGCGCCAATAAAGCTGTATTTATTCTTGCTCCGATTATAACCATGACTCTTGCTTTAGTAGCCTGGGCTGTAATCCCCATGAGTGAAGAATATGTATTGTCTGATATTAATGTGGGTATTTTATATTTATTTGCCGTTTCATCTCTTGGTGTTTACGGAATTATTATGGGAGGATGGGCATCAAATTCTAAATATCCATTCTTAGGAGCTATTAGATCGGCAGCTCAGATGGTATCTTACGAAGTTTCTATCGGAATAATAATTATTAACGTTTTACTGTGTGTGGGATCACTAAACTTAAAAGACATTGTTCTTGCACAAAAAGAACTATGGTACGTAATTCCTCTGTTTCCAATGTTTGTGATTTTTTTTATTTCTTCATTAGCAGAAACTAATAGACCTCCTTTTGATTTACCAGAGGCAGAGGCCGAGTTGGTGGCAGGGTATCAAACTGAATACTCTGGAATGATGTATGCAATGTTCTGGCTTGGAGAGTATGCAAACATTCTTTTAATGTGTGCAATGGGTTCTATACTTTTCTTAGGTGGCTGGTTACCGATTATTGATGTTTATCCAATTAATTTAATTCCTGCTCCGATCTGGATGATTTTAAAAATTTTATTCTTATTTTTCTTATTCGCTCTAATAAAAGCAATTGTGCCAAGATACAGATACGATCAATTGATGAGATTAGGATGGAAAATTTTTTTACCATTCTCCTTATTATACTTAGTGTTAACTGCTAGTTTCTTATTTTATTTTGATAAATTACCGAAAGGAAACTTTTAATGACTTTCAGTAGAATTTTAAAAACTATTTTATTAATCGAATTTATTAAGGGTTTATTAATGGCTATTAGAGAAATGTTTAAAAAGTCAAAAACTGTTAATTATCCATTTGAAAAAGGCCCAATCAGTCCTCGTATGAGGGGAGAGCACGCCTTGAGAAGATATCCAAATGGAGAAGAAAGGTGTATAGCTTGTAAACTTTGTGAAGCAGTTTGTCCCGCTCAAGCTATTACTATTGAGTCTACGGAAAGAGCAGATGGAAGTAGAAAGACTACAAGATACGATATTGATATGCTGAAATGCATTTATTGTGGCTTATGTCAAGAATCCTGTCCCGTTGATGCAATAGTTCAAGGACCGAATTTTGAATTCGCTACAGAAACTAGAGAAGAACTTTATTACAATAAACAAAAACTATTAGACAATGGAGACAGATGGGAGTCAGTCTTAGCTAAGAATATTAAGCTAGATAAGCCTTATAGATAAATGTTAGCACACTCCATATTTTTTTACTTTTTTTCCGTTATAGCAATTTTTTCATCTTTAATGGTAATCACGTCAAGAAATACTGTTAACTCAGTTTTCTTTTTAATCTTAGATTTTATATCAGTCGGATGTCTTTTCATCATGGTTGGTGCTGAATTTTTAGGAATGATTATACTAATTGTTTATGTTGGCGCTGTAGCAGTGTTATTTTTATTTGTTGTAATGATGCTTAACGTAGCTGAACAAAAACAATCTTGGTTTATTGGAAAAAAATCAACTCATATACCAATAGGATTAATAGTTAGTGTTTTAATACTTTTAGAATTACTAGTGGTTGTAGGCGGATGGAAATACAAAGATAATCTTATGTCAAGTAGCACTTTAAATTTATCAAACATTTCCAATACACATCAGCTAGGTTTGGTTATGTACACGGATTATATTTTATACTTTCAATTAGCTGGAATCATACTTTTATTATCAATGATTGGAGCTATACTTTTAACGTTTAGACAAAGAAAAGGTGTAAAAAAACAAAGTTATTTTAATCAAATTTCTAGAAATCCATCTTCATCGATTGAACTTAGAGAGGTAGAGAGTAACAAAGGGGTTAAAATTGATGATTGAAATTGGGCTAGGCCATTATTTATCTCTAGGAGCGATTATATTCTTTTTAGGTGTGATTGGTATTTTCTTAAATAGAAAAAACGTAATAGTAATATTAATGTCTATTGAATTAATATTATTAGCGGTAAACATTAATTTAATATCATTCTCAATTTTTTCTGGAGATATAGTTGGGCAAATATTTACAATGTTAATTTTGACTGTGGCTGCAGCAGAAGCAGCTATAGGATTAGCGATTATTGTTATTTATTATAGAAACAAAGGTTCAATAAGAGTTGAAGATATTCATGGGATGAAAGGATAAATGGAGTACGCTATAATTTTTTTGCCTCTGGCTGGATCAATATTAGGATTCTTAGGAAAATCTTTTATAAAATATTTTTCAGAAATTACCACTAGTCTATTCGTGAGTATTTCAGCTGTGTTTTCAATAATCTCATTTTGGAATGGAATTCAAAATAATACATACGGAAATTATAAAATATTTGAATGGATTAGTTCAGGAAATTTTGTTGCCAATTGGTCGATAAATATTGATCCTTTAAGCTCAGTAATGCTTGTAGTTGTTACTTTTGTTTCAGCTTTGGTGCATATTTATTCCATTGGTTATATGAGTCACGACCCTCATAAGCCAAGATTCATGTCATACTTATCACTATTTACATTTTCAATGTTAATTCTTGTAGTCTCTGATAACTTTCTGCAATTATTTTTTGGTTGGGAGGGAGTAGGACTCTGTTCTTATCTATTAATCGGTTTTTGGTATAAAAAAGAAAGTGCAAATAATGCAGCAATCAAAGCTTTTATTGTTAACAGAGTAGGAGATTTTGGTTTAGCGATTGGAATTTTTCTTATATTTTTTTATTTTGGCTCAATAAATTTTCAAGAAGTTTTTAACCTTGCTCCGCAATTAATTGAAAAAAAATTGGTTTTCTTTGGTTTTGAGACGACTTTAATCACATTGATTTGTTTTTTTTTATTCATCGGAGCAATGGGCAAGTCAGCTCAATTTTTGTTACATACTTGGTTACCAGATGCAATGGAGGGGCCTACACCAGTTTCAGCATTAATTCATGCGGCAACAATGGTGACAGCTGGAGTATTTTTAGTTGTTAGATGTTCTCCATTATTTGAATTTTCTCAAACTGCTTTAAATCTTGTTACAGTAGTTGGAATGATCACAGCAATTTTTGCTGCATCAGTTGCTCTTGTACAGAATGATATTAAAAAAATTGTAGCTTATTCTACATGCAGTCAATTAGGTTACATGTTTTTTGCTGCAGGTGTGGGAGCATATCATGTTGCAATGTTTCATTTATTCACCCACGCCTTTTTCAAAGCATTGCTATTCCTTGGTTCGGGCTCTGTTATTCACGCGTTTAAAGATGAACAAGACATCCGAAATATGGGCGGAGTGAGAAAAAAACTTCCCTACACATATGTCTTTATGCTGATAGGAACTTTAGCTCTAACTGGATTTCCCTTTTTATCAGGTTTTTATTCAAAAGATGCAATTATTGAATTTGCTTATTTAAGAAATTCTTCCTTAGGAAATTATGCGGCTACCGTTGGAATTTTTACAGCCTTTTTAACTTCAATTTATTCTTGGAGATTATTTTTTAAAACATTTCACGGTCCATATAACAATTCTAAAATTTCAATAAATGAAACTCATGAGTCTCCTTTTATAATGTTAGTTCCTTTATTTTTTTTAGCTATTGGTGCAATTTTTGCAGGTTACTTTTTTAAAGTGACATTAATCGGTCATCACAGTAATGATTTTTGGCAGTCATCAATATTTTTCTTAAATGAAATAAAACAAGATCAGATACCTTTATGGTTTTTAATTTTAACACCTTTTTTAGTAGTAATGTCTATACCAATTTCATATTACTATTTTATTTCTAATACAAAAATTTTAGAAGAATTCAAAAATACTAATTCACCACTTTATAATTTTTTATTGAATAAATGGTATATAGATGAATTATATGAATTTTTATTTGTGAATCCTGCAAAAAAAATTGGCTCTTTCTTCTGGAAAAAAGGCGACTTAGGTTTTATCGATAAATTTGGACCCGACGGTATTTCAAAAATAATAAAAAAGCTTTCTGATAAAGCAGGTATTTTTCAAACAGGTTTTATTTATGATTATGCTTTTGTAATGTTAATTGGATTATCAATTCTACTTACATATCTGATTTTAAATTAAAAAATGAACTTTCCTATTTTATCAACCTTAATTTTTTTACCTTTAGTAAGCTCTCTTTTCATATTTCTATCAAGAGGCCAAAAAAACAATAATAGTGCAATTTACATTTCTTTATTTAGTAGTTTAGCTACGTTTATTTTGTCCCTATTTGTTTGGTATTCAATGGATTATAAATCAGCAGAATTTCAATTTTTAGAGGAACAATCTTGGATCAATGATTTTATTAAATTCAAATTAGGGATTGACGGAATTTCAATTCTTTTTATTACGCTTACAACATTAATAACACCTATTTGCATAATCTCATGCATTAATAGTGTTAAAGAAAGAGTTAAAGAGTTTTTAATAGCAATTTTAATATTAGAGACTTTCATGATTGGAGTTTTTTGTTCATTGGATTTAGTTGTATTTTATCTATTTTTTGAGGCAGGGTTAATCCCAATGTTTTTGATCATAGGAGTTTGGGGTGGACCAAGAAGAGTATACTCAGCTTTTAAATTTTTTCTTTTTACTCTTTTAGGGTCAGTCCTAATGCTTGTAGCAATAATTGCTATCTACTGGATAACAGGAACAACTGATGTTACTCAAATTTATGAAATTAAGATACCTAAAGAATATCAAAACTTATTATGGTTAGCTTTTTTTAGTTCTTTTGCTGTTAAAATGCCGATGTGGCCAGTACATACTTGGTTACCCGATGCACACGTTGAAGCTCCTACAGCGGGTTCAGTAATATTAGCTGCTATACTCTTGAAAATGGCTGGATATGGTTTTTTGAGATTTTCACTGCCCATGTTTCCAATGGCTTCTGAATATTTTACACCATTAATTTTTACTCTGAGTATTATTGCTATTATTTACACTTCTTTAGTTGCTTTAATGCAAGAGGATATGAAAAAATTAATAGCATATTCTTCAGTTGCCCATATGGGTTATGTAACTCTTGGAATTTTTACATTTACCAAACAAGGAATTGAAGGAAGCGTTTTTCAAATGATAAGTCATGGATTAATTTCAGCGGCACTATTTCTTTGTGTTGGAATTATTTACGACAGATTACATTCGAGAATGATCAGTACATACGGCGGGCTAGTAAACTATATGCCAAAATACTCTTTTTTATTTATAGTTTTTGCTTTAGCTGGATTGGGCCTTCCAGGAACGTCTGGCTTTTTAGGTGAGTTTTTAGTCTTAACAGGAGCCTTTCAAAAAAATTATTTAGTATCAATGCTAGCTACATTTGGTGTTGTCTTAGGAGCTGCGTACATGCTCTGGCTCACAAAAAGAGTTATTTTCGGTGTCACAAAAAATGATCAAATTAAAAATTTAAAAGATGTAAACAAATCCGAGATGACAATGTTGGTTATATTGGCTTTACTAGTTATTTTCTTCGGCTTTTACCCAGTTCCTTTAATGGAAACTTTAAACGTTTCAGTAGACAATTTAATTAATAACTATGAAATTGCTATAAATATAGGTGATCTAAATTAATATGATAAATAATTTAAATATATTACTACCAGAAATTTTTTTAACTTTATCTATTTTTTCTATTTTGATGATTGGAGTATTTATAAAAAATAGTTTTAATTTAATATTTAACCTTAGTTCATTAATAATTATATTGACCATCGCAATAATTTTAAATAGTTCAAATAACGTAGAAAAAATATTTTTAGAAAGTTTTACGCGAGATGCTTTTTCAAACTTTTTTAAAATTATGATTCTTGCCTCAAGCTTATTTGTGCTTAATTCATCTAAAAATTTTATCTTAGATAATAAATTGGCAAAATTTGAGTATCCCATAATAATATTACTTTCAATTTTAGGTATGTTTTTTATGGTAAGTTCAAACGATATAATTTTATTTTATTTAGGATTAGAGCTACAATCATTATCACTATATATTTTAGCTTCGATAGATAGAGATAACTTAAAATCATCCGAGTCAGGTATAAAATATTTTGTATTAAGTGCTTTATCATCAGGTTTATTATTGTACGGATGCTCTCTACTGTATGGATTTACTGGCTCAACCAATTTTGATTTAATCGCAAGCGAACTTGGCAAAGAAAATACAGGTGCAGTTTTTGCCATGGTATTTATTTTAGTTGGCCTTGCATTTAAGGTTTCAGCAGTTCCTTTTCATATGTGGACACCAGATGTATATGAAGGAGCACCAACATCAATAACAAGTTATTTTGCGGTTGTCCCTAAAGTTGCAGGACTAGCAGTTTTGATTAAGTTTATGTTTATTCCATTTTCAAAAATTTTAATAGAATGGCAAACTATAATAATTTTTATATCAATTGCTTCTATGATTCTAGGAGCGGTAGCAGCAATTGGTCAAAAAAATCTCAAAAGATTATTGGCTTATAGTTCAATAGGACACATAGGTTACGCTTTGGCTGGTGTAGCAACTGGTGTAATTTCAGGTTATGAAAGCGCAATAGTTTATATTGTTATTTATGTTGTAATGAATATAGGAGCTTTTTCATGTTTGTTTTTGTTAAAAAAAGATGGAGAATACAAAGAAAATATTTCTGACTTATCAGGAATTTCAAAAAAACATCCAATACTATCAATTTCTTTTTTAGTAATTTTATTTTCTTTGGCAGGTATTCCGCCGCTTGGAGGATTTTTTGCAAAATTTTATGTCTTCACTGCCGTGGTTGAACAAAAGATGTATGCTTTAGCGATAATAGGTTTGTTAACAACTGTAATATCAGCTTTTTATTACTTAAAAATAATAAAGACCATTTATTTTGATGATAGCGTTATAAGTTTCGATGTTACAAAAAATAAATTTGCTCAATTATCAATTTTTATAAGTTGCACTATTCTACTAACCTTCTTCCTATACCCCTCATTTTTGAATAATGTAGTAGATACGTTGTTTTTGAATTAATGAAATTGAGAGCATTAAAATTTAAATGCGTTAAAAGCACAAATGATATAGCACATAAACTAATTAAGAAAAAAAATATTAGAGCAACAATAATCTTATCTGAGAAACAAACTCAAGGTAGAGGGACAATGGGAAAAAAATGGATTTCAAAAAAAGGAAACCTTTTTTTAACTATTTTTTTTGATATGAGTAAAAAGAAAATTGATTTTAAGAAATTTGCAGTTTTAAATGCATACTTATTAAGAAGCATACTTACTAAAAAATTTACAAGAAAAATAAAAATTAAATGGCCAAATGACTTATTATTTGAAGGAAAAAAAATTTGTGGTATTTTGCAAGAAACCGTTATTAATGCAGAAAAAAAATTTTTAATAGTTGGAATAGGGATAAATACGAATTTAGATCCAAAAAATAGTAGTTTTTCGTCTACTTCTTTAAAACATATCACAAATAAAAATATAGATAATAAAAAACTATTTATTATGATTAAAAAAAGTTATGAAAAATTTTTATTTAAAACTAATCAAAATTCATTTTTAGAACTGAAAAAATTTTTAAAAAAAATATGAAATTTTTAGTTGGTGATATAGGCAATACTTCTACAAAAATATGCATTTTAAATACTAAGTTTAGAATATTAAGATCATATAATTTTGAAACCAATGAGATGTATAGAAGTAATTTTTTCAATGTGATTACTAGAAAGAAAATTAACAAAAACTTAAATTCAGTTTTTTTATTTTCAAGTGTTGTTCCTAAAGTGTTAGGAAGTATTAAAAAAAAATTTAAATCAACAAATTATAAAATTTTAGAATTAAAAAATTTAAATTTAAACAAAGTCATAAAAATTAACGTAAAAAATAAAAAACAGCTGGGTTCAGATAGAATAGCAAATGCGATTGGTGCAAAAAAATTCAAAAATTGTCTAGTTTTAGATTTTGGAACCGCTACAACTTTCGATGTTATAAAAAATGGAGTATACGAGGGTGGAGTAATTGCACCTGGCGTTAAACTTTCTATTAAAAATTTAAGTAAAGCTACCGCCTTACTTCCTTCAATTGATTTAAAAGCTAATCAAAAAAAATATGGAAAAAATACTAAAGAAGCATTAAACGCTGGATTTGTTTGGGGGTATGAGGGTTTGATAAACAACATACTTAACAAGATAATTTCCAAAAATAAGATTAAATACAAAATTATATTAACTGGCGGCTATGCAAATTTTTTTAAAAAGATGATTAAAAAAAGTGTAATGGTGGATCAAGATATAACTGTTAAAGGTATAGCAAATGTTTATAAAGAATTAATATGAGTAAAGATGAATTACTTTTTTGTCCATTAGGCGGATCTGGAGAGATAGGCATGAATATGAATCTTTATGCCTATGGTAAAGAAGATGATCAAAAATGGATTATTGTTGATCTTGGAGTAACTTTTGCTGATGACTCAATACCAGGAATAGATTTAATTATGCCAGATCCTGGTTTTATTATTGATAAAAAAAATGATCTTCTTGGTATAGTTTTAACACACGCTCACGAGGATCATATTGGAGCCGTGGCACATATTTGGCCAGAATTAAAATGTAAATTATATGCCACTCCTTTTACTGCAGCATTAATTACAGAAAAGTTTAAAGAAAAAAAAATTGATATTTCCTCTTATTTAAAGATTGTACCGTTAAACAGCAAAATTAAATTAGGTCATTTTGAAATAGATTTTGTTACTTTAACTCACTCAATTTTAGAGCCTAACGGATTAAGTATAAAAACACCTCTTGGAACAATTTTACATACGGGAGATTGGAAAATAGATCCCAATCCGTTAATTGGAAATAAAATTGATCAGGATAAGTTAAAAAAAATTGGTGACGAGGGTGTTTCCGCAATGATATGTGACTCGACTAATATCTTTAGCCCTGGAAGAGCAGGCTCAGAGTCTGATGTAAGAGAAAGTTTATTAAGAATAATGCAATTAAAGACTAAAAGAATTTTAGTTACTTCTTTTGCATCAAATGTTGCTAGAATGGAGACAGTTTTTTATTGTGCGAAAAAAACTGGTAGAGCTATTTGTTTGGTAGGCAGGTCAATGCATAGAATATTTAAAGCAGCTAAAAAATGTGGTTATTTAAAAGGATTAATAGATCCACTTGATCCAAGAGAGGCAAAAAAAGTCGCAAAAAATAAAATTCTTTATTTGGCAACTGGAAGCCAAGGAGAACCTATGGGAGCAATGAATCGAATAGTTAATGGTTCACATCCCGAAGTTTTTTTGGAAGAAGGGGATTGTGTGATTTTTTCTTCTAAAATTATACCTGGAAATGAAAAAAAACTTTATAATTTACAAAATCAAATAGTAAAAAATAATATTGAAATTATCAGTGAAGAAAATGCTTTTGTTCACGTATCGGGACACCCCAACAGAGATGATTTAAAAGATATGTATAAATGGGTGAAACCAAAAAGTGTTATACCTGTTCATGGTGAACACAGACATATGCAAGAACATGTAAACTTTGCAAAAGAAATGCAAGTCCCAAAAACATTATTAATTGAAAATGGTGATATTATAAAACTTTTACCCGGAGATACTCCAAAAGTGGTTGATAAAGCACCATCGGGTAGAGTTTATTTAGACGGAAGTATTAATGTAGAAACTGATGCTCAATCTATAAAGGATAGAAGAAACCTTTCAATGAACGGATACTTAGAAATAACACTTTTAGTATCTAACAATGGAAAAATTAAAAAGCCCATAATTTCGTACAGAGGTATACCAGAAAATGAAAATACAGAACCCTTTATTTTTGATATGGAAGATGAAATTTTTAATATTTGTAAAACCTTTTCATTAGAAAATAAAAATCAACAAAAAAATTTGATTGAAACAATTAAGCAAAATTGCAGAAGAATCGTCAGAGAAAAAACTGGAAAAAAACCTTTTACCAATATTAATATAGCGAGAATTTAGTGGGTATAACTGGCTCTATAATAGTTTATGTATTAATTTGGTGGATAATTTTTTTTTCAGTATTACCTGTTGGAATCCAATCAAATAAAGAAAAATTTCAAGAAAAAATAGAGGGTATTGATCCAGGAGCTCCTAATAATCCCAATATTGCAAAAAAATTTTTATTTACAACGATAATTACTTCAATAATTTTTATTGTAATATATTATCTTGTAGAGATTAATTTATTAAATCTGAGAGAATATTTGCAATAAAATGTATTTATCAAAATTATTTATCCCAATAACCAAAGACTTGCCAGCTGAAGCAAAAATTAAATCTCACCAATTAATGTTACAAACAGGAATGATTAAACAATCATCCGCAGGTATTTACTCATGGCTGCCATTAGGATTTAAAATCATGAAAAAAATTGAACAGATAGTTAGAGAGGAACAAAATTTTATTGGAGCGCAAGAGATGTTAATGCCGACTATTCAATCAGCAGAAATTTGGAAAGAGAGCGGCAGATATGATGATTATGGAGAAGAAATGTTAAGAATTAAAGATCGTCAAGGAAGAGAAATGCTTTATGGGCCAACTAACGAAGAATTAATCACAGATGTTTTTAGATCAAGTATTAAATCATATAAATCTCTTCCGCAGACTCTTTATCATATACAATGGAAATTTAGAGATGAGATAAGACCAAGATTTGGGGTAATGAGGTGTAAAGAATTTTTTATGAAAGATGCTTACTCATTTGATTTAACAGATGAAGATGCAAAAAAATCTTACAATAAAATGTTTTTTTCCTACTTAAAAACATTCAATAGATTAGGTTTAAAAGCTATTCCAATGGCCGCAGATACTGGCCCGATCGGAGGGGATCTTTCACACGAATTTATTATTTTAGCAGAAACTGGTGAAAGTCAAATATTTGCTGATAAAAGAATTTTTGAGATTAACTTAGATCAATACGATAATAGTGATGTTTCTTTATCTAAAATGAGAAAAGATTTTACAGATATTTACGCTGCGACAGATGAAAAATTTGATGAAAAAAAATTTAATAAGGAAGTTGATAAAAAAAATCAGATTAAAACAAAAGGTATCGAAGTAGGGCATATATTTTATTTTGGAGACAAGTATTCAAAACCAATGAATTGTTCAATAGATGACAAAAGCGGTAAGAAAATTCATGTTAAAATGGGGTCCTACGGTATTGGAGTTTCTAGACTTGTAGGCGCGGCTATAGAAGCAAATTATAATAATGGTATAATGAAATGGCCGAAGTCAATTTCTCCATTTGATGTAGTTATTATTCCCAGCATCAATAAAAACAATAAAGAAAACTTACAAAAAGCAGAAAAAATATATCAAGAGTTAAAAAAACAAAATATTGACGTATTGTTGGATGATGTTGATGAGAATATGTCAAATAAATTTAAAAAACATGAATTAATAGGCACACCTTTTCAAATTATCATAGGATCGAAATCTGAAGAAAATAAATTTGAGTTTAAAGAATTGAACTCTGAAAGTGAAATGTTGAGTCTAGAAAGCATTAAATCTAAACTCAAAAGATAATATTTTGTTCACAAAAATAGAAAGATTAATTTCATCAAGAAATCTCAGGCCTAAGAAAAAAGAAGGATTTTTAAAAATAATTTCTGTTTTTTCTTTTTTAGGAATTGCGCTTGGGGTAGCAATTTTAATCATCGTTATGTCAGTAATGAACGGTTTTAAAATTGATTTAACCAATAAAATTCTAGGTTTAAACCCGCATATAGTAGTTCAACCAAATGGTTATGATATTGATGAAAACTATATTTTGAAAATTAAGGAAAATTTTAAAGATATTTCTGTAAGTAAAACTTTTTCGGGCGAAGGTATTATAATTATTAATGATAAAGCAAAAGGTGTTATTTTTAAAGGTATCAATAATAAAGAAAAAAAAATAAAAGAGTTTTTAAAAAAAAATATTGTTAGCGGTGATGTTAAAAAATTTAATAAAAATAATATTTTTATGGGATCTGAACTTGCATTTAATTTAGATTTAAATGTGGGAGACAATATCAATTTAATGTCATCCGCTTTTGTTGCCACTCCACTCGGAAGATTACCAAAGCAGGAAAATTTTAATGTAGCAGGAATATTTAACACTGGATTTGTTGAGTTTGATCAAAATATTATTTTTTTAAACATAGAAGATGTTCTGTCAATTTTTGATAAGGAGAATAAAGATCAAAACCTAGAAATTTATTTAAAAGATCCTTTAGAAGCCAATATATACAAAAAAGAAATTGAAAAATTTAATCAAAATTATTTTATCTATACTTGGTCAGATTTAAATAAATCTTTTTTTAGCGCTCTGAAAGTAGAGAGAAACGTTATGTTCATAATACTTACATTAATAATTATCGTTGCTGCATTTAATATTGTTTCTGGTCTTACTATATTAATAAAAAATAAAACAAAAGAGATAGCTATACTTAAAACTTTAGGTTTAAATAATACTTCAATTAAGAAATCTTTTTTTCTAACTGGATTTACAATAGGCTTTTTTGCAACAATATCTGGTATAATTCTAGGAATTATATTTTCATCAAATATAGAAAAAATTAGAATATTTCTTTCAACAGTTTTTAATTTAGAAATTTTTCCAAGTGACATATATTTTTTAGAAAAGCTACCAAGTGAGATAAACCTTTATTCTACGATTATAATTTTTGTTCTTTCACTTTTGGTTTCAGCTATAGCTTCCTATATACCGGCTAGGCACATCTCAAAAATGAAAACATTCAGAGCTTTAAAATATGAGTAAAAACCTAATAGAAACTGTCGATCTTAAAAAAACCTACAAACATTTTAATGGTAATATAACATTATTTAATAATCTTAATTTAAAAATTAAGCGCGGAGAACTTGTAGCATTAGTTGGCCCATCTGGATCTGGAAAATCTTCATTACTCCATTTGTTAGCTTTATTAGATGAACCAACGAAGGGAGACATTAAAATAAATAATGATTTCACAAATAAATTTACTGATGAAAAAAAAGACGAGACAAGAAGAAAACACATATCAATTATTTTTCAAGACAATAATTTACTAAATGATTTCACAGCTATTGAAAATGTGATGATGCCTTTAATTATAAAAGGTGAAAATGTTAAAAATGCCAAAGATAAAGCTAAAAAAATTCTTAAAGCAGTGAAAATTTTGGAAAGATCTAATCATTTTCCTAATGAACTTTCAGGTGGTGAACAACAGAGAGTAGCTATTGCGAGAGCATTAATTGCTGAAACAAATTTAATTTTAGCAGATGAACCTACGGGCAACCTAGATTTTAAAACTTCAAAAGAAATATTTTCTTATTTTTTAAAATTGAAAAAATTAAAAAAAACAATAATTTTTGCAACCCATAATAGAGAACTTGCTAACAGGGCAGATTACAAGTTGTTAATTTCAAATGGTAATATAAAACGGGTTAATGCCCGTTAATAATAAGAATTTTATTCATTTAAAAGTTCATACCCAATATTCGATATGTGAAGGTGCTATAAAAATCGACGAACTAGCTGATTACTGTAAATCAAAAAAAATTAAAACAATAGGCTTAGCTGATAGTTATAATTTATGTGGCGCTCTCGAGTTTTCAGAAAAAATATCCAAAGTTGGAACTCACCCAATTATTGGAACTCAAATAAATCTAAATGCATCGAATGTAGCTGGTAAAGTTTCATTATACGCAACATCCGAGAAAGGATATAAGAATTTAACTAAATTATCTTCATCCAGTTACTTAAAAAGCAATACAACAACAGACCCTTCTTGTAGCCTACAAGACCTGCTAGACAATAATGAGGGATTAATTTTATTGACAGGTAATTATAAAAACTTTTTTGGTAAACTTTTTTATAAAAATAAACTTAAAGATTTTGATCAAATATTAAATTCTATTAAAAGCAGCTTTAAAAATCGATTATATATTGAAATTCAAAGACATAATGAATCTCAAGAAAAAAACTTTGAAAATTATTTGTTCAATATTTCAAAATCTTTACAACTACCGTTAATTGCTACTCAAGAAATTTTTTATTTAAACGAAGAAATGTATGAGGCACATGATGCTTTAATTTGTATTGGAGAAAAAAATTTTGTAGATGACAAAAATCGATTTAGATATAGTAATCAGCACTATTTTAAATCTCAAGAAGAAATAGAGAAATTATATTCAGATATTCCCGAGGCACTTGAAAATAATTATAATTTTCATTTAAGATTTAATTTTAAACCTAAAAAATCAAAACCAATTTTACCCTCCATTGCTGGAAAAAATAGTGGTTCTCCAGAGGAAGAATTGACAAATTTAGCAAAAAAAGGATTAGAAAATAGGTTGGAAAATTTTATTTTAAAAAAAAATAATATGAAGTCAAAAGAACAAATTAAAGACATTTATATAGACAGGCTTACTCACGAAATAAATATTATAAACTCAATGGATTATGCTAGTTACTTTTTAATAGTTTCCGACTATATAAAATGGGCTAAAAAAAACTCTATACCAGTTGGCCCTGGAAGAGGATCTGGAGCTGGTTCTTTAGTTGCTTATTGTTTAGATATTACTGATTTGGATCCAATCGAATTTGATTTAATTTTTGAAAGATTTTTAAATCCAGATAGGATTTCTATGCCAGATTTCGATATAGATTTTTGCGAGGAAAAGAGAGATCAAGTATTCGAGTATTTAAAAACAAAGTATAAAAATGGAGTAGCCCATATTATTACTTTTGGTAAATTAAAAGCCAGGATGGTTCTAAGAGATGTAGGGCGAGTCCTAGGTCTTTCTTATGGACATGTAGACAGGATTTGTAAAATGGTTCCATTTGATCCATCAAGACCTCTTACACTTCAAGAGTCTATTGATAGAGAGCCAAGATTTAAAAATGAAATTAAAGATAACTCCAAAGTAAAAAAACTAATAGACCTGTCATTAAAATTAGAAGGTCTCAATCGTAACATGGCCACACATGCAGCTGGTGTAGTAATAGCTGGAGATAAATTGGCTGAACAATTTCCTTTATATATTGATCATAATTCAAATTTAACTTTGCCCTCTACGCAATATGATATGTATTCCTCAGAGAATGCAGGTCTTGTTAAATTTGATTTACTTGGTTTAAAGACGCTTACCGTAATTGACAACACCATAAAAAGATTAAAATTAAAAAAAATTAATTTAGACATGAGCAAAATAGATCATAACGATGAAAAAGTTTTTTCTATGCTTTCAACTGGAGAGACAACGGGATTATTTCAACTTGAAAGCGCAGGTATGAGAGAAGCTATTAAACAAATGAGACCAAATAAATTTGACGATATCATCGCTCTTGTTGCTTTGTATAGACCAGGCCCAATGAGTAACATTCCAATTTATAATGATTGTAAGAATGGAAAAAAAGAACCTGATTATATACACCCTACTTTAAAGGAAATATTAACACCAACTTATGGAATTATTATTTATCAAGAACAAGTTATGCAAATAGCTCAAACATTGGCAGGTTTTACAGCTGGAGAAGCAGATATCTTGAGGAGAGCTATGGGAAAAAAGAAGAAAGCAGAATTGGACAAACAAAAAGAAAGATTTATTAATGGAGCTTTAAAGAATGGTATAAAAAAGGACGTTGCTAATTTTGTTTTTACAAAAATAGAACCATTTGCACAATATGGATTTAATAAAAGTCATGCTGCTGCTTATGCATTAATAGCCTACCAAACTGCATATTTAAAAACTTACCATAAAGAAGATTTCATAGCAGCAACAATGTCTACAGAACTGACAAACACTTCTAAATTAAGAGAATTCGTTGAAGAATTAAAAAAATTAAATATCAAGATTGTAAAGCCATCGATAAATCAATGTTTTTCAGATTTTAAAGCTTTAGACAGTTCTCTTTTTTATGGTTTAGGGGCAATTAAAAATGTTGGTTTTGAAGCTATAACAAATATTGTGAATGAAAGAGAAAAAAATGGAAAGTTTACATCTTTCATTGATTTTATAAATAGAGTAAACGCAAAAGATGTTAATAAACTTCAATTAGAAGGGTTGGTAAAAGCAGGAGTTTTTGATGAATTTGATTTGGATAGAAATAAAATTTTAAATTCAATACCAAAGATTATTCAGAAAATTAAAAATATAAATGATGATAAAGATAATAATCAAACCAACCTTTTTGAAACACAAGATAGCAATCAAGAAGAATTTGATTTTTTACCCATTAAGTCCTGGAGTCAAAAAGAACTTTTATCAGAGGAGTTTAAATCTTTGGGTTTTTATTTGTCAGATCATCCACTTAACGAATATGAAGATGTGTTCAGTCAATTGAAAATTAGCTCTTTCCATGAATTTTATGAAGAAAGCAGTTATGAAGGCTTGGTGGCTGGTACAATAATGTCAATACAAGAAAAAAAAAGTGCAAAAGGTACACCCTATGCAATAGTAAAATTTAGCGATCAAAAGGCTGAGTTTGAATTATTTTTATTTGCTGAAATACTGATTTCTAACAGAGATAAATTAAAAGAGTCCGAGTCTTTTGTTTTGACTCTTCAAAAGGATAAGATCAATGGAGACGCATCAAAAAAGAGAATTAATGTAAAAAAAATTCTAAGCCTCGATGAAATGATCAGTAAACCATATTCTAAAGTAACAATTGAATTAAAGAATGATTATAATTTGGAAGAAATAAAGAAATTACTTTCAAGTAAAGGTGAAACCCAAATAAACTTAGTGGTTAAAGACAAAAATTTAAAAGCTCTTTATTTATTGAAGGAAAATAGGAAATTTGACCTAAACCACCTGAAGACGCTAAAATCCAAGAAATACGTGGAAAAAATAACTGTTTAGACAGTTGATTTTTTGAGTTGATTGTATATATGTGGTGATAATTTCGCACACAGTTTCAAGGGCATTGCCCTACCGGTCCATTAAATTGGAATTACTGTGGTGGATTAACCGGAAAAAATTATGAACGTACCAAAAGTAGATATAAAACAGTTATTAGAGGCAGGTGTGCATCTCGGCCATAAAACTTTGAGATGGAACCCGAAAATGAAAAAGTATATTTTCGGTGAAAAAAATTCAATTCATATAATAGATTTAACCCAAACAGTTGATTTTCTAAAAAATGCCTTGGTAGAAGTACACAAAGTGATTGCTAGTGGCGGAAAATTATTAGTTGTATCAACAAAAAAACAAGCATCAGAGCAAGTAAGTGACCTAGCAAAAGAAACTGGTCAATACTTTGTAAACTATAGA